>Ga0182013_10000366_pt1 | contig 62683 bp, 63 predicted proteins | sample 612S2MmetaG_FD_120487 | JGI IMG/M metagenome (GOLD analysis project Ga0182013, IMG submission 120487) | Permafrost microbial communities from Stordalen Mire, Sweden - 612S2M metaG | ecosystem: Environmental > Terrestrial > Soil > Wetlands > Permafrost | place: Sweden: Stordalen | collected...
GGAACGAGTGCGCGCTGATGAATTTGAGCTCCGCCGCCCTTGGGCTCACCGGCGGGTTCGAGATGCCGGACAGTGCCGGGGTTATGCCCTGCAGCAGGCCGACGGTCGGCGCGCCGTCCAGCGTGGACGCGATGATGACGGCGCTGATGATGTAGAGGAAGCCGGCGGCGAACGCCGGAACGGCCAGCCGGCGGCGGCGCTCGATCTCACTTGCGATCTGTTGGCGGATCTCGCCTGCGGAGGGCATGAGCACGGCAGTCTATGATGCGAGCATGGAAAGCGGTGGATTCGGAGACCTGTTCGGTGATCCCGAGGAGCTTCAGAGGCGCCTCGCGGAGTTCGCGGAGCAGATGTCCGGCAACCAGAAACTGGTCTGGGCCGATAACGCGATCAAGCTCGCCGTCGACATGACCGTGGCCGCGGTCCAGCGGATCAACGTGCAGGGCAACGCGGAGGCGCAGGCCGAGCAGATCCGCACCGTGATCGCGCTGGTCTTCCCGGAGGCGGTCGCGCTGGTGCGGGAGGCCCGAGAGGGCCTTCAGTAGCGCGCCGGCAGGGTCCCCCCGCGGCGCCCCGGCGGCGGGTCCTCTCCTCCACTGCCGTGCTCGTCGTCCTCGTCCTGCTGAGGATCGTGTTCCCATTCGCGCTCGGCGGCCCTCTCGGCGTCCCTCGACGCGCGGCCGGCGTGGAGCACTTCACCGAATGACCGGAAGCGGAAGATGAAGAAGATCGCGGCGAGTCCGAGCGACGCGGTGAACGCGGCGATCGCTATCTGCTGCCCCACCGAGTAGGCGGCGACGACGGCCGTCGGGGCGCTGGTCGCGAAGACCTTGACGAGCAGCGCCTGCTGGACGCCCGCGCCGCCGGGCGTGAACGGCACCGCTCCCGCCACCTGGTTCACGCCGAAGACGAGGAGCACGTTGTTGACCGACCCGCCGACACGGAACGCGTCCAGCAGGAACCAGAACGCGACGAAGCGGCAGACCCACGCGAGTGCCTGAAGCGAGGCGACCTGCCTGAGGTAGCGCGGGCGGTCGCTGAGGATCGCGACGCCCTGGCGCACGCGCGACCAGAACGCCTGGGCCCGCACGGACAGCAGCGCGAAGGCGACGACGGCGATGATCCCGAGGACGGTGATCAGGAACAGCGTCAGCTTGAAATGCGACGCCAGATAGGAGATGTCGAACGAGCTGAGTTTCGAGAAGTCGGGCGGCTTCGGGAAGACACCCTGCGTGAACGCGAAGATCAGCACCACGATCCCGACAGTCACGTCGAAGATCGCCTCGACGAAGAACGCGGCGGCGACGGTCGGGTAGCGCGAACCGGGGATCGAGGATCGCGCGAGGAACAGCTTGATGATGTCTCCGCCCCGCGCGGGGACGACATTGTTGAATCCGACCGCGGCGACGTACGCACCCCAGATTCGGCGCCACTGGAACGGCGTAGCCGGATAGGCGGCGCGCAGGCTGTTGAAGAAGGCGCGCGAGCGCAGCGTCAGGTTCAGCCCGAAGAACAGCAGGCCCAGCAGGAGCGCCGGCCAGTGCACGGCAGCCAGGTCCGAGAAGAACTGCCCGGACGCATCCAGGAACGAGGTGATGCTCTGGCCGATCGAGGTTGAGGCCATGACGATGGGCACATGTTCAAGCGTACGGGGCCGGGACGCTGCTCCCGCCCGGCCGCGCTCGTCAGCTCGCGCTTCGAGGCGTGCGCTGGCGCAGCGACCTCACCGTGATCAGGGACGCTGCCAGCACGGCGAGCGCTATCACCAGCAGCATCGCGTCCCCGCCGGGCCAGCTCACGCCAAGCCCCTCCCCTGCCCAGAAGAGACCGTAGGTCGTCAGCATCACGCCGACGGCGAACTTCAGCGTGTTCTCGGGGACCTTCGCCAGGGGGGCCCGCACGGCGACACCCGCGGCGACGACGAACAGCACCGCGGCGGCTGCGGCGGCGACGGCGAGCCCCATGTCGCCGTGCTCGGACCCGAGCGTCACGACGATCAGCGCGACCTCGAGCCCCTCGAGCAGGACGCCCTGGAAGGACACCGCGAAGGAATACCTGTCGAAGCCGTCCGGGACGCCCGCCGCCTGGAGGGCGGCCTGGGTCTCACGCTCGTATTCGCTCTCCTCGTCGTGCAGCGCCTTCAGGCCTGCGGCGCGCAGCACCGCCTTGCGCAGCCACTGGAGCCCGAACAGGAGCAGCAGCGCGCCGATGATGATCCGCAGAGCATCGATCGGCAGCGCCTGCAGAGCCGTGCCGAGCACCGCCACGATCGCGGCGAGCACCACGCACGCCACGCCGACTCCCGAGAGCGCCGAGCTCCAGCTGCGCGTCCCTCCCACCGCGAGGACGATCGTCAGCGCCTCGACGGCCTCGACGGTGCATGCGAGGAACACCGGCAGCGCAAGGCCCAGCTCCGCTCCGCTCATGCAGGCAATCTAGTCGGAGCACCCGCGGGGCGGCGATGCTGTACAACGGTCAGGTGGCGCAGAGCACGAGTCCGAAGGGCGGCCTGACGGTGGCCGTCACAGGCCCCACGGGTGAGATGGGGCAGGCCGTCGTGGCGGCGCTCGAGCGCTCGCGCAGCGTCACGCGGATACTCGGAATGGCAAGGCGCCCGTTCGACCCGGCGTCGAAGGGCTGGAAGAAGGTCCTCTACCGCAGGGGCGACGTCCTGGACAGGCGGCGCGTCGCCGACCTCGTCGAGGAAGCCGACGTGGTGGTGCATCTCGCCTTCATGATCATGGGCAACGCGCGTCAGAGCCGGCGGGTGAACCTCGACGGCTCGCGGTACGTGTTCGAAGCGGCGGTCGCCGCCGGCGCGAGGCGCCTGGTCTACGCATCGTCCGTGGCCGCCTACGGCTTCCATTCCGGCGCCCCGCAGCCGCTGACCGAGGATGTGCCCGCCCGCGGCACCGCCCAGCACTACTACTCGGCCCAGAAGGCCGAGGTCGAGGAGGTGCTCGCCGACACCCTTCACGACACGAACACGGACGCGTATGTCTTCCGGCCGTGCATCGTCGCCGGCCCCCAGGCGCCGCTGCTGATCGACAGCCTGCCCTACTCCCAGATCTCCGAGAGGCTTCCGGGCCCGGTGAGGAGCCTGCTCGACGGTGTGCCGATCCTGCGGCCCGTGCTGCCCGACCCGGGCGTGCCCTTCCAGCTGGTCCACCACGACGACGTCGCCACCGCGATGAGGGCCGGGGTGCTCGGCCGGGGCGAGCCGGGCGTCTACAACCTCGCGGGCCCGGGCGAGATGACCGTTAAGATCCTCGCGGCGGAGCTCGGGTGGTATTCGATCCCCGTCCCGGATCTCGCCGTCGACGCGGCCTCGCAGATGATCGCCCGCCTCGGGTTCCTCCCTGCGCAGGCCCAGTGGGTGGCCGCCTTCCGCGAGCCGGTCATCATGAGCACCGAGAAGGCGCGGCGCCAGCTGCGCTGGCGTCCCGAGCACTCGGCGCTCGAGACGCTGCGCGAGACGATCACCGCGAGCAGGATGGACAGGCTGATCCGCTAGGCGGGGTCGGTATAGGATCACGGCCGGAATGCAGGCGGCATCGGGAGAGGCGGGAGGGGCAGCGGGCGCGGGCGCCCGTCCGCTCGCCGTGGTCACGGACAGCACGCCCTATCTCCCGCGCGAGCTGATCGAACGCTACGGGATCCACGAGGTCAGCCTGTACGTCGGATGGGGCGGCGACCTGCGACCCGAGAGCGAGTACACGGACCTCGACGCCTTCTACGCGCGCCTGAAAGAGTCCCCTCAGCTGCCCACGACGTCCCAGCCCTCGGTCGGCGACTTCATGCAGGTCTACTCGCCGCTCGTCTCGCAGGGCCTGGACATCATCTCCGTGCATATCGCCGCCGGGCTGTCCGGCACATGCGAGAGTGCCCGCGAAGCCGCGAAGCTGCTCGAGCAGGAGGGGCACCCCGGGCGTGTGGAGGTCGTCGACGGCCGTTCCGGCGCCGGCGGGCTCGGGTTGCAGGTGGTCGTCGCGGCGAGCGTCGCTGAGGCGGGAGGATCCCTCGATGACGCGGTGCAGGCGGTCGCCAGGGCCCGCGAGCAGCTCGACATCTGGTTCTGCCTGGACACGCTCGAGTATCTGCGCCGCGGCGGGCGCATCGGGGCTGCGCAGGCGATGGTCGGCACGGCGCTGAAGGTCAAGCCGATCCTGACGTTCTCGTCCGAGATCGGCCCCGTCGCGCGCGTGCGCACCCATTCGCGGGCCTTCGAGAAGATGGTCGCCTACCTGCACGAGCTGCACGACCGCGGCGCCACCGACTGGATCGTCCAGCACATCCAGTCGACGCAGGACGCCGAGCGCCTGACGAGCGAGGGTCGCGCGATCTTCGGCACCGAGCCGTTGTTCTGCACGGAGGTCGGCCCTGTCATCGGGACCCATCTCGGCTCCGGGATGCTCGTCGGCGGAATGACCCGCTGACCAGCCTCGGCAGCCCACAAGCTCGGCTGACCATCATTTACGATTGCTAAAGCCCTGAAAATGGGTTTATCGATCGTAAACGATTGATAACAGCTGCTCGTCTTGAACAGGTATAAACGATCAGCTACGATTGGCTATATCGCTATCGCAGGGCTAGCCATCGTAAGTGAGTGTTATGAGGATCACCGCCCAGAATACGGATGAGACGGTGCTCGCAGAGCTCGGCCGCCGCGTGGCGCGCACCCGGCTCGAGCGGAACATCACCCAGGAGCAGTTGGCCCGCGAGGCCGGGATAGGCGTCGCGACACTCGAGCGGATGGAGGCGGGGCAGGCCACGCGGACGTCGAGCTTCATCCGCGTCCTGCGGGCCCTCGGCCTGCTCGAGGGCCTTGACGCCGCGCTTCCCGAGCCCGTCCCCAGCCCGCTCGAGCGTCTGAAGCTGAGCGGCCGCGAGCGCCGCAGGGCCGCGACGCCTCGGGCGCGCCGGCCGGACGCCCCCGCTCCATGGCGATGGGGCGATGAGGCGGGCACCGGCGGGCAGTGAGCACCGTCGCCGAGGTCAGGCTCTGGGGCAGCACGATAGGAGCCGTCTCGCTCGAGCAGGACGAGCAGGTCGCGGCCTTCCAATACGAGCCGGCGTTCGCCGCCAGCGCGATCGAGGTCGCACCGATCGCGATGCCGTTGCGCGAGCAGCCGTACACGTTCCCCGGGCTGCGGGTCCGCTCCTTCCGGGGACTTCCCGGCCTGCTTGCGGACTCGCTTCCGGACCGCTACGGCAACGCGCTGATCGACGCCTGGCTCGAGGCGCAGGGCCGCACGCCTGCGAGCTTCAACGCGATCGAGCGCCTGTGCTACATCGGCACCCGCGGCATGGGCGCGCTCGAGTATGCGCCGTCGCGCGGGCCGCGGCGGTCGGCCGGCGCGGACATCGAGATCGACGCGCTCGTCAGACTCGCGTCGGAGGTGCTCGGGCGCCGGCGCGACCTGCGGGCCTCCCTGCACGGCACCGAGCGCGCCGCGGCGATGCGGGACATCCTGTCGGTCGGGACGTCCGCGGGCGGCGCGCGGGCGAAGGCGGTGATCGCCTACAACCCGGCGACCGGCGCCGTTCGCTCCGGGCAGATCGACGCGGGCCCCGGCTTCGAGCACTGGCTCCTGAAGTTCGACGGGGTCAGTGCGGACGACGAACGCGAGCTCGACTTCCCGCACGGCTACGGGGCCGTTGAGCTCGCGTACGCCGAGATGGCATGCGCGGCGGGAATAGAGATGGCCGAGAGCCGCCTGCTCGAGGAGAACGGGCGCAGGCACTTCATGACCAGGCGCTTCGACCGCCCCGCCGGCGGCGGCAAGCTCCACATGCAGTCGCTCGGGGCCCTGGCCCACTACGACTTCAACGACGCGGGCGCGCATTCCTACGAGCAGGCGCTGATGGTGATCCGGCGCCTGGGCCTCGGCATGACGGCGGTCGAGGAGCAGTTCAGGCGCATGGCGTTCAACGTGATCGCGCGCAACCAGGACGACCACGTCAAGAACATCGCGTTCCTGATGGACCGTGACGGCAGCTGGTGGCTGTCCCCGGCGTTCGACCTCACCTACGCCTACAGGCCGGACGGCACCTGGACGCGCACCCACCAGATGTCGATGAACGGCAGACGGGAGGGGTTCACGATCGACGACTTCCGGGCGTGCGCAACGTCCGCCTCGATGAAGCGCGGACGGGCGGAGAGCATCATCGCCGGCGTCCGCGAGGCCGTCCTGCGCTGGCCCGAGTTCGCGGCCGCCGCCGGTGTGCCCGACGAACGCGCCGCGCAGATCCAGGACACACACCTGCTCGACATCTCGCCCTAGAGAAGCCCGGTGTATTCTATACGTCGCCGTATGAATTAGGGGCGAGCAGAGAGGACGGACATTGAGCACGGTGACCATCACCCACATCGGGGGCCCGACCGCCCTGATCGAGGCCGGCGGCTGGCGGCTGCTGACCGACCCGACATTCGACGCTCCCGGCGGGCGCTACTTCTTCGGCTGGGGAACCATGTCGCGCAAGCTCGCCGGCCCTGCGATCGCAGCGGCTGACATCGGGCCGATCGATGCCGTGCTCCTCAGCCACGACCACCACGCCGACAACCTTGATCGCGCCGGTCGCTCGCTGCTCGCCGGCGCCGGGACCACGATCACGACCACGGCCGGAGCCCGCCGTCTCGGGCCGGGGGCACAGGGGCTCGCGCCGTGGGCAGGCACCACCCTGCGGGCACAGGGCCGGACGCCGATAGAGATCACCGCGACGCCGTGCCGTCACGGGCCACCCGGTAGCCATCCGATCGTCGGCGACGTGATCGGCTTCGCGCTCGGCTGGGAGGGCCAGGCGCGCGGGTCGCTCTGGATCTCCGGCGACAGCGTGCTCTACGAGGGCCTGCGCGAGGTGGCGTCGAGAGTCCGCGTCGGGACGGCGCTGGTCCACATGGGCGGCGTGCGCTTTCCCGTCTCCGGACCGCTTCGCTACACGATGAACGCTCGCGAAGCGGTCGAGCTCTGCGAGCTTCTGGACCCGAGGACGATCGTGCCGATCCACTGCGAGGGCTGGAAGCACTTCCGTGAGCCACGCGGGCAGGCCGCGAGGATCCTCGGCGCCTCTGCGCTCGCGGAGCGGGTGCGCTGGCCGGAGCCGGGGGTCGCGTTCGAGGTAGCCGTGTGAGCCCGGCGGGCCGCCCCGTTCAGACGACACCCGAACAGTGGGCACAGGCGGCGCTGGCGGAGATCGAGCGCGCCGGGGTGGGCGCGCTCGCCGTCCAGTCCGTCGCGAGAGCGCTCGGCGTGAGCAAGGGAGGCTTCTACCACCACTTCGCAAGCCGGCGCGAGCTGCTGCTCGCCGCTCTTGCGCTGTGGCAGGAGCGTTACGTCGAGCAGCTGACCCTGCGCTTTGAGGCGGTGGTGGACCCACGACAGCGTCTGCACGCCCTCCTCGTCCACGCCGGGATCGAGCTCGAGCCGACGGTCATCGTGCAGCTGATGGCCGCCGCGGATGACCCTGACGTCGAGGCCGCGCTCGCACGCGCCGCGTCCTCGCGCCTTGAGCTTCTGGAGGGGATCTTCGCCGAGCTCGGCTTCACCGCCGCGCAGTCGCGTAACCGGGCGGTGCTCGCGTACAGCGCCTACCTCGGCCTCGCGGAGCTGCGCCGTCACGCGCCCGGGGTTCTCGCCTCACCAGCGCAGATGCGCGCCTACCTGAACGGTCTGGAGCAGGCGCTGCTGCGCCGGGAGCCCGACCAGCGCTGAGCGCTCTACGCGTCGAGCTTCTGGCGCTCGTCCACGAGCGCCTGCAGCTGGTCGCTGACCTCGGCGGAGATGCGCTTCAGATCCCATTTGCTGAGTGTGATCAGGTGCATCGGGGAGGTCGCGACCACGTCGGCCGTCCGCTTGCCGCCGGAGAGCATCCCCATCTCGCCCAGGACGTCGCCGGGGCCGAGCGAGGCGATGACCTCGCCTCCTTTGATGACGTCGGCGGTACCCGTCTCGATGACGATCAGGTCATACGAGTAGTCGCCTTCGTGCACGAGCAGCTTTCCGGCGGAGACCGACGTCTCACTCGCAAACACACTCACGGTGTTGAGAGCTTTCTCGGACAGCGTCGAGAACAGCGGAATGGCCTTCAAGCTTGCTGGATCCATGATCTCTCAGACTTTCACGATGACGGTGGAAACGAACCGAAGATACGAGCTTCGAGGCTCAGCATCGATGATGTGCAGCCTAACGCCCCAGCGGCCGCATGAGATGGCAGGCGTTACAGGTCCGCGAGCGCGGCGAGGACCAGCTCGTCGTGCTGCGCCGGTTTGACCTTGCGCAGGACCGCCGCGACCCTGCCGTTCGCGTCGATCACGAACGTCGTTCGCTCGTTGCCGAAATAGGTTTTCCCGTACATCGACTTCTCGGCCCATACGCCGTAGGCGTCGGCGACCTCGTGCCCCTCGTCGGCGAGCAGGGTGAAGTTCAGCGCCTGCTTGTCGTGGAATTTCTTGACCTTCTTGACCGGGTCCGGCGACACGCCAAGAACCCTCGCTCCGACGTTTGAGTAGTCGGCCTCATGGTCGCGCACCCCACATGCCTGGGTCGTGCAGCCCGGGGTGTCCGCCTTCGGGTAGAAGTAGAGGACCACCGGCTGTCCGCGCAGGCTTGAGAGCTTCACCGGCTCGCCGTCCTGGTCGGGCAGGGTGAACTCCGGGGCCTTGTCTCCTGGTCCGAGCATGGGTTTCGGATCCTAGCCGACGGTCCTGCAGACATCTTGCCGGCCGCGTCATCCGACCCGAGCGGGGAAGGAATCGTGGGCTCTTCGGCCGGAAGGGAGCTCATAGAAGGGTGATGCGAGCGGGTCTACATGCCCGAACTGGCGCTGGATGGCGTTCAGCAGCCGTGCGCTACGGAGAGCGCGGGTGCCGTGGCGAGGGTGTACGCGTCGGGCAGCTTGAGCTTCCTGCGAGCACGAACCGAAGCGGCTTCGCGTGCCAGCCGCGCATCGGCGTTGACCACCTCGATCGAGAGGCGTGCAAGCGTCGACGGTCTGGGCTCCGTCCGCACCGAGTTTCTCAAGCGGGCCGATCAGCACCTCGGAGTACGTGCCGCGTGCAAACCGGCGGCTATTGATCTGCGGGCAAGGGCACCGCGTGTATCGCCGGCTCCGGGGCCGCGACCGCATCAGCCGCGACCTCGTGGCCGGCGAGGACCATCAGCCACAGGTAGAGGGCGTCGCTCTCAAGCTCCGCGAGCGAGCTGACGCGATCCTCTCGGATGTACTGGGTCGTGAGCTCGACCGCGGCGACGACGATCGCGCGGGCCACGACATCCGGGACGGTCGGCAGCCCGGGCTGCTGTGCCCTGGCTCGTTCGGCGAAGGCTCGGTACAGGCGCGCGAAGCTCCGCAGGGTCCGCTCGCGATGCGCCAGCGCCTCGCTGCCGGCGGCCATGACCTCGAGCGTGCACACGCGTGCCGCGTCGGGGCGCTCGCTCCAGAACCTCAGGTAGGCGCGCACGCCGCTTCGTATGCCCTCGACGTAGTTCGGCTGGCTTGTTCCCGCGGCGACCATCTGGTCCATCAGTTCGCGTGTCGTAACGTCGTAGGCGGCGAGGAAGCATGCCTCCTTGTTGGCGAACTGCTCGTAGAAGGTGTCGCGTGAGACCCGTGCCCGGCGGGTGATATCGCCGACCGTCGTCGACGCGTACCCCTTTGTGCCGGCGGCGGCGATCATCGCGGCGATGATGCGCCCGCGCTGGTGGTTCTCAACCTGCTCTCGAGAGAGGCGATGCGGCCCGCGCGGGAGGCGCTCGGTTCCAGCTTGCGCAGTGGTGGACATGCTGGTACTTTACTCGACGAGTGGAGGACTGAGCGGTCCACCAATATGCGGTGGACGTACGTCAAAGAGGGGTGGGGAGCGATGAGGACGGACACACGGATGCAGGCGTTTGACGGCAAGGGCGACGGCAGCGCAGGAGGCCGGCGGCGTACGAGGCGGCGCCTGCTGACGCTGCTCGCGGTGGCCGTGGCCGGGATGTGCTTCCCCGCTTCCGCCATGGCATCGTACGGGGTGTCGCTGACCCGGACCACGGGCGGCGTCGCGAACATCTCCGGCGCGAACTTTGCGGACCTCGGCTTCGGGGTCGGCTACGGCCAGGCCCAGGACGGAATCTGCCTGCTCGCCGAAACGTTCCTCACGGTCGACGGCGAACGATCTGCGTTCTTCGGCCCAGAAGGCGTCTTCAAGAACGAAGCCGAGGGGGGCCTGCAGTTCACGAACCTCAACTCGGACATCTACTGGACGTCGATCAAGCAGCAGCAGACAGTCCAGAAGCTGCTCAAACTTCCCTACCCGCAGGGGCCCTCGACTGAAGGACGTGAAGCGGCGAGGGGTTACGCCGCCGGCTATGACGCCTACCTCAGGCACATCGGCGGGGCGAACGGGGTCACGAACCCCGCGTGCAAGGGCGCAGCGTGGGTGAGGCCGATCAAACCGATCGACGTCTGGCGGCGCATCTACCAGGTGGATGACCTCGCGGGCAACTCCGCCCTCGGACCCTACGTCGAGGCGAACCCGGCGTACGGTCCGCCGGCGCAGGCCTCCCCCGCGTCGGCGAAGGGGCGGCGTGCACGGAAGGCCTCGCTCGGGGGCATCACGATCGGGAAGCTCACGCTGATGGGGAACGACGACCTGCTTGGCTCCAACGGTCTCGCCGTCGGGGGCGAAGACACCACCAACGGAGGCGGCGTCGTGCTCGCCAACCCGCACTTCCCGTGGCACGGCGCGGAACGCTTCTGGGAGATGAACGTCGAAATACCGGGCCAGTACCACGCGGTCGGCGCGGGAATCTGGGGGCTGCCCGGGATCAACATCGGCCACAACCAGAACGTCGCGTGGACGCACACCGTCTCGACGAACACGACGGTAACGCTGTGGGACCTCGTGCTCGCACAGGGAGATCAGACAAAGTACTTCTACAACGGCAAAGAGCTGAAGATGAAGACGCGCACCGTGACGGTCCAGGCCCTGGAACACGGTGAACTCGTGCCGCGCACCGGCACCCTCTACTACAGCCACTACGGGCCCGTCATCTGGGAGGACGGACACGCGATCTCGATCGTCGACGCCAACGCCAACAACCTCCGGGGTGTCAACCAGTGGCTCGCGATCAGCAAAGCCGAAAACGCGTCTCAGGTGCTCGAATCCGAGCGTTCCATCCAGGGCGTGCCGTGGGTGAACACGATCGGTGCCGACGCCCAGGGCAACGCGTTCTACTCGGAGATCGTCGTCGCCTCGAGCCTGACCAAGAAATACATCGACTCGCTCTGCGACCTCGAGCCGGGGTCGGACGAGGGCCCGTTCCTCGGCGACGGTGATTGCGAACTGCCGGAAAGCCCGGGTGCGATCGTTCCGGGCATCCTTGCGGGGAGCGACGAGCCTTCGCTGATCCGCAGGGACTACGTCGAGAACTCGAACAACTCGTTCTGGCTCGCGAACGCGAACAGCCCGCTCACCGGGTTCTCGCCCGCCCTCGGCGGCGAAGAAGAAAACCCGGGGATGCGAGCTCAGACCGGGATCGACATGGTCGCCCAGCGCATGGGCACCTACAACGGCGGCGTCCCGACCGACGGGCTCTCGCCGACGCCCGGGTTCACCGCCGAAACGATGCAGGCGTCATGGACCAAGTTCCGCTCGCTCCCGGCTGAACGCGCCCTCCCGGGTCTGCGCGAAATCTGCGAGAACGCGGTGACCGAAGCCGGCGGGATGATCAACGGCGTCGACGTCAGCGGCGCCTGCCCGGTCCTCGACGACTACGGCGCGAGCGCCACGCTCACTGACAAGGGCGGCTGGCTGTTCCAGGAATGGTTCGAACGCGCACCCAACGGCCAGGCGGACTTCTGGGTCCACCCCTGGACGGCGACCGAACCCGTCTACACCCCCAACACGCTCAACACCTCGCTGCAGGCGAGCAAGGAAGCGCTCGCGGCAGCGGTGAGCTCGATGCAAGCACGGGGCATCCCGCTCGACGCCAGCATCGGCGAAGTGCAGCGTGCACCACAGCCCGGCGCGGCTCCGTTGCCCGGCTGCCTGGAGGGAGACGGCTGCTACGCGGCCATCGGATCGTTCTTCCCGACACCGACCTCGAAACAGGCCGAAGTGACCGGCGGCACGAGCATCGTGATGTTCACGGAACTGCAGGCCGGCCACGACCCGCTCTCGAAAGCGCTGCTGGCCTACTCGCAGTCGGAAGACCCCACGTCTCCCTACTACGAAGACCAGACCCAGCGGTTCTCCAAAAACGAATGGATCACGCTTCCGTGGACGCCGGCGTCGGTCACCGAAGACGCGATCACTCCGACGCTTCACCTGAAATAAGACAGACCGGTGCAGCGGCCCGCGGCGAGAGCGCGCCGGGCCGCTGCGCAGCGGGTGGCTCTGATACCTTCAGGCCGCTCTCGTTCGGAAGCTGACGGCCCGGGATCTGGCTCGGGCCCTGACACGTGGGGGGGTTCACGTGAGACTGGTTCAGACGGTTCGCATCGTTCTCGTCAAAGGGTCCGCGACCGGTTCATCCGGCGCGGGCAGGAATCGAATCGCGGCCCTGCTCGCGGTGGGTGTGGGGCTCGCCGTGGGGGGAGGTTCGTTCGCGGGCGCCGCGGACGCTGCGATCTTCTGGGCCAACGCCAGCGGCAACACCATCGGGGCGGCCGAACTCGACGGCACCCATATCAACGAAAGATTCATCACCGGCGCGAAAGGGCCGAGCGACGTGACCGTCTACGGCTCGCACATCTACTGGGCGAACGCTGAAGGGTGCACGGAGGACGGCTCGTGTCCGGGCACGATCGGAGAGGCGGACCTGAACGGCACCCATGTCAACGAGAGCTTCGTCCCCGCGGATACTCCCTACGGGGTCACCGTCGACGGCCAGTACATCTACTGGAGCAACTTCGGCACGAACACCCTCGGGCGGGCGAACGTCGACGGCGGCGAAGTCAACCAGAGCTTCATCACCGGCGCCAGCGGCCCCGACGGGGTGGTGGTGGACGGCGAACACATCTACTGGGCGAACGCCAACAGCAACACCATCGGCGAGGCGAACCTGAACGGCACCGCTGTCGATCAGAGCTTCATCACCGGTCCGAGCACGCCGGAGGGGATGGCGATCGACAGCCGGTACATCTACTGGGCCAACCACAGCAGCTCCTCGATCGGCAGGGCGAGTCTCGCCGGGACCGAAGCCGACGAGCGCTTCGTGACCGGTGCCGGAAACTACCCGACCAGGGTTGCGGTGGACAGCCAGCACGTCTACTGGACGACCTGGGCCGAAAACTCGGTCCCGTCCGTGGGCACGATCGGGGAGGCGAACCTCGCCGGCGGCGAAGTGAACGACGAGCTGATCTCCGGCGCCAACTCGCCCGTTGGTGTGGCGGTCTCAGCCGAAGGGCTCTCGGGTGCCCCCACGGCCAGGTGCGTCGTGCCGAACGTGAGGGGCAAGAAGCTCGCGCAGGCCAAGAAGGCGATCGTCGGTGCTCACTGTGCGCTCGGCAGGGTCAAGAGCTCAAGGTCCAAACGTGTGAGGAAGGGCAGCGTCATCTCGCAGGGCACGCCGGCGGGCAGGTCCCTGGCTGCGGGCTCGAAGGTCAACCTCGTCCTCAGCACGGGATAGCCGCGCCACCGTCCGGAACCGATCAAGGCCGTGGCGGGCGCCGGCTCTCACCGGTCACTTCAGCAGCCGCGAGAGCCTTCTGTCCTTCAGCGTCCGTCCTGCGGTCTGGCAGTCCGGGCAGTACGCGATCACGTAGTCCTCGAAGTGCACCGCCTTCAGGGTCGCGCCGCAGCGCGGGCACGGCTCGCCCTCGTGTCTGTGGATGTGCAGCGGCATCGGGAGTTTGTCGGGTATCGGCAACGCGACCGTCTCGTCGTAGTGCGCGAGCGCCCTGCCGAGCTCTGAGACGATCGCCTGCTCGAGGCGCTCGAGCTCCTGCTCGTCGAGGTCCGAACCTCGCTTGAACGGGGACAGGCGGGCCTCCCACAGGATCTCGTCCACCCATGAGCGCCCGATCCCTGCGATGACGCGCTGATCGCGCAGCAGGGCGTGCAGCGGCCGCGGCGCATCGAGCGTCCCGGCGAGCGCCGGCGGCTGCGGCCACGCCTCGGGGCCGAGCGCCGAGAGGGCGTCCTGCTGCTCGAGCTCGCCGGTCGGCACCAGCCTCACCCACGCAGCCTGCTTGGAGCCGAACTCGCGCATCCGCAGCTCCCGTCCGTCCTCGAGCCCGATGAGCAGGCGCGATGTGCGCTCGCGCGGGCCGGCCGGCTTGTCGTAGAGCTGCAGGCGCCCCGCCGACATCAGGTGGAGCAGCAGCGAGAGCCCCGCGGACGTGTCGATGATGAGGTGCTTGCCGCGGCGCCTGACCGCCTCGATGCGCTCGCCCTCGAGCGCTGCGAGCGGCGGGTCGAACGTCTTCAGCGCGTTGATGCCGGGCGCCCGCGCGTACGAGATCGCCTGCCCGCGCAGAGCCTCGTCGAGCAGACGCGCTGTGATCTGAACCTCCGGCAGCTCAGGCATCGCCACCCATCGTAGGAGCAGGCGCCCGCAGGAACGAGGCGCGGGCTGCGCTCCGGCCTCTCAGCCGCGGTAGGACGCGATGGCCGGGCCGTTGTATGCGGCCCCGGCGGGGCTCCTCCAGCGCACCTGCCAGTACTGGCCTGCGGTGCTCGAGTTCAGGGTCCAGTAGCCCAGGCTGTTCGTGCTCACCTTCTTCAGCAGCCGGAATGAGAGCGAGCCCTTCCTGCGCACGTACACGCTGAGAACGGTCGATCCGGTGGCGGGCCGCACGAGCCCCCACAGCGCGTAGCCGTGCCTGGTCGGACTGACGGTCAGCGGGACCGGGTAGCTGTAGTAGAGGGGCTTGGGCTTGCCGTTGACGTACTCAAGGCCCGTCTGGAACCCGACGGTGCCGCCGTGCACGCTGGAGCCGGCGCGGCCGCCGACCGGGTCGTCTTTGAGCAGGTACTGCGAGAACGCCGCCACGCGCGGGTTTTCCCAGGCTATCCGCTCGTCGATGGCCTGGAACTGCGCCTGGGTGGACACCGGGACCCCGAGTTCCGCATTCGGGACGCTCTGCACCCCGAACTCGGTGAGGTAGATCGGCACCCCGCCGGGGATCGCGTGCGCGCGGGCGGCGAGGTTGAGCGCATTGGAGAGCCGCGAGAGCGAACCGATGGTGACGTCGTCCGCGAGCGGCCATGTGTAGAAGGGCCCTGCCGGCAGCGTGTAGGCATGGTGGGAGTACCCGGTCATCTGCAGCTCCGAGCAGCCCCCGACCATGCGGTAGTGGGAGTTCAGGCACAGGGCGCTGCGCAGGAACAGCAGCGGCGCGACGTCGTGAAGGAGCGCCTTCGAGCCTTCGCGGCGGACGCTGACCGTCTCATATCCGGTGGGTGCTGTTTCGCCGAACAGGATACTCGGATGGGGCATGCCGGCGGCCTGCAGGCCCGCGTAGGCGGCCTGGAAGAGCCCGCGGTAGACGCGGGGAGAGGCCGGTGTCCCGTTCGAGTTCCACTGCGGCAGCAGGAACGCCGGGTGGTTCGGCTCGTTCCAGATCGCGTAGAGCGAAACCCCAGAGCCGTAGTGCAGCCCGACAGCGGTCATGAATTCCTGGAAGTCGCGCGGATCGGGGCGCGTGATGTACGGCGCTTTGCCGTTGGATGTCGCCCAGCGCGGCACCGGCGACGTCACGGTCAGCAGCACCTTCCATTTGAGCCGCGCCGCTTCCGCGATCACTTCGTCGTACTGGCCCCAGTGGTAGGCGGCCGGGTCGGTCGCGGTGAAGCTGGGCCGCCTCGCGGCGGTGGCGCCCGGCGCCACTTCCGCCCAGCTCATCTCGATCCTCAGGGCTTTCACGCCGAGATGCTGGAGCTGCGCGACGGTCTTGGCGCGCGTGGCCGGCGAGAGCAGGTCGGTGGACGCCTCGAAATAGGCCGTCTGCGTGTGTGACGCGAGCGCGGGCGCGGCGCCGACAGCGCCCGCCAGACAGGCGCTGAGAAGCACGGCGGAGAGAAGTTTGCGGATCGTTGGCATGGTCCCTTGAGACACCTCAGCGCAGAGAAGGTTGCGGTCTTTGTAGGTTTGGAGGCCGTGAGTACACCGATCGCACCCGACGACATCGTCCAGACGGCACAGGACGCGCAGGGTAACAGCCGTCCTCCCCTGCTCGTGATCGAGCCGCTCATCGCCTTCATGGACGCGCAGGGCCTCGGCTCGGGGCCGATCACGGCCACCCCGATCGGCGACGGCCACTCGAACGTGACCTACATGATCGAGCGCGGCACCGACAGGTATGTCCTGCGCCGGCCCCCGCGGCCGCCGCTGCCGCCGAGCGCACACGACGTCCTGCGTGAGGCCCGGCTCCTCAGCGCGCTGTGGAGCACCGCCGCGCGCGTCCCGCGGGTGCTCGCGGTCGGCGACCAGCAGGACATCATCGGTTCGCCGTTCTACATCATGGAGATGATCGAGGGCGAGGTGATCGTCGAGACGGTCCCTCATGCGCTCGACACGCCAGAGCAGAGACACCTGATCGGCGAGCAGCTGATCGACGCGCTCGTCGAGATACACGCCGTCGACTGGGGCGCCGCGGGCCTGCAGGACTTCGGCAAGCCGACCGGCTACCTCGAGCGCCAGCTGCGGCGCTTCGGGGGGCTGTGGGATCTGAACAAGACGCGTGAGATCCCCGCGGTGGAGTCCGTCGGAACATGGCTCGCGGAGAACCTGCCCGAGTCCGGGTCCGCAACGATCGTGCACGGCGACTTCCGCCTGGGCAACACGATCTTCTCGCCCGACGCTCCCGCGAGGCTCCTCGCGGTGCTGGACTGGGAGATGGCGACGATCGGAGACCCCCTCGCCGACCTCGGATACCTGTGCATGATGTGGACCGAGCAGGGCGACCCCACGGGCGGCCTGCGCGAGCATCTGGGCAAGGTCACGCGCGCTGAGGGCTTCCCCACCCGTGCGGAGCTGATCGCCCGCTACGAAGAGCTATCCGGGCGCTCGATGAGCAACATACGCTGGTACACGGCGCTGGCTCTGTGGAAGAGCATCGTGTTCATGGAGGGCAACTACAAGCGCGCGATCGCGGGCACCACCGACGACCCTTATCTCGCCCAGTTCGGGGAGGGCGTGCTCGAGCTCGCCCGCCAGGCGCTCGAGGTGGCACATGGCGAGTGAACCGCCGCGCAGCGCACTGCTGATCGACTGGGGCGGCGTGCTCACGACGAACCTGTTCGCATCCTTCCGGGGTTTCGCGAAGTCCGCCGGCATCGACCCGCAGGGGCTGATGACGCGGTTCAGGACCGACCCGAGCGCCCGCGAGCTCCTGATCGAGCTCGAGACCGGCGCCCTGGATGAGACCGAGTTCGAGCGCGGGTTCGCCGCGATCCTCGAGATCGAGCCCGACGGCCTGATCGACGGTCTGTTCGCAGGGGTGCAGCCCGACACCGAGATGGTCCATGCGGTGCGCATGGCGCGCCGCGGCGGCATCCGCACGGCGCTCGTATCGAACTCGTGGGGCGTGCACCGCTACCCGCTGGACATGTTCGACGAACTGTTCGACGGGGTCGTCATCTCAGGGCAGGAGGGCGTGCGCAAGCCGGCGATGCGCATGTACGAGCTCGGCGCCGAGCGCGCGGGCGTGCCCGCGCAGGCCTGTGTGTTCGTCGATGATCTTCCTTTCAACCTGACGCCCGCACAGGAACTCGGCATGGCGACCGTCCACCACACGAGCTCCGAGACGACGATCCCGGAGCTCGAACTCCTCTTCGGCATGCCCCTGCGCGAGGAGCTGGGCTAGGCCGCGAGCCTCCTCGCGGCCGCCCGGCGAATCTCACGTCAGGCTCGTTTGCCCCGGCCGTAGAGGACCTTGAAGAGCCCTGCGAGCATCCGTGAGGTGCGGGAGCTGTAGGGGTACATGAAGATTTCCTTCTTCATGCCGATCTTGGTCACCACGATCGCCTGCTGCGAGCAGTACTTGCGGATGCCGCCCGCTCCGTGGCGGGAGCCCAGCCCGGAGGCCTTCGCTCCGCCCATCGGCAGCTCGAGGACCGTGTAGTTGATCATCGCGTCGTTGACGTTCGAGGCACCCGCCTCGAGGCGCCTTGCGATCGCCTCGCCGCGCTCGGTGTCGCGCGTGAACACGGATGAGCCGAGACCGTAGTGGGAGTTGTTGGCGAGCTGCACCGCCTCGTCGGCGTCCTGCACCTTCATGATCGGCAGTGTCGGCCCGAACGTCTCCTCGGTCATGATCTTCATGGAATGGTCGACGTCCACGAGCACCGTCGGCTCGTAGAAGCGGCCCGCGCTCTGGACCTCGTTCCCGCCGGCCAGCACGCGTGCGCCCTTGTCGACGGCATCCGCGACGTGGTCCTTGATGATGTCCAGCTGCGGCGGGAACGTGATCGCCCCGACCTCCACCGTCCCGAAGCCGCCTTCGCTGTTTCCGACACGCAGCGCGCGTACTTTCTCGGCGACTTTGGCGACGAACTCGTCGTAGATCGGCGCCTCGACGTAGGCGCGCTCGATCGAGATGCAGGTCTGGCCTGCGTTCTGCATCGAGTAGTAGGTCGCGAAGTTGGCGGCCCGCTCGACGTCGGCGTCCGAGAGGACGATCATCGGGTCCTTGCCTCCGAGCTCCAGCGAGGCGGGGATCAGTTTCGACGCGGCCTCAGCGGCCACCTTGCGGCCGGTCTTGGTCGAGCCGGTGAACATCACCATGTCGACGTGGTCGATCAGTGCCCGGCCCGTCTCACCGCGGCCCGTTGCCACCTGAAGCACGTCCTCGGGCAGCCCGCACTCGCGCAGCCCCTCGACGAGCAGAAGCGACGTCAGGGGGGTGACCTCGCTGGGCTTGAGGATCACGGCGTTGCCGGCCATGAGCGCGGGTATGCAGTCGCCGAAGGAGTTCGTGAGCGGGTAGTTCCACGGCCCTATGACGCCGATCAGCCCGAGCGGACGGTGGCGCAGGATCAGCTTCTTGCCCTTCACGAGCACCTGGCTGGACTTGATGTGCTCGTCGGCGAGGAAACCCTCGGCGTTCTTGGCCCAGAAGCCGAACGCGTTCCCGGCGTAGCCGATCTCGGCGAGCTGAGCGTCCTCGTAGGTCTTTCCGGTCTCCGAGACGATCGTCTTGACGATGCGCCCGGCGTTGTCCATGACCCACTTCTGCGCGCGCCGCATGATCCGTGCACGACCCTCGAAGCCGTAGGCCTCCCACTGGGGCTGCGCCGCGCGGCCGCGCGCGGCCATCTCGGCGACCGCCTCGGGGCCCAGGTCTGGGACCGTCGCGACGATCTCGCCCGTCCCGGGGTTCTCGACGGGAATGCCGCCGGCCGCGCCCACGACGCCGTTCTGCGCTTCAGGTGCCTGCTGCTCAACAGTTGCCATGAGACCTCCCCCTGCTCGTTCGCCGATGCCGGATAAGACTACTCTGACGCCGCGCCCGCGTCAGGGGGAGCAGACGGGCGGCGCATTCGGGTGGCTAGTCCGAGAACTCGATGGTCGCGATGCCGATCGGATCTGCGGGGCGGTCCTGGCCGTCGGTCTTGACCGCCTCGAGCTTGTCGACGACGTCCATGCCCTGCGTGACCTGTCCGAACACGGTGTGCTTTCCGTCGAGCCACGAACACTCCTCGGCGGTCACGATGAAGAACTGCGAGCCGTTGGTGTTGGGTCCGGCGTTCGCCATCGCAAGCGCCCCGCGGACCACCTTGTGCGGGTTGATCTCGTCCTCGAACGTGTAGCCGGGGCCCCCCGTGCCGGTGCCCTGCGGGCACCCGCCCTGGATCATGAAGTCCTTGATCACGCGGTGGAAGGTGAGGCCGTCGTAGAAGCCGTCCGAGGCCAGCTTGCGGAAGTTCTCGACCGTCTTGGGCGCGTCCTCGTCGAACAGCTCGAAGACGATCGGGCCCTCAGTTGTTTGCATCGTGGCGGTTGACATGCCCCTACCCTACCCGCTCGAGCGTCAGGGTCCGTCCGCCGACGTCGTGGCCGTCGAGCGCCTCGATCACCCTGCCGGACTCGCCCTCGGGGACCGACAGGAACGAGAACCGCTCGAGCACGAGCACGTCTCGCACCGCCTCTCCGTCCAGGCCCGTGGACGACGTGACCGCAGAGACTATGTCCGACACGCGCAGGCCGGCGGCGCGGCCGCCGCCGAGCACGAGCTTCACGTACTTCTCGCTGTCGTCGGTCCTTGAGACATGAGGCTTGGAGTGCCTGCGCGGACGCTCGCGGACCGGCGTGGGCGGCGCGACCGCGCCCTTCTCCCACTGCGTCACGGCGGTACCGATGTGGCGTTCGATCGCCTCGAGCTCGCGCTGCTGGCGGTCCTCGACGAACGTGATCGCCCTGCCGGAGCGACCGACGCGGCCCGTTCGGCCGATCCTGTGCACGTAGGTGTCGGGGGATGTCGGGACGTCGTAGTTGATCACGTGCGTGACGGTCGATATGTCGAGGCCGCGCGCGGCGACGTCGGTCGCCACGAGGATCGGCACACGACCGGCCTTGAACGCGAGCATCACGCCGTCGCGCGAGCCCTGCGACATGTCGCCGTGCAGCGCCCGCACGTTCATGCCGCGGTCGCGCAGGGTTCTGAACAGCTGGTCGCATCGCACCTTCGTGCGCACGAACACGATCGCCTGCTCCGGCTGCTCCGCGCTCAGGACCTCCACCAGCTTGTCGGGCTTTCCGCGCGAGTCGACGGGAAGCTGGAACTGCGCGACCGTGTCGATCGTGAGCGTCGCCGCCTCGACCTGGATCACGATCGGGTCGTACATGTAGCGGTCCGCGAGCGTGCGGATGGGCGGCGGCATCGTCGCGGAGAAGAGCGCGGTCTGACGGCTGGACGGAGTGAGCGAGAGGATCTTCTCGACGTCCTCCAGGAAGCCGAGGTCGAGCATCTCGTCGGCCTCGTCGAGAACCAGGAAGCGGCAGTCGTGCAGCACGAGCGAGTGACGTGAGATCAGGTCCAGGACGCGGCCCACGGTCCCGACGACCACGTGCCCTCCCGCGCGCAGCTGGGCCTGCTGCGTGCGGATCGGGGCGCCTCCGAAGACGGCGACGACGTCTATGCCGGTGTGGGCTCCGTATGTGCGCAGGGCCTGCGTGACCTGGATGCAGAGCTCGCGGGTCGGGGTCAGGACGAGCGCCTGTACCGAGGGCTCGGACGAATCGATGTACTCCATGATCGGCAGCCCGAAGGCCGCGGTCTTGCCCGTCCCCGTCTGTGCCTGCCCGATCACGTCGCGGCCTTCGAGCAGGGACGGTATGGCCTGTTCCTGGATCGGGCTCGGCGACTCGTAGCCGACGTCGCTCAGCGCCTGCAGGGTTGAGGCGGAAAGGCCGAGATCGGAGAAGGACTTGGCCATCGGTCAGGCGGCCGGGTCGAGCAGGAGCTTGCCGGTGGTGCGGCGCTCGCGCAGGTCGATCTGCGCCTGGGCAGCCTTCTCCAGCGGGTAGGTCTGTCCGACGATCGCCTTCAGCTCGCCGCGCGCAGCGCGGGCGAAGAGGTCCGCGAGCGCTTCGGCGAACATGCCGGGGCTCCGCAGGCAGTGGAACAGGTAGAAGCCGACGACCGCACGGGAGTGGCGCAGCAACGAGCCGGTGCCGACCGAGTTGGGCTCGCTCGTCGCGATCCCGTACGCCACGATGCGCCCGAACGGCGCGAGCGCGCGGTAGGAGGCGTCGAAGACCTCGCCTCCGGACATCTCGAACACGACATCGACGGGCTGCCCGTCGTTGGCCTGCACCAGACGCTCTGTCAGCCCGTCCGCCGAAGGGTCCAGCGCGCAGTCCGCGCCTAGTTCCAGCGCGAGCTCGCGCTTGGCCTCGCTAGAGGCCGTCGCGATGATCCGGCCGGCCCCGAGCGGGCGTCCGAGCTGGACCGCGAGCGAGCCCACTCCGCCCGCGGCGCCGTGTACGACGACGCTCTCGCCCTGTGCGACGCGCCCCGCCGTGCGGAACAGGTGCCATGCCGTGGTCCCCTGGATGATCATCGCCAGCGCAACTCCGTCGTCGAGGGCACCGGGGATCGGGAACACGTGCTCCTCGGGTGCGCAGGCGTACTCCGCGTAGCCGCCGGCGCCCGTGAGGGCGACGACCCGCTCGCCGGTGTCCTGCCTGACTCCGGCGACCTCGCCGCCGGGTACCAGTGGCAGTGTCGCCTTCTGCACGTAGGAGTTGGTGCGTGTGTGCGTGTCGGCGAAATTCAGGCCCGCGCGGCTGACCTTGATGAGTACCTCACCCGGCCCGGGGACGGGCACGGGGAGCTCCGCGAGCCGGAGCACCTCGGGTCCTCCGAACTCGGTCATCTGAATTGCGCGCATCCTGCGAGGCTATCGGAGTGGGGCTCGCGCCACGGGCGCGGGAGCCCTGACTCGGCCTCTGAGGCCCCGCTTGCTCTAAGGTGCCCGCCGATGTCAATCACCGTTGTCGGTTCCATCGCCTATGACACCGTCAAGACGCCGTTCGGCCAGCGCGAGCGCATGTTGGGCGGAGCCGCGGTCCACTTTGCGATGGCCGCGTCGTTCTTCGACGACGTGCGCGTGGTGGGCCCCGTCGGCGAGGACTTCGGCGAGGACCAGCTGCAGGTGCTGCGCGAGCGCGGCGTGGACGTATCGGACATCGAGCGCATACCCGGCGGCAAGACCTTCTTCTGGCAGGGCGAGTACGGCTGGGATCTGAACTCGCGCGAGACGATCGACACGCAGCTCGGGGTGTTCGAGGGGTTCGAGCCGAAGCTCTCCGAGCGCTCGCTCTCGAGCGACGTGCTGTTTCTCGCGAACATCCAGCCGGATCTGCAGCGGGAGGTCCGCGGGCAGCTTCCCGACGCGCGGTTCGTCGCGCTCGACTCGATGAACCTGTGGATCGACATCGCACGCGACTCACTGGTCGACGCGATCGAAAGCGTCGACTGCCTGATCCTCAACGACGCCGAGCTGCGCCAGCTGACGGGCAAGCCGAACCTCGTGGCGGCTGCGCGCGAGATCCTGTCGTGGGGCGCCGCGGCCGCCTCTGAGAACAAACGGCGGCTGAGCGTGATCGTCGCAAAGCAGGGCGAGTACGGCGCGGCCCTGGTCACACGGGAGGGCTTCTTCGCTCTGCCCGCGTATCCGCTGGAGTCCGTGATCGACCCGACGGGCGCGGGAGACACGTTCGCGGGCGGACTCGTCGGCTACATCGCCGCCCACCCGGACGAGGAGCTCTCCGACGAGCTGCTGCGGCGGGCGATGGCGCATGCCACGGTCCTCGCCTCGTTCAACGTGGAGGAGTTCGGTACCGAGCGCATCGAGCGCCTCACGGGCAGGGAGATCGTCGCGCGCATCAGCGAACTGCACGCGATGACGCAGTTCAGCGGCGCTCCGCTCGCGCTGCGCGACTGACGCCGCCCGCCGCGCCGCACTCGCGTCGTGTCACACGGCAGGGTGAAATGCCGATCCTGAATCTCGGGCTTGTACGGATTGCGGGAGCGGGATAACATCGGCTGGAGTGAGCGTCTGGCTATTCCTCTGGCTGATGGTCTTCCTGAAGATTCCGATCGTCGGCCTCTTTGCGATCGTGAAGTGGGCGATCGGGCAGACGCCGGAGGGCGAAGCAGAGCAGGACGGCGGGATCGGCCCGAGGCCCAGGCCGGCAGGCCCCCGCCATCCGCGCGCCAGCCTCCCGCGGGCGCCCAGACGCGGCCCTCACAGGGCACCGGCGCCCATGCCGCCCGCCCGTGTGCGCGCGGTCGTGGCGATGCAGCGCCAGCCACGGGTCTGAGCCCGAGGCCGGGCGGCGGGTGCCCGCCGCGCTCCTGTTGCGATAATCGATGCTCAGCGCATTCGACACGGCCGATAGGAGACTCAGATGACCAGCGACGGTTCAGCGATAGGCCAGGGCACGGTCACATCCCAGGACGCCGCCGGCGAGGCCGGGGCGAACACCATCACCGTCACCGACAACCGCACCGGCACGACATTCGAGCTGCCGATCACCGACGGGACGGTCCGCGGGATGGATCTCAGGAAGCTCAAAACGGACGATGAGGACTTCGGGCTGATGGTCTACGACCCGGCCTACATGAACACCGCTTCGTGTCGCAGCGCGATCACCTACATCGACGGAGACGCGGGGATCCTCCAGCACCGCGGGCACCCGATCGAGCAGCTCTGCGAGCACTCCACGTACCTGGAGGTCGCCTACCTGCTGATCAACGGAGCCCTTCCGACGGCGAGCCAGCTGGAGGATTGGGTCCACGAGATCACGATCCACACGTTCGTGCACGAGAACACCAAGGACTTCATGCAGGGTTTCCGCTACGACGCGAACCCGATGGGGATGCTCGTCGCGTCCGTCGGCGCGCTCTCGACGTTCTACCCGGACGCGAACAGGATCCACGACGAGGACGTCCGCAAGATCCAGATCATCCGGCTGCTGGCGAAGATGCCCACCCTCGCCGCCTTCGCCTTCCGCCACAACATGGGCCAGCCGTATGTGTACCCCGACAACGAGCTCAACTACGCGGGCAACTTCCTCGGGATGATGTACAAGATGACCGAGCTCAAATACGAGCCGGATCCTCGCCTCGAGCGTGCCCTGGATGTGCTCTTCATCCTGCACGCCGACCACGAACAGAACGCCTCGACGAGCGCGGTGCGTTCCGTCGGCTCGACCCAGGTGGACCCGTACTCGGCGGTCGCCGCAGGCGTCGCCGCTCTCTACGGGCCGCTGCACGGCGGCGCGAACGAGGCGGCTCTGCGAATGCTGCGCCGGATCGAGAGCGTCGAGAACATCCCTGCCTTCCTCGAGGGCGTGAAGGCCGGCGACGAGCGCCTGATGGGCTTCGGCCACCGCGTCTACAAGAACTACGACCCGCGTGCGCGGATCATCCGCAAACATCTCGATGCCGTGTTCGAGGTCCGTGGCAAGAGCCCGCTGCTGGAGGTCGCGAGCGAGCTCGAGAAGCGCGCACTGGACGACGACTACTTCACCTCCCGCAAGCTGTACCCGAACGTGGATTTCTACTCGGGCCTGATCTATGAGGCGCTGGGCCTGCCCGTCGCGATGTTCCCCGTCATGTTCGCGATCGGCCGGACGAGCGGCTGGATCGCGCAGTGGCTCGAGATGGTCCAGGATCCCGAGCAGAAGATCGCGCGCCCACGCCAGATCTACACGGGAGCAAGGGACGCCGAGTGGGTGCCGATCGAGCAGCGCGGATGAGGGCTCGGCGCGGCTGCTGAGCGGTTCCCACTTGAAGGTATGCTCATCGATCCTTTAGAATGGGGGGTCGGTCGCCGGGGGTAGGGCCCCGGCTCTACAAGCACGTTCTGCGTTCCCCGGCGGCCGTTCAGAGCACGAGCGTGGCGCCGTTGCGGCGCAGCCAGTCCCGGTCCTCGCGCCAGCGCGGCCACCGCCGCTCCACGAGCGCCCAGAACCGCGGGGAATGGTCCGCAACCTCCAGGTGGCACACCTCGTGCCACACCACGTAGTCGAGGATGTTCTCGGGCGCGAGCACGAGACGCCAGTTGAAGCTCATCCGTCCGCTGGACGAGCACGACGCCCAGCGTGTCTTCTGGGCGCGTATGTCAAGGCCGCTGTAGCTGGTGCCCGCGGCCGCGGTCGCGCTGTCAAGGCGCGGCGCCACCTCGGTGCGCGCCGCGCGCCGATAGAAGCGCTCCAGGGCGGGACGGGCGTCGCCGGCGGGGATCAGCAGGCGCGTCCCGTCGCGGTGCACCCGTGTGCGCCCCGCCTCGGCCACGAGCTCGAGCGGCTCCCCGAGATATGGAAGGGTCCCGGCGCGCGCCGCCACGCTCGCACGGGCCCTGCGGGCCTCCTGCAGACGTCGCTCGATCCAGGGGCGGAGCTCGCTGACCGCGGCTCCCGCCGCCCGCTCGGGGGCGCGCGTGGGCAGCACGACCTCCACCCCCTCGTGGGCGTGGACGTTGACACGCACGCGCCTAGCCCTCGCCGAGCGGCGCACCGTGTACTGGATCTGCTCTGGGGCCGGGGCTCGCATGGACAGCTCAGGGTACGCATCGGTCCGGCTGGCGCGAACCGACCTGCACGGACCGCATAACCTTGCGAGCGTGAGCGGCAATCAGCAGCACGAACGTGAGCAGCCGGCCACGCTCGACCAGGAGCTGCTGCTGTGGCTCGGCGACGAGCCGCCCGAGGTGCGGGCCGCCGACACCGAGCGCATACGCGACATCGCAGAGGAGTTCGCGATGGGGTTTGACGCCCTCGCGCAGGTCGAGCGCGCCGTCACCGTCTTCGGCTCCGCGCGCACACCGCCGGGCCATCCGAGCTACGAGCTCGCGCGCGGTGCGGGACGCGCCCTCGGACAGGCGGGCTATGCGGTGATCACCGGCGGCGGGCCGGGGATCATGGAGGCAGCCAACCGCGGCGCCCGCGAAGCAGGGGCGCTGTCGATCGGCTGCAACATCGAGCTTCCCCACGAGCAGGAGCTCAACGCCTATGTGGATGTCGGCCTCAGGTTCCGGCACTTCTTCGCCCGCAAGGTGATGTTCGTCCGCTACGCGAGCGCATTCGTCATATGCCCCGGCGGCTACGGCACCCTCGACGAGCTGTTCGAGTCGCTCACGCTTATCCAGACCTCCACGATCCGCCATTTCCCGCTGATCCTCCTCGGGGGCGACGAGTGGGAGGGGCTGATCTCATGGATGCGCTCGCGTGCCCTCGCGGATGAGCGGATCGACGCGACGGACCTCGACGTGCTGCGCGTCGTCGATGACCCCGGCGAGGTCTGCGCGATCGTGGACGCCGCCCGCACCCGCCAGCGCGAGTACGGGCGCCGCCAGCGCCGCCGCTCCTCGCCGCCGCCGGCGGGCTGAGCTCCGCCCGGGGCGCCACGGCGCATAATGACCTCGATGAGCGGATCGAAGGTTCAGCTTCCAGCAGGCGTCAGGTCCCCGTATGAGGTGTACATCAACGGGGTGCCGCAGACACCCGGCGAGGACTTCAACGTGCGCGAAGGCGCGCTGCTGTTCAAACGGGAGCTCCGCAAGGACAAGATCAGCGGCTGGCGCTGGCTGCTGGGCGCCTGGGGCGTCGGGACATACCGGCAGAACGACTCGGTCGACGTGCGCTACGAGGCGGCGGACGGCTCGCCGCGTGTGGCCGAGGGACTCGAGATCGAGCCCGCGTAGAGCGTCTTCTCCCACGGCCTCGCGAGCTTGAGAGCGCTGACGATCGCGCGCGTCGCCGGGGAGCGGTTCAGCGTGTAGAAATGGATTCCGGGCGCACCGGCCGCGAGCAGCTCCGCGCACTGCAGCGTCGCGAAGGCCACGCCGAAGTCGAGCACCGCCTCCGGGTCCTCGCCGCGCAGGCGAAGCTCGCGGTGCAGGAGCTCCGGGATCGACGAGCCGCAGGTGGCCGCCATCCTCTCGACCTGCCCGACCTGCGTGATCGGCATGATGCCCGGGATGATCGGCACCGTGATCCCCGATGCCCGTGCCCGCGAGAGGAAGTCGAAGTAGACGTTGTTGTCGAAGAAGAGCTGGGTGATCAGGAAGTCCACGCCGGCGTCGACCTTCTCGACCAGATGAGCGAGGTCCTCCTCGGGGCTGGCTGCGTGGATGTGCGTCTCCGGGAAGCACGCGGCGCCGACCGCGAACGGGTAGTCCGCTGAGATCAACTTGACCAGTTCGCACGAGTACTCGAGTCCCCCCTCGGTCTTGGTCCACTCCTGCTGACCCGCCGGCGGGTCTCCCCGCAGCGCCAGCACGTTCTCGATGCCGGCTGCGTGCATCTCGTCGAGTGTGCTCGTGAGTTCGGCGGCCGTCGCCCCGACGCACGTGAAGTGGGCCATCGCGACAAGGCCGTACTCGTCGTTGATCCGCTTGACGATCTCGATCGTGTTCTCACGCGTCGAGCCTCCGGCACCGTACGTCACCGACACGAACGAGGGGTCGAGCGTCCGCAGCTCGGCGAGTGCCCTGTAGAGGTTGTGCTTGCCGGCCTCCGTCTTGGGCGGGAAGAACTCGAAGGAGAATGACGGCCTGCCCGAGGCGAGTATCTCGTCTATGCGCATCTGCTGATTATGCAGCCCATCGCTCCGGGTCGCCAGGTATGCGATGAACCTTCCCGATGGCCTGCAGGTGCGTCAGGTAGCCGAGGACCTTCGACAGCAGCCAGTGCGTGTTCTGCGTGGCACCCGCGTCGTAGACCTCCGGGATCACCTCGTATGCGGTCAGCGGCCCCGCAGCTGCGGCCTGCTCGACGCGTGCCAGGCGCTCGTTGACGAGGTCCCTGTTGCCCCTTATGTGAGCCTGCACGTCGGCGAAGGTGCGCCCATGACCGGGCAGGCACAGCCTCGCGTCGAGGCGCTCGACGACGTCCAGCGAGCTGAGGAATTCCCCGACCGGATCAGGCGAGTAGCCGTAGTCGAAATAGAGGGATATGCGTCCCAGCAGATGGTCTCCGGATATCAGCAGGCGGCGCTCGGGCTGGAACATGCAGACATGCGAGGGCGAATGGCCGGGCGTCTCATACGCCACCCAGTCGCCGAGATCCGTGGCGATCGTGACGCCGTTCACGAGGGCTTTGCTGCGCTCGATCACCGCGGCGCTGGCCGCGAGCTCCCTGTCGGCATCCTCCTCCGCCTCACGCGCGGGCGGCAGGTAGGTGCTCAGGGTGTCCTGCGGGACACCGCTCTGACGCGCTATCTCCATGCGGCGCTCGAACTGGGCGCTGGGGCTCTGGAGCATCCGGATCAGATGCTCGTGGTTGGGGTGCAGCCAGATCTCGCAGCCGGTCTGCCTTGATATCTCCGCGGCGCCGCCGCAGTGGTCGAGGTGGGCGTGGGTGCACACGATCAGGCGTGTCTGCTCAAGGCGCAGGCGGCACATCGCGAGCGCGCGCTCGAGGTCCGCGAGCGCGTCCTCCCCGGGCATCCCGGCGTCGAACAGGACGAACCCGTCCTCGCACGCCACCGCCCAGGCGTTCCCGTGGGGCACACCTGGCCACGGCAGCGGAACGCGGAGCCGGAAGACCCCGGGCCGCACCCGTTCCCCGCGCCCGAGCTCGCGCCTGCCTTTCACACCCGACACCCGGCGGAGACTAGACTACGGCCGACCGGCGCAGTCAAGGAGGGGGAGGATGTCCGAGAGGGAGACCGCCAGCGAGGCGAGCAGCAGGGTGCAGGAGGTTGCCGCGAACATGCAGCAGCTGGCGGCCGGCCGCAGGCGGATGTCCGGCTCCCGCGCGGAGTCGGTTGCCCGACGTTATTTTGCGGCGATCGACGACCGCGACATCGAGGCGGCCCTCGCACAGTGGGCGCCCGGCGGCCGCGAGAACGTTCGCGGACAGGTCGACACGCTGGCGCCGGAGGGCGTGCGGGAGTTCATCGGAGGCCTGATCGCCGCGGTGCCGGACCTCGACATGCAGGTCATATCGACCACCACCGAGGACGAGCGCTGCGGAGTCCACTGGCGCATGACAGGGACCTTCGCCGGGCCTCAGAGCTTCGGGGGCATCGCCCCAACCGGGGCCCGTGTCGAGCTCGAAGGGTTCGACCTGCTGACCGTCAGGGACGGCCTCATCCAGAGCAACGACGCCTTCACGGACAGCATGACCTTCGCGCGCCAGATCGGGATGTTGCCCTCGCAGGGCTCGCTTGCGGAGACGGGCATGACCTCGCTGTTCAACGCGAGGACCCGCGCCGGCGCGCGCATCACCCCCGACGCAGGCCTGATCGCGGACGGCGTGTGGATGATCCAGGGCCAGCCGGCCCGCTGCAACGTGTACCTGATCGAGGACGAGGGCGGCGTGACCCTTTTCGACGCGGGTGCGCGGACTATGACCCGTGCGGTTGCCGGCGCGGGCGCAAGGCTCGGGGGGATCAGGCGGATCGTCCTCGGCCACGGACACACCGATCACCGGGGCACCGCGCCCGCGCTCGGCGCGCCGGTGCTCTGCCACCCCGACGAGGTGCAGGACGCGGAGGGAAGCGGCGGCTTTCGCTACTGGGACCCGAAGCTCGCAGCCCTGCCCACCCCCCACCGTCAGATCCACCGCCTGCTCCACCGCTTCTTCTGGGACGGCGGACCGGTGAAGATCTCAGGGACACTCGTCGAGGGGGACGAGGTCGCGGGTTTCAAGGTCATCGAGCTGCCCGGTCACGCGCCTGGGCTGATCGGGCTCTGGAGGGAGTCCGACCGCGTCGTCCTGAGCTCCGACTGTTTCTACACACTCGACATCTGGGGCCGGGACTGCCCTGCGCACCTGCCGATGACGGTCTACAACTACGACACCGAGCAGGCTCGTGCCAGCATCCGCAAGCTCGCTGCGATGGAGCCCGCGATCGCGTGGCCCGGGCACGCAAAACCTGTGACGGGCGACGTGCGGGCGCAGCTCGAACGGGCGGCCGACGAGAGCTGAAGGTGGGTAGGCGCGCCCGACGCCAGGGCCGCGTTTCGGCGCCGGGCAGCGACTACACCGACGCCGAGGGCAACGTGCTGACGCTCCGCGGCTCGCTGACGCCCGGCTCGCGCCAGGAGTATGCGCGGGCGCTCGCCGGCAGCCCCCTGTCGATGGATGACGCCCGCCAGCGCGCCATGGAGCTGCTGTTCGAGCGGCTGGCCACCCGCTGGGTTATCGCCGGAGCGCCGATCGAGCGCCAGCGGGAGCTCCTTGCCCGCCTTCGCGTCGCCTCACCGGCGGAGCGCGAGTGGGTGCGCACCACGCTGCGCGAGCATTGCGCCGAGCATTTCCCCGACGTCGCGGTCCCGTGAGGTTCAGCGGCCGCCGGGCAGGAGTTCAAGGCGTGGGCCATGGGCGCCGGACGCCGAGACGAAGCGGGCCGTGGCGGGGCTGAGCACGAACTCGAGGACCTGGCCGTCCTCGCCGCGCACCTCAAGGCGCCGCCCCTCCTCGTGAACCGCGAGCACCGTCCCGGACTCGAAGCCACCGCCGAAATGGGCGATCCGGGCGGCTGCGCCGGGGCGCGGCACTGGACGGGACGGACCGAGCACGAATTGATGCTCGCAAACATGGCGGTAACGCGCGCCGCAGGGCGCACCGGTACCGTCATCGCATGCGCCGCACGAAGATAGTCGCGACGATCGGCCCGGCCTCACGCGAGCCTGAGACGCTCGCACGGATGATGTTGGCCGGCATGGATGTCGCGCGCCTGAACTACTCACACGGGTCGCTCGACGAGCACGCCGAGACCGTCACACGGGTTCGCGACGCCGCCAATCGCACCGGTCGGCCCGTGGCGATCCTGCAGGACCTGCCGGGCCCCAAGCTCAGGATCGGCCCGCTCCGCGATGACCTCGTCGAGCTGACACCCGGCGAGCAGCTGACGCTCGTCTGCGGGGACGGAGAGGAGGCCGGCGACGCTCACCGCATGAGTCTCTCCTGGGCGGGGCTGCCCGACGCCGTGGAGAGGGACTCCATCCTCTACCTCGCCGACGGGTCGGTGCGCCTGCGCGTGGTGGACACCCGCGCCGGTGACCACGAGGTCGACCTCGAGGTGGAGGTCGGCGGAACCGTGGCCTCACGCCAGGGGCTCAACATCCCGGGCCCGGTCGCATCGCTCCCGGCGGTACCCGAGGAGGACCTGCACATGCTCCGCCACGGGGAGTCGATCGGCGTCGACATGGTCGCCCTCTCGTTCGTGCAGTCCCCCGAGGACGTGGAATATGTGCGCGATCACACCCGCCTGCCGCTGATCGCGAAGATGGAGAAGCCGCAGGCCGTCGAGCGCGCCGAGGAGATCGTCAGGGCAGCGGACTGCGTGATGGTCGCGCGCGGCGACCTCGGCATCGAGCTCCCGATCGCGCGCGTGCCGATCGTCCAGAAGCAGCTGCTCGAGCTCGCGGGACGGCTCGCAAGGCCATCCATCACCGCGACGCAGATGCTCGACTCGATGGTCAGCTCCTCGCGCCCGACACGGGCCGAGGTGGCGGACGTCGCCAACGCGATCCTCGACGGGACCGACGCTGTGATGCTCTCACAGGAGACCGCCGTCGGCGCCTACCCCGTCGAGGCGATCGAAATGATGGCGGCCGTCGCTGTCCAGGCGGAGTCGATCGCGCCCTATGAGCGCTGGAACGACTCCCGCGTGCACCGCACCGAGTCCGACCCCGCCTACACGCTCGCTCACAACCTCTGCGACGCCGCCCGCGAGCTGCGGCTCGACGCGCTGGTGATACCGACGCTCTCCGGGCGCTCCGCGCGGCTCGTGTCGGCCCACAGGCCCGACGTACCCATCTTCGCCCTTTCGCCCGGCAAAGAGACGGTCAGGCGATGCGGGCTGATGTGGGGCGTGCAGGCCGAGTCGATGCCGCGCCACGAGACGACCGAGGCGCTGATCGCCGACGCCGCGAGGCGCGTCGTGGAGCTCGGCTGGTGCGAGCGAGGCCAGCGTGTTGCGATCACCGCCGGGCTCCCGTCGGGGCGCCCCGGCACGACGAGCCTCGTGCAGATCCAGGTCCTCTGACGGCCCCTGGCGCCCGGGAGCGGCAGGAGGGCGCCGCGAGCCAGCGAACACCGGGGCATGGACCCCGAAGAAGACCGCACGGGAATAGGCTGGCGCGTCCTTGACTGGACCAGGAGCAGGCAGCAGCGCAGGGGTCTGCGCCCCCGCGACGCGGCCGCGCTGATAGCGGTCGCCTGGATCGCGACGATCCTCCTGTTCGGCTTCTTCGAGCGGCTGCTGGACCCGAAGACGTTCCACACGGTATGGCTCGGCGACTGGTGGGCACTGCAGACGGTCACCACCGTCGGCTACGGCGACGTCGTCCCGCAGACCACCACGGGCAAGCTCGTCGCGTCGGTCCTGCTCCTGGGCGGCATGGCGTTCCTGACCGTGATCATCGCGATGATCACCGGCGGCTTCGTCTCCCTCTACCAGCGCCAGGCCGTCGCCGCGGGGGAAGACCCGTACATGAAGTCGATGCAGGCGCTCACGACGGAGCTCGACCAGATCCGCACCGAACTGCAGGCCATCCAGGAGCACCTCGTGGACGGGCAGGCCTCGCCCCCCGCCGGGGGGAATCCGCCCCGGCCATCCATCTGACAGTATCGTGACCCTGCTCGGGGACGCGGAGGGTCAGCGAACGAAAGGACCGGCTGTCATGGCTGCAAATAGCGCGGGGGCCGCTGAGGGGCAGGCCGCCGATGTTCTTGTGATCTTCGGGATCACCGGCGACCTGGCGAAGGTGATGACCTTCCGCTCGCTGTACAGGCTCGAGCGACGAGGCCTGCTGGACTGCCCGATAGTCGGTGTCGCGCTTGACGACTGGACGCTCGAGCACCTGCGCGAGCACGCGCGTGAATGCATCGAGGGAACCGGGGAGAGCATCGATGAGACGGTGTTCACGCGGTTCGCGCAGCGCCTCTCCTACGTGAGCGGTGACTTCGGCGACCCCGCCACATACGAGCGCGTCTCGAAGGCCGTGGGCGCCGCGACATGCCCCGTCTTCTACCTTGAGATACCGCCGTTCCTGTTCGGGCCGGTGATCAAACAGCTGACGGACGCGCATCTGACGGAGACGGGCCGCGTCGTCGTGGAGAAGCCCTTCGGTCACGACCTGCAGTCGGCGCGCGCGCTGGCCGCCGAGATCCACCAGTACATCCACGAGTCGCAGCTCTACAGGATCGACCACTTCCTCGGGAAGATGGGCACCGACGAGTTCCTGTACCTACGCTTCGCGAACACGATGGTGGAGCCGATCTGGAACCGCAACCACATCGCGTACGTGCAGATCACGATGGCGGAGAGCTTCGGCGTCGAGGACCGCGGGCATTTCTACGACCCCGTGGGAGCTCTGCGCGACGTCGTGGTCAACCACCTCATGCAGGTCGTCGCGCTGGCCGCGATGGAGGCGCCGGCGGGCAGCGACGCCGAAACGCTCAAGGACGCGAAGTTCGCTCTCTTCAGGGCGATCCATGACGCCGACCCGGCCCACTACGTGCGCGGGCAGTACGACGGCTACCGGGACATCGACGGGGTCGCGAAGGACTCCACCACCGAGACCTATGCCGCACTGCGTCTGGACATCGACAACTGGCGCTGGGCCGGGGTCCCGTGGTTCATCAGGACGGGCAAGAGGCTCCCTGTGACGGAGACCGAGCTGCGGGCCGTCTTCAAGGACCCGCCGCGCCTGGGCTTCATGGAGCGCGGGCCCAGACGCCCTGAGCCGAACCAGTTCGTGGTGAGGCTCGATCCCTCCACCGGCACTCGCGTGATCCTCGACGCGCACCGCGCCGACATCGCCGGCCCGGAGGCCGTGCGTCTGGACGTCGAGTTCTCAGAGCAGGGAGGCGAGGCCCCCACCCCGTACGAGGTCCTTCTGCTCGACGCCATGCGCGGCGACAGCGCCCGGTTCACGCGCCAGGACGGCGTCGAAGAGACCTGGCGGATCTTCCAATCGCTGCTCGTCGACCCCACGCCGGTGCATCCGTACGCGCCCGGATCATGGGGGCCGAAGGAGGCTGACAAAGCGGTCTCCGGCTTCGGCAGGTGGCATGGCCCGTGGGTGGAATCATGAGCCCCGCCGAACAGAGCGCGGCGATGCCCTCCCCCTTCACGCCGATCGCCGACTACGCGTTCCTGTCGGACTGCCACACGGGTGCGCTCGTGGCACCGGACGGCTCGCTGGACTGGCTGTGCGTGCCGCGGTTCGACGCCCCCAGCGTGTTCGGGTCGCTGCTGGACCGTCAGGCGGGAGGGTTCCGGCTGGGGCCGTTCGGGATCAACGTGCCGTCGGCCCGCATCTACGAGCCGGGAACCAACATCCTGCTGACGACGTGGAAGACCCCCACGGGCTGGGCGATCGTCCGTGACGCGCTCACGGTCGGCCCGCGACGCGGAGAGGACCACATCACGCCGCACACCCGGCCGCCGACCGACGAAGACGCAGACCATCTCCTGGTTCGGCTGGTGCTCTGCCTGGAGGGCGAGGTCGAGATGGAGCTGACGTGCGAGCCCGTGTTCGACTACGGCCGCGTGCCCGCCCATTGGGAGGTCCACGACGACGGCCACACCGCCGACGCGAGCGGCGCCGACCTCACGATCAGGCTGCAGAGCGACATGTCGGTCGGTGTCGAGGGTGACCGTGTGAGGGCCAGGCATGTCCTCAAACAGGGCGAGCAGGTGTACTGCGCGCTGTCGTGGGCCGAGGGGCTCACGGCCCCGCAGACCGTCGAGCAGGCCGGCGAGCAGATCGCGGCCACAGCGGCGTTCTGGCGAGGGTGGCTGGGGCGTGCGCGGGTCCCGGACCATCGCTGGCGCGAACCCATCCAGCGTTCGGCGCTCGCGATCAAGGGACTCACATACATGCCCACCGGCGCGACGGTCGCGGCGCTGACCACGTCGCTGCCGGAGACGCCGGGAGGCGAGCGCAACTGGGACTACCGCTACACGTGGCTGCGCGATTCGACCTTCACGCTGCAGGCCCTGCACTACCTGAACCTCGACTGGGAGGCCGAGGAGTTCATGCAGTTCGTGGCCGACCTCGAGCCCAACGAGGACGGCGCACTGCAGATCATGTACGGCATCGACGGCAGGCGCGACCTGACGGAGACCACGCGCGATGACCTATCCGGCTACGCGGGCGCCTATCCGGTCCGCGTCGGCAACGGCGCGTTCGACCAGCGTCAGAACGACGTGTTCGGCGCCGCGCTCGACTCGATCCTGCTTCACACCAGGCGCAGCCAGCGCCTTCCCAGGCGCCTGTGGCCGATCGTCCAGGCGCAGGCGGAGTGCGCGACGAAAGTCTGGCGCGAGCCCGACCAGGGTATCTGGGAGGCCCGCGGAGAGCCAAAGCACTACGTCTCCTCGAAGCTCATGTGCTGGGTCGCGATGGACCGCGCGGCGAAGATCGCGTCGATCCGCGGTGACACGGAGCGACAGCAGGCCTGGCATGCGACGGCCGAGGAGATCAGGCAGGACATCATGGAACACGCGTTCACCGACGCCGGGGTGATGCGCCAGCACTACGACACCGACGCCCTCGACGCGTCGAACCTGCTGGCCGCGAACTTCGGCTTCCTTCCCGGCAGCGACGAGAAGCTGCGCGCGAGCGTCCTGGCGATCGCCGAAGACCTGACGGAGGACGGCTTCGTCCTCCGCTACCGCACCGATGAGACCGACGACGGCATGTCGGGCAAGGAGGGCAGCTTCCTGATCTGCTCCTTCTGGCTGGTCAGCGGCCTCGCCGTGATCGGTGAGCAGCAGCGAGCCACGGACCTGATGGAAAAGCTCCTTCGGGTCGCTTCCCCGCTCGGCCTCTACGCCGAGGAGTTCGACACCGCCACCGCGCATCACCTCGGTAACTTCCCGCAGGCCTTCTCGCATCTCGCCCTGATCGAGGCCGCGGGGCGCATCATCCTCGCCGAGTTCACCGGCGAGTTCGGCTGAGCCGAGCAGCTCCGTCGGTCATAATCAGCCGGTGAAGCCACTTGACCCGCGGCTGCTCAGGTACGCGCGCGCGACGCGCAACTTCCTGATCGTCTCGGTCGTGCTGGGCTGCGTGAGCGCCCTGCTCATCCTCTCGCAGGCATGGCTGATAGCGGACATAGTCTCGCGTGCGTTCATCGGTGGCAGGAGCCTGTCTGATCTGGAGACGGCGATGCTGCTGCTGCTGGCCGTCGTGCTGTTCCGCGCCCTGGTCGCGTGGGGATCGGAGCTCGCGGCGAGCCGGGCGTCCGCCCGCTCGAAGTCCCAGCTGCGCACGGCGCTGCTGGAAAGGGTGCCCGGCCTCGGCCTCGACAGCGCGCGCGAGCAGAGCTCGGGCGAGCTCGCGATCCTCGCGACCCGCGGAATCGACGTCCTCGACGGCTACTTCTCGCTGTACCTGCCGCAGCTGTTCCTCGCCGTGATCGTGCCCGTTGCGGTGATCGTCGCGGTTCTCTGGGACGACTGGATCTCCGCGGCCATCATCGCTTTCGCCGTGCCCCTGATCCCGCTCTTCATGGCGCTGGTCGGCGCGAGCACGCAGAAGCGGATGGATCGCCAGCTGCGCACCCTGGAGCAGCTCGCGGGTCATTTCCTTGACGTGGTGGCGGGCCTTCCGACGCTGAAGATATTCGGCAGGGCCCGCGCGCAGGCGGCGACGATCCGCGAGATCACAGAGCGATACCGGCTGGCGGCGATGTCCACCCTGCGGATCACATTCCTCTCGTCGCTGATACTCGAGCTCGTCTCGACGATCGCGGTCGCGATGGTCGCCGTGGCGGTCGGCCTGCGGCTGATGGACGGGCACCTGACCCTGCGCACCGCGCTGTTCGCCCTCGTGCTCGCGCCCGAGGCGTTCATGCCGCTTCGCCAGCTCGGCGCCAGCTACCACGCCAGCGCGGAGGGGATCGCGGCCGCCGAGAGCGTGTTCGCGGTGCTCGAAGAGCCTGTGCCGCCGAAGGGCAGCCGCACCACCTTCCCCGACCCGGCGCAGGCTCCGCTCGAGATCCAGGACCTGCGCGTCAGCTACGAGGGACGCTCTGATCCTGCGCTTGACGGAATCTCACTGACGGTCGCGCCCGGCGAGCTGCTCGCGGTTGTCGGGCCGAGCGGGTGCGGCAAGTCGACACTCCTCAGCATCCTGCTCGGGCTGCGCACCCCGGAACGTGGCACTGTCACCGTCGGGGACGTTGACCTCGCGGACCTTGACATTGACGCCTGGAGGAGCCGCCTGGCGTGGGTTCCCCAGCGACCCCACCTGTTCAAAGACACGATTGCCGAGAACGTACGCCTCGGCCGCAGCGACGCGTCGACCGAGCAGGTGTGGGCGGCGGTCACCGACGCCGGCCTGAAGGACACCGTCAGCAGGCTGCCCGAAGGTCTCGACAGCGTCCTGGGAGACCGCGGTTCCGGGCTCTCCGCGGGAGAGCGCCAGCGCGTCGCGATAGCGCGTGCGTTCCTGCGCGACGCCCCTCTGCTGCTGCTCGACGAGCCCACGGCGAACCTGGACGGGAACACCGAGCGCGAGGTCATCGAGGCGATCAGGCGCCTCGCGCACGGGCGGACAGTCGTGCTCGTCGCACACCGGCCGGCGCTGATCGCGCTCGCCGACCGGGTTGTCTCGCTCGCGCCCGCGGAGGTCACGCTGTGAGCTCCATCGGCCCGCCCGCGCGCCTCCCGGACGAAGCGGGCCCGCAGGCGCCGCTGCGCGCCACGGTCGCGCTCGTGCGCCCCGTGGCGGGCAGGCTGGTCCTTGCCACAGCGCTCGGCGCCGGCTCGATGGCAGCGGCCATCGGGCTCATCGCGACGTCGGCATGGTTGATCTCGCGCTCCGCTCAGCATCCGCAGGAGTCGGTGCTCGCCGTCGCGATCGTCGGAGTGCAGTTCTTCGCGCTCTCACGCGGGCTGCTGCGCTACGGAGAACGCCTCGTGAGCCACGACGCCGCCTTCCGCGTCCTGTCCGAGCTCAGGGTCACGGTGTACGAGCGCCTGGAGCGGCTCGCACCGCTCGGCATCCCGGCGTTCCGCAGCGGCGACCTGCTCGCGCGCCTGATCCATGACATCGACTCGATGCAGGACCTGCTGCTGAGGGTCCTGCCTCCGTTCGCGATCGCGCTCGCCGTCGGCCTGGGAACCGTCGTCGGCGTGTGGCTGATGCTTCCCGCCGCGGGCCTGATCCTGCTCCTTGCACTCCTGGTGGCGGCGATTGCCGTCCCATGGCTCACGGGCGTGCTCTCCGCCCGCAACGAGAGCAGGCAGGCCGCGACACGCGGCGAGCTCACCTCCTCGGTCGTGGACCTCATAGAGGGGGCCCCGGAGCTCGCCGTGAACGGCGCCGCCGAGCATCAGCTGGCACGCGCCCTGGCCGCCGACACCGAACTGACCTCGCTGGCGGCAGCGAGTTCGCGCAATGCGGGCATCGGTCAGGGGCTGACGCGGCTCTGCTCGGGCATCGCGATGTGGGGCGCTCTGCTGGTCGGCGTGAGCGCGGTGCACTCCGGGCGCATGAGCGGCGTCCTTCTCGCGGGGCTCGCGCTGATCCCCGTCGTGGCATTCGAGCTCGTGGCGCCGCTCCCGATCGCGACCCAGACGCTCCAGCGTGTGCGTCGCTCGGCCGCGCGCGTGTTCGCCGTCATGCAAACGCCCCTGCCGGTATCCGACCCCGCCGACCCCGCCGTCCTCGGCGCAGGACCTCACTTCCTGCGCGTGCGCGACCTTAGCTGCCGCTACCCGGGGGCGGGCCGGCTCGCACTTGACGGCGTCGACCTCGACCTCGGCCCCGGCCGGCGCGTCGCGGTCGTGGGCGCGAGCGGCGCCGGCAAGTCGACGCTCGCCGCCGTGCTGCTGCGGTTCCTCTCCTACGAGGGAGGGTCTGTGACGCTCGACGACATCGAGATCTCAGAGCTCGCGGGCGAGGACTGCCGGCGCGTCGTCGGCCTAGTCGGCCAGGACGCGCACATCTTCGACACCACGGTCGAGGAGAACCTGCGCATGGCGGCGCGCGAGGCCGACGAGCAGGAGCTCCGGGGGGCGCTGGAGTCCGTTCGGCTGCTGGACTGGGTCGACCGGCTACCCGAGGGTATGGCCACCGAGCTCGGCGAGCGCGGCGAGCGGATGTCCGGCGGACAGCGCCAGCGCCTGGGTATGGCAAGGGCCCTGCTCGCAGACTTCCCGGTGCTGATCCTCGACGAGCCCGGAGAGCATCTGGACACGCCGACGGCGGACGGGATACTCGCGGACCTGCTGGCGCTCACGCGCGAGCGCGCGACGCTCCTGATCACCCATCGACTCGCGGGCCTGGCCGAGATGGACGAAGTGCTGGTGCTCGACCACGGGTGTGTGCTCGAGCGCGGCACACACGCCGAGCTGCTCGAACAGGACGGCCGCTACGCCGCCCTGTGGTGGCAGGAGAACCCCTAGGCGGGGCCGGAGCCCAGGTCCGGGGTGCGGCGGCCGGTAACCCGCGGGGGCGCTTTGGAGTCCGGGTTCTCCGGGTCCGGCGGCGCCAGCACCCGAGACCGGAACACCCAGAAGGACCAGCCCTGGTAGATGAGGACGACGGGGAAGAGCAGGACCGTGACGATGGTCATGACTTTCAGCGCGTAGCCGCCCGACGCGGCGTTGCTCACCGTCAAGTTGTAGGCCGCGTTGGTGCTCGAGACCATCACGTTGGGGTAGAGCTCGATGAAGAGCGAGCCGACCACCGACGCGATCGTCACGGCGGACGCGGTGAACGCCCAGCCGTCGCTGTCCGTTCCGACCAGGCGCAGGGCGAACAGGACGGCGATGATCGCCAGCACCGCAACCGGCTCGGGCACGTCGTTGCCACCGGAGACCGCGAGCGTCCAGATCACGAAGCCGACGACGAAACCGGTGGCCGCCCATCCGATCGGTTTCGCCAGCGCCCTCGCACGACCCCGCACGGGGTCGGCGGTCCGCATGGAAAGGAAGGTCGCGCCGTGCAGCAGGCACAGGGACACGAGCGTGAGGCCCGTCCACAGGCCGTAGGGGGTCAGCAGGTCGAAGAAGTTGCCTGTGAAGTTGTGGCTGGCGTTGATCGGAAGGCCGGCGAGCAGGTCGCCGAGCCCGACGCCGACGAGCAGCGGGATCATCAGACTGCCGATCGACAGGCACATCGTCCACGTCCTGCGCCAGCGCGGGTCGTTGTTGCGGCCCCTGAACTCGAACGCCACGCCGCGGGCGATCAGCGCAGCGAGCACCAACAGAAGTGGCAGGTAGAGAGCCGAGAACATCGTCGCGTACCAGCTCGGGAACGCCGCGAACGTGCCGGCCCCCGCGACGATGAGCCATACCTCGTTCCCGTCCCACCACGGTCCAACGGTGTTGATGGCGACTCGCTGCTCGGTGTCGGTCTTGCCGACGATCGCGTGCAGCATGCCGACACCGAAGTCGAATCCCTCGAGCACGAAGAAGCCGATCCACAGGATCGCGAGGATGATGAACCAGAGCGTGTGAAGGTGCAGCATTCTCGTGCCCTCCTAGTAGGTGAGTGCCGGGATCCGGGGGGTCGTCTTACCGTCCGCGCCGACGGAGCCAGGCTGTTCGGAGTGATCCTCGTGGTCGTCCTCGTCGAGGTCTTTGCGCGCGTAGCGCGTCATCAGGACCACGTCCACGGCACCGAGCGCGATGTAGATCAGGACGAACACGACGAGGCTGATCCAGATGTCCAGGGACGTCACCGATGGCGAGTTCGCGTTGATCGTCTTCATCAGACCCTGCACGATCCATGGCTGGCGCCCGCTCTCGGTGAGCATCCAGCCCGCCGTGTTCATGACGAACGGAGTCACGACCGCCCAGCAGGACAGTCGCAGGAACCACTTGGAGTCTGCGAGCGCCCCCTTGTTCAGCAGCCATGCCCCCCACAGGGTGAGCAGCAGGACGGCGGTGGCTATGTAGGCCATGAGCCGCATCGACCAGTACTGGATGAACACGTTCGGGATGTAGTTGCCGGGGCCGTACTTCTTTTCGTCTTCCTTCTGGATCTGGTTCAGGCCGATGACCTTCCCGTTGAAGGAGTTGGTGGCGAGCAGGGACAGCAGATGCGGGATCTGGATGATCTGCGACGGGGTGTGGTCGTTGTTGCCTCCGCCGATCTGGAAGGCAGAGAACGAGCATGGCTGACAGGTTTCCCACTGCGCCTCCGCCGCCGCGATCTTCGCGGGCTGGTATTTGGCCTCCACCACGCCGAGCTCGCTTCCGACGGCGAGCGTGAGAAGGATCGACGGCAGCAGCACGATCACGGACAGTTTGGCGGCGTGCGTGAAGGACTCGACCGCTCGCTGTTTGCGGATCTGCCACGCGGATACCGCGAGCATGATCAGAGAACCGGTCACGAGCGACGCGAGGATCACGTGGACGTAACCCCACAGGAACGTGGGGTTCGTGAACAGCGCGCCGATGTTGTTCAGTTCGGGCTGGCCGTGGCTGTTGAGCGCATACCCCACCGGGTGCTGCATCCAGGAGTTTGCGACCATGATGAACATCGCCGAGAGCATCGTCGCGCCGGCGACGATCCAGATGCACGCGAGGTGCACCGCCTTCGGAAGCCGGTCCCAGCCGAAGATCCAGAGGCCGAGGAAGGTCGACTCGAGGAAGAACGCCGCGAGACCCTCCATCGCCAGCGGGGCCCCGAACACGTCGCCGACGAAGCGGGAGTAGGCCGACCAGTTCATCCCGAACTCGAACTCCTGCACGAGTCCCGTCACGACCCCGACGGCGACGTTGATCAGCAGGAGCGCACCGAAGAACCGCGTCAGTTTCCGGTACTCGGGCTTTCCGTTGCGGTACCAGGCCGTCTGCAGAAGGGCGACCAGGAAGGAGAGGCCGATCGTCGTCGGGACGAACAGGAAGTGGTAGATGCTGGTCGTCGCGAACTGCCAGCGTGCGAGTTCGTTGGTCATCTCGTGGCTCTCCCTGCTCGTAGGGCCTCGTGCTCTGCAGACCAGTTGAGGATCCCGGCTGCGCACGTCGGCGCGCATGACGCACCCGCAACGGGCACGTGACTCACATGGGCCTCAACTGCGTGCACTGGGACTCCTCTGGCCTAGGTATTTCGAACGGACGCCTGCGTGGTCCCGGCGTCTGGGTCCCGGATAAGAAAATTCACAAGCTGCATCGATCATAACTCCGCGATAAAGCGCAGGACGGGGCCTATGCCGCGGCCCCAATGCGCCAGAAACACGCACCCGATGCGTGCAACCCCCGCAGAATCGATCAGTGGAATCCACTGACTTCGACCGCGAACCGCGACGTGCGGGTTTCCCCCGGTGCGAGCACCGTCAGCCCCACGCCGCTCCGGAGCGCGTTGGCCGGCGCGGTCATCGGCTCGAAGCAGATGAACCGGCTGGCGGGCGGCGCGTACACCTGGGCGAACCGGTAGCCCTCACGGAACTCGAGCGTGATCGGGCCATCGCCCGCGTCGACGGCGAAACGGGCGTCCTCGGCGACGTCGCAGAAGCCATCGTCGAAGGCTCGCGTGCCGAGCGCCAGCCGCCCGCCGGGGAGCTCGTCGGCCTGACCCACCGGGATCTGGCGCTCGTCGAGCTGCACGCTCCTCATCGCCGGCAGGTCGACCTGCCAGCCCTCCCGGCCGGTCGAGCCTGCGACCAGGTAGGGGTGGAAGCCGAAGCTCACCGGGACCGGATCCGGGCCGCATGCGTGGACCGTGACGGAGATCTCAAGGCAGCCCCGCAGGAGCTGTGCCGTGTAGCGCAGATCGTGGCGAAACGGGAACACGTCGAAGAGCCCGGACAGATCCGGACTCCAGGTGAGCGACGCAGCAAGGCTCGATCCATGCTCGCCAGGCGGCTGCGCGATCGCCCACGGCAGCCTGCCGGGTATCACCCCGTGCATCGGCAGGCCGTTGCCGTCGAACGTCAGAAGCCCGGGGTCGCTGGGAAGACGCACGGTCCTTCCCGCGGCCTCATAGCCGAAGCCCGCGAGCCTGTTCGCCCACGGGTACAGGAGCGGGATGCCCATCGTCTTGCCGCGCTCCGCATATGCCCGGACGCCTGAGTTCTCGGCGAGCAGCTCCCGGCTCGAGCTCCTCAGCGAGCTGCAGAGCATGCCCGCGGACGGCACGAAGGTCGCCTCCAGCGGGCCGGCGGGATCTCGCAGGAACACCTGCGCCGGGGCGCCTGTGCTCACGGGGCCGCCTCGGCTGTTCCGTCCGCGGGTCCGTCCTGGCGAGCCTTCCTCTTGGCCTCCCGCTTGGCCTTGCGCGCCTCGGCCTGCTCGGCGCTCTTCTCACGCGCCTCGCTGTAGGACCTGGAGACGAGCGTCTTGCCGTCGGTCCAGCCAAACGCACGGATGAGCAGCACGATCGCGAAGAGGATGCTCCAGATCGTGGTCACGAGTTGCTGGGCGACCGAGTAGGCGGTCGCGTTAGCGCTGCTGGTTATGCCCTTCAGTGACAGCACGTTGAAGCCCTGCACGACGCCTGCGCCGCCCGGCGTCACCGATGTCATGTTGGCCATTGAGTTCCCTGCCACCACGCGCATGAGGGTATGGAAGCTGACAGGGATGTTGTAGGCGGCCAGGAACACGGCGATGATGCCGAGCATCGCAAGCCAGCTCACGACCTCCGGGGCCAGGACCCGCGTGAGATACAGGCGTGGCTGGGTCAGGATCGCCCCGCCCACCTTCGCCTCCTCCCACCAGACCTCGATCCTGTGCCTGAGCACGCGTGCGACGAGGACCAGGAGCATCACGACCGCGACGAGCAGTACCACCGCGGCCCAGGGGTGTTCGCGTGCGAATCCGAGCTGCAGGCTGAAGCTGCCACCCACCGAAAGGAAGAGGTAGAGGTAGCAGGCCATGCCGATCAGCGAGTAGAAGATTTTCTGCACGACGTAGGCTGCGGCCGCACCGGCGAAGGCACAGCCCGCGATGATCGTCGTGAACATGAGCAGCATCACCAGCGTCCCGAGGTTCGCGGGGAGCACGAAGTTCAGCGCCACCGCGGTCGCATAGCACGCGAGCACCTGCAGCCAGCGCACTCCGCCGGCCGGATAGGCGAAGCGGAGGATCGAATACCAGGCGTAGGCGGTGGCGGTCGTCTGCAGGGTGATCAGAGCGATGCCTGCGATCAGGTAGCCGATCGAGATGCTCTTGACCGTGTCCCATATGTGTTTCGCCCACCCCGTCACGTCCCAGCCGAGGAGCGTCGCCGCGGCACCGATGATGACCAGCACCAACAGGATCATCAGGACCCGCTCCACGCGGACCTTTCCGTGCACCGGCGCGGTGCTCTGGACACTCGCCATCGGGCGGATCTTAGGGCGCTCAACACCGCGCCGCCCGTTGCGGTACCCGCCTCGGATGCGCTCCGCGCGCGAAGGCGTTACCGTGCCCGCAGCGTCCCGCCCCAACCGAGCTGGTACGCGCGAGCGACGATGAGCGACCCCGACGAGGTAAACGCCAAGGCCGTGCAGTCAGCCGACACCCCGGCTGAGCTTGCCGAACCCTCGAGTTCGCCGGCGCGCCAGGGCCTGGTGCTGACCGCGCTGATCCTCGTCGCCGCTGTCGCCAACCTGAATCTCGCGGTGGCAAATGTCGCGCTCCCGGACATCGGCAAGGCCCTCAACGCATCCCAGAGCGCACTCGACCTGGTCGCCGTCGGGTACTCGCTCGGGCTCGCCTCCTCGGTGCTGTATCTGGGTGCGCTCGGGGACCGCTACGGGCGAAAGCTCATGCTCATCCTCGGAACGGGCCTGGCGATCCCCGCGGCGATCCTCGCCGCCACCGCGTCGAGCGTCGGTGTCCTGATCGCTGCGCGTGTCATCGGCGGGCTCGCCGCGGGCATGGCATACCCCACCACGCTGGCGCTGATCACAGCGCTGTGGGCGGGCCCCGCACGAACCCGCTCGATCGCGCTCTGGTCCGGTATCGGCGGCGCGATATCAGCCCTCGGGCCGCTCGCGTCGGGCGCGATCCTCGAGCATCACCACTGGGGCTCGGTCTTCCTCCTGACACTGCCGCTCGCGGTCGTGGCGCTCGTCCTCGCGATCGTGCTGGTGCCGAGCCATGTCAACGAGGCGACGGACCCCGTCGACAACCTCGGCGGGATCCTGTCGGTGCTCGCCGTCGCCGCGCTCGTGCTCGGGATCAACTTCGCGCCGGTGCCAAACAGGGGAACGGTCGCGATCGGCCTCGGGCTCGTCGCTCTCGCGGCGGTGATCGGGTTCCTGCTGCGCCAGCGCGCCACCAAGTTCCCGCTGTATGACCTGGATGTTGCCTCCAGACGCATCTTCTGGTGCGCGGCGACGGCCGGGATCATCGTCTTCGGGAGCCTGATGGGAGCGATGTTCGTCGGCCAGCAGTTCCTGCAGAACGTGCTCTCGTATTCAACGGTGGACTCCGGTGCGGCGATCCTTCCCGCGGCGTTCTTCATGATCGCGATCGCCCCGCGGTCGGCAAAGCTCGTGGACGCGCGGGGATCGCGCTTCACTCTGCTCGTCGGCTACGCATGCTGCCTGATCGGCTTCGTGCTGATGCTCGTCCTCTGGAAGACGGGCATCCCGTACTGGAAGGTCGCCATCGCGTATGCGTTCGTGGGCGCAGGCGTGGGATTCGCCGGCACGCCGGCGTCCCACTCACTGACGGGCTCGGTCCCCGTGAGACGTGCGGGGATGGCGTCGGGAACCGCCGACCTGCAGCGCGACCTCGGCGGCGCGATCATGCAGTCGATCATGGGCGCCCTGCTCACGGCGGGGTTCGCGGCAGGCGTCGCGAAGGAAATAGCGGCGGCGCCGAACAAGGCCCTCGTCACCACCAGTGTCGAAAACGAGCTGACCAAGTCGTTCTCGAGCGCGGCCGCGGTGGCGAAGCAGTACCCGCAGTATGCGAACGCGATCACAGCCGGAGCCAAGGCGTCGTTCCTCTCCGGTGCGAACTGGGCCTACGCGGCCGGCATCATCGCGATCATCGCTGGCGCCGCCCTCATCTACTTCGTGTTCCCCGACAAGCAGAACGAGCTTCGCCTGCTCGACGAGTACCACCGCATGGACACCGCCTCCGCGGACGAGCAGCCCCCCGCCGCGCCGGCGCTCGCGAGCTAGCGGTCAGGGCGCCGCGGGCGTGCCGCCGTTGGACGTCGTGCTCGTCGAGGTCGTGGTCGTCGTAGTCGTGGGTGTGGTGGGTGTCGTCGGCGTGGTTGGTGTCGTCGGCGTGGTCGGGGTGGTGGGTGTCGTCGGGGTGGTGGCGGTTTTGGTCGTGACGGTCGGCGCGACAGTCGTCGTGTGGGCGACGCTCACCGACTGGCTGGTGATCACCGTCGTGGTTTTCGATCCGCCTTTGGTCGCGAGCACGATCACGACGACGACCAGTGCGAGGATCAGGATGGCCGCGACGGCGAGCACGGCGTTGTTCGTGCCTCCCCCCTGCGGAGGCTGGGCGCCCTGCTGGGAGGGGTCATAGGCTCCCTGCGCGCCGCCTTCCCGTGACGGGTCATATGGAGGCGGCGGACCGCCAGGGCCCCCGGTACCGTCGGTCATATCTCACTCCGATCTCTCGCTGCCCGGCATCGCCGGCTCAAAGCGCAGGCTAACGCCCCGCGGGACTTCCGATCATGTGCCGACGGCGATCACGACCACGGTGGCCAGGGCTAGCGCGATCCCCGCGGCGGTCAGCCAGTTCACCAGCGGCGTGGAGAGCGGGACGTAGCTCCCCTGCCGCAGTGCGTTGGCCACCTTGTGCTGGCGCACGGCTCCGACGACGAGCAGCACCACCGAGAGGGCGCCGTACCCGAACCCCAGCGCCTTCAGCTCCCAGCCCTTCGTGCCCGACAGCCCCGGAAGCAGCCGCCCGACTCCGACCGACACGGCCGCCGCGCCGACACCCGTGCGCCACCACGCGAGCCATGTGCGCTCGGCCGCGAGCCACGTTCGCCTTTTCGCGTCGACCGGCGTTCCCTGCTCCGGTTCGCTGTTGGCGCTCACGGTTGAAAAACTAGCGCGAGCACCGGCACCCTGCGGGTTTTCGCGCACCTCCGGGCCGCGGCTCCGGCGGCCCCCCGCGGCAGGAATTCGCCCTGCACAGTCGAAGCCCGAAGGGGCGCCAACCGGCGTCCGCAAACAAAAAAGGGGGCGCTATGAGAGGCGCTGGCAGTGCGCTGTTCGTCGGCATCCTGCTGATGATCGCGGGTGTAATCGACATCGTCTACGGCATCGCCGCCGTCGGCAATTCGCACTTCTACACCGAACAGGGAACCTACGTGTTCTCCAGCCTGCACACGTGGGGCTGGATAACCATCATCCTCGGCATCATCGAGCTCACGGCTGCCTTCTCGCTGTTCGGAGGCGGCACATACGGACGTGTGGTAGGGATCGTGGCTGCGAGCCTCGGCGCCGTTGGAGCCCTGCTGAACATCGGCGGAGCGCACCCGTTCTGGTCGCTCGGCGTCTTCGCGATCTGCCTCATCTGCATCCACGGCCTGGTCGTGCTCGGCGAGCCCGAGGTCGGGTAGCGCTCGACGAACCTCGGCCTCAACGCGGGGGCCTGCCACGCGCTGGTCCCCGCGTCGCGGTCCTTTACCTGCGGACGGGCGGCATCAGGCCGCCGATGATCCAGAAGATCGGCAGCGGTATGCCGACGAGGAACATGATCCAATGGCCGTGTTTGATCGATCGCAGGCCGAGGATCAGGAACAGCAGGACGTAGACGATAACGCCGATACCGACGCCTGCGATGGAGATGGCTGGTGCTGGCATTCACGTCCTCTCGGTTGGGCGCCGGCCTCGCGAGCCCGCGCTGCGGGGGCCGCCGAGTGTAACGCCACCCTGCCGCCCGCGGACGCCTGTCAGGGCGGTCCCGGCAGGTTCAGGAGCTGCACGAGGGCGAACACGAGGAACAGGCCACCCATGCCGATCAGCCCGTAGCGGCCCTGGCGGACCGGGAAATGACCGCTTATCCCGACGAGGAACAGCACGGTCGCCAGGTACACGGTGTCGCGTACGTACTTGTCGCTGGTGGCACCCGCTTGCGAGCCGCGTGTGAACTCCGCGTCCGCCTCCGCGTCGTACACCTTCGAGGTCTGTTCCTGCGGGATCACGTATTGCGGCATGTATGACGGTCCCGGCGGGGAGTTCGGGTTGTTCGCGGGGTCGGTCGCGAGCCACGCGCGGAACGCAGGCCTGTAGCCCGGCCGCAGGCGGCGTTCCGCGAGACGCTCGGCGTTGGCGTTGCCTGCAACGAACGCCGTGAACCAGGCGTTGAACGACACCGAGTCGATCGTCCTCACCTGCAGTGCCTCGAGGTCGGCGCGATTCGCCTTCGTGCGCGCCGCCGAGGCCTTCGCGAGGGTGATCGATGACTCGGTGCCCCACTTCGCGGCCGCAAAGCCCGAGTAGGCCGCGAACACGGCCACGACCGATAGGAGCACCGCCTCGGTGATCGACAGCAGGCGCTCGCGCCTGGCCGTCTCGTGCTCCTCCCTCTTGGCGGCCTTCTTGTGCTCGCCTATCTCCTTGCCCACCTCGGACGCAGAGAGCCCCTCAGGCACCTCTCACCGTCCTATGGGCGCTGGCTGCTGGGAACAATCGGCCTCCGATGCCATCTCTGGGGCCTGCGAGAGGCCACTGGAGGCGGGCAGTCTACCGGCGCCGCCGGGACGCTCTCACCTTTCCGGGGCGGGACATGGGATAATGGTCACATGCGGGGGAGGCAGAACATGGGACACGCTGCTCCGGTGCCCTTGGGTGCTCGTTCTCTTGACGGAGGCCGTGTTGGCTGACACGGCGGACCCAGACCCCCGCGAGGATCCAAGCTCGCCGGCGACCCCGGCGGAGGCTGCGACGCAGGTGCAGCCGGCGGTGCCGGCTTCAGGCCCGGCAGCCAAGCCGCACCGCGCTCACCGCGGGCTCGTGGCCGGGATACTGGTCGTGGCCTCGATCATCGGCGTGTTCGCCGTGCTCGCGGTGTGGGCCAACCGGCAGGTGCTGAACACCGACAACTGGACCACCACAAGCACGCGGCTGCTCGCCGACCCGAAGATCCAGGCAGCGGTCGGCGCGGTGCTCGTGAACGAACTCTTCAAGCAGGTCGACGTCGCGGACGAACTCAAGAAGGTCCTGCCCTCGGAAGTCTCGGGTCTCGCCGCCCCGGCCGCCGCCGGCCTTCGGGCGCTCGCCGGCCAGGTGGTCCCGCAGGTGCTCGCGACGGCACCCGTGCAGGAAGCGTGGCGCCAGGCGAACAAGACCGCGCAGGAGCAGCTCCTGCGCATCCTCAAAGGCGGTTCCAGCACCATCTCGACCGAAAACGGCGAGGTGACGCTCAAACTCCATCCGCTGCTGATGGAACTCGCGGCGCAGGTCGGCCTCCAGAAGCAGCTCGCGAGCGTCCAGTCCAAGCTCAAGGGCTCCACCGGTGAAACCGCCCGCGGCGCCGCCGAAGAAAAGCTCGGCGTCACGCTGCCGCCCCCGAGCGGCAACATCGTGATCCTGCGCTCCAGCCAGCTCAAGACAGCGCAGGACGCGGTCAAGGGGCTCAAAAGCCTCGCGATCGTCCTGCCGGTCCTCGCGATCGCCCTCTTCATCCTCGCTGTCGGGCTCGCGAAGGACTGGCGCCGCATCGCGCTGCGCACGACCGGATGGTGCTTCGTGGCCGTGGGCCTGGCCGCGGTCCTCAGCCGCCGCGTCCTCGGGAACGCGCTCGTGAACTCGGTGGTCAAGAACCCCGCCAACCGGGAAGCCGTCCATGACGCCTTCCAGATCGCGACGACGCTCCTGTACGACATCGCGATCGCTCTGATCACATACGGCCTCGTGATCGTCGTCGCTGCTTGGCTGGCGGGCAACACCCGTCCGGCAGGCGCCATCCGCAGGTCGCTCGCGCCGTCGCTGCGCGAGCACGTCGGCTACGTCTACGGCGCCGGCGCGATAGCGCTGCTGCTCGTGGTGATCTGGGGCCCGTTCCCCTCGACCAGACAGTTCCTGCCGATCCTCGGGTTCGCGATCCTGATCGCCCTCGGCATTCGCAACCTGCAGAGCACGACCGCGGTCGAGTTCCCCGACGCCCAGGTCGGGGACACGACGCGCGCACTGCGCGCCTGGTGGGCGTCAAGGCGCGGGCATCCACCGCCGGCCACCGGCTGACCTGAGTACCCCGGCTCAGATACCTTGCGGGCGGGCGGCCCGTACGTAGCAACCGTCCGACGCTTGTGAATATCCTCACCAACGACAGGGCTATCCCGCGGCCGTGGCAGTGCTTCCGCGGCGGGGATGGCGTTCCAATCAGAAAGGACGTTTCCAAATGGTCCTAGCGGCCAGCTACCCGTTCCTCGAAGTGTTCTGGACCATGCTGATCTTCTTCGCTTTCCTGATCTGGCTGTGGATCCTGATCACGATCTTCAGCGACCTCTTCCGCCGTCATGACACGTCGGGTTTCGCGAAGGTGTTGTGGATCATCTTCATCATCATCTTTCCGTACCTCGGCGCCTTCGTGTACCTGATCGCCGAGCACAAGGGGATGACCGAACGGTCGATCAAGGCGCAGACCGACGCCAAGAAGGAATTCGACCAGTACGTGCAGTCGGTTGCCACGCCCGCCGACCCGACCGAGCAGATCGCCAAAGCGAAGGGCATGCTCGACAGCGGCACGATCACGCAGGCCGAGTTCGACCAGATCAAGCAGAAGGCTCTCGCCGGCGCCTAGTGGCCCGGCGGGACACGGGGGCGGGGGCCGCGAGCCCCCGCCCGGGCCGACCCGCGCTACAGCCTGAACTTCAGGCCGCGCCCGGCGCGTCGGCGCTCGAGCAGCGAGGCCTCGATGGCACGCAGCAGCTCCTCGGTGCTGAGCGCCCCGCCGGATGCCTTGACGCCAGGCGTTTCGGCGTCCTCGCGCCACAGGGACTCCCCGGCGGCGTCGGTGCCGCGGAAGTACTGGCGGGGAACCCCGCCTTCCTCGTAGATGACGACGCGCTCTGCGCGACCCGGCTTCTTCCAGCTTGCCATGGCTTCAGATTATCTATCGAGCTCGGGCGGCCAAACGGACGGGTGGCACCTCATCGGCCCGCCCCGACACCGAAGCGTCCGTAGAAGTCGGCCTCCTGCCGGCCGAGCTCGGTGACGGGCTCGTCACCGTACATCCACTCTCTGGCTATCCGGTGCCAGTTCGCGCTCGCGCCCAGTTGCGCGAGCACCGCGAGCGTGAGCATCTCCATTCGGCGTCCGAAAAGGTGGTCGGGGCGCATGTCCTGATGGCGCATCTCCCCGAAGTAGCTCGAGCGCGGATCGGAGCTCTCGATCAGCACCTGCGTCGCGATCTGCGACGTCAGCTTCACGGGTTCATCAGCCGTCGTGTACCACCAGATCGCGTCCCTGACGAACGCGAGCAGGCGGTCGGGGTCGACCCGCTCGGGTTCCGGTAGGAACCCGTAGTCGGCGAGGATCTCGTGCAGCGCCTGTGCGTTGTCCTCCGCCACGGCGCGCTGGCACGCGAGCTCCATTTCGACGGGCTCGGCGTCTAGGCGCTTGAAGAGCCCGAAGTCGATGAATGCGACGCGGCCGTCCTCCATGAGGAGGAAGTTTCCGGGATGGGGGTCGCCGGAGAACTGCCGGTGGCGGTAAAGGCAGCCCAGGAAGAAGCGGAAGATGATCTCCCCGATCCTGTCGCGCTCCTTCTGCGGGCGATTCTTGATCTCCTCGAAGCCGACCCCGGTGACGAAGTCGCTGACCATCACGCGACGGCGGGAGAGGTCGCTCACCACCTGAGGGATCACGATGAAAGGGTGGCCCGCGAAGATGCGGGCGAGCGAGCGTTGGTTCTGCGCCTCGAGCTCGTAGTCGAGCTCGTCGACGATCCGCTCGGTGATCTCGCGTGTGACCGCCTTCACGTCCATGCCCGGGGTCATCCGCTTGAACATCCGCATGATCATGTCCAGGTTCTGCAGGTCGGATCTGACGGCCTCCGCGACACCCGGATACTGGACCTTCACGGCAACCTCGCGCCCGTCCTCCTTGAGCGTGGCCCTGTAGACCTGCCCGATCGAGGCGGCCGCTATCGGCTCCTCGTCGAAGGAGGCGAAGACGGCGGAGATCGGCTCTTCAAGGTCCTCCTCGATGACGCGGCGCATCTGCTTGAAGGACACCGTCGGCGCGGCGTTGCGCAGCTTGGCGAGCTCCTGCTGGAACTCCTCGCGGTGCTCCTCGGGCACGAGCCCGACGTCAAGGAAGGACATGACCTGCCCCAGCTTCATCGCGGCGCCCTTCATGGTCCCGAGCACGGCGACGACCTGCTTCGCCGTCTCGAGCTGGCGCCGCGCGAGCGCCTCCTCGGAAGCCTCGTCGGTGCGTGTCACGTTGGCCGCGCGGGTACCGAGCCGCTTTACGGCCTCGCTCGCTGCGAGCGTCGCGACGGTTGCCGTGCGGCGGGCGCGCGAGGTCGGGATGTTCTCGTTCTCGCCAGCCACAGGACTCATGCTAGAACCGCGGGGCACCGGCGGTGCCGCGCATCACGCTGGGCGCTGCACCTGCGAGCCGGGGACGATGTCATCCGCGCCGTCCTCCCAGCGCACCCAGGCCTTCGTGCCGCCGTCGTAGTCGGAGCCCAGGAGCACGAGCGTCGCGGGCCTACCGAATGCGGTGCACTGCCCGGCTCCCTCGGGATCCAGCCCCCGCCAGACACGGATGAAGGGGTTGGAGTCCCACTCTCGCGCGACGGTGGTCGGCTCGGCGTGACCCGGCTCGATCACGGTGTCGGGCGGGAGCTCCATGAGCGTCCCCATGATCGAGTCGCGCAGGTCGGTGTAGGTCGTGTGCCCGGGGGCTTTGACGCCACCCACCGAGTCGCGGAACAGTGTGTCACCGGTGAACACCATCGCGCCCGCGCCGGCGAAGCCGCCCGGTCCTTCACGCGACTTGCCGCGAGCCACACCCGGGCGAGCCCCGCCCGCTCTCGGACTGACGAGGAACGAGAGCATCCCGGCGGTGTGGCCCGGCGTGCTGAGCGGCCTCACCTCGAGGTCCCCGAACCAGAGGGTCTCCCCCGCCTGGATTCTGCCGATGCCCTCGACGGCCGCGCGTCCCTCCTGCTCGCCGCCGGCGGCCGCCCGGATCAGCTCGCGCTCGACGGGGCTGATCAGAACCTCGACCTTCGGCCATCGCCTGCGCAGCTCCCCCACATCGCTGACATGGTCGAAGTGGTGGTGGGTGAGCAGCACGTGGGTCGGCTCCAGGCCCTGGCGGTCCGCCGCCTCGATCAGGGGAGCGACGGGGCCGCCCGCGTCGATGAAGAACGCGGGCCCACCGTCTCCGTCGGCGAGGAGGTAGGTGTTCGAGAGGAACTGGGGATGCATCGAGCGCTCGAGGATCACACGCTCATCCTTGCATGCGGCCGGGAGCTAACCCGCCAGCAGGCGGGCCAGGCCGTTGAGATACGACTCGTCGCCGACGTCGCGACGCCACTCGAGCTCGGGCACGCTGGCGGCGCACGCGACGACGCGCTCGCGCGCCTGCTCGAGGGTCGCTGCCGTGCTCGCGAGCGCCACCGCCCGCGAAGTGCCGACCGTCCTGTAGCGGTCACCGTCGATCTGCACCGCAGAGGAGAAGAAGACGCTCGTGCCCAGCGACTCGATGCGCTCGCGCTCCAGGGTGAAGTCGCGCGCGGGCCCGGGCCTCAGCGCATAGTCCGGAGAGACGAGGTAGAGGACGACCGATGCCTCATCGCGCAGCCTGACATCGCCGTCCGCCAGGCTCCCGGATGCCAGGCGCTCCATCACGGCGGGCCAGCTGCCCTCGAACAGGCTCATGATGTTCATGCACTCGGGGTCGCCGAAGCGCGCGTTGAACTCGATCACCTTCACGCCGTCCGCCGTCGCGAAGAAGCCGCTGTTCATGACGCCGGTGAAGTGCCTGCCCTCGTCGGCGAGGCGCTCGATCACGCGCTGGATGATCGAGCAGGCCTGCTCGTAATGGCCGAGGGTCATGAACGGCAGGACCGGGGACGCCATCGTCAGCGAGCCCATGCCGCCGGTGCCGGGGCCCTCGTCGCCGTCGAACCGGTAGGGGAAGTCGTATGTCGACGGAGGGAAGATGACCGTGCGTCCGTCGCTGATCGCCTGGATCGTGAACTCGGCCCCGTCGATCTTCTCCTCGATCAGCACGGACTCCCGGCCGCCGCCTCGCTCGAGCAGTTCGACCGCATAATCCTCGGCCTCGCGCGTGCCGGCCAGGTGGGGGCCCATCACCTTCACGCCCTTGCCCCCCGTCAGACCGGATGGCTTGACGACGACGGGCGTGGACCCGAACGACGCGATCGCCTCGTGCACCTGAGCCGGCTGGCGCACGACGCGCAGCAGCGGCACCGCCTCGGGTGCGATACCGGCGAGCAGCGAACGCGCATAGGTCTTGTTCCACTCGATCTCGGCTCCGGCGCGCGTCGGGCCGACGGCCTGCGTGCCCTGCGCCATGAGCGCGTCCACCACACCGGCCTCGAGCGGTTCATCGGCGCTGACCATCGCGATGTCGATCTCGTGTGCGCGCGCGAAGGCGGCCACGGCGCGGGCGTCGCAGACGTCGCCGACCTCGTGGCCGCCTCCGGAGCGCGCAGCGTGGCGGACGATCGACGGGTTCTCGTGACCGACGAACGCGTGCAGCTCGCTGTGGTCGGCCATCCGGGCCGCGAGCGCGCTCTCGCGTCCCCCGTGTCCGACGATCATCGTTCTCACGCGGGCCAGTCTAGACTCAGGCTCATGAACCTCATCCACACGTGCTACCGGATCACCGACATCGACCGCTCGGTGGCCTTCTACGAGGCCCTCGGCTTCCAGGAGATCGGGCGCATCCCGATCCGGGAGGAGGCGGTGAACGTGTTCATGGGCATACCGGGCGACGGCGACATGCCGCGGCTGGAGCTCACGTACAACTTCGGCGTCGACCACTACGAGATCGGCACCGGCTACGGGCACATCGCGATCACATCGGACGATCTCGACGGAACCCTCGAGCGCCTGAGCGCGCAGGGCATTGCGCCCGAGAAGCCGCCGTACTCGATCCGGGAGGGCGGCTCGCGGCTGTGCTTTGTGAGGGATCCCGACGGCTACCGGATCGAGATAATTGAGAAGTCGTAGGTCCGGATCGGGCTGGCCCGCGGCTGTGATGTCTAACGCGTGTACATAGCCGGCCGGAAGCGCGGCTCGGGGATCGGCCTGCCGGCGTCGCGCGCAGCCGCGAGCCAGGCCTGCTTGGCGCGCTCGAGCTCAGCCGCGGCCCCCCCCGTGAGTCACCCCGAGCACCGAGCATGCCTCAAGATCCGGGATGTCGGCTACGTAGCCGGCGTCCTCGTCGCTGTAGAAGACATTGATGTGGTGGTCGCTCTTGGCTTATGCCTCTGCCCCAGACCGTCACGCTCGAGCAGCCGCATCAACTGACGAAGTTGGTAGGGCTTGGCCTATCCACGTTGGCTAGGTCGCCACGCGCGAGACGTTTGAGGAGCTTGCGCTCGCCCACGCAAGGACCGTAGAAGTCGCCTGGGATGGGACGCGGTCGTCTGGGTGTACAGTTGGTGAGGCGAGAAGGTCATCGAGACCCGCGAGTACCGGACGAAGGACGAAGCGCTACGGTCGCCGGGGTCCTGCGTCGAGCCGTAGGTCGCCGGGCGCCAGGGCATGGAGTGAGCTGCAGATCGGTCGATACCCGACGGCTACCGGATCGAGATCATCGAGCGGTCGTAGTGCGTGGCTCTCGCTCGGGTAGGGTCGGGTTTCCACGCACGCCGACCAAGGGAAAGCCGTGAGCGAGCGGAACATCGATTTCGTCAGGGCTGTCTATGGCGCGTTCGCCCGGGGCGACTGCCGTCCGTACTCGAAGCGTTCAGTGACGAGGTTGAATGGTTCGAGGCCGCGGGCATGCCGGACGGGGGTCTCGAGCGTCGCAGCCCCGCGCGGGGATGACTGACGCGAACCGGCCGCCGGGAGCGCTCTCGTCGGAGCTCGTGCTGCTCAGGCCTGTTGGTGTGCGGGAGATGGCCGCGATCCTTCGCGGCGCACCGGATCCCGAGCTTCCGTGGGAGGAGGGCTTTCCTGCGTCGCCGCTGCTCGACTTCCTGGGAAAAGCCGCATCCGACCCCAGCTACCTGGGGCCGTTCTACGCCTACCTGATCGTCCGCGCCTCGGACGGTCTGGCCGTGGGCGACGCGGGCTTTCACGGGCCGCCGCGACCCGACGGCGAGCTCGAGGTCGGCTACGCGCTGGTGCCGAAGGCCCGCGGCGCGGGCCTTGCGACGGAGGCGGTCCGGCTCCTGCTCGGATGGGCGTGGCGTCAGCCGGAGGTGAGAAGGATCGTCGCACGCGTCGATGAGGGCAACGGGGACTCCGAGCGTCTCCTGCGGCGGCTCGGCTTCAAGTTCGCCGGGGCGCAGAACGGCATGAGACGGTTCGCGCTCGATCCTCGCCCCGCCATGTCCCCGAGCGAGTAGCGCGAGCGAGGTCCCGTGGCCCGCGCCGCGTCGACGGTATCTTGACCGCGTGCCCAACCCGGCCACACCATGAGGGCGCTGGAACGCCTCTCCAAGCCCCAGTACATCTACCGTCCGAGCCAGATCCTGCGCCGGATGCGGCTCGGCGACGAGGCCGAGATCGTGGTCCCCACGCCCTGGGGCTGCCCGCTGCTGGTCGCTCAGGAGGACACGATCGGCGCCGGGATCGCGAGGATGGGGGTCCACGAGCTCGCCGTGTCCGAGACGATGTGGCGGCTGGCGGACCCGGAGGATCTCGCGCTCGATGTCGGCGCCAACGTGGGCTATTTCGCAGGACTGCTCGCCCGCAGGGTCAGTGAGGTCATCGCCTTCGAGCCGAACCCCCAGCTCTACCGGTTCATCGCCGGGAACATCGAGCGGTGGGACGTCGCGGACCGGGTGACGCTCGACACCCGCGCAGCCTCGGACTCGGACGGCACGGCGGTTCTGCACCTGCCCGCCGACTTCGAGAGCAACTACGGCATCGCGACCCTCGAGCCGGGCGCCGACACAATCTCGCACGAGGTCCCGACCGTCCGCCTGGATGAGGTGATCGCGGGCCGCCGGGTGGGGATCCTGAAGCTCGACGTGGAGGGCCATGAGCTCAGCGTGCTGCAGGGAGCCGGCGGCTCGCTGCGCGACGGGCTCATCCGCGACGTCTTCTTCGAGGACCACCGGCCGCTGCCCACCGCCGTCTCGAGCCTCCTCGAGGCCAACGGGTTCGCGATCAACGGCATCGAGGAGCGACTGTCGGGTCCCGTCCTCACACCCGAAGGTCACGTCCCCGAGGGCTGGGATGCGCCCACATATCTCGCGACCCGCGACCCGGAGCGGGCCGCGCGTCTCATGGGCCGGCGCGGCTGGATGTGCCTGCGCTCGGCGCGCCGGGCGGGCTGAGCGCCTTCCGCCGGAAACACACCTCCGGAATTCGTCAGGCGCCGGCGGCCGCCGCCCTCACTGTGGAGAGAGCGTCGCTGAGCATGAGGAGCTCGTCGAGCATCGCATCCGCGGCCTGCTCCATCACCTCGTTGGCCTGGACCTCCCCGTCGTCGTCGATGAACTGCGCGACAAACGGGATCGAGACGGCGGCGGCCGTCGGGTATACGCGCAGTGTCGTCACCACCTGCTTGGCCATCTGCACGGCGCGCGTGCCTGCAGATATGCCGCCGTAGGAGACGAACCCGCATGGCTTCAAGCTCCACTCGCTGTGCAGGAAGTCGATCGCGTTCTTCAGCGGAGCCGACATTCCGTAGTTGTACTCGGGGGTCACGAAGACGAACGCGTCGGCTGCAGAGACTCGAGCGCTCCAGTCCTTCGTGTGCTGGTGGGTGTACTGCTTCAGCCGGGGGTGGTTCGGCTCGTCGAGGAACGGCAGATCGATCTCCGCCAGATCGGCGAAATCGACCTCGAAGGCTCCGTGGGCGCGGGCGCGGGCGTCGAACCACTGTCCGACGGGCAGGCCAACACGGCCCGGCCGGGTGCTGGCGATGATGATCATGAGGGTAGGCATGTCGGGGACTCCGTTCGCAGTGGGGGGCAGCGGCGCTGGCGCTGCAAATCTAGTACTCGCCGCGCTACGCTCCGGTTGCGATGACGGACACGGGCAAGATCGCGAAGAACCTCGAGCGTTTCGCCCAGGCGATCGCGGCGCATGACCGCGAGAACCCGACGCACACGGCGTACGGGATCGGTCTCGCGCATTTCGACATGGAGCGCCTCGGTCTCGAGGAGGGCGAGGAGATCCTGCCCGGCATCAGGCTCGAGGCGGACGGCGGCGTGACCGGCAACTTCCGGGTGCTGTGCGACGGCGAGCACGAGCAGGAGGGCCTCACCGAGGAGGAGGAGCAGGCCGTCGACGCGATCGCGACGCAGGCGCTCCCCGCCATCGCTCCCGGCCTCGGCGCCGGGCCGCGCGAGTACTGACGCAGAACTGCTCGCGGGAGCCGCGTGGCTCAGCTGCCGACGCGCGGCGGCTGAACATTTGCGCGCTCGGCGATCACGAGCACGAGCCGCTCGATCGTCGGGCAGCTGAGGCCGTGGCGGGCTCCCGCGCGCAGCACGGACCCTGGGATCGCGTCCAGCTCCGGGGGGCGGCCGGCCGCGATGTCGCGCTGCATCGAGCTGCCGAGGGTCGCATGGGCGTCCTCGAGCTCGCGCACGGCGCGCTCGGGCGGTATGTCGGCCCCCTCGGCCTGCGCGACGGCGCAGGCCTCCTCGATCGCGCCGACGAGGTCAGCGCGCAGGGAAGGGGTCGAGCGGATCTCACCCAGGAGCTTGTCGTATGCGCTCGTGGTGCAGGCGAGCGCGTTCAGCCGCACCAGCTTGGACCACATCACCTGCGGCTCTGAGTCAAGGACCCTCGCGGGCACGCCCGCCTGCGTCAGCGTCTCGGCGAGGGCGAGCATCGCGGGTTCGAGACGGGGTGCGCCCGCCATGTCGATCCGCAGGAACGGGCTGGTGTGCACGACCACTCCCGGCTCGGGCCGGTCGGCCTCCACGCGGATCGTGCCTGCGGTGACGGTGGACGGCTCGAACCGCTCCCTGAGCACCGCGAGGTGATCGAGGCCGTTGAGCAGCGGCAGCACGAGCGCGGGCTCGCATTCGATCCGCTCCAGCGCCGGCGCGAGCCCGGCCGCCTTCGTGGCGACGATGAGCGCCTCGGGCGGCTCGCGCAGGCTGTCCGCGGCATGCGGACGGGCGATGAAGTCTCCGAGGGTGACGCTGCTGACGCGCAGTCCGTTCTCGTTGATCACCGCCGCGGTGCTCGGCGGCGCGATAACTATCACCTGCTCGCCGGCGCGGTGCAGGGCGCCGGCGAGCAGGCCGCCGACACCGCCGGGTCCGAGCACGGCGATGCTCATACCCATGGGTCGATCAGCACGCCCGGGTTCATCACGCCCGCCGGATCGACGGCCTCCTTCGCGCCCTCCAGGGCGCTGGCGAAGGGGTCGGGACGCTGGCGGTCATACCAGGGGCGGTGGTCACGCCCGACGGCATGGTGGTGAGTGATCGTGCCGCCCTCCGCGATGATCGCGTCCCCGACCGCCTGCTTGACGGCGTCCCACTGCTCGACCTCCTGCCCCCTGACGGCGGGCGCTAGGACCGTGAAGTAGGGCGCGGGACCGTCCGGGTAGACATGGGTGAAACGGCAGAAGACCCTCCCGTGCTCCCCGCAGGACTCGGCGAGCGCCTGCTCGGCGGCGGCGGTGACGCGTCTGTGGAAGACCGGAAAGCGGTCCCATGTCACCGCGGTCTCGAACGTCTCCGCGAGGATGCCGGCGGCGACGAGCACATCCCGCATGAACGGGGCGCCGAGGAATGCCTCGCGCCAGGAGCTGACGGAGTCGGCGCCGGCACCGGAGCCGGCCTCGTCCGCCGACCCTCCGTGCTCCCTGCATATGACCAGGGCCCGTGCCATCGCCTCGTCCACGGGATGGTCGGCGGACTCGAACCCCAGCACGAGAAGGGCGTCCCCGCCGTCGGCTGCCATCGTCAGCTGCGCCTCGCCCGAGTCCAGCAGACGGCAGTTGGCGGGGTGAAGGCCGGACTGCGAGATCGCGCGCACGCAGTCGGTCGCGGCCGTGAAGCTGGGGAAGCGCACGCCCGCGGAGCGCCGCTCTGTCGGGCGGGGCTGAACCCGGACCCATGCCTGTGTGATGACCCCGAGCACACCCTCCGACCCGGCGAGCATCCCGTCCGGGGAGATCCCGGCACCCGAGCCCGGCAGGCGCCTGGACTCCCAGACGCCGATCGGTGTGATCGCGCGCACCGACTCGACGAAGTCCTCGATATGCGTCCACACGGTCGCGAAGTGGCCGCCGGCGCGTGTCGCGATCCATCCTCCGAGGGTCGAGAACTCGAAGGACTGCGGGAAATGGCGCAGCGTGAGCCCCGACTCCCCGAGCTCCCGCTCGAGCGCGGGGCCGAACGCTCCCGCCTGGATCCGTGCGGCGCGGGAGACATCGTCGATCTCGAGCACGCGCCCGAGCTCGCCGAGATCCAGCGAGAGCGTGCCGTTGTAGCCCGGCCCGGTGTCGGGTGTGACGCCGCCCACGACAGACGTGCCTCCGCCGTAGGGGATCACCGCCACCCGCTCGCCCGAGCACCACTCGAGGACGCGCTCGATGTCGCCCTCGTCACGGGGCCTGGCCACGAGGTCAGGAGGGAACTCGAAATCGCCGTTGAAGCCGCGAACGAGGTCCGAATAGGACTTCCCGAGCGCATGGCAGGCGCGCGCGTGGGTGTCATCTGTGCAGATCGCCGAGAGCGCGGCGGGAGCGCGGATGCGCGGGGGCGCCAGCGTGACCCGCTCGATCGGCACGGGCTCCCTGACCTCGCCGAGCGGCAGACGCATGTGCTCGGCGAGAGCGACGGCCGACGCCCTGACGTGATCGATATCGGGCTGCTGGTCCTCATAGCCCCAGCCCCAGTGCTTTCGCCTGCGAGTGTTCACCGGCAGCGAGTCTATTCCCGTGGGCGATCGCGCCACCCTCATCGGAGCGAGCCGCCATTCAATAGCCTTGTGTTGTGTCAGCGAGATCCGTCCAGCCGAACCAGGCACCTGAGATCCTCGCGCGGGGCCCGTGGGAGATGAGTGACATCAGCGGGGTCTGGCTCAGCGACGAGTACCGGCCGTCGCCGACCAAGACGCGCGCGGCGGACGACGCGATCCGCGAGCTGCACGATCGTGGATCGCCCAGCCACGACGGCCTGGCCGCGCGCCTGGTCTCATATACCGAGCGGGAGGGCGGGATCTCGATCGAGATGCAGCCGTTGCGCTGGGCGCTGCGCCTCGTCGGCGAGGACGCGTCGCAGAGCATGGCCGCGCTGTGCGTGACGCGCTCGGCCGACGGACGGTGGCTTGCCGGCCGGCGGGCGCCGTGGGTCGCATCCTGGGCCGGCCGCTGGGCGCTCGGCGCCGGCGGCGCGGTAGACGTCGGGGAGAGTCCGGCGGACACGCTCGTGCGCGAGCTGCAGGAGGAGTGGGCGGTCGCTCCCGAGCGCGTCCGGGGAGAGGCGCTGCTGCGCCTGCCCCACCAGCTCGTGATGTTCGTCGGGCAGGCATGGCTCGCCGACGGGGCGCAGGACTCTGTCACCCCGGACCACGAGCACGACGAGTATGCATGGTGGCCGAGCGATATCGACGATTGGCCGGCCGAGGGCGAGACGCTCGCCACCATGGCGCGCTGGCTGTCCGCGTGAGCGCCCCGCTGCGCCCGGCGGCAGGTCCGCTCACGTTCAAGCGCCTGAAGTGGACTTCCTTCACCCATTCGTGTGTCTATCTCGCGCTGCTGGTGAGCGCGTTCGTGATCGGCAAGCCCGAGCCGGAGACGTTCGTCCTCGGCATGTCGCACGGGCTCCTGTGGATCTTCATGTCGCTCGCGTGCATCACGGCCGCCCGGATGCGCGTCGTATCGCTCCGCCTCGCCGTCGCGGTCGCAGTGCTCGGCGGGATCGGCCCTTTCTTCGGCAGCTACGAGTTCGTGCGAGAGCAGCGCCAGCGCGATACGGACCAACCCGCAGCCACCGCGTGAGCCGCTCCGACACGTCCTTTGACACGCGCTTCACATGGCAGACTGCTCACGGTTTGATGTTGTTGCCGCCGGCGCGAGAACGCTAGAGTGAGGAACCGATGGCACAGGCCGACACGGCTCAGCAGATAATCGACGTTGTCACCCCTGCAGCGGGCGAGTCGGTCACAGAGGGAACGATCCTTGAATGGCACGCGAAGGTCGGCGATGCGATCAAGGTCGATGAGACGATCGTCGAGATCTCAACCGACAAGGTCGACGTCGAGCTGCCCTCGCCGGCCACC
>Ga0182013_10000369_pt1 | contig 62633 bp, 47 predicted proteins | sample 612S2MmetaG_FD_120487 | JGI IMG/M metagenome (GOLD analysis project Ga0182013, IMG submission 120487) | Permafrost microbial communities from Stordalen Mire, Sweden - 612S2M metaG | ecosystem: Environmental > Terrestrial > Soil > Wetlands > Permafrost | place: Sweden: Stordalen | collected...
CGCCTGCACCAGTTCCCTCCACCGGCGCAAACGTCCGCCGGGCCCCGTCAGGCATTACCCGCGCTTTCCACGATCGGCCCGCTCCGCTTCCTGCCGCATTCAGCTAAAATGAGAATTGCTGGCGTTTGACAGCACATGCGTCGGCAATAAAACGGTAGATTGACCGCCTATTTCTTTTGGAACACCAATTCCGCGCCTTGCGCGGTCACCTTGATGCGCTCGCCCGGCTTGAATTCGCCGTTCAGCACTTTGATGGAAAGCGGATCCAGCAGCAGTTCCTGGATGGCCCGCTTGAGCGGTCGCGCGCCAAACTGCGGGTCATAACCCTCGGCCGCCAGCAATTTCTTCGCGGATTTGTCCACTTCCAATTGCAAACTTTGCTGCGCGAGCCGTTTCTCCAGCCGTTGCAGTTGAATTTCCACAATCCGGGAAATTTGCTCCTCATTCAAACTGTGGAAAATAATGATGTCGTCCACGCGATTCAAAAATTCCGGCCGGAAATGTCCCTTCAGTTCAACCAGCACCAGCTTCTCCAATTCGGCATGGTTTTTCGCGCCCATTTTTCCCGAGCTGTAAAATTCCTGGATGAGTGGCGAGCCGATGTTGCTTGTCATGATGATAATGGTGTTCTTGAAATCCACCGTGCGCCCCTGCCCGTCCGTCAGCCGCCCGTCATCCAGCACCTGCAGCAGCACATTGAAAACATCATGGTGCGCCTTTTCGATTTCGTCGAACAACACCACGCCGTAAGGCCGCCGCCGCACGGCTTCGCTCAACTGCCCGCCCTCCTCGTAACCCACGTAACCCGGCGGCGCGCCGATCAGCCGCGCGACCGTGTGCTTCTCCATGTATTCGCTCATGTCAATCCGCACCATCGCGTTTTCATCGTCGAACAAAAACTCCGCGAGCGCCCGCGCCAATTCCGTTTTGCCCACGCCGGTCGGGCCCAGAAAAATAAATGAGCCGACCGGCCGGTTCGGGTCCTGCAAACCGCTCCGCGAACGCCGCACCGCATTGGCCACGGCCGTAATCGCCTCTTTCTGGCCAATCACCCGCTGCTCCAGACGCTCCTCCATGTGGACCAGTTTCTGCCGTTCGCCCTCCAGCATCCGACTCACTGGAATTCCCGTCCACGACGCCACGACTTGCGCGATGTCCTCATCGGTCACCTCCTCGTTCAACAGCCGGCTGCCCTGCTGCATTGCGTGAAGTTGCTTTTGGGCGTCCGCCAGTTTCTGCTGCAACTCGGGAATTTTTCCGTATTGGATTTGCGCGGCGCGATTCAAATCGCCCTTGCGCTGCGCCTCCTCCTGTTCCTGCTTGGTGGCTTCCAATTGTGAATTAATGATGCTGGAGGCATTGATCGCCGCTTTCTCATTTTGCCACTGCGCCTTGAGTTTGCTCGACTGCTCTTTCAAATTCGCCAGGTCGCGCTCCAGCTTTTTGAGCCGGTCGCGCGAAGCCTCGTCTTTTTCGCGTTTCAACGCCGCTTGTTCGATTTCCAATTGCATGATTTGCCGTTCGAGCTTGTCCACTTCCACCGGCATGGAATCCAGTTCCATCCGCAAACGCGAAGCCGCCTCGTCCATCAAATCCACCGCCTTGTCGGGCAGGAAACGATCAGTGATGTAACGGTGTGACAATGTCGCCGCCGCCACCAGCGACGCGTCCTGAATGCGGATGCCGTGATGCACCTCGTAACGCTCCTTCAACCCGCGCAAAATGGCGATAGTCGCCTCCACGGAGGGTTCGTTCACCATTACCGGCTGGAAACGCCGCTCCAGCGCCGGGTCTTTCTCGATATGTTTGCGATACTCGTCGAGCGTGGTCGCGCCGATGCAGCGCAATTCCCCGCGCGCGAGCTGCGGCTTGAGCATGTTTGCCGCGTCCGCCGCGCCTTCCGCAGCCCCTGCGCCAACGATGGTATGCAACTCATCAATGAACAATATCACCCGTCCGCCGCTCGCCGTGATTTCCTTCAGGAACGCCTTCAGCCGGTCTTCAAATTCACCGCGATACTTGGCTCCCGCGATCATCGCGCCCAAATCCAACGCCACGAGTTTCTTGTTCTTCAAAGATTCCGGCACGTCGCCGCTTACCATGCGCCGCGCCAATCCCTCTACAATAGCCGTTTTGCCCACGCCCGGTTCGCCAATCAGCACCGGATTGTTCTTGGTCCGCCGCGTCAATACTTGCATCACGCGGCGGATTTCCTCATCGCGCCCGATCACCGGATCAATCTTCCCCGCGCGCGCCAGCGCCGTCAGGTCGCGACCGTATTTTTCCAGAGCTTGGAATTTGTCCTCGGGATTGGGATCGGTCACGCGCTGGTTGCCGCGCAATTCCGCGAGCGCTTTCAAGACGTCGTTGGCCTTGAGCCCGTAGGTTTGAAAAATCTTTTTCAGCGCCGGTCCGCCCTCGCTGATCAGCCCGAGCAACAGATGTTCCGTGCTGACGTAATCATCCTTGAGTTTCGTCGCCTGCGATTCGGCGGCATCGAGCGTCCGCTTGAGCGCCTGGCCGAGGAAGGTATCCGACGACGTCGCGCCCTGGACTTTGACACGTTTTTGGATTGCGGCTTCCAAATCCGCCGAAATCTGTGAAATGGGCGCGCCGAGTTTTTGCAACAATGGCTGGATCAAGCCGTCATCCTGTTCGAGCAACGCGGCGAAGAGATGTTCGCCGTCAACCTCCTGGTTGGAATGTTCCTGCGCGATCCGCTGGGCGGATTGGAGCGCAGCCTGCGCTTTGGTGGTAAATCGTTCCGCTTGCATAAAATTTAGATAATCGCTCGCCTCTCAGGATATCCGGTTCATTATCCCCTCTGCCATATACTACCTACTTGAGCGAGATGATAATCCATTCCCTTGGCGGCTGCAACTGCGGCTAATCGCGCGAGAAAAATTCTCGCCGTAACCGAATTTATCCGAACGTAAGCGAATTTAAGCGAATTTACGCGGGTTTTTGAGGTATTCGCGCGCGCAATCCCTCCCCACCCTGGCCATCACCCGCGCGAACCCATTCGGCCTAACTTTTGCCGCGCAACGCGCGAAGCGCCGCCTCAAACACCCGCGGTTCAGCCAGGAGTTTGACGGAGGACACAAAAGCCGTGTCCTCGCCCTGGGACTTGAACCGCTCGCCCATCTCCAAGATGGCGTTGCGCCGCTCCCACCAAGGGATTTTGGCGAGGTTTTCAAACCACAGCCGCAACTTCCCGTCCTGTCCGATGGCCAGAATCAGGTTCGTCAAGCCATCTATCATGGATTCAATACTGACAGCCATATAAATGTAAACATCTTACTAACTTGAACTGACCAAACCTCAACCCGTCCGCCAGGTTTGTCAAACCGCCCGAAAAAGCCGCCGGAAACAGAGGCTTTGGGCCGTTTGCGCTTTTCACGACCCTCCTCAAAATAATTTCGTGACTTGGACAGCCTTTGTCCCACCCCCTCCGCTAGATTCCACGCAACAAAACGAAAGGTATCGTAATTATGTTAAATCAAAATCAATTGGAATTGGGTCTGGCGGCGGTGAATCGGTGCCCGCGCACAGCCCGGCGGGAACAACGCCTCAATCGCGCCAACTGGTGGTTCGACCAGATGCGCCAGGTGGTGGACCGGGCGTTTGATTGGGAACCCGCGCCCCGGCTCCAATCCGAGCAAATCCTGCTCACAGAAAATCAGCCGCGCGGCTGAGTAAAATAATTTCCGAAGGCCCGCGAGTGATTCCCAACACAACCGCCAGGGAGGTGGCCTCGCCCTTCGGTCCGCCCGCCCGGCGTTGCAAGCCAGCCGCCAGCGCTTGCAGCGCCCGGGCCGTGGCGCGGGAAAGACGGGATACGAGATGCAGGATGCAGGATGCGGGATAAACTCGCATATCATGTATCGCGCATCTGGCATCCTGCATCCCGCATCTTCTCTCCCGATCGCTCACGCCGTCGGATACCCGGCCACCACAAATTCCCGAATCACCTTCAACTCCGGTTCCCCGGCGATCGTGTGCGCCTTGTTAAATTCCCGCCATTCGAGGTTGAGGCCGGCGGTTTTCAATTTTTGAAATTGCGCCTTGGCGACCGTGAAAGGAATGATCGGGTCCTGCGTTCCGTGCGTGATGAGAAAACGCTGCTTGAGCGCAAGTGGTGGAAGATCTTTGGCAGATTGGTCCACTTCGTGAACGTAGCCGCTGATTCCCACCAATCCGGCGAAGAGATGTGGATAACGCAGCCCCACGTCCACGGTCATCAGGCAGCCCTGCGAGAAGCCGCTTAGGATCGTTTGCTCCGTCGGAAAACCATTCGCGCGCTGCGCGTCGAGCAATTCATAAATCAGCTTCCGGCTTCGCTGCACACCGGACGCCTGGTCGCCGGCAAAGTCGTACCACGAAAAACCGCCGTAATAGGAATCGGGCGCATTGACAAGCAGGTAATTCATCCACGGCAGCCCCAAGGCATCGGGCAGCCAGCGGAAACCGGCAACGCTATCACCCAGCCCGTGCAGCACCACCATCAGGCGGGAAGATTTATTTGCTGACGGAACAAATTCAGTTTCAAGCATGGCTGATTTTGGAACAGTTGGGGTGCTAAGTTCAATCTGGAATTGTTGGCGGACGTGTTGCGTATTGCGTGTTGCGTGTTCGGAATGGCGTTTTCTTCACGCAACACGCAACACGCAGCACGCAACGCGTGGCCTCAAAGACAAGCTGAAGCTTGAACTCCAAACCCGGACTCTGCGGCAGGTCAATTCACCTCCGGCGCGGGTTCATACCAATCACCGCGCAGCCAATCGGCCAGCAAAGCGATCTGTTGCGCGTCGAGGATTTGCTTCTCGCCAAACGCGGGCATGCGGTCATTGTGGTCGCCGTAAAAATTCGGGTGCGCGGGATTCGCCAGAAATTTCACCAGCCATTCGCGCGAACCATAGCCGGTGAGGTCGGGAGCCGTCGCGTCCGCGTCCGGCGTCTGAAATTGATGGCAATCCGTGCATTTCATGGCGTCGCGCAAAAGCGTCCGCCCTTCGGCAATCCCGGCAGCTTCATGGGCATCCATCGCCAACTGTGATTTCAACCCGGCCTCGGCTGAAACCGCGGCGAGGACTTTCACGAGTTGAGCTTTTTGTTCAGCGGTATAATTCGCCACGTCCTTTTTGACGAACTTGGGCATTTTGCCGTCCCTCAGTTTAGTGCCGCCGAAATAATTCGTGGTGCTAATACGCTCGGGATCAAGCAAACCCGCGAGCCAGTCGCGGGAACCGAAACCGGCCAGGTCGGATGCGCTTTGCGGGTCTTTGACCAATTGGCCCGTGCCGTCATGACCATGATAACGATGACAACTGGCGCAATTTTTCGCAAAAAGTTTCGGCCCCTGCGTCAGCGGATCGCTGCGCAGCATCGCGATTGCGCCACCGGCCGGAACGCCGGTGGGCGAGTGCGCCAGTTCCTTGGCGCGCGCCGCTTCGACGCCGGCGGCTTTCACCGCCGCTTGATAACTTGCGTTTCGCGCGTCAAGAGACAACGCGGTGTAGGTCAGCCAGCCGATGCCGACAAACAGGCAGCCGAGAAATCCGAGATTGAAACGATGTCCAAGCTTTGTTTTGCCAATGAAAGGCATGAGAAAGAATACTCCCACAACCAGTCCCGGAATGATGATCGCGCCGACAATTTCCATACGCGCGGGAAAGCATTTCAGAAATTGGAATAGAAAGAGAAAGTACCATTCGGGACGCGCGGCGGAATAAGGCTCAGAAGGATCGGCGGGCGCGCCCAGTTCCGCGCCGAGCGGTCCTGGCGTCGAAAAAATCCGGTGCCGCAGGATGAGAAAAAGCAGCGTGGCCGCGATTGCCAGGCAGGCTGCGGCATTTCTCAACGCCTGGTCCGGCCAGAAAGGCGCATCTGGGTGGCTGGAAGGTTCCCGGCCCTTGAATCCCTGCCGGCAGCCCAGATAGACTTTCACCGAAAGCACCGCCAGCAACGTCGCGGGCAACAGGCCGGCATGCACGCCAAAAAACCGCGTTAGCGTGAGCTGCCCATATTCCGGGCCGCCGATGAGAATTCGTTGCAGGCTGTGACCGATGAGCGGGACGATACCAAGAATATTCATCGCCACTTTGGTCGCCCAAAATCCTTTTTGATCCCAGGGCAATTGATAGCCCGTCAACGCCATCAGCAAGACCACTTGCAACAAGACTAGCCCAACCCAGAAGTTCACTTCACGCGGCGCTTTGTAGGCGCCGTCAATGATCACCTGCATCAAGTTCAATGCCAGCAGTACCGGCAAAATTTGCGCTGTGTAATGATGCAAGCCGCGCAGCAGCCAGCCGCCGCTGACCTCGTTCTGGAGATAATTGACGCTTTCCCAGGCCGTCTGCGTGCTGGGACTGTAGCCCAGCCAAAGCGCGATTCCCGTGATGAATTGGATGCCAATGCAAAAGATCAGCGCGCCGCCCCACACATAACGCCAGCGCGCGCCACCGGGAATATTCTGGCAAAACAACGCGCGCGTCAGCTTCCTCCAACCCGTCCGTTCGTCAAGCCAGTCGCAAACAGCCTTCATGTGACGGGAACTTTCTCCGCGCGGCCCGCCTGAAAATTTTGAAACGTGACCCAGACCGAGCCATCGGGACGAATTTCCACCGGGAGCGTGTCCAGCGCGCGCGGGCTGGGACTCGAGGCGTCGGCAATCGCGCCGTCCAACTCGAAACTGCTGTTGTGACAAGGGCAGACAAATCCGGCGCGCGCGGCTGAGTAATCCACAAAACAACCGGCGTGGGGACAAACAACATTCAACGCCTCGACCTTGCCAGCGCCCGTGCGCCGCAAATACACCGCGCCGATCGGCACATTGACGGACTTATTCCAGGCATCCGTGCGCGACGCCAGCACCGGGAATTTTCGCGGCACGCCGTCTTGCGGCAAGGCGTCCACGGAAGTGATGCGAACCGCGCCAGCCGAAGAGGTTTGGCGGCGCAAGGGATCGGTTAATGCAATGACTGCAGCCAGGGCTGGCAAAAAGGCAGCGACGCCGCCCAGGATGATGGCGAGAGATTTTTTTAGGAAGTCACGGCGACCACTCCGCGCATCTGGTTCTCGAGATTGCATGCTCAGTCATTTGACGCGCGAAACCGCCAAAATATTCCCGTTGCGGGATTTCAGTGAGACCAGCAAGCGCCAAGCTGGCTCATTTTTCCAGCTTGTCGTCCTTGACCGGACTGCCGGGCTTGGTCAACGCCGCCGCGATCAGGGCCGGGGCGAAGCAGATCGCCAACCCCAGCGGCACGCACCAAAGTCCCCAATAGTTAGAATCCATATTGAGCAAAATGTATTAACTCTCTGGAGGCTTGGCAATAAATTGTTTGCCGGGCAAATACTGAAAAAGGGATCATTTGATCTCAACTCGAAAACGGCGGTGACATCTGCTCCAAGAGGAATTTATAAATCGGTTTCCAGAAGCGCCCAGCGGCGTGATACCGGGGTCGTAACCGGTCAATTAGGCGGGCTAGGCCCCCTCCAATCGCGGTGCTGATCTCCCAACTCCAAGCTCCGAGTTCAAGAATCCCAAAGGATCTCAACAAAAGCAGGATGTAATCCGTCAGCACGACAATGAGCAAGGAAGCTCCCCAACTAATCTTTTTATCAGGTGTCCAGCCGTGAGTATCTTTTTCGTTGTTCATGCGCCCCAACTCGCTTGATTGAAATATATGGCACGTTGCGCGCCGATTGAAAGGTCTAAATTGCCCCTAAGCTTCAACGGGGTGCAACTGAACACTGTATCTGCTGCTGGCGCCGGAAAGTCCGCGCCACCGTAACGCGGCCTTTCCAGGCTGCGGGTTTACAGGGTTTTCCAAACCTGTGATTTTGTTTCCAACTCGAGTTCCAGATACAGTGTTCAGTTGCGCCCGCTTCAACGGGCGCACTGGATACTGTTCTTGATTTTGGCAGTGGAAATCGGCCTGCAATGTTCACAAACGAGTCGGCGGAAGGAAGGCCGTTTTGAAGCGCTTGGTTCCGTCGCCTGACGCTTCGCTCGGCGACGGGGCAGCCGCAAGCGCGCCAGCCCCACAAAGTACCGAGTCCACATACACCCCCGCAACGAATTTATAATAATTGCATCTCGCTCATTTTTTGCGTGATTTTGTCCAGGATGACCATATTCTCCTCTCATGTTGCTTTGGATTATTGCTTTGTTTCTATTCGTGTTGCTGGGCTATGTGGGCTGGTGCCTTGGGGCCATCAGGCTTGGCATTTCACTGATCGGCGTGGTGTTGGGAGCCTTGCTCGCGCCCTATTTTGGGCACTTTTTCAATTCGATATTGTCCCTCCTCACCATAACAAATCCGGTGCTTGTGTGGCTGCTGGGACCGGCTTGCGCCTACCTGGTGATTTACATCGTGTTCAATGTCATCGGCCTGGCGGTGCATCAGAAAGTGGACGTTTATTACAAATACAAGGCCGGTGATTTGCGGATGGGCCTGTTTAACCGGTTGAACCAGCGGGTCGGCGTCGCCATGGGTTTGGCAAACGCGGCGGCTTATCTGGTGGTGATTTGCTGGGTCATTTTTGTTTTCAGCTATTGGACCACCCAAATGGTGTCGGGTGACAACGCTTCAAGCTCGGTCAAATGGTTCAACCGCCTCGGCAAGGATGTTGAGAATTCCGGCATGGCGAAGGTCGCTGTAGCCGTGGATTCGATGCCGGAAAGTTATTATCAATTCGCGGACGTGGTGGGACTGATCTATCACAACAGTCTGCTGGAAGGACGCCTCTCGCGATACCCGGCGTTTCTGGCGCTGGCGGAACAGGCCGATTTCCAAGACCTCGGCAACGACAAGGCTTACCTGGAATTGCGCCAAAGACAGCCGCCATTCACGGAAATCATCAATTACCCCAAGGCGCAACAGATGCTGGGTAATCAGGACGAAGTGAAACAAGTCTGGACGCTCGTCAAAGCCAACCTGCCCGACCTGGAAGCGTATCTCAAAACCGGCCAGTCGGCCAAGTATGACTCGGAAAAAATCCTGGGCCGCTGGGATTTCGACATGAACGGGGCGCTTGGATTGTTGAAACGCACCAAGCTGAACCTCAGCGGGCCGGAAATGCAGCGCTTGCGGATTGTGGCAACGCTTTCCTTCTCGAAGACCTCCTTTGTGGCGACACCCGAACCAGACAAGTTGGCGTTCCTCAAGGATTTCGGGAAGGTTCATCCGCCAAAAAAACCCAAGGAACCGCTCACCGTGGAAACGCAATCCTTCAAAGGCACCTGGACCTCGGATGGCGACAAATACGAGTTGTCTTTCCCGGAGAAGGGCCAGACCACGCTGCAAGCGGTGGTCGAAGGCGACCGGCTGACCATCACCGGTGACACTTTCCCGATGGTGTTCCAAAGGGAGTGAAGTAATTGATTCAAAGCGAGACAATCGCGGACGAACGCCAATGAACACGGTTAAAGAACGCTGTACTATTGCCGAGACACGACTCCCGACAAAACCTACCAAATTCGGATCAAGCCGAGTTCAAGCGCCGCTGCAACTTGCTTCTCAAATCAATTGGCGGGGCTGAAATTCACCTGCTGGACGCTGAGCTTGTCCAGGCTGCCAAAAATCCCGCCGGGAACATTGGTGTTGAACATCGGATTGACGCTGGGAGCGGTCGAGTCCGTCTTAACCGATTTTGACCAATCGGCCGCCGGTTTGCCCGCATCCGCCAAATCATCGGCGGCGGGGTTCATTGAAAATTCGCCCGCGTCCTTGGATTGCGAATAGAAGATGCCGGAAATTAGAAGTCCGCAAACGGAGATGCCGAAAAGTCCGGCGGCAATGGGGTTGCTTTCCAAAACGGCAAAAATCCTTCCCACCCACGGGGCCTTGGCCCAAGGGTCGTTGCTGATCTGCAATTTTTCAATCCGGCTGATGACGCGGCTGGAAAAATTATTGAAATAGCCGGGCGGCGGTTGCTCGTGCCGCTTCAGCTTCAACAATTTTTGCAGTTTTTCGAATTCTTCCGGTGGATTACTCATAACAATCATCACTTCAAATAGTCGGACAAGTAAGCTTGCAACTGCTGGCGCGCGTAGAACAAACGAGAGCGCACGGTGCCGATATTGCAATCCATGATCGCCGCAATTTCCTCATGCGACAGACCCTGTATGTCATGCAAAGTGACAACCAATCTATGATGTTCAGACAGCTTTTGGAGGGCGGCGTTCAATTTTTCCTGCAATTCCGCGAGGTTAAGATCTCGACGCGGAGTATTGTCGGAAATCAGCGCCACGAGGTCCGGATCGTGTTCCGCGTTGAAATCCAAGTCGTTGAGGCTTATTTGGACACGATTCTTCCGTTGTTTCAAGAAGTTTATCGTTTTATTCACCGCAATCCGATAAACCCAGGTGTAAAAACTGGAGCCGCCCTTGAAGGACTGGAGCGCCTGATACGCCTTGATGAACGCCTCCTGGGCCAGATCGTTGGCGTCCTCGTGGTTGGATGTCATGTGATAAATCGTCGCATAGATGCGCTCCTGATAGCGCCGGACCAAATCGTCGTACGCGCCGGTGTCCCCGCGCCGCGCGCGGTGGATCAGCTCCATTTCATCCGACTGAGCGGTTTTAGCGGGTGATTCCGAAGGTTTCCCCTCGGACGCCTTCCCGGAGGCCTCGTCGGTCATAATCGCAAGACTCGCTTTAAGCACACACTCCCAAGTTATCGGTTTGCCGGTCGAGATATTCCGTGAGGCCTGTCAATCCGGCATGGTTGGCGGTTTCCGGCAGACCGGCCAGACACTGGCGCGCCTGCTTCAAATATTGATGAATGATCTTCGATGATTCCTCCAGGGTTTTATATTTGCCCAAAAGTTCAAGGATCGGCGCCAGCGCCTGTGGCTCCCAATGTTCAATCAACTCCCGCAAGCGAGTCTTGTCGCCCTCGTCCGCGCGCTGCCAGAAACGCAGGACGGGCAGCGTCAGCTTGCCCTTCGCCAAATCCGTCCCGAGTGACTTGCCTGCCTCGGCTTCGGAGCCGAATAGATCCAGGCAATCGTCAAACACCTGGTAAGCCGTGCCCAGAGTCACGCCGAATTCCCGCAACGCCGCCCGGTGCGCCGGCGTCGCTCCGCTCAGGCAGGCTCCCAAATCGCACGACAAGGCGAACAATTCCGCGGTCTTCATTTCCAGCACTTTGAAATATTCCTTCTGCGTCATCTCAAAATTGCGCCGATGCTGGGTTTGCAAAATCTCACCCGAACAAACCGTATTCGAGGCCATGGCCACCGCGCGGCAGATTTCCGGCGTGGGAAAACTGGCGGCCAGCTTCAACGCCTGGGCAAAGAGGCAATCGCCGAACAGCACGGCAATTTCATTGCCCCAGGTGGCACCGAACGTGAGCCGTCCCCGGCGGATTTCCGCCTCATCCATCACATCGTCATGCACCAGCGTGGCCAGATGCACCATCTCGATAATGACGGCCACCGTGACATGGGATTCCTCAAGCTGGCCGACCGCGTGGGCGCTCAGGGCGACCAGCGCGGGGCGTAATTGCTTGCCCTGCCCGGTCAGCGCGTACTCGGCGTAGGGCGCGACGGCAGGATCAAATTCACGGACCTGTTTTCCCAAGCGGAAGGCGACAGCCTCCAGGAAAGGCTGCACCGGTTCCGCTATATGTTTCCACGTGACAAGGGTTTCCTTATTCAGCGCATTTTTGACAGGAACAGCGACCGCTCTAGTTTCGGCAGCAAACATGCTGGGGCAATTTACGGTTGCAGCCTTTCCAAGTCAACTTGTTATCCTGCATGAATATTAGTTCGAGCGAGAATTGACCGGACGCCGGTCTGGCGAAAGTCACCCGACAACCAAATCGAGCGCGATTTCAGCGTTCACCTGGCGGCTCGCCCGTTCCGTTCACATTCGACGCAATTTCGCGTCACGGATAAGTCAGGCGAAAGTATCCCGCCGACGAAGCGCCAGGAATCGGAATGCTGACCTGATTAGTGAGGGACGAACCGGCCACCGTGCCCCAGTCGTTGGTGTTGCGGCTGACGCCGGTGGAGAGGTGGTTGGTTTGCGTCAACAAACGCCAGCCGATCTGATTCGTGGGCCACGATATTTTGAGAATGGACCCACTAACTGCGGCGATTAGGTTCGTCGGCGTCAAGTTCACAGAACTCCCGACGATAAAATTAAATGCGTCAGAGCTATTGCCGTTGGCTGAGATAACTAATGGGTAAGTCCCGTTCGTCAGTCCGGGTGGCAGCGTCATTTCCGTGCTCATTATATTTGTGCCGGTCATCACACTGGTGCTGCTCCAGTTGTACGTGCGGCAGTAGACGACATTCCCGACGGAATTGGTGATGTGCGCAATCGGGAAGTCAGTGTCCATCTGCCAGTCGTCGCCATACGCCGCACCTTCCGAAATGCCATTGAACAAGGTGCCAGTCACATGGTACGAGCCATCGCCATTGGCCGTTACACTCTTGATGACGGGTTTTCCCGCTGCGAGGGGTAAGCCATCCGGTTGGTAAACATAAAGCTGGAGGCCTTCGTTCGAGTACAGCACCGTCCCATCCGGCAGATCGAGCATCGTCCCGACAAAACAAGCGCTGTTGGTATCGGCCAACCCACCGGTCGGACTGGCTACTTGGGTAAAAATGTTGGAGATGTAGTCATACTCGTAAAAATAAGTCGGCGGGACTTGGTTGGTATCATCACCCAAAGCGCAAAGAATTTTGCCGTTGACCATCATGGCGGAGGGCGCGTCGTTGGCGCCGAGGCCATTGGGAATGACCGGTCCAAGCACCCAACTCCCGACATTCGTGTTTCCAGTCGGGGTGTAAATAGCGGTTTGATTGGTGGACCCGATGAAAAAGACATTGCCGTTAGGGAGCAGGTAGCCGGCGCCAAGTTCGCTTTTGGGGTTATAAAGATTTACCGGAACCGTGCTGTCCGCGATCCACTGATTTAACGAGGGGATGAATCGCTCACTTGAGGTGCTTCCATCGTCAATCGCAAGAATGCTATCATCGGGCAATTTGACCCAACTGGCCTCGTCCTGGTCAACCAAGCTCGACGGGCCAAGGGACCAAGTGTTGGAAACGATATTGTAGATCAAAGTATTTAGGCCGTAAAGCGGGCCTAGAACAGGAGAAATCATTACGTTGCCATTAGGCAGCACCTCGGAACCTGAATCCAGGAAAACCCCTCCTGGCAGCGTGTTGGTCGGATTCGGGGTGTAAGTCCACGTATTGTTGGTCGGCTGATAGACCTCGGCGGAGTTCGTGCCAGTGCCATATTCACCGCCCGCGACGAAAATCCGGCCATCCCGGAGCACCTGCGAGGAACAATAAAGCCGTGAATCGTGCATGGGAGCAAGCGACGTCCAAGTGCCATTCAAATAACTGCCGTTGGTGTCCGGCGTGAGCCGGTACCAATTGCTGCTTTGGGTACCCAGGCACATCACCGAACCGTCCGTGAGCTGCAGCATCAGGGAAATATAATCGGGCGCGATATTTGTGAGCGGCGTCCAGGTCCCTGTCGCCAGTGCGTGCTCCGGAGCGAGAAAACCGCAGGCACCGACGAGCGCCAGGATAAAAGCGAGGCGAGAGTTGAAAAAACGAGAGATCAACCGAGTGGTTATGTTGGCCTTCTGGTTAGGTTGCCGCATAATTAGGATTAGTTGCTTTCGGGCTAATTTTGTTGGTCACGACGGAAACAGGTCTATTGAATCAATATCCGAAAATATTGCAAATGAAATACACCGGCCGCTTGAAACGAATCGGTGGCCCAAGAATAGTAACCCTGCTCGAGGTGATACTCTCGGGGAAAACGGCGGCCAATGACGCACACCGAAAACAGCGCACGACGTCGGTTTAGACAATTTCCAAAAGCAAAAACTGGCGGTTAACTTAAGTTAACCGCCAGCCGCATCTATATGTTAATGCGCCGCCTGAATGGCTCCGGGCGTCGGCACCTGCAATAACAAACCCGCGTTGCTCATGCCTGTTCCCATCCCCATGTAATAAACGGGATATCGGCCATCCCATTTTTCCACGCGCGCTTTTTCCAATTCCAGCATTTTGAACTGCAGCAGCAGCGGATTCTGTTGCGCCTCAAGCAGCGCCTTCGAGACTTCGCGGATCGCCTCCGCCTCGCCGGAGGCGGCGGTTTTCTTCGCGTCCGCCAGTCCCAAGGCTTCCTGCCGCGCCTTTTCGGCCAGTCCGCGGGCTTCCAGTTCGATGCGCTCGTTTTCCTTTTGCTGCGCATCGAACTTCGCCAGCGACACCGTCTTCAACTGCTGCGCGATGAAGGTCTGGTCAATCGCCTTCTGGATTTCGGGATTTTCGTAGGTCATCCCGCCGAACATCCCCACGGTGGTGATCGTCACCCCGCGGTTGCTGAAGAACGTCGTGATGTCCTGCTTCACCGCGTCGGCGATTTCCTGTTTCCGCGAGCGCAAATTATCCAGCGGATACTTCGCCGCAACTTCCGCCGCGATCTGCTGGATGCGCCCGCGCACTTCCTGGTCCATCACATCCGACAACGAACCGCTCGGATACCAGTAAAGGAACTTCGCCGCGTCATCCTCGGAAATGAACGCCGTGCAGGTGAATCCCATGCTGAAACCCACACTGTCCGCGCTCTCGATCCAGATGGCCTTGTCATTCCGCGAATGGCTTTGACCGCCGGGCGCGCCCGATTCGGTCGTCATCCATTCGCGGGTGATCGGCGCGCGGTTGACCTTCACCAACCGCACGGTCGGAATCCATTTCCCATCGCTTGGCAACCGCCCTTCCTGCGACCAGCGATGCAGGATTTGCACCCGCTTGGCCGCAATCTTGCGTTGCTTCAAGTAATCCTCGGATTGGAAACGCGATTGCTGCGTGCCGTCCCCTTCCAACGGAATGAGGAACCCGGTTTCCGAAGTATCAATTTCAAAATACTCCGGCCGGTCATACGGTTTCATGCAACCCGTCAAGCCGGACACGCACAATAATCCGGCGAGCACCATTGGCATGGTTTTCAACCGGCGCGCGCCCAACCTCGCCAGGCCGCGTTGCACGTAATCACCGAAGCACAACAGCGCCACCAGCAAAGTCGCCACCGCCGCGCCGACGCTGACGGCGTCCTTGCCTGCATCAAAAATCCGCACGTCCTTGGCGGCCAGGTTCCCGCCGCTCAATTGCCGCAGGGCCAGCGACGTGGAGGTTTCCGGTTGCGAGACCGCCAGCCACCACGTTTCCGCGGCCCAAACCGCGCTGGCAAACAAAATGAACAGCACGATCCGGCCCAGGATATTTTTGCGATAAAACAATATTCCCGCAATGATGGGAACCAACATGGCCAGCGCCACCAGGACCATCGCAACAACCGACGCAGATTGAACTGCACCAATCATAACTTTACCGGTCATAATGAACTCCGATGTGGTTGCGCCCGGAGGCGGTTTTTCACCGCGCCTAGACGCAACGCATTTTCTTACGGGGAGAACATGGATGACGCGACTTGCGGCACCAGAGGATCGCCCTTCCACTTGCCGACGAGGTTAGCTGACGGGCTTGGTCCTGGAAGTGACCTTGGCCCCGGTTACCCGCGGCCTTGCGCCCCCATCCCCGATTCATCATCGGGGAATTTGGTTCCCCCGCGCCAGCCCTCAGGAAGGAAGGCCAGCTTAGGCTGCTTTCTACTTCAGTTAATTCCTCTTCGCACGAACAAATTCAAATGTCAAATGAAACACGGCGGCAACGGTATCATTTGTTTGTAATCGTTGATTCCGGTTCCTGGTAGGGATGGCGCGCTGCGCCATCCGCGCCGCGTTCAGCAGCGGCGCAATTCTTTGGGTTGTATGTCGGCCTTGGGCTACCGTTCCGCCCGCTACTACGCGGGCGGGGAATTCGCAGCGCGGTTTCCGCTACCAAAATCAAAAACAGGCCAAGTTAGCCCCAACTTAATGAAGCGCCGCATCACAACTTGAAACTTTAAACCCCAAACTTTAAACTCTGTCGAAATGGTAATCATAGACAACGAGTCCATTGAGCTTTCCACGCCGACCGGTCCCATGCGCACCCACATCTTTCGGCCCGTTGCGGAAGGGCGTTATCCGGGCGTGGTGTTGTATTCAGAAATTTTTCAAGTCACCGGGCCGATTCGACGCACGGCATCCATGCTTGCCGGTCACGGATTCATCGTCGCGGTGCCGGAGATTTACCACGAATTCGAACCGGCAGGAACCGTGCTGCCGTACGACCAGGCCGGTGCTGATCGCGGAAATATTCTTAAGACCACCAAAGAACTCGCGAGCTACGATTCCGACGCCCGCGCCGCGCTGGATCATCTCAAAACCCATCCGCATTGCACCGGCAAACTCGGCGTCATGGGAATTTGCATCGGCGGCCATCTTTCCTTCCGCGCCGCCATGACTCCCGATGTGCTCGCCGGGATTTGCTTTTACGCGACGGACATCCACAAACGCGGACTCGGCAAAGGCACGCACGACAATACCCTCGACCGTATGCGCGAAATCAAGGGCGAGATGTTGATGATCTGGGGTCGGCAAGACCCGCACGTTCCGGGCGAAGGCCGCGCGCTTATTTACAAGGCAATGACCGACGCGGGAATTGTTTTCACCTGGCACGAATTCAACGGTCAGCACGCCTTCCTCCGCGACGAAGGCCCGCGTTACGATGCTGAACTCGCGCGCATTTCCTACGGCCTCGCGCTTGATTTATTCCGCCGCAAACTTGGCGAAGGGGATCTTCCAGCTTCGCGCTCCAACGAAGCCAAAGACACGCGACATAGATAGCTTTCAGTTCAAACTATCAACGAATTTCAGGATCCTGCCTCGTCGAGTGCCAAAAATCCATGACCTCAATGACTTCGTCCTGACGCTTGATTCGAGAGTATATAAATTTAGAGGGCAATTTTTCAATCGCCTGCTGGATTTCGGCTATCGTGCTCACGTCTCAATAACGCCATCGCCAAGGATAAATGGCAACATTTCCATTTTATCTTCTTTAATCAAAATTCAAAAATCGCAAATCAAAAATCCTCGCCCCCTTTCACAATTCGGCTATGTTCTTTCCGTGTCGTCGTTCGCCGAACCATTCGCAAATCTCCCCGCGCTCAACCAGGTCACCGTGCCCGACCTCTGGCAGCAACAGGCGGTCACGGCGTTGCGCGAGGGCAAGGACGTGGTGGTTCAAGCACCCACCGGCGCGGGCAAGACGTTGATTTTCGAACTGTGGTCCAACGCCGGCAAAAATCGCGGTCAGGCCATTTACACCGTTCCCACGCGGGCGCTTGCCAATGACAAACTTGCCGAGTGGCGCGCGCGCGGCTGGGATGTCGGTATCGCCACCGGCGACCTCGCCGAAAATCTCCACGCGCCGATTCTCGTCGCCACGCTGGAGACGCAGAAAAGCCGCCTCATCCAGGGCGACGGCCCCGCGTTGCTGGTCGTCGATGAATACCAGATGATCGGTGATACCGACCGCGGCCTGAATTACGAACTCGCCCTCGCCCTCGCGCCGCCGCAAACCCAATTCCTCCTCCTCAGCGGCAGCGTGGGCAATCCGCAGGATGTCGTCAAATGGCTGCATCGCCTGGGCCGCTCTGCCGTGCTCGTGCGCCATGAACATCGCCCGGTGCCGCTCGAGGAAGTCCACGCAAACAATCTCAGCTTCCATGTCCCGAGTGAAATTCGTGGTTACTGGCCGCGCCTCGCCGCCAAAGCCCTCGCCGAAGACCTCGGTCCAATTCTGATTTTCGCTCCGCGCCGTCACGCCGCCGAGTCCATGGCCGCCGAACTCGCCCGCAATCTGCCCACGCCCAATCCGCTTCAGCTCAGCGCCGATCAAAAACTGCTGGCTGGTGATCATCTCGCCAAACTACTCAAGAGCCGCATCGCTTTTCATCACAGCGGCTTGAGTTACGGCGCGCGCGCCGGGGTTATTGAACCGCTGGCCAAAGCCGGTCAATTGAGAATAGTCGTTGCCACCATGGGTCTGGCTGCGGGAATTAATTTTTCACTGCGCAGCGTCGCGCTGGCGGGCGCAACCTATCGCCGCGACGGCATCGAGCAACCGTTGCGAAACGACGAAATTCTCCAAATGTTTGGCCGCGCCGGGCGTCGCGGCCTCGACGAAACCGGATTTGTTCTTATCACCGCCAACGAACTCCGGCTTCTCGATGCCCGGCCCGCTCATCTTTCCAGGAGCGCGGCAGTGGATTGGAGCGCGCTCCTCGGCCTGATGACCATGGCCGCGCAACTTCACCGCGATCCTTTCCGTGAAGCCGTCCGCGTCCAGGAACGGCTTTTCACCACCAAGCCGATTTTTCTCGGCGTCGAAGAATCCCTCAAACATCCCGAGGTCCCGTGCGGTTTGAAAACCGACGCCGAGCGCGCCCGCCACGCCCGCCAGCATGTTCGCGAAATGCTGAATACCCGCGGCGAATGGCAACGTATCCCCGCTCCTTCCGAGAAGCCCCTCCGCGAAATTTTTGCGATGCCGAAAGGCACGCCCTCTGCCTCCGAGTTCGGAGTTCAAGCTTTAGCTTGTCAGGAGAATTCCGCACTCGCCACTCCGCACTCCGCACCTACCTTGCATTCCGCACTCTCCGAGCCTGCCGCCTTGGAAAAAGTCGGCGCCGGCAGCCTCTGCGTCATCTCCGAATCCAAAGGCATAAAAATCTACGGTCGTTCCCTCACCGTCGCCGATCGCCTTGCTCCTCTTATTCCCATTAGGAACGAGACTGATCCGCCGCAAGCTCCTCCTGAAGACTGCGTCATCATCGCCAAATGGGTTCGGCGGTTGACGAATTGGAATGGACGCCAGGCTTCGCTCAGCGTTTGGAATGAAAAAATCGCCCCGGTGCTTGAATCAAAATTGGCCCAGCAACGAACTCCCGTGGTGCGCTTTCTCGTCCAGCCGGACCGAATCGTCGCCCACGTCAGCCTGGCAGACCTTACCTTGCGCGCGCCGGTGGATTCCCACGGAGTCGCGCTCTGGAAACCGCTTGAGCGTGATGTGCTCCCTGCGGATTGCGCCAGTTGTTCCCTCGTTGCCGTGTGCCGGGAATTGTCCGCCGGCACCGGCACGGCGTTGCTGTGGCGCCGGCTGGGATTGGTTGATGCCGCCGGCGTGCCGACCAAACGCGGTCAGATCGTGAGTTATTTTTCACAAGGCGATGGCCTGGCGATTGCCGCCGGATTGGAAGACAGCCGCTATCCGCTGGATGAGATGATCTATGATCTGGCGAACCTCGACGCAGGTTTCCGTTTTTGCGGCGATGAAAACCGCTGGGGTGGGCGCCTCGCCATTGCTTGTCATCAAGCATTCGGACAGCAATCCATCCCCGGCTACCTGGAAAATGGCATTCCGCCAAAATACGGCGCGGGCGCCGAGCAGGTCGTGGCCGCGGTGCATAAGAACCCGCTCAGCAAACACGCCTGGGTCACGGATTTGCTCGGCACTGGAGATATTGACCGCATCATCATTGAGTGGCGCAGCCTGCTGCGCCAAATCGCCCACGCACCGGATCTCGATTGGCCGCGCTGGAAAACACTTCAAGCCATGGCGAAAGGCATTTTGCAAGAGACCGAGTCCCCCACCCTGACCACGCTGCCACCGTTGGAATATCGTCAAACCAAACGCGTGGATCACCGGTTGATTCTTCGGCGGCATTAGGCCAACCCATCGAAAACATTCGCGGGTTTTGTTTGTAAAAACAACGCGGGTGATTGCAAATTGGAAGTTCAGGATTAATATTTCCACGCATGGTTAAAAAATTTCTTGTTTCTGTTCGGACACTGGCCTTGCTGGCGCTTTTCAGCAATCGCATTGGAGCGCAACCGCTGCCCAAGGTGGAATTGGTCCCGACTTTTCCAGCGCTCAAGATTGAGCGCGTCGTATGGATGTCCGAGGCGCCTGACGGCTCGGGCCGCCTTTTCATGGTGGAACAGGCGGGTCGCATTGTCATCGTCCATAAGGGAACGGACGGGAGTAACGCGAAGGAATTTCTCAACATCGTTGATCGCAAACCATTCGCGAGTAATGAGGAGGGGTTGATGAGCATCGCGTTTCATCCCGGATTCAAGACCAACGGTTTGTTTTACATATATTACAACCAGCAAGACCCGCGGCGCAGCCTCATCAGCGAATTCAAGGTCTCTCCCAGCGACCCGGACAAGGCGGACCTGAGCTCGGAACGCATTATAATGAATGTGCCGCAACCCATTTTTTGGAATCACAAGGGCGGCCAGGTCAGTTTCGGGCCGGACGGTTATCTCTACATCGCGCTCGGCGACGGCGGCTTGGGCGGCGATCCGCAAAACAACGGACAGAACACCGCCTCGCTGCTCGCAAAAATGTTGCGCATTGACGTGAACCGCAAACAAACGCTTCAAGTCGGAAATCAAAAGCGGGAAATGCAATACGGAATTCCCTCGGACAATCCGCTCGTCAACGAACCGGACAATTTCGAGTCCGGCGTGCGCAAGGAAATCTGGGCCTGGGGTCTGCGCAATGTCTGGCGTTACAGTTGGGACCGCCAGACGGGCGACCTTTGGGGCGGGGATGTGGGCCAGGATTTGTGGGAGGAAATTGACCTGATCGTCAAGGGTGGCAACTACGGTTGGTGCGTACGCGAAGGCACACATCATTACAAACCCGCTCCGGTCGGCGCGCAATATATCGAGCCGGTGATGGAGTATCCGCACAATCCCAATTTGCTGCCGAAGAGCCTTTTTCCAGATCACACCATCGGCATGTGCGTCGTCGGCGGTTACGTTTATCGCGGCAAAAAATATCCGGCACTGCGGGGAGTTTATATCTATGGCGATTACGTTCTGGGCACGATCTGGGGATTCCGCTACCAAAACGGCAAAGTCACCGAATCGGCGACGCTGCTGGATCAACCGAGAAACATCGCCAGTTTCGCCGAGGATGCTGACGGCGAACTTTACGCGCTCGCATTGGACGCGGGCGTTTTTTCGATTATGGTTTCGCAATGACGTTTGCCGCAGACTCATGAGATCATAAAAATCGGGCAGCGGTTTCTTCACCTTGATTCCTGGTTCAACGAATCACCGGCGGTTGCAATGGGACCGGCGTTAATCCTGTGACGCCGAGCGGCACAAGCGTTTGCCGCCACGCCACGCGTTTCAACTCGAGCTTCAACTTGCTGCTCGCCCATAAATAAAAGACCAGGTCAATCACCAGATCAGGAACACAAAACAGAAGGCCCGGAATGATCAGCACGAATAAAATCGTCATGCCCACCGCCAGATTCGGCTTCTTGAATGAAAGAGCGAACCACATTCCCACCGCGCCAACCGCAAAAATATCCGCCACTGATTTCGCCGTCTTGTACAGAATGCTCACCGCGGACATAAGCAGGATCGGCCAACGCGACGCCAGAATGTTTTGCAAAGAAATGGGAGGGGCAGCCGGCGTCACAATTTTGGCATTCACGAATTGGGTCGAGGCATCAACCGTCAATAGCGCCAGCACAAATTGCAAAGCGAAAATCAGGACCGCCGGCCAGAGAAAAAGCCGTCGCATCGCGAGCCATTGCCCCTGCAGGATCCCCTCCGCGGTCAGCGGCGTGCTAAAAATCATCTCCAGCGCGCCGCTGCGCCGGGCCTCCGCAAAAAACCGGCACGCCTGAAACGCCACCATGATTTTCAAAACAAAAATCAGGATCAAAAAAATGTAGGAGATTCCGGCGAACGTCAATACGCTGCGGTCCACAAACAGGATGAGCGCGGGAATTATCACACCGGCAGCGGTGAGTATCCAGACCCACGAATTGAGGCCGGAATTTTTTTCCGATAGCCAGGCAATTGGATTCAGATCAAGCATCCGCGAACGTCGAGCGTGGCACGCAATCGCGCGGTCGGTCGAAGCCCTTATACTTATTCCCGCGAACGCCACGCGACGACTTCGAAACGGTCTGTCCTGCCAGGCGCGCGGAAGCGTCCAACTGGCAATCACCAGCATGCTCCACGCCACCAAATGCGAGCTCAACAGTGAATACCAATATCTCGAGGGCGAGCCGGGGTATCTCATTTCCGAGCCGAATCTGAATGGATTGAACGGGCTGAACGCAGTGAAGTACCACCAACTGTCCGGGAGGCGAATCACCGAAAGCACCGCGCCCAAAAAGGGCAACGCGACGGCCGCTAATAGCAGTATGGCCAGCGTGCCAAGCATCGCCCCGGTGTTTTCTCGAGATCGCGTCGAGACCAGGATCCCTGTCGCCAGCGAAAAGAAAAGGGTATTGATCAACGCCAGCGAGACGCGCCAAAACTCGCCGCCCGTTACTCCCCCCATGAGCAGCGGAAGCGCCGTCACCGGCAACACGGCCACCAGACCGTATAACGCGCTTAGACCCACGGCCGCGAGCTTGCCAAACACCACATCGTAACCCTTCAAATCCGTCAGAAATAAAAGCCCCAAAGTTCCTTCGCGCTTTTCTTCACTGATGCAATCCGCGGCGAGCACCACTCCGGCGAGTAGTGACAGGCCATACGCGTAAAAGGTCAGCAGGGTAAATAATATCGGGCCGAGATTCCAAGTGCCGCGTCCCGTCACGCGATTGATAACCGTGAAGGCCAGCATGAAGAACAAGCTGACCACCAATCCGGCCAGCGTCGTCCAGACACGAATCCGGTGGGTGCTCTTGCGGCGCGATGCCAGCCGCAGTTCTCTTTCCGCGATGGGCAGGAAGGCCATGGCTGGTTCAAGACGCGATCACGGGCGGCGTGCCGGGCGTTGGCTCCGTCCGCCGACGCCACAACCGGCTCCAGATTGAGGGCGATGCCACCACGCGTTCCACGGCCACTTCGCGGAACTCCGTCCGCAACCGCCGCCACGCGTTCAGGCCGAACCACAGGTCAGTGGCCATTCCGATGACGAAGTACACGACCAGAAAAGACTTCCAGCCATTATCACCGCGGTTGAGGAAATCACCCAAGGGCCTCAAAATATCAAGTATTGCAGACAACAACGAGCAGGCGATGCTGCCGCCGACGATCACCGCCCACGGTAACACCAAAATCCGCCGGATGGTCATGCCGGTGGTGCGATTCGGATTCTTCGCCGTCAGGCTGGTCCACATTGCCAGCGCGCTGACCGCGAGCAAGTCCGCCACCAGCATTACCATCACCACCAAGCCGCCGGACACAATCATCGCCGGTTCGCCGGAATTATGATTGCCCTTCAACGAAGCGAGCATCAAAACAGCTTCGAGAATCAGCACAAACATCAACGGCCCGAAAAACTGGCGCTTCAATGCCAGGAATTGCCCCCGCAAAATATCCCTCACCGTGAGCGGCGTGGAGAGCAGCAATTCGAGCGCGCCCATCTTGCGGTCCTCGCCCAGGCGCCGTCCGGCTTCGGAAGCGACCCAAATTTTCAGCATGGTGCTCAGCACGAGCGCAGTTAGGATATAGACGCCGATATTGAGCCATTCTCTCCGGAATTCCACCCAACCCCAGGCCCAAAGACAGCCCGCCACGGCGAAGGCGGCCCAGACATGCGCGGGCTTGAGCCGCGCCCGGCCCGCGAGCCAGAAGAAGGCATTAATGTCCAGCAACCGTTTGCGGAACGCCTGCCGATCCGCAGCGTCGCCAAAACTCCACGAATGCCAAAGCTCGCGCCAGCGGGCGATTTTCGCGCCGGGCGGTTTGTCCTGCCAGGAACGCGGCACAATGAAGCTGGCCACGGCGAGCAAGACCCAGCACAAACCGTGAATCGTTCCCACCGACCACCAAAAGTCCTTCATCCCCTTGGCATATTCCATATCACCAATCAGCATATATGCCGTCTCGGGAACAATGTTGCGTATGACCAAATCCAGCAACGGATGCTTGTGATGGGAACTGAGCCAGTCCTGGAATATTGGCAAGCCGACCGATATTACCAGTATCAGGACGGTTGATGCCGCCACGGCGCGGCGCGGGTATTGGCTGATGCTCGAGATGAACATGCCGATCGCCAGCGAGAATAGAAAGACGTTCGCCAGCAATAGCGCCAGCCGCCAGAACTCGCCGTTGGTGATTCCGCCCATCAGGAGCGGAATGGCCAGCACCGGAAAAATAGCCAGCAAACCAAAAAAGGAATTCAGCGAGGTCGCCACCAGTTTGCCGATGACAACATCGTATCCCTTCAAATCGGTGAGAAACAGCAGCCCGAGCGTCCCGTCGCGCTTTTCCTCGCTCAGGCAATCAGCGGTGGAACGAATCCCAGCGCCCAGGCAGTAGATGAAGGCCAGAATGGACAACACGCCAAACAATTCGCCGCCCTGTTCATGCGGCGGGCTGCTGCGCGCATCCACGAAAACGAACAGCCCGACGACGATGGTCGCCAGCGCCATGACGAAGCGCGACCAATAGGTCGCCCGCCGGCGCGAGGCCACGCGCAGTTCTCGCGCCACAATGGGCAGAAACGTCATGCGGTGAAATTAGCTGCTTTCATTTGACGGTCAAAATGAAATCTAGGCGTGATGTGTTTGCGCTGGTGGGGATGGCGCGCTGCGCCATCCGCGCCGCGCTCAGAAGCGGCGCAATTCTTTGGGTTGGATGTGCGATTCGTCCCATTTGTTCCGTCGTCTGACGCCGCGCTCGGCGACGGGGAAATCGCAGCGCGATTTCCCCACCAAAATCAAGCATGGCGCTCAGGTGCGCCCGTGCATAAACGGCGCCGGGCGTTGCAAAATAAAATATATTTTTTATGTGAGACAAGTTGAGATTAACTGGGACGAGTTGAGATGCCATAAGTTGGACTTAATTTTCTCCGTCAAACCAGCCAAGTGGTGCGACTCACTTTGACTCGGTTTGACGGCATTGACTATCAATGGTTTACAAGTGCGACTTTTCAGCCTTTCCACCTTGACTACTTTGACTGGCAGGCAAAAAACGCCGCGAGGTGACGCAATCCGGGCATGGAGTTCAAGCTTTAGCTTGTCCCGTCTGCGTGTTGCGTATTGCGTGTTGCGTGAAGAAAAGGAACTTCGGAACACGCAACACGCAATACGCAACACAACCACACGGGACAAGCTAAAGCTTGAACTCCGAACCCGGACGGCCTTCCTCCCGCAATCAAAAATCGCAAATCTAAAATCTAAAATAATTGTCATGCGCGCATCCTACCACAACGAAAGTTCAACTTTGTAACCTACGGTACGTTTCAAAAAAGTGTTCATCGTCAGGTCGCACCTTTAGAAAATGGGAAGTTGCGGTGGACCAGGTCGCGATGGAGCTTTCGGCCCAAGTACAACGCGATGACCACTTGCAGAAAGACGGGGAAATTGGGGTAGAAAAGAATATCGAAGCGAGGACCACCAGCAAGGGGATTTATAATTTCACCAAGACTCGCACCGAAGAAAATCAATTGGCTGATGAGATTCAACACCGCCGTCACAAGCCGGGGCAAAATCAATCCGACTGCAACGGTTGACAAAAACGCGCTGATAAAATTGGCCCGCCGCAGAGAATAATAAAGACCAATCACGGGCAGACAGAGGAAGCTGCTGCAGAAGAAAGGAATCAATTCAAGCTGTCCCTCGAAAGAAGTGACCAGAAATGCCCACACGCCCAACATCAGCGCCATGGCCGGCAAAAATTGGCCCCATAATCCGCGCAAGCGGCCCCAGATGATCTGGCCGGCGGTCATCGGCGAGACGAGGAGCAATTCCAGCACGCGCGTTTCGCGTTCGCGTTGAAAACTTCCCGACGCGCTCACGGCAATGAGGAATAACAGACTCCACGCCATGAAATCCTGCAATCCGCGCAACATTTTATCGGCGTTCGGCACATAAAAAACCGCGCTGTAAAATGAAACCATCACCGCGAACCATCCCCACGTCACCAATCTGCCGCTCCAGGTGCGTTGTTCGAGCCAGCCGATGGGGTTGCGCTCCAGTTTGCGCCGCAGCCAGCGGTGAAAGAAATTCACGCCAATAATCGGCTTGGTAAAGGTCTCTTCCATCCAGACGCGGCGCGCAGACGGCGGCTCTTCCTGCCAGCCCCGGCGCACAATCCACGCCGCCAAGAAAATGACACCCATTAGAAAAAGGAGGGATAAAACCACGGTTCCGAAAGCCGTCAGCAGTAAGTCGCGCTGGCCTGCACGGTTGAGAATCGCAAAAGGATTTCTCCACCAAAATCCAATTTGGTTTGAACCAAAGAAGAAGAAGAAGGAACCACGCGCGCGTTGACGCATGGCGAGCCTGACGATCCAGCCTGCCGCATCGGCAAATGCGACGAAGAAGCAAAAGGCAATCAGGCCGGCAAACACCATCGCTCGCAACCATGATTTGGTCGAGGCCGATGCCAGCAACCCCGCAGCCAGCGCCCAGCAGATCGAACTGAAATTGATTAAACACGCAAGCACCGCCTCCTTCCAGGTGACGCCGCCGATCAAAAAACAAATCGTCATGATCGGCGCTGCCGCGAGCCAGAGCGTCAGCGCGCGCAGGCCGTGAACCAACCCCTTGGACAGCACGATTTCGCGGGCCTTGAGCGGTGTGAGAAAGAGCAACCCGAGCGTGCCTTCGCGCCGTTCGCGGCTGATGCAATCCGCGCAGGAAAGCGGGACAAGTAACCAGATGGAAACGAATAGCACCAAATTCAGGGCGCCAAACAACACCCCGCCGAATTGCGGAGCGAAGCCCGCCTCGGCATAGAAATAGGCGCAAAACAACACGAGCGCGCCCGCGCCCAAGTCCCGCAGCAGGTAGGTGAAGCCGAGCCGCGACTGAGTCCGCAGCTCGCGTTCGATGACGGGAAGAACGGTCATGGGCTGGTTGGACTCGAACCTCCCGCTGCCCGCGCCAAAGGAGGTAAGGCCAGTCGCGGTGCGGACCTCCGGCTGCCTTGCGCCATCATTTCGCGGAGATCACCCCGCAACTTGTGGCGCGACCACAGGATGAAGAATATATTTTTTGCCAATTCAAACACGCCGGCCAGAAGGGTGCTGATCCAAATGGGCCAACTGCCCGACTTCGACCCAATCGTGGCCATTCCAATAAAAGCCATGGCGGTGAATTGCACAAACAACGACACAAACCAAGGCAGGATACAGACGAAGCAAAGCGTCTTGAGCACGGCGATGGAAGTTTTTTTGGAAGTCAGTCCCATCCACATGCCGAACCACGCCATGGCCATCAAGGTGCCGATCATGGTGACCAGGCTCGAAATGGCGCTTACCACTTGTTGAATCTCCATGTCGTACAGGAAGTTGTTGCCGACTCCAGCAGGAGGGCCGGCGGAATACCCCCGGGCAAACAGACGCATGGTGGCGAGTTCATTCGTTAATTGCAGCAACAAAAGCAAAATGGCGGGCACGAGAAATATCCGCCGCAGGGCCGCCAATTGGCCGTTAATTATCTGCCATTGCGGCAGCGGCGTGACGAGAATGAGTTCCATCGCGCCGTTGCGAACGGAGTCCACAAACAAGCGGCAGGACTGCGCGCCGACCCAGAGGAGAAAGACCAGTGACAACAAAGCCAGAATGGGAGAGTTGGCAAAGTTGTTGTTATTCCCGGAGTACCAATGCACGTATAACTTCCACCCGATAAAGACCGTGGCCAGGGCCATGACCAGCGAAACCAGGCGCGGCATCCAGCGATCCCGCAAGGCGACCCAGAGAATGGGGTTCTTGGGCAGCAATTTTCGCCGTCTCGCCAGACGCGCGCGCTGGCTGCCGAAGCGCCACCAACCTGTCAACCCTCCACGCCAGCCTTTCGCCGAAACGGTTTTTTCCTGCCACGCGCGCGGCGCGCAAAGAGAGGACACGGCGAGAAAACCCCAGGCAATGGCATGCTGGACCAGGAACTCAAACCAAAAGTCGGACGGCCTAAGCCCGCTCTCGTCAAAAAAAAGATGGCCGGGGCTGGCGATGCTGAAAATGCGGTGGAACCTGGTCGGGTTCCAACCGGCCAATCCGAAATCCACCCACGGGAGACCGATGGTTAACAATAAGCAGATGAGCAAGGTCCCGTTCATCGCTTTTAAAACCTGTCGGCTGATGGAGCTGACGAACATCCCGGCGGCAAGCGAAAGAAAGAGGGTGTTGCAAATGACGAGCATGGCGCGCGAAAATTCCGCGCCGGTGACGCCGCCCATGAGCAACGGCAGAGCCAGAATGGGAAACGCCGCCAGCAGGCAATAGAACGCGAGCAGCGATTGCGAAAGCAGTTTGCCCAGGACGACATCGTGCCCGCGCAAGTCGGTGAGGAAGAGCAAGCCAAGCGTGCCTTCGCGCTTCTCCTCGCTGATGGAATCCGAGGTGAGAAAAATTCCCGCCGAGCACGCGAACAGGAACGCGATCCATTTGAGCACGCTGAACATGATCTGGCCGGGACTAAAACCCATCCCGTTGTTCAACTGCACGACCATGAGCAGCATGCCGAAGATCAGCAGGATGAAAGCCGCCCCGACGACGCGGGACCAATAAGTAAACCGCCGCCGCGCCGCCACCCGCAACTCACGATCCGCTATCGGCAGAAAAGTCATTGGTTAGTTACGGGTTTCGATTCCGCAGCCAGCCGATCCATCGCGGACAAAGCCCGATCCCAACCTCGAAGAGTTATGCCGCAAAGCCCAAGGTTGCCCCGTTGCGGGGCTACCTTGGGACAAGATGCGAAAGAACCTTCAACCTCCAAGAGGTTGTGGCAGATAAACCGTTCCCCCGCGCCTATTCCAGCTTTGGCCCAAAACGGGGATCGGTTTTCCGCCATTGGCATTTGCAAACGCAGCCACAACCTCGTTGAGGTTGCTGAATTCCGGAACGCCATTACCCAAGGTAGCCCGGGGACGGGCAACCTTGGGCTTTGTTCCGCAACCTCTTCGAGGTTGACGCGATGGAAAAGTACTTGTCGCCAACAATTCATATTCAGCAAGAAACCGGCGTTATATCGCAACTGAAAATCTCTATTTTCAGCATTTGCCCGCGACCAAGAATCAACTCTACAGACTGTCTCCTACTGCGTCTCGCCGCGCGTGACGCGCAGGAAAACTTCCTCGAGGCCCAGTTCATCCTCCTGCAAGCCGACCAGCTTCAAGCCGCCGCGCACCAGCGTTTCAGCCACGAAACTGTGGTCGGTGTCGTGATCCACCATGAGCACCTTGATGCGGCCATCCACGGGCGAAACTTCGGCGACCTCGCTGCGGGTTTTCAACAATTCCACGGCGCGGTCGGTTTCCGCGGCGACCTTGACCCACACAATCAAGCCGCTGGACATCTGGTCGCGCACGCCCTGCACCGGCCCGCTGTAAATCAACTTGCCCTTTTCGATGATGGCCACGCGGTTGCACAAAGTTTGCAACTCGCTCAGGATGTGCGACGAAATGATGATGGTCTTTCCGAGCCGTTGAAGCTCCTGCAGAATGGCCATCATTTCGATGCGCGCGCGCGGATCCAGGCCGCTCGCGGGTTCATCGAGCAGGAGCAATTGCGGATCGTGAATCAGCACGCGCGCGAGGCCGAGGCGTTGCTGCATGCCGCGGCTCAGCGCGCCGATGAGCGCGCCTTTCTTTTCGCTCAACCCGACGAGTTCGAGCACATCGTTGACGGTTTTTTCGCGCTGGGCGGTGGGAATCTTGTAACACGCGCCGAAGAAATCGAGGTATTCGGTGACTTCCATGTCCTTGTAAACGCCGAAGAAGTCCGGCATGTAACCGATGACGTGCCGGACGGCGTCGGCGTCCGCAACCACATCATGCCCGAGGACTTTGGCCGTGCCGGAGGAGGGCGCGAGAAACGTGGCAAGGATGCGAAGCGTGGTGGTCTTGCCCGCGCCGTTGGAGCCGATGAAGCCGAACAAATCGCCGCGATTGACGGTGAGGTCCAGGGAATTGAGCGCGGTCATCGCGCCGTAAGTGCGGGTGAGGCCGATGGTGTGGACAGCGGGCAGCGGAGGAGCGGTTTCAGCAGCGTTCATAGTATAAAAGATCAGGGCGCGGCGTTGATGGGGACGGAGACGCGCCAGAGGGTGTCTTTGCGGTTGCGGCGCGGACTGAACTGGTTTAGCGGTTTGATGGGGGAATAATCGGGCTCCCAGGCGAGCAGGACGGCGTTGTCTTGGTCCAACAGAGGTGACATATCCAGGCCAGGCGGGGAAATGAAGCGTTCATTTTGGAGGTTGGAAATAAATGACACGGCCATCGTGCTGGTGGGCAAATCCAGAATCTGGCCGCCGCCCGTCGAGCCGAACGCGCGCTGGCGCGACTGGGAGGCCATTTGAAATCCAGAGCCGTGCATGGTGACAAAATCGTGGAGCGCGGTCCCCTGCCCTCGCGGCAGCTTGAAGGTCTTGGTTTGGTTGGCGGGCAGTTCACCGAGTTCCATGATGCGGTCGTGAATGGCGATACGGGCGGTGTTCAGCGGATGGTCGCGCTGATTGCTTACGGCCACCGACCAATTATCGCCGTCGGGCGTGACGCTGACTTTCAGCGGGAGATCGGCGGATTGCCACCAATCGCAGACATACAACTGGCTGGTCCAGACGGGCACGAAAATGTCCGCCTTGAAATTATCGCCGGCCTGGAGAATTTCCGCGCGCTCCGTGTCCTGGCCGCCGTTACCCATGAAACTGCTCTGAAACTCGCCGCGGAAGGTGGAGAAATGCTGCTGGGTCTCGACACGGTAGGTGGCGTTGACGGGCGAATAGATCGAGGCGTAAGTGCGGCCGCGCAGTTCAGCGTGGTCGCCATTCATCAGGACGTCCACAAGATGAAGTTCGTTCCATTCGGTTTCGCCGGCGCGCAGTTTGTAGCCGATGAAATAGATGAGCAGCGAAAACAAAACGACGTAACACGGAAACGTGATCCAGGTGAGCATGGGGCGCTTGATGCGCTTGAGCCAGTACTGGTCAATGGGGCCGATGACGAGGAGATAAACGATGAGCAACAGGAGCAGCCATTCCACGGGAAGCTTGCGGACCTGCTTGCTGTCAATCATCGCGCCGAAAACGCCGTCAATGCTCCAACCGCCGCGCAGGGCGTTGTTGTTACCGGCGTTCGCCTGGAGATACAATTCCGGGGGAATCTCGACCAATTTCGACCAGAACGAAGGCAGATTATTCCACACGCTGAAGGGTTTGCGTTCGGGGCTGAACAGGAGCGCGGTGACGCGGCCGCGGCCCTCGTGCGAGGCAATGATGAGCGGTGTGTTTCCGGATTGGACCATCACTGTGGCATCGCGCAGCGCGCCGGTCGCCACTTGCAAAGGGGCTTTTTCAAATGCGGAATCCTCGGCGGAGTCTTTAAAGGGATTGTAACCTGAATTGCGGGTTTTGACCGGAATTTTATTCTTGAGACGGTTAGGCTGGCCTGGCGCGGGCGCGGGCGTAGGCGCAGGTGTGGCACCGGAGGAAGCAGGTTCTGCTACCAGCCATTTCTGGAGTTCGGTATGAGCGGATACCGTTTGCATGTCGGTGAGGTCGCACGGAATAATTTTGCGCAGCCAGGGAGTGCCGTTGATGTCGGAGATTTGTTCGATGCCGACGATGAGATGGCCGCCATTGTTGAGCCAGCCGAGCAAGGCGAAGACTTGCTGGTCGTTGAGATCGGGCGCCCGCTCGGAGTTGAGGTAAATGGTGTCCATCCCTTCGAGCACGAGGGGATTGTCGGGCACGAGGGAAGTTTGCAGGCGGGCGGCGACGGGTTGCATGTCGCTATCGTTCACGAGGGTGGCGCGAAGAATCGGCATGCCGGTGGCCGTGCGCGGAATTCCGCCAATCAGGGGCGTGCCGGCGGCAATCTGGCGTTTCACCAGGCCGGTGCCGGCGCCGGCGATTTGTTCGCCGCGCATGTGGCCGCGCTCATCCAGCAGGCGGATATTCCAGGTGCTGGAATAGCGCGCGGTCGAAAAGGTTGGCAGGACGATGCGCTTGAGCGTGCCGGTGGGAAGTTCCACCACGAGGCGACGGACCTGGCTCGCGTTGAACTGGCCGGGGGAAACCTCGATCACGCCGGTGAACGACGGGCCGTCGTTCTTGATTTCGCACATGAGCGGAAACCAACTGGCTTCGGGCACCACGCTGTCATAACCGACAAAAACATCGAATTGTAAAACCGCGCGCGCATTGAGGGCGATAAGGCTTAAAACAGCCAGCAACAGCGGCAGGATGCGGCGGAACGCAAAACGCCGCGCAAACAGCGGGGACAATGTCCTTGGTTTGACCATGTTTATTAGTAAGTGATCAATCGGCCTCGTTGTTATAAGGAGACATCTGCGGATTGGCAACGTTCAATTCGCATGAACGAATTCCGGCTTGACGACGAATTCGGCAAAGCGGCTCTTATGAAATGCAAAGGTGAAATTCAACTTGCTGGCACCGACGGGCGCTTGAAAGGCGTAGATCCGTTCCGACAAGTTCCAATCCGGAAGGTCATCCACCTGCGCTTCGCGCCCGGAATCGTCGGTCACTTTCAGGAGGGTTAGCCGCCGGTCCGCCGGCAAGGGATCCACGCGCACGGAGATGTTCACGCGCTGTTTTACGGTGGACCATTTGAGGTTGCCGGGTTGTTCGGCGCTTTCGCCGCTGATGGCGATGAGTTGCAATTTGCTGCCGGCGACGTTTGTGCTGTTATCCAGCGTGATGACTTGCGTCGCGCCGGGAACCGTGATGCCGTTGAAGGTAAAGATTTCATCCGCATCGAAATCCGCGCTGCGCGAAAATTCAAAGCGCAATTTCCAGGCGGATTCGCCGGGCCATAGCTGGCTGTCAAAGGAAAAAACATCGGAATCTCCTTCAAGTTGATTTGAATACACATGCGCATACGGAGTCCAGCGGTTGCCCGTTGCGTCAGAAATTTCCACGGATATGGGACGCCACGAATTGGTTGCGTGGTTGGTTTCGGCCAGTTGAAAAACCGCCTGCGTGACGGCGAGTTCGTTGCTGGCCGCCGGACTTTGCGGATTTTCTTTGCCGAGTCCAGACTTGAGATTTTTCAAGGTCGCGAATAAATCGCCGTCGCTTCTGGTGGCCGGCATGGGTTCGGCCGACCACTTCGGGTAAATCCCGGTCGCGGGATTGGGAATGGAAAACGTGGCATAAGGCAGCCATTTTGAGGCGGTTGGTTCAAATTGATAATAACGGAGGTTCAGCGTTTTGCCGCGCCTAGGGAAAGCCTGCATCATCCACGCGTTGACGCGAATGATTTCGTTGGGATTATAAGAAGCCAGGGCGCCGGCTTCATATGCTCCAAAAGCATTTTCTTCCTCATCACTCACAACGGCGCGGATCGCAGTATAATTTCGGTTCGTAGTATCCTGAAAAATCGTGAACCAGCCGAGATTAGTGGCCTGGGCCGAGCCGCCGATCGTCAGACCGCCTCCCTTGCGCAGCCAGCCTAATCGGGCGGTCCAGGATTTGGGCAGGCGTTCGGCCAGTTTTGAGCGCCAGCCAGTGACCGGCCGGGCGAAGTAGGACAGATTGCCATTGGTGAACGATACCGAACCAAGCTGAAAGAACGAACCGTCAGGTAATCGCTGAATGGCTAATCGCTGAACGGTAGAGGCCGGAGTATCCGTGCGGAACAGCAGAAAGGCGGTGAAGCAACCCAGTGCAATCACCACCGCCGAAATAAAAATTAATTTTACTTTGCCCGACATTTGTTCCCCTTCCGCCCATTCACCGCGTCAGTCTGAAAACCCCGCTCTCGAAAATAAGTTGCGCTTCTTTGCTCGGTGTCCTTGGCCGTGCGCAAGCACCTTTGGCGTGTCTTCGCTGCCTAAGACAGCCTAAAGGCGGGACACCGAACAAGATACTGAACCAGCCTCACAGCCGCATTCCCCAACACGCAACACGCAAAACGTAATATCAAATCCACGTCACCTCGTCTCCCACGAAATTTGAACTACTTCGCCATCGCAATATCCATCGTGTCTTCGCGTTTCTGCGGCGCGTCCTCGGCGGTTTCGACAGGCGCGCCGGCGGCTGGCGGCACCAAGGGCGCGGCCTGCTGTTCGAGGGTCGCTTCGTTGGCTTTGTGGAATTTGACGCTCACGATCTTGCTGATGCCGTGCTCTTCCATCGTGACGCCGTAAAGCACATCTGCCATGCCGATGGTGCGCTTGTTGTGCGTGATGATGATGAATTGCGAATGCGCCAGAAAACGCTGCAACACGCGGATGAAACGGTTGATGTTCGATTCATCGAGCGGCGCGTCCAATTCGTCCAGCACGCAAAACGGACTGGGCTTGACCTGGTAAATCGAAAACAGCAACGAGACGGCGGTCATGGTTTGTTCGCCGCCGCTCAGCAGGGAAATGGTTTGAAGCTGCTTTCCAGGCGGGCGGGCGACAATGTCAATGCCGCTTTCAAGCGCATCGCCATCGCCGGTCAGGATCAGGTCAGCTTTGCCGCCGCCGAAGACCTCGGTGAACATCGTGCGGAAATTATCGCGGATTTTCTCGAAGGTCTCGGTGAACATCTGCCGGGTCTGGAGATTGATGCGGTTGATGACTTCGAGCAACTGCGCCTTGGCGTTGACCAAATCGTCGTGCTGCGTGGTGAGAAAAGTGTGGCGTTGCTCGGTCTCTTCGTATTCCTCGATGGCGACGAGGTTGACGGGGCCCATTTCGTCAATGCGCGTTTGCAGCGTGCTGACCTGCTGGCTGATGGCGGTCCAATCCGTCGCCGCGCCGCTGGCGGCCATTTCCTCGGGCGTCAGCGTCTGCACCTTGGCGGGGCCTTCATCGGCAAAGGTGATGGTGATACATTCGCTGCGGATGTCGTCGAGGTTGAGGTGATATTTTTGCTGAATGCGTTCGCGCAGGTTTTGAACGGCCATGGTTTTCTGCGCCAATTCGATTTCCAGCGCGCCGCGCTGCTGCTGGCATTCCGTGAGACGTCGGCGTTGTTCGCGCAACGCGTCTTCGCGGGCCGAGATGTCGGTTTCCTGCGTTTCCTTCTGGCCGAGCAATCCGGCAACCTGAGTGTTCACCTGCTCGCGGTCCAGTTGCAGCGACTCAATCTGGCGTCGGGAATCTTGAATTTCAGATTCGGCCTGCGTTTTGCGATCCAGGAAAGCGGAGACTTCCGCGCGGCGCTGGGCGACGAGTTGGGACAATTCGCGCAGGCGCTGTTCGAGCGCCTGCTTTTGCTGGGCGAAGGACGCGCATATTTGTTCTTCGGAAGCAACAGCGACCTTCGATTCGGTAAGCGCGGTCGTGGCGTGATCACGCTGCTGGCGCAAGCCGTCCAGCGCGGTGGTGGCTTCCGCGACCAATTGCTGCAACGTGGCCTCGTGGGCCTCGAGTTCAGCGGCCTGACGCGCGAGACCGGCGCGCTTCTGCGTGCCTTCCTGTTCCTGGGCGGCGAGGCTCTGAACTTCATAGACGACGGTTTCGACTTTTTGGTGCAACAACCGCTGGGAATTTTGCAACGCGTTGAATTCTCCCTGACGCGTGGCGATGGCGACTTCCTGCTGGCGCAACTCCGTCTGCGCTTGTTGCAAACCAGCCTGAAGCGAAGTTTGCTCGCTCAACAACGCGCCTTTGTTCCGGCTCAGTTCATTCACCCGCTCCTGGGCCTGCGCGACATTCGCCTGCAATTCGACGATTTGATTTTTGCGGCCGAGAATCGAGCCGGGCGCCTTGCCGGAACCGTTGGCGGAACCTCCGGTATAAACCCCGTGACGGCTGAGAATCTCGCCGGACAAAGTGACATAATCAAATTTTCCGCCGCTCTCCTGCCAGCAAGCGGTCGCGATATTAAGATCGGGAACGATGAACGTCTGGCCGAGCAGATTTTCCAAAAGCGGTTGCAGCGAGGCGTCGGATTCCACCACGCTCACGGCAACGGGATATGCGCCAGCTTGGGCGGTGGCGTTCGCCGCGGTGTTTCCAAGCGATAACGGAGCGATGCTGGCGCGGCCCTTTTTGTTTGCGCTCAAATCCGCGAGAATGCGTTGCGCGACCTCGGGATTTTCGGTGATGACCAATTGCAGATGATGTCCGAGCGCGGTTTCGATGGCCGTGACGTATTGGTCTGGAACGCGGATTTTATCAGCGAGCGAGCCAAGCACATGCTCGGCGTTCTTCAACGCGGCCAGCGTGCCGGCGCCGAATCCCTCGTGGTCGGATTGCAATTGCTCGAGGACATTCAACCGCGAGCGTTTCTCGGCTTGTTGTTGCAAATGGCCGTCCAACTCGGTCGCGAGTCGGGCGAGTTCGGATTGAATTTCGCGCAAGCGGGCCTGGCGTTCCTCCACCGTTCCGCGCTGCGTCTGGGCGTTGAGTTTTTGGGCCTCGACGTTGGCGGAGAATTCGTGCAGGCGGGTTTCAAGCTGGCCGCGCTCTTCCTCAAGCTGGATTTTTTCGGCGGAAAGTTTTTCGAGGCGGATGACATTGCCCTGCTTCTGCAAATCGAGCGCGTTGATTTCATTGCGTGCGCGCGTCAAATGCTGCGCTTGCGCGAAGGCGTCGGACTGCGCCTGGCGCTGCGCTTCCTGGGTGCGGCGCAAATTATCTTCGAGCAATTGCAGGGCCTCACGGCGGGATTGCAAAGCGGTGCGATGCTGCGCCAAGCCGGCCTGCGAGGCGGCAAGGCGTTCGGTCAACGCGGCGAGTTCCTCCTCCGCGACGAGATGGCGTTCCTCGGCGCTGGTGATGTCGGCGACGGCCTTGGTATTCTGAGCGGCAAGCTCGCGGAGACGCTCTTCGTTGAATTGAATCCGGCCTTCCTGGCGATCAATCTGGCTCTTGAGTTCGAGGCCGCGCTGTTGCATTTCGCTGATTTGATGTTCCAGCGTGGAAAGCTGTTCGCGGAGCTGCGTGATTTCATCCTCGCCCTGCAACACGGCGGCGGAACTGAGTTCGATTTCCGCGCGCAACTTGTCCGCATTTGCCTGCCGCTCGGTGATCTCCACCTGCAACACATCGAAATGATGACGCGCCAGTTGGGTGTCAAGATGCTGCAATTCGAGCATGAGTTGCTTGTAACGGCGGGCCTTGCCGGCCTGGCGTTGCAGCGAACCGATCTGGCGCTTCACTTCGCGGATGAGGTCGGCGACGCGCAACAAATTTTGCTCGGTGTATTCGAGTTTGCGCAACGATTCTTTTTTCTGCGCCTTGAATTTCGTGATGCCCGCGGCTTCCTCGAAAATCATCCGGCGATCTTCCGGCTTGCTGGAAAGAATCTGCGTGATGTTTCCCTGCGCCATGATGCTGTAGCTGGTGCGGCCCACGCCCGTGCCCATGAAGAGTTGCTGCACGTCCTTGAGGCGGCAGGGAGTTTTGTTGATGAAATATTCGCTGCCGCCGTCGCGGAAAACGCGCCGCGTGATCGTGACTTCGTTGTACGCGACTTCCACGCCCGCGGCGGTGAGGTGTTCGTCATCCACGCCGCCGATGGTGAGGGAAACCTCGGCCATGCCGAGGGGTTTGCGGCCATCGGTGCCGTTGAAAATGACATCGGCCATCTCGCCGCCGCGCAGGGCCTTGGCGGATTGCTCGCCGAGGACCCAGCGGATGGCGTCGGAGACGTTCGACTTGCCGCAGCCGTTGGGGCCGACGATGGCGGTGACGCCAGGCTGGAAATTGAGGCTCGTCTTGTTGGCGAATGATTTAAAGCCCAAAACCGTTAAATTCTTAAGATACATCGTTGGCTGAATAAATGACCAAATCCGGGTTGCCGAGTAAAGCGAAAAACCACAATAGGCAGGGGTAAGTTATTCACAATTGCACAACTAATGGTAAAGCCTTGAAAAAGGGCGAATTTGTCAAAAACGGAAGTTTTTGACAGAATTGAGAGAATTTAAAGAATTGCATTGATGGAATGAGGGTTATTGGTAAATCGCTGCAGAATCCCAAGTCTTTCGCCAGCGTAATGGTTGCTGACTGTATTTCGCGAACGGCCCATGGGCCTTTGAAGGCACAAGAGGTGGGGGGGAAGATATTATTTGCCTCACCGGGCCATGCGCCTAAAACTATTAGCCAGTCTAATATCGGACACCTTACCGCCGATTACAGCACTTACCACCCCTGGCGGTATTGCTTTTGAGCGGCGCGGCAGGCGGGCCGAAGCTTCACTAAAGACTTGAAACAATGTCCGCCAGCGTAATTAATCGGCGACTCGAATGAATTTTCACCCGCGAAGGCTCGCACTGGAAATCGTAGCGGCGCTGTTGCTGGCCGTGACGGCGGGGGCGGCGTCGGCTTATGTTCCCGTGGCGATGGAACCACCCGGCATTCAGCGCGAATTTCGCGGCGCGTGGGTCGCGACGGTCGGCAATATTGACTGGCCTTCGACCAATAACCTGACCGTGAACCAGCAGAAGTCGGAAATGCTCGCCTTTCTTGATCGCGCGGTGAGGTTGAACCTGAACGCGATCATTTTTCAAGTGCGGCCAATTTCCGATGCGCTATATGATTCAAAGATCGAGCCGTGGTCGTATTATTTGACGGGCACGATGGGCCAGGCGCCGTCGCCATATTACGATCCGCTGGAGTTTGCGGTGACGGAGGCGCACAAGCGCGGGCTGGAATTGCACGCGTGGTTCAATCCTTTTCGCGCCGGTCCGCCGACGGGCAAGTTTCCGATTTCCAAAAACCACATCAGCCGCACGCATCCGGACCTCGTGCGCAAATACGGAAATTTGCTCTGGCTCGATCCGGGCGAAAAGGAGGCCCAGGATTACTCGTTCCGCGTGGTGATGGACGTGGTGAAGCGGTATGACATTGATGGCGTGCATTTCGACGATTATTTTTATCCCTACAAACAACAGGACGCGCAAAAACGGGACCTGGATTTTCCGGATTGGTCAAGCTGGCACAAGTATGGCGAAGGGGGAAAGTTCAGCCGCGACGACTGGCGGAGGGAGAATGTGAACAAATTTGTTAAGCGGGTGTATGAGTCCATCAAATCCGCCAAGCCCTGGGTGAAATTCGGCGTTTCGCCGTTCGGCATCTGGCAGCCCGGTTATCCCGCGCCAGCCAGGGGGATGAACGCCTTCAGCATACTATACTGCGATTCGCGCAAATGGCTGACCAACGGCTGGCTGGATTATTGTTCGCCGCAACTTTATTGGGCGATTGACGCGCCGGAACAGGGTTTCACGGGATTGTTGAATTGGTGGCTCGAACAAAATCCCAAGCATCGCAACATCTGGCCGGGGATTGATTCCGATCGCGTGGGCGGAAAATGGAAGGCGGAGGAAATCGTGAACCAGATTAAAATCACCCGCGAGCGGTGCGACGGCGTGGCCGGCGAGGCCCAATGGAGCATGAAATGCCTCATGCAGGATCGCGGCGGACTGGCGACCGCGCTGGCGAATGGCGTTTATGCGGAACGGGCGCTGATTCCCGCCTCGCCGTGGTTGGAAAGAACAGCCCCGGCGAAACCCGCATTGGCCGTGGCGAGCAACGGCAACCTCAATTGGCAACCGGTCGGGTCGGAAAAAATTTCACTCTGGGTATTGCAAACGCGCTCCGATCACCGCTGGCACACCACCATTCTGCCCGGGGCGGCGCGAAGCCTGGCGCTCGTTAGCCCGCCAGAAGTGGTGGCACTAACTGCCATTGACCGTTGCGGCGTGGCAAGCCGGCCGGTGGTATTCCAGCGCAGCGCGGAGCCAGCGGCGAAATAAGCTTGGAGTCCGCGCTCCAGCCGGTGGAATTAGATTTAACCACGGATGGACGCGGATTCGCACGGATGCGAAAGATAAATCAGGCGTTTTCGAGGTAATCCAACTACAACAACCATGGACGAACATGAACCAGAGTCACGATGAAGCTAAATTCGTGGCCGCGTAAAAATTTCATGGCTGGCGCAAGACCATTTGCCGGGCGCCCTTTCACGTTCTGAGTTCCAAGTCAACCAATACTCCGTCAGCGGGCTTGGTGGAAACACCGGCTTTCGCCTGCGTTTCTTTGCTGACAGCTTTGAATTTGAATAATTTCACGGCTGCGCCCACGACCAGCCCGACCTCCAACAATCCCAGATATCTTCCCGGACAAAAACGCGGCCCATGCCCGAACCCGAAATGGAGAATGTCTTTTGCCGTGATTCCTTTTCCGGCCAGAAATTCCCACCGCGCAGGGGCAAACTCTGCGGCAGGATAACCCGAAACCGCTTTTCCCCAAAACTCCTCGCACCGATTTGCGTGCCATACATCGAGACGCAGTTGCGTTCCCTTCGGAATAAACATCTTTCGGTGATCGGCCATCTCGATCCAAATATCAACCGACGCTCTTCGTGGGAGAAAATAAAGCGCGGGAGTAAGCCGCAATGTTTCCTCCAGCACCCGGTTCAGGGTCACCGCGCGGGCCAGATTGTCCGGGTCGTAGGCATCCATGTCCTTTACCTCCGCATAAATTTGCTCCTGCACATCGGGTGCGCGCGAAAGATGTGAAATCGCCCAACTGGCAAACGAAGTTGTGGCCTCCATGGCCTCGGCCAGAAACACGCGGATGTTGCTGCGGAGCGCATCATCCGTCGCGTCGGACTGGAACTGTTTCCACAGGCCGAGGCCCTTGGCGCGCCCGGACAGCGCGATGTCGGCCAAGGCCTCATAGTCCGCCATCTTTTGTTTGAGTATCGCATTTCGTCCGGTCAGCGCCCGGCAAATTGCTTGCGTCGTTGGCGCAACCGTGTCGCTGATCATGTGATCAATCAGCATTTCAAGCGCCGGAACAAAACGATGGCGCAATTCCTTTTCGGAAACGCTGCCACCAAAAAAATTGTTTACCAGCATCTCCAGCATCACGACCTTGATTTCGGGCTCAAGCTGAATCCGGCTGACCTTCTTGCCGCCGGCTTGCTGGAGGGAACGCAGCGCGTCGAGTCTTTCCGAAACCGTTTTGCGGAAAGTTTCCTCAAAGCCATGAAATTTTTCCGGTTGAAACAGATTGGCGCGACTGAAGGGCTCGGCGGACAGCCTTTTCTGCCGCCGCCAAATCGGGCCATTTGAATACAGCAGCGAATCCTCGCCGGTTGCACGAGCGATTCCAGCCATTGGACTTGTATCCCGGTCAAACTGGCCGGGCTTATCGCCGGTTGCGGCGAGGACTGCCTTGATAACGGCTGGCTCCCGGGTCAGCAACACCGGCGGCAATCCTGCCAGAAAGAGGTAGCGGTTATGTTTTCCGGATCCTGTTTCTTTTTCCGCATCCCAAAAGAACGTCTCAAAAATCTTGATCGGGTTTTTGTAATTCCACAGATGTGGAAACGGAAAAGCCGGTCGTCCAAACCCGAAAAATGACACGCGTGTCGGCAGGCAATCGCCGCCAAAAGGGTTCACTCCCCTGACCTGTTGCAAAAAGCGCGAAGTCCATGTTTGGGGTGGCATCAAATGGTCTCCGTTCATTTCAACCAAATTAGCCTTTGCTCACCTCTCTCAGCAATCGGAAAATGGTCATGGCCGGGCGCATTGGTCGCCATAGTGACTTTATCTTTAAAGTGGCTGAATGCAGCGGCGTGTCAGATTGTCGCTAATAGTCTTGACCATTGGGTTGCAGGCTCTTATTTTTGCGCCTTGTTAAGTTCAATTCATGTTTGCGCAATTTAAAAGCCTGTTTTCCAACGACATTGGAATAGATCTTGGGACGGCCAATTCTCTCGTTTACGTTCGTGACCGGGGAATTGTCCTACGCGAACCATCGGTGGTCGCGATTCAAGCGGGCACCACCAACGTCCTGGCGGTTGGCGATGAAGCCAAGCGGATGTTGGGGCGCACCCCCGGAAATATCGTGGCCATCCGGCCCATGAAAGACGGCGTGATAGCTGACTTCGAAATCACGGAAGCCATGCTGCGCCATTTCATCCAAAAAGTCCACCACCGCAAGCTGATCGCTCCGCGGGTGGTCGTCGCGGTCCCCTCGGGGATCACGGAAGTGGAAAAACGGGCGGTCAAAGACTCGGCGACGCACGCCGGCGCACGTGAAGTTTATCTCATCGAACAACCGATGGCTTCGGCCATCGGGGTGGGACTGCCGGTGCATGAACCGGCGGGCAATATGATCGTGGACATCGGCGGGGGAACTTGCGAGATCGCAATCATCTCCCTCGCCGGCATCGTCTTCAGCCGCAGCCTGAGGGTGGGCGGGGACGAATTTGACGAGACGATCGTGGCACACATGAAACGAGCTTACAACTTAATGATAGGTGAACGCACCGCGGAGGAGATCAAGATCCGGATTGGATCGGCCTTCCCGCTGGAGCAGGAATTAACGATGGAAGTCAAAGGACGCGATTTGAGCGCGGGGTTGCCGAAAACCCTGACTATTCGTTCAGAAGAGATTCGCGAGGCGCTGCAGGAGCCGCTTTCAAGTATTTTGGAGTCTGTCCGCATCACCCTCGAACGCTGCCCGCCGGAGCTTTCCGCCGATTTGGTGGATCGCGGCCTGGTCATGGCCGGCGGCGGGGCGTTGTTGCGGGGCATTGACCGGCTGGTGGCGGAGGAGACCGGATTGCCGGTCCACATCGCCGATGATCCGTTGAGCGCCGTGGCCGAGGGCACGGGCCGGGTCTTGCAGGAACTCCAATTTCTGAAGCAGGTGACTTCCAATTCGAAGATGTAATTCCTCATTGCGTTCGCCCGCGGATTGTGCCGGGTGAACCATGTTAAAAAGGCCGCATTACATAGCCTTGGGTCTGGTCGGATTGCTGACGCTGGTTTTTTTGAATTTGCCGCATCATGCGGCGAACCAAATCAAGCTCGCCATCGGCAGCCTGTTCATCCCCGGATTCGGCGTCAGCAAATCCACGAAGCAACTCCTGGGAAACGCCGGGGACGCCCTCACGACCCGCACCGAGTTGCTGCGGCAAAACGAGCAATACCGCCAGGTCAACCAGGAACTTCAAATCCGCGCCATGCAGGCCGACGCCCTGCAACGCGAGAACGACCAGCTTCGCCAACTCCTGGGCCTGCAGAAACAATTCCCGTGGCGTCTCCGGGTGGCCAGCGTCATTTCCCGGGACCCGGCCAATTGGTGGCACAGCCTCCAGATTGACGCCGGGAGCCGTGATGGCGTTCGCCCGGACATGCCCGTGATGACCTCGGCGGGATTGGTGGGTCGTATCGCGGAGGTGGGCCTCACCAGCTCACGAGTGGTGCTGATTGGCAGCCCGGAATGCAAGGTCGCCGCCTGGGTCGAAAAGACTGGCGACAACGGCGTGATCACCCCCACCTCCAGCCCGGGGGACAAGCTGGACAACACGCTGGTGATACTGAGCTATCTTTCCAGCAACAGCTCTTTGAAACCGGGCGAGCGGGTCAAAACATCGGGCGAAGGAAATATTTTTCCCAAAGGCATCCTGATCGGGCAGACCGTGGAGGATTCATATCGGGCGGATTTGGGTTATAATGAAGCGCGCGTGAAACTCGCCGCCGACCTCGGCGCGTTGGAAGAATTGTGGGTGGTGATGCGATGAACTGGTTGAATTCCATACTGGTATTGCTCGTGGCTTTCATCGCCGTCTTCCTGGAAGCGAGTGTGGACACAATCCGCCATTTATTGGGCGCGCAAATTGATCTACTCCCGGCACTGATGGTTTATGCGAGCCTGAGTTCAGGACTGTTTACCATCACGGCGCTGGCAGTGTTTGGCGGGTTATGCTTCGATTCCCTCTCAGCCAATCCGTTGGGCATCAGCATCCTGCCGTTGTTCGTAATTGGATACGGCATTTATCTGCGGCGCGAATTGATTTTGCGCGAGCAATTTTTTGCGCAACTGGTTTTGGGCCTCATCGCCAGCGCTCTGGCGCCGGTGCTGGCACTTCTCCTGCTCTCAATCACCCGCCAGATGCCGTCGGTGGGCCTGGAATTTATCTGGCAATGGCTCGTGATGGCACTGGGCGGCGCGGTGCTGACGCCGGTTTGTTTTCGGTTGTTCGACGGCTTGAATCACGCCCTCGCGTATCGGCCCGCCGTGGAAACCAGCTTCCGGTTGGACCGGCAGATCAAACGGGGGCGAAAGTAAACCATGCTCGTCTTCGACCAACTGAAAAAGAACGACTCGCAACTGCGGGTTCTCGCCTTCGTGGTGCTCGCGGGCATGCTGGTTCTTTTTACCGGCCTGTGGTGGGTGCAATTGGTTTCCACGCGGCATTTCAAGGTGAAGCTCGAAGACCAGTCCATTCGCAGCGTGCGGATTCCCGCCGTGCGCGGAAAAATCCTGGATCGCGACGGACGAGTGCTGGCGGACAATCGCCCAGCCTACAATATTGATCTCTTCATGGAAGAGTTGAGCACGAATTTCCAATCCGCTTACAACGCCTCCCTCGCCCGCACTAAAACCAATCTTATGCTGGCCAAGGAAGCGCAACTCGGCCACAAATTGACCTTCCGCGAAAAGGAGCGCTTTGCGGTTCCCAAAGTGATCAAGGATGAATTGAAAAACGAGTCCCGTTACGAAGTGGTCAGCAATCTCGTGGCGAGCCTGAGTTCGCGTTTGCAGGAGCCAATCGCGCTCACGCAAAAGGATTTTGAAAGGCACTACTCAATCGCCCGCGCTTTGCCCATGCCCATTCTGCCATACAGCTTGAATCAGGTGCAACTCGCGCGCTTCGAGGAGCAATCCGCCGTCGAACCTGGCCTGGACCTTGAAATCCAGCCCATGCGCTATTATCCCTATGGCCCGCTGGCGGCGCACCTGCTTGGCTACCTTCAGCACGACAACGATTCCGCCGAAGGCGAAAAAAAGACCAATTACAACTATCGTTTGCCGGACTTTGTCGGCGCGACGGGCATCGAGGGTTTGTTCGACGGGGACCTTCACGGCGCGGCTGGCGAGAAATCAGTCGTCGTCAATTATCTCGGCTATCGTCAGCCGAACGATGAATCCATCCTGTTGCCCGCCGAACCTGGCTTGAATGTGGTGCTGACCGTTGACCTGGACATTCAAAAAGCGGCGGATGCCGCATTGCAAGCGGCCCAGGCCAACGTGCGCGGCGCAGTGGTGGTGATGGACGCGCAGAATGGGGATGTCATAGCCATGGCTTCCGCGCCCACGTATGACCCGAACCATCGCATTCATCCCGATCCGACGACGATGCAGGTGGAGAACGAACGGTGGACTGACGAGGAACTGGGCCTGCAACGCAATCGCGCCATCTATGAAAATTATCACCCGGGCTCGATTTTTAAAATCTTGGTCGCTATAGCCGGCTTGGAACAAGGAACGCTGAATCCGGAGGCAGTTTATAAGAGCGAGGGTTTTTACATAGTCGGACGCCGGAGGATTGGCGACACCGCGGGCGCCGGAGAGTTTGACTTTAATCGCGCGATGGCGAAATCCTCCAATCCGTATTTCATCAACGAGGGCCTCAAACCGGGCGTGCTCGAAAAAATAATCACTCTGGGTCACCGGCTGCATTTGGGTGAACGCACGGCCATAATGCCGCATCAGGAAACACCCGGGAATTTTCCCTCTCTAAAACGGATTTCTTCCGATTGGCACGATGGTGACACGGCCAACATCAGCATCGGCCAAGGCGCAATTGATGTTACGCCGATTCAAATGGCCATAATGGGCGCGGCGGTGGCCAACGGAGGCAAGGTGTTTTGGCCGCGGCTGGTCTCCCGCATCGAAAACGCGGACGGCACCGTAGTGGAGACTTTTCCGGAAGGCCGCGTGCGGGATTTTCTGGGTGTCAGCCAGCGCACGTTGCGCATTGTTCATAAAGGCATGCTCGCGGACACCGAAGATGTCGAAGGCACCGGGCGTAAGCTCGCGGTGCCCGGCTGGCATATCGCCGGAAAGACCGGGACCGCTCAAGTCGAAAAGAACGGGCGTGTTGACAAGAGCGAGCAAAATACCTGGTTCCTTTCCTTCGCGCCTGAAGACAACCCGCGCTATGTGGTCGTTGCCACCGTGGAAGGCGGCGCTTCCGGCGGCCTCACCTGCGTGCCCATCGCCCACGCGGTCTATCTGGCCCTCCAAGCGCGCGACCAGCATCTCCAAAAGAAAAGCGCGCCGAAACCTCGTGGCACCCTCGCCGCCGCCCAATAAATGTTCGCCACCCACCATAGCATCGAACGCCCCTCCCGGATTGACGGCTTGCAACTCCTTGCGGTGCTCGGGCTGATGCTCATTAGTGTGACGTTTGTTTACAGCGCGACGATGGTGGGCGAATCGGCCCGGACGTTTCTATGGTACCACCAGCTTTATTTTAAACAGATTATCTGGTTCGCGCTGGGGCTGTCCGCCACTACGGCTGTTTGTGTGACGGATTATCATGCGTTGTCGCGCTGGTCGCTGGTCGTTTATTGGATTTCAATTTTGTTGCTGGTAGTGGTGCTAATCCCCGGCATCGGGGTCACCCATGGCGGCGCGCGCCGGTGGATTAATCTCGGCTCCTTCCTGCTTCAGCCCTCGGAATTTGCCAAGCTCGCTTTCATTTTGGCCGAAGCCGCTTTCCTGAGCCGTCCGGTGGATGAACTGCGGCAATCGGGCGTTTTCTGGAAAGCCATCAGTTTGATGGCGCTGCCGTTTCTGCTGATAATGAAGGAACCGGACCTTGGTTCGGCTTTGCTGCTGGTGCCGACCGGAATGGTGATGCTCTTCGTGGCCGGCACGCCAAAGCGATATTTGCTGCGGCTGATTGGCGGCGGGATGGTCTTGGGCGCGCTCCTGTTGGTGAATGTATTGTTCGCTCCACCCGGCTGGTGGAAAATCAAGCTGGAAGATTATCAACGGGACCGGCTGATGGTTTATTTCGGGAAAAGTTTCGTGCCGGCGAACGCTTCCGCCGCCGAAGAAAAGAACGCCCGGCGGCTCCAGGATGACAAGTCGTATCAGGGAAAGCAGGCGTTGATTTCGGTGGGTTCAGGCGGCCTTTTTGGCCGGGGCTGGCACAACGGGAACCAGACCAGGTTGGGGTTTTTGCCGCGGGGGGCGGCGCACACAGATTTCATTTTCTCTGTCATTGCGGAAGAGGAAGGATTCGTCGGTAGCGTGGTTGTGCTCACGCTTTATGCCGTGATTCTGTTCACCGGGATCAGAATCGCGGGCCAGGCGCGCGATCGCCTGGGCAAATTGCTGGCAGTAGGCGTTGTGACGCTCCTGTTCAGCCATGTCTTCATCAATATCGGAATGAATATACGCATCATGCCTGTGACGGGCGTGCCACTGCCGCTACTTAGTTATGGCGGATCCTCAGTGGTCGGCTCGTTGATCGCCATGGGTCTGTTGCAAAACGTTTATATATATCGAAAGGCTTATTAAGTTATGAGTGGTGGAAATTTTTCACGGCGACGCCGTGGCGGCATGCGTTTTCGTCCCAGCAGCGGCTTGAATCCCAACCCGAACCGGCCTGACCGCGAAGCGGTCGAAGCCCGGGCCGAGGTGATTGGCGAGAAATCCGCGGAGGACAAGGTCTATGACCGCGCCCGGCACGCTCAGGAGATTGAGCGCGCCGAAAACGTGGCCGCCGGTTTGCCGCCGGAAGGCGCTCCCAAATCGGAAGAGGTCAAGGCATCTGAAGAAGCCAGCAAGGGCGGCTTCCGGGAACCAAACCTTGACACACCCGCCGAGGTCACGGAGGAAAAGAAATTTGAGCCGGTGCCCATAAAGGAACGCCCCCAAGGCATCGTGGAGACCATCCGCGCCGCCGCCAAGACGGTCCTCAACAAGGTCCAGAGGCTCATCAAGCCGGTGAAGCGAAGTCACAAGGAAGTGATCATCAATGCCGAATCGCTCGAAACGCGCGTGGCCGTGATGGAAGAAGGCAAGCTCGAGGAGTTCACCATCGAGCGCACGACGGAGGAGCGGCTGGTCGGCAGTATTTTCAAGGGCAAAGTGCGCAACCTGGAGGACGGTTTGAAAGCCGCATTCGTGGACATTGGCTTCGAGAAAAATGCCTTCCTGCATTACTGGGACATCGTGCCGAGTAATTTTGATAGCGGCGTGGAACTCGTCGAACGAGAAACCAAGAAACGCGACAAACCGCGCATCACACAAAAGGACATTCCGCGGCTCTACCCGCCGGGCAGCGAGATCATCGTGCAGGTGACCAAAGGACCGATCGGCACCAAAGGCCCGCGCGTGACCACCAACCTGGTGTTGCCGGGCCGTTACCTCGTGTTGCTGCCCAACTCCGACCAGAGCGGCATTTCGCGGAAAATTGAAAACCAGCAGGAACGCCAGCGACTCAAAAAAATCCTGCGCGACCTGACCATCCCCGAGGGCATGGGCGTCATTATGCGCACCGTGGGTGAAGGCCAGATGGCGCGTTATTTTGTGCGCGACCTGGCGCTGTTGCTCGATGAATGGAAGTCCATCCAGGAGAGGATCAAATCCCAAGCGGCGGCGACCTGTGTGTTCCAGGAACCCGATCTGATCGAGCGCACAGTGCGCGACTTCCTGACCGAGGATGTCGAGCGCATCGTGGTGGACAGCCCCAAGGCCCACGACCGTATGCGGCAGATGATCTCGAAGATTTCCAGCCGCTCGGCGGACAAGGTCAAATTGTACACCGATTCCCAGGCCATCTTTGACCGTTTCAATGTCAGCCGGCAATTGGAGAACGCCTTCTCGCGCACCGTGCATTTGAAAAGCGGCGGCTACATCGTGGTTGATGAAACCGAGGCGCTGGTGGCGATTGACGTGAACACCGGCCGTCACAAGGGCGGCAAGGACCAGGAATCCGCCATTCTCCGGGTCAATATCGAGGCAGCGGATGAAATCTGCCGGCAACTCCGCCTGCGCAACATGGGCGGATTGATCGTGCTCGACTTCATTGACATGAAATCGCGCCGCGATCAACAAGCAGTTTACCAGCGGGTGAAGGACGGCCTGCGCCGGGACAAGGCGAAGACCCACATCCTGCCCATTTCTCAACTCGGCCTGATGGAAATGACCCGCCAGCGGCATTCGGAAAGTGTGCATGCCGCCGTTTATGATGAATGCCCTTATTGCAAAGGCCGCGGCAAGGTCAAGAGCGCCCTCACCATGAGCGTGGAAATCCAGCGCAAGCTCGGCGAGATCCTCAAGAAACGCTCGCGCGACGAATCAGACTTCCAATTGCGAATCGTCGTCCATCCCAGCGTCCTTGATCGTCTGCGCAACGAGGACGAAAAGCATTTGATCGAAATGGAGAAGCGCTATTTTGGCAAACTCTCCTTCCGCGCCGACCCCGCGCTTCACGCCGAGTTGTTCAAAATCGTGAACGTGGCGACGAATGAAGAAGTAAGTTGAGCCGCGCGCAAATTTTTTTAACGAAACACCCCGCGTTGGTCGCGGGGTGTTTCAGTTTCTATCCCAAATCAGTTTGTGCCTTTAACCAGCGGCGGAGGCGGTGAATCCAACCGCTGGACTCGCCGGATGATGACCAGCCAGCCGGTTTCATTTCCGGCGTCGCCGGACAAGATCAATAACTGGCGGATCGGCAATGTTTCGGTATGGACCGAAACCGGCTTGCCGTCGCCGTGAAGCCGGACTTCCACGCGGTTGGTCCCGAGATTTTTTATGTCCAGGACACAGCGTTTGCTCATGGAAATCTTTGCCTTGGTTTCGCCATCGGCAACTTCCGCGACCTCACGATGCACCAGGAAATAGTTTTTCCACTTGTAAGGCAGCTTCCGCAGTCGCCTGGCCAGGTCGGCATCCACCGGTTCGTGCTTCGGATTGGGAGATTGCGGCTCGTCCGTCCCCCAAACCAAAAGGGCTTCCAGCCGCATGGTTTCAGCCTGTGCGGCCTGGGCTTGACACATTAACGCCAGAGCGCCGGCGCAAAACGCCACCTTTGCCCAAATGGGAACAACTCGGAAAATCTTCATTCGGGTTGCGCGCTGACCAAGGATGAGGGCTCGATGGACTTTGAATCGTCGCCGTGATTGTAGAGCCAGACGGCGGTTATGTGTTCGTTATGATCACGAAAGGTATAGGAACCCATGTCCTCCGAAGCCAGTTCCATCTCGCCAAATTGTCCGGCGGACCTCCCCGATTCGACGTACAAAACACCCAGGAAACAACTCAGCAACGCCACCCCGCTCAGGGGCAGGAAATGGTGCCGCAGCCAGTATGACAATGAGGTGTGTCGCGCCAGGGCGGGCGCCTCGGTCTGGCGCTCGATCTCCCGCTCGATCTTGGACCAGAAAAATTCGCGTGACTCTGGCAGCCGGCAGCCCTCCTCGAACCCGAGCAGCGCCGCCTTGGTGTTTCGCAATTCGTCGAGCAGCGCCTGGGCGTCCGGCTCGCGACTCAGCCAGCCCTGCACTTCGGCAGCCTCCGGGGCGGACAGTTCGCCGTCCAGATAGGCCTGCAACTTCAGTTGAGACTCTTGATTGATCATTTTGACTCTTCGGTTTTCAAATTTGCCAGCAAGGCCGCCATTTTTCGGCGGGCATAAAATAATCGTGACATCACCGTGCCAATCGAACAACCCATCGTCCGCGCAATTTCCTTATATTCCATTTCTTCAAATTCATGCAACACCATCACCGTGCGATGCTCATGGGACAACTGTCCCAGCGCCAGGTCAATTCTTTTCCGCAATTCCGCCCGCTCAAGCCCTTCCGTCGGGTTGACCACCACCGCCGGCATCTGCCGCTCCGCACCGCCTGTCTCTTCGTTCATCTCCTCGATGGACTCCGTCCGCTGGCGTTTGCGCTTGCGCAACTGGTCCAGGCAGAGATTGATCACAATCCGCGTCATCCAAGTCCCGAAACTCGAGTCGCCCTGGAACTGCTTCAATCGCTGCCAGCTTTTTACCCAGGCTTCCTGTGAAAGATCAAGCGCCTCATCCTCGTTCCGCATCATGCTGAACGCGCGGGCATAAATTTTATCGCGATGTCGCGCCACTAACTCCTCAAAAGCACCCATGTCCCCCCGCTTGGAGGCCCCGACCAGTTGCTCGTCACTGGCGGTAGAATGATCTTGAGTCGTCATCTGGTTCGACGGATTGGAGGAAAAATCTATTCAACCAATCTACAACTTACCCTTGGTGCTGGGGACCTGCCCGGCAATCCTTGTATCTCGTTGACACGCAACGTCAACCGCCTTGGCAAACGCCTTGAATAATGCCTCCACCACATGGTGCGGCTCATCACCGTACAGCAGCTCTAAATGGAGGTTGCAACGCGCTTCATTGGTGAACCCCTGGAAGAACTCCCGGGCCAGTCCGAATCGGAACGCGCTGGACATATCCTGCGACTTTTCCGCCTTCGTGATTTTGCGGTGGGCCAGACCATCTAATCCGCGCCAAACTAAATAAGGCCGCCCGCTGAAATCAATGACACATCGGGCCAGGCATTCATCCATGGGCACGTAAGCTTCGCCGGTGAAGGGATTTCTCGGGTCGAACCCCGCGCCATACCGGCGGATGCCGCGCTTGTCCCCTAGGACCTGGGCAAAAGCCTGACCGAGGGCAATGCCGCAATCCTCAACCGTGTGATGGGCATCCACTTCCAAGTCACCGTCGCATTTCAAGACCAGGTCCACGACGGCGTGCTTCGCGAACAACGTGAGCATGTGGTCAAAAAAGGGTATTCCGGTGCCGATTAACGACTTGCCGGAACCATCAATCTTCAACTTCACCAGAACGCGCGTTTCTTTGGTGCCGCGTTTGATCTTGCCCTGCCGGATGTGCATCCACCATTATTAAACCGCCTGCTGGAGAAAGACAACGATTCGATTTACGATTTACGATTTACGCGCCGCGTCGCAAGCCGGTGCTTCCGTAAACTATTCTGCTCTCAACCGATATTAAGCGAATTTAAGCGGTACCAAGCGGTACCAAGCGGTACGAAGCGGTTAAAGTTCAATTCTCCGCCGATTTAGCTGTTCAAAAAACAACAGTCAAATCGTCAAAGTGGCTTGACTCGGTTTGACTCGGTTTGACTCACTGCGACTCGGTTTGACGAGCCGGCGAAACCGGCGAAAAATTCTCAGGTTTGTGCTTGTACAGAATCCATCGCCCCGGTGTTTCAGACCAGCAACGAAAAAACAGTGCTCGCGCGTCCTCGGAATTTCACAAGGCACGCCTTGCTTGATCCGCCCGAGCGCACCGCGCGACGGCGGAAGATGTCAAGGAACCGACTCCTCTTACTACCCGGGAAAATTACCCTCGACCGAACGAAGACGCAAGAAATTTCAACTCGGAAACCCTATTGCGAACGAAGTCCCAATTTTCAACAATTGCGCACGGCGAATAACCAACCCAATGAAACGGTTACAGCAGTCGCCGGGTTGGCCGCGTGGTTCGCCTCGCCTTGAACAGGCAGTCCATTATTCCCCTGACAATCATTCCCCTGACTTTATCCGAGAGCAATGCGGGCTGAGTCAGGGGAATGATTGTCAGGGGAATAAGAGATTTGGGGATTGGCGAGTTATTTTTGGGCGGTCTTATTCCTACGCCCGCCAGACTGGAAGCGCCGCCTGACGTGCGAAAGTTCATTGGTTTGCGGCAGCCGATGGCGCGCTCCAGCCGATAACGATGCCATTGGTTCCGAACTTTACTCCAGCCTTGGCTGCGGCTTCGCGATCCAGGTCGGCGAGCGCACACATGGCAAAGGTCACGTTGTTGCAGGAGGTTTTTTCGCCGCCGCCACTCCTTACGATTTCAACGAGAGCGGGGACGGCAGACCCTGCTTGCGATTTTCCGAGAATGTTGAATCCACTCGCGGCCAACATATTCTTGTCAACGGAGGATTCGATGCGAAAGGGCACTCGGGGATGCCGATCAATCCAGGTGACCATTTTCTGTTTGAGGGGGCCATCCTTGGCGGAAATCCATTGCAACAGGATGGGGATGGCGTTCGTTCCAATTTGGCGGACAGCGACAATATCTTGGTTCAATTTCTCGGAACTCGTCGGGTTGTGTCCGGGCCAATAATCGCTCAAACAGTAGGTCAGGGTTTTGCCCTCGTAAACAGGCTCGCGTTCACCCGCGCTTAACGCGATCCAGAGGACGGCGCCGAGTGTGGCCAGAGCCAGGACCGTGATGGCGGCGGCGCGCGGTTTCCTCATGGGAAAATGTAATCGGAAGGTGAGTTGAAGAGAAGGTGATTCTGTCGCATTCGCGGCCCATGCGGAAGACTCGCTCGGATGCAAAAAATATGCAGCTCAACCAAAAGTCTTCACTTTGCCCCCGCACCGAATGCCTCCGCCATGCGTTTGATATCGTTTTGCGAGGCCTGGAGCAATTTGTCCGCGTCCGACTCCTTCATCTGAAGCGCTGCCAGCGCAGAAATGGCCTCTTCCGACCCGTAGTGATTCCCGCCGCGGGTCTCGTCCCCGGCGTGGGCCATTATATTGCCGAGGCTGACCATGGCGCAAATCCGCTCCCGAGGCCCGGCCCAACCAGTTTGATGATGTTGCCTGACTGGTTCGGAAATGTCCTCCGGCAATCCCCACCGGTTGAGCAAACTGGCGCCGACTTCGGCATGCCCAAAGCCAAAAAGCAATTTCTCCTCTTTTTGCAATAGCGAACCATGACTCCCATCCTTCGCGATCAATTCGGAATAAAAGACACCCTCCGCCAATGAAAGCACGATCTTGCCGACGTCATGCAACAAACCGGCGGTAAATACGAGCCCTTCATTTTCCTGAAGTTCCCGGGCAATGGCACTGGCATAGACCGCCGCCGCTGCCGAATGATTCCAGATTTGGTCCACGTTGAGGCCGCTAACATCCTTTGGCAGACGCAAGGCCTGCGAGGCCAGCTTGGCCACCACAGCCTGATATACTTGAGAAAATCCCACCCAGGCAATTGCCTCGAAAATATCCACCACGGGGTCTTCGCGCACAAAAAATGCGCTGTTGGCGTAACGGAGAACATCGGCCGTCAAGGACGGGTCTTGGTGTATCAATACGGCAACCTCATCAATGTCGCGGTCTGACTCCTGGAATACGGTGATCAGTTTGACCAAAACGCCGGGCGCTGTGGGCAGAGTTTTAAGCCGTCCGATATAGCTTTTCAGATTACCGTTCACGATTGTCATATCGGCTGGATGGTCTGAGGGCCTGAGCATTAAATTTCATCTTCAACCTCCGGCAAGGGGGAGGGTTTCCGAGATGCCCCCCTTTTGGACAAAGACGTTGGCAGTGAACGACGACATCCTCAAATCGGATCCAACTTCTTGCACACCAATGATGTGCATTCTTCCGGGCCGGAGCGTCCTGGACCAAGGCATAGCGGAGCCGGCGCGTTTACTGCTTGTGCCCTTTCGTCGCGCTTGATAGAAAAGCGCCGCTTCAATTTCAACGACCATTGCGCATGGCCATTGATTTCACGGGGCTTGCTTTCTGACTGAACCCATTGACTATGAATACAAACGCAAAAAAACCACTGCAACTGGCATTTTTGTGCCTTTTGACCGGCGCCCACTCCGCCTCGGGCCAAGGAACCACCTTCACCTATCAAGCTCAGTTGAGCGACACCGGCAACGCCGCCAGCGGCCGTTACGATTTCACCTTCGCCTTGTACAATAATAACGGCACGAACACCGGCCAGATTGGCCCGACCGTGACCAACTTGAACGTGGGCGTGACCAACGGCTATCTGATGACCACCATGGATTTTGGGGCCGTGTTCACCGGCACGAATCTCTGGCTCGCCATCGGTGCGCGCGGAGACGGCGCCACAAACTTCACCGTGCTCTCGCCTCTGCAACCAGTGACGCCCACGCCTTATTCGGAATTTGCGACCACGGCGAGCAATCTTTCAGGCACGCTTGCCACGGGGAAACTCACGGGCACCATCGGCTCGGGCAATCTCTCCGGCACTTACGGCAGTGCGCTGACGTTCAGCAATACCGCCAATAGTTACAAAGGCTCCTACAGCGGCAATGGCGGCAATCTCACCAATGTCAATGCGGCGAGTCTCGGCGGGTTGGCCGCGGCCAGTTTCTGGCAGACCGCCGGCAACACCGTGTCCACCGGCCAGTTTCTGGGCAGCACCAATAACCAACTCGTTGATTTGCGTGTGAACAATCTCCGGGCCTTGCGGCTCAGCCCAGGCACCAACGACGCCCCCAACCTGCTCGGCGGCGCGGCGGCGAATTTTGTGGATACGAACCTGAGCGGGGCGGTGATCGCGGGCGGCGGCACCACTAATTTTCAGGGAGCCGCTTCCTCCAACCACGTTTCCGCCTCCTTCAGCACCGTCGCCGGCGGCAGCGGCAATTGGATTCAGCCGGGGGCCGACCATTCGTTGATTGCCGGCGGCTGGAATAATACCATCGCCAGCAATGCGAATTTTTCCGTCATCGCGGGCGGGGCGAATAACACCAACTCCGCGAGTTACTCGGTGTCCGGCGGGGGCGCGAATAACACCAGCGAAGCCTCCTACTCCACCGTGGCCGGCGGTTTGCAAAACACCGCCAGCGCCCCCCAGTCTTTTGTCGGTGGCGGCCAGAATAATCAGGCCGCCAACACCTATGCGACCGTGGCCGGAGGCACGGGAAATACGGCCAACGGGTATGGGTCATCCGTGGGCGGCGGTTCGGGTAACATGGCGATTAACAACAATTATCCGACCGTGGGCGGCGGCCTGGAAAATACCGCCAGCGGCAGTTCCGCCACGGTGGCGGGCGGCGACAGCAATAGCGCCGATAGTTTTTCGTCAACCGTGGGCGGCGGCTACGGGAATCAAGCGAACAATTCGTATGCCACCGTTCCCGGTGGCCAGGGCAACGTGGCGGGCGGCCAATGGAGTTTTGCCGCCGGCCAGCAGGCGCAGGCGTTGCATCAGGGCGCGTTTGTCTGGGCCGATTCGCAGAACGCGCTCTTCTCCTCCACCGGCAACGATCAATTCGATGTGCGGGCGCAAGGCGGAATGAGTTTTGTCACCAGCCTCCTGAACGTCACCGGCGCGGTGGAGGGCACTTATGCCTCGCCCTTCGCGAACATCGAAAATCAGGACACCACCAGCAATTCCTCGCCGGCTTTGCGGGTGAAAGCCGATGGCAGCCCGCTGTATGGCGCCCTTGTCGTTTCCACCGCCGGACCCGTCTCGGCCACCAACACCAACTGCATCGTGTCATTTGCCAACAGCAACCTGTTCGTCTCCTGGCTCGATAACAATGGCAACTGGTTCGCCAAAGGCAAGGTCAACGCCCAGACCCTGGTCACGTTGAGCGACCGCAACGCCAAGGAGAATTTCCAGCCGGTCTCGCCGCGGGAAGTGCTGGACAAAGTGGCCGCGCTGCCGGTCAGCCGCTGGAATTACAAGCAGGATAAAAACAGCGAGCATCTGGGCCCGATGGCGCAGGATTTTTACGCCGCCTTCAGCCTGGGCGAAGATGACCGGCACATCGCGACGGTGGACGAGGGCGGCGTGGCGCTGGCCGCGATTCAGGGTTTGAATCAGAAACTGGAAAGCTCCGTCAAAGAGAAGGACGCCGAAATCGCCAGCCTGAAGGAAAGGCTCGCGACCTTGGAAACACTGGTAAGAACATTGGCGAACCAATCAGCGGCCAAATGAGAATTCAATATCGCAGTCGAATATTTACGGTTCACGTCGAACGCATTTAAATCAGCTCCAATTCCCGCGTCTGTTCCCTATCCTCGCCGCTACGTCTCCGCGTTAAAATTGCATGTACCGTCAACTATTCAGCAGGAATGGGAAGCGACGCGAATTCCGCGAATTATCACGAATTAAATCAAGGGAATTTGGAACCAAAGCCCCTTATTTCCAGGGTCGCTATTCGCTGCGGGATCACGAACATTTCGCTCAATTTGAAAGTGACCTTTGGCATTGGCGATAGTTTGCGAAATTCGCGTCTCTCCCTTTTTCTTTTGAATAGTCACGGATTTACCCTACTTCGCCGGCGCGTCGGCTATTTTCTTTTTTATATCTTCAATGGTCTTCTGAATGACGTCCGGCACGGGAGAAACTTCCTTTTCGACTTCCAGGTAGGCGAGCGCCTCGCGCAAATTCCCCTGCCGTTCCTCCAGATTCGCCAGATGGGCCACGATCTCGTCGTACGCCCCGAGATCCGGCTCCTTGCCGGCATCATCCTGTTCGTTCCAACGGCGCAAGGCTAGTTCCCACAGATTGCGCGCAACCGTTGGGTCGTGGCGATTTTCAGAGTAGAGCTTGCCCAGCGTAAAGAGAATTTCATAACTGTCCGGATTGGCGCGCAACCCCTCGCGCAAGAATTGCTCGGCTTCGTTGATCTTGCCCATGTTCAAAATCAGCCAGTACGCGGCCACGGTGTAGGTCTCGATGTGGTGCGGATCAAGTTCCGCCGAGAGCCGCAGCCAGGGCAGGATTTCGCGCGCTTCGCCCGGTTTGTCCCGGTGGGAGTGTGTCGAGGGATAAAAATTGCGCCCAAAACGGTCTATCCAATCCCTCGGTTTGCCCAGAAAATCCATCTCCTTCTCATGCGCCGCCTCGCCCTCGTCCTCTTTCCCATCATGATGCTCCGCAATATGGACTTCCATGGGAGTTTGCGCGTAACTCTGCTGGATGAAGGAAGGATAATAACCGCGATGGAAATAAACGTCCGCCTTCACGAAAAAATGATTGGCAAACATCCGCTGGCTGTCGCCCAGCACCATTTTCAAAATATCGCCCGTTTTGCCATGCCTGACCAAGGCCGAGGTGCGCGGCTCCAAATAGGTTGCCAGGCAGAAACATACTACCAGTAAAAGCAGCAAAATCAGGCTGGGCCGGGGCGGCTTCATTTGCTCAAGGATTGGCGGCGGAAGCAAATCCATGTGCCAAATAGAAATACCGCGGTATAGGCCAGGGCGTATAGGGACGCGAGGGCGATGTTAATCCAGTCAACCAGCGGGCTGTCATGCACGATAAAATCCCGCAGATCAAAAAATTCCAAATGCGGAATCGTGAAATAAATCGCGGAAGTAATGGACTGCACTGGTTCCGTCTGGTGGTCCGCCACCAACTTCAGGTACTGTCCCAAAAACCAGATCCCCAATACCACCACCAGACAGATCGTGGCATTGGAAGACGGCGCGGCAAAAATGATCGAACCGAGCAGTACCATCGCGATGACTATGGCCAAAAACATCCACTGCATCCACATCGCTTGCAAGTAATTCATCACCAGCCATTGATGCTCGCGCGAAGCGTTGATGACGCCCAGGAACAAATAGAACACCACCAGCGCAATGCCGCAGGCCAGCCAGCAGCCCAGGAATTTGCCGACGATCACCTGCGCGCGCGACACGGGTTTGGCGAGGAGCGGAAAGATGGTGCGGTTCTCGCGTTCGGCGGGAATCTGCCGCGCCGCCGTCCCCACCGCCATTACCAGGGCCGAGATCCAGATTAACAGCAGGCAGATTTCCTTGAGATAACCGGCGATCTGATCGTCGTTGAAGATATTGGCGGAAGCCATGATGAAGGTCACCAACACCGTCATGACGAGCAGGACGTAGAAATCCTTGCGCCGGTAAAGCTCCTTGATGACGACATAGGCAAGGGCGAGAATCGCGTTCATGGCCGGGCCGGCTGATAGCCGATGATGCGCAGAAAAATTTGTTCCAGGTTGGCGTGGTATTCGTTCATCAAATCGCTGACGCGTCCGGCGACCATGAGCCGGCCTTGATGGAGGATGGCCACGCGATCGCAAACCGTCTCGACTTCGCCCAGCTCGTGCGAGGAAAAGAAAACCGTCTTGCCCTCGTTTTTCAGCCGCTGGATGATTTCACGCACTTTCATTCGCCCGATGGGGTCCAGGCCGCTCGTCGGTTCATCGAGGATGAGCAAGTCCGGGTTGTTGATGAGCGCCTGGGCCAGCCCCACTCGCTGCTGCATGCCCTTGGAGTAACTCTTGATGGGCCGTTTGCGCGCCGGTTCCAATTCCACCAGCTTGAGCAGTTCATCAATGCGCCGCTCCGTTTCCAGCCTTTTCATGCCGAAAATCCGCGCGTAGAAACGCAACAACTCCTCCGCTGTCAGAAATTTATAATAGTACGTCAGCTCCGGCAGGTAGCCGATCCTTTGGCGCGCAATAGGCTCGCGCACATCCACGCCAAACAGCCGGGCCGACCCGCTGGTGGCGTTCACAAAACCAAGCAACACATTCATGGTCGTGGTCTTGCCCGCGCCATTGGGTCCCAGGAAACCGAAAACTTCCCCGGTATGAACGCTCAAATCCAGCTTGTCCACCGCCAACTTGGTCCCCTGCCCGATGGCGCGGCTGCGGTATTCCACGCACAATTGCTCGATCTCCACGATTTGGTTCATCTTTAATCAGTCACGCGTTCTCATGCCGCCAGTTTATTTCAGGCTGAATTTGAAACAATACATTTTTCTGCGCCGGCGCAGACGACAAAAAAGGCTTTGGAACGAATTCCAAAGCCATGGGAGAGTGAAAAACCGCTTAGTTCAAGAAGTGGTTCGTCGGGCTGATGTTGCAGACCGGGGGAACCGAGACGGATCCCGGGGTGTAGCTGGTATCGAACGTGGCCGCGCTGTCCAGCGGGCAGGTCGGCAGACCGCCGTTGCTGCCGCGACCCATGTAAGGCTGCAACTGCGCATCGGTTGCGGTGGCCGTGGCGGCCTGCTTGTTTTCCAACGCCCATTCCTGCTTGGCGCCATCAATCTGGCGCAAGTTGTTGATGCAGGCGTTTTGTTGCGAGGTGCTGCGGGCATGAACAAAATTGGGAATCGCAATCGCGGCCAACAGACCGATGATGGCAACGACGATCATGATTTCAATCAAGGTAAAGCCCCGCTTGCTGGTTTGGTTGACTTTCATAACTTATTTGATCTTTCTTATTGCAGTCCGAACAAGGCGACCGGCGGGTTAATTAGTTCAACTATTTGTTCTCATTAACCGGTTGCAAACTGCAATTGACCCAAAGCAGGACAAATGCCAACGCTGCCCGTTTTTCAACGTGCAATTCTTGCACTGGAAGCATTGAATTTCCGAATCTGATCCCGAGGCTTTACGGCGATATTTGCCCCAAAACATAGCAAAATTGTCCCGCACCAGTTGACATTGTCCCGAACTGGGACGGCGCGTGAATTCAAAGCCACTTACCTGCTTGTCGGCGTCAGCTCCAATCAGTTAAGTTCGGCGAATATGGCAATCGCAAAAGACGCGCGGATTTATGTGGCGGGGCACCGGGGCTTGGTGGGCAGCGCCATTTGGCGCCGGCTCGAACAACTTGGTTTCACCCGCCTGATCGGCCGCACCCGTGCTGAATTGGATTTGCTTGATGCCGTCGCCGTCCGGGAATTTTACCGCCGCGAACAGCCGGAATACGTCTTCATTGCGGCCGCCAAAGTTGGCGGCATTCTCGCGAACAGCCAGCAGCCCGTGGCGTTCCTCTATCAAAACCTCCAGATCCAGAACAACCTCATTCACGGCGCGCACGAGCACGGCGTCCGCAAACTGCTCTTCCTCGGCAGTTCCTGCATTTACCCCAAGCTCGCGCCGCAACCGATCAAAGAGGAATATTTGCTCACCGGCCCGCTTGAACCCACGAACGAATGGTACGCCATCGCCAAGATCGCCGGCCTGAAACTCTGCGAGGCGATCCATCGCCAGCATGGCCGCGAGTTCGTTTCCGCGATGCCCACCAATATGTATGGTCCGCGGGACAACTACGATCTCCAAACTTCCCACGTGCTGCCCGGCCTCATTCACAAATTCCACGACGCCAAGACCGCCCGTGCCGCGACCGTGACCTGTTGGGGCACCGGTTCGCCCCTGCGTGAATTTCTCCACGCCGACGACCTTGCAAGCGCCTGCGTCTTCCTCATGGAAAATTACCGCGATGCCCAATTCACCAACATCGGTTCCGGGCAGGAAATCACCATTCGCGACCTCGCCGAACTCATCAAGAAAATCGTCGGCTTTACGGGTGAAATCATCTGGGACAAAACCAAACCCGACGGCACCCCGCGCAAACTCATGGACAGCTCGCGCATTTTCGCCCTCGGCTGGAAACCCACCGTGGACCTTCCCACCGGCATCCGCCTCGCCTACGATGATTTCCTGAAAAATTGTTCCAAATCCGCTTAAGCTGTACGAATTCAATTCAACCACGGATGAACACGGATAAACACGGATTCTGATTTGCAAAAAAGAACTTTTCGCAAATGGAGTTGGATTCACCCCGGGGCGGCTTGGGGAAAACAGAAAAGCTTGTTTTTCGCTTTTCTGTCCGAGCCAGGTTGATTCGTGTTCATCCGTGGTTTCGATTTCATCTTTCCACGTAAGATCTGCTCACCTTCCCGCCATCCTCTATTCTCCATTCTCCATCCTCGCTTTTGAACCTCACTGCTCGACCACAATCTTGATTGAGTGCGTCACCGGCACAAACGCGGTTTTCACCGCCGCAGCGAGAGGTTCACGTTGCTGCTCCGCCGCCTTCACCGTTGCTTCCATGTCCGCCTTCGCATTCGCGCTCCGGAAAGTGTCCTTGATCTCAGTCGTTTCAAAGGCCTGCTTCGCCGCCACCGCTTCATCCACCCGCTTGAACGCGTCCGAGAAAGGATTATTGCCAAACTCCTCCGCGAGATTAATGCCCCTCAACAATTTTTCCGCGCTGAAACTCTTTGACTCCGCGCCCCACGTCACCAGGTAGGACTTCGCTTTCGGGCGCTTCACCACCAGCATCAGCCGGTTCAACTCCCGGTCGAACGGCACCAGCATCGTGCCCGCGCGGATATTATCATCCTTGGACGGATCTCCCTCGCCGATGCAAAACGGATACCGATGACTTCGGATTTGCATGGTCCCGTCCTTGAATCCCAGCAATTCGTGCCCCGGCGAAACCTTCGCCTTGCCCGAGGTCAAATCCACGGTGAACGTCCCCACCTCCCCGTCCAAACCGAACTCATGCAAAAACGCGTAGGCCATCACCAAGTGGCCCGCCCAATTCGGATGCACCCCATCCTTGCCCGCGAGAGCGAAATCCGGTCCGTATTTTGATTGCGACTCGTGCGCCTCCACCAGCATCGGCCAGAACACATCCGCAAATTCAACCTTCTCCGCCTTCGCGATTTCAACGTCAATATTCCGCAACTGGCACAAATTCAAATTCAATTCCTGCAACGTAACGCTGCCGCTATGAGTCCAGCCCGGCACCTTGCCCACGCAACCCGGCGAACCCTCGATCACCCGCACCCCGCGCGCCTTGAACGCTTCCACAATGGCCGTCGAACTCGCCCGATAATTTTTCCCGATCCGTTCCTCGTAAGCCCGGTATTCGTGGTCATTCATTCCGTAGCAAGTCGTGGCAATCGTCGGCTTGAACCGCAGGCAATCGTTCGTCATGCGCGAGAGAAATCCCGGCGCTTTCTCGCCGCTCCAGCCGTATTGCCGCACCCCGATGTTCATCTCCGGCACACACACCGTCAGGTACGTTTCGATGATTCGCGAATACATCCTTTGCTCCGTGATCGAGTCGCCGCAAATCGCCAGCCGGTCCTTCGCCCGCAAAAAGTGCCGGCTCGAGGCCGGCGCTTCGAGCGGATGAAACGGCTCGAAATAAGGATCGTTCGGCTTGACCACCTCCGGTTGCGCCACCGCTGCGAACGTGGCCAACAACCCCAATAAAACCGTCATCAATCGTAATCGCATAAGCTTGGGCGCATTCTTTGACTTCTCCCGGCGACAGTCAAGCCTGCAACGCGGCGCAATGAACTGTAAGCGACGGCAAGGTGTCCTAGTTAGGGGTCAGGCATGAATATTGACATATATTTCCCCAAGTGGCATTGTCTCAACCATGCCGCGACAATTAAGACTCGAATATCCGGGTGCGATTTATCACGTCATGAGTCGCGGGGA
>Ga0182013_10000370_pt1 | contig 62633 bp, 49 predicted proteins | sample 612S2MmetaG_FD_120487 | JGI IMG/M metagenome (GOLD analysis project Ga0182013, IMG submission 120487) | Permafrost microbial communities from Stordalen Mire, Sweden - 612S2M metaG | ecosystem: Environmental > Terrestrial > Soil > Wetlands > Permafrost | place: Sweden: Stordalen | collected...
AGCCCATATTCGGAACTCGGCGCCGATGTTCCAGGGTTTCCCGTTGGCTACTACGCCAACACACACCTGGGCGGATTGACTGAAACACACACCTTTTCTCCGCATACGGTGCTGATTGCAAATGTCAGCTTCTTCCAGAACCACGTCGTTCTGGATAAGCGATTCTCCGGCTTCTCACCTGAGGCCTTCGGCTTCGGATACTCCTCCACATGGGCTTCGGCCACGGGCGCACCACTGATCATGACCCAAGGCTATTCCAACGTGGGCGACCCGGTCATCAACCCGCGCGATAGCGTCCAGAACGACTACGCATTCAACGCGAACCTGGCCCACACGCAGGGCAAACACGTCACCAGCTACGGTGGCCAGTTCCGCCGGACGCAGCTCAACGGGTACCAGGCAAACTTCGCCTCCGGCACGTTTTCCTTTACCACACAGGGCTACACCAACAACTCTTTGGCTAACTTTCTGCTGGGTAAGCCGGATATATTCACCCAGGCCGGGGGCGACTTCACGCGTGATCTGCGTGGCTGGGAGTTGGGCTCCTACGCACAGGATGAGTACCGCATCAGCTCGACCCTGACGCTGAATTACGGCGTGCGCTACGAGATCACGACGCCGTTCCGAGACATCCACAATCGCATGATGGAGTTTGCGCCGGGCCACCAATCCACCGTTTACCCTAACGCTCCAACCGGCCTTCTGTTTCCCGGCGACTCCGGTGTACCCGACACAATTGCCCCCGTCTTCAAAAGTGACTGGGCGCCCCGTATCGGCTTCGCATGGAACCCGCTAGGCAACAGCCGCACGGTGATCCGCTCAGCCTATGGCATCTTCTACGACGAATTGCTCAACGGCGTGGGAATGCCGTTCCGCGCCACCAGCAGCGCACTGGGACAAACAGTCGTACGCACCCTAACCGGGTACACGAAGATCAACTATGCGAACCCGCTCGGTACCGTGGCCAACCCGTTTACTCCCGGCCAGTTTGCGCTACCCGCGTCCACCTTCACCATCGATCCCAAGCTGCTGCCACCCTATGCGCAAGACTGGAATCTTACCCTGGACCAGAGCATTAGCAAACAAATACTGTCGGTCGGGTACATTGGTTCCAAAGGAACTCGCATGCCGAGGTTGGTCGAGGCAAATCCTGCTGTCTATGAGCCTGGTGCGACCTTCGCTAACTCCCCTCGGCGCCGGCTCTACTCCGGCTGTACGCTGACGACAGGCACCTGCACGTTGGGCACTGCCGGAGTGGTTGAAGGAAATGCGAACTCGACCTTCCACTCGGCGCAGGTCTCACTCACTCGGCGCGGCACACCGGACCTGAACTACACGCTGGCCTACACCTTTTCCAAGGATTTGGACTACTCATCAAGCCTCCATATGTCCGGACCCGCTCCATGGATGGTCCTTGGAGAGCTCGACATTGCCCAGAACAACCAGGATCTAAGCGCTGAACACGGTCGTTCGCTCTTTGATTCGCGCCAGCGCTTTGCCGGGAGCGTGACCTACGCCATTCCGTTTGCGCGCGGTCTCACGAGTCTGTCCCGTACTGTCCTGGATGGCTGGCAATTCAATGCCCTGTTAGCCGTAAATTCCAGCACTCCCTTCACAGTCTACGACTCCGCGAATGTCTCGTTGCAGGCGCCGCACCCCGGAGTCTCTGGCATGTTCGGAGATCGGCCCAATGCTGTCGGCAATCCGAATAGCGAAGCCCCGCACAAAGTGTCGCAATGGGTATCTCCTTCCGCGTTTCAGCGGCTCGATCCGGTCGCGAACGCCGGGCAGTTCGGCGATGAGGGACGCAACAGCGTCGATGGCCCTGCTTATGGCAGCCTGGACGCTTCTTTCGATAAAACTCTTGCGATCGCTGAAAAGTCAAAATTGCAGTTCCGCGCTGAGGCGTTCAACGTGACGAACCACGTCAATCTGATCCCGCCCGTATTCGACATGAACTCGCCTGCATTCGGGCAGATCACGGAGGCGCAGGCCCCGCGTGTACTCCAGTTCGCTTTGAAAATTCAGTGGTGAACCGTCTCAAAAGCAAGGAGGCGGGTGGTCCACCCTTAACCTCCCACAAGTGAGTGGCCCACTCAATGTCCCTCCATCCATTTTTCCTTCTCAGAAAGATGAATCTGTGCCCCATTCATCGCGGCTTTATCGCGATGAGTGGGCCGCGGAGTCGCGCCGTCCATTCCGACTCGATTTCGACCACTCCGCGAATTCCGGCGGCCATCCCCATCGAGTCGACACACCGCCCGCCCACTCGCAGGGAATTATGTGCCCGCAGCGCATAATGGAATTTGAGTCGACTACCGACAGGTCGATGGCAAGAGCGGGAAGCATCACCAGTCGAGCCACAGGTTCTGAAGCTGTGCACGGGCAGGCGCAGAAGGGTGTCTGTCTTCCTGGATTTTTGGGAGGCAAACCATCAACCGCGCCCCGAAAATGCACTGTAACTCCTTTAATGCCTATATTCTGCGGACAAATCCTGCAGAATCAATATCTTGCAGCGCAACCCCTACCGTAAACCCATGAAAATAGAGATTTTATTTCCAGAATAGGGGGATGGGGGTATCCCCTTCAGGTTCAGCGACCCCCGGAAATGCCATGGCGACTTCAAAACCTCCTCATGAAGCGCATCAGTCCGCGCGGCTTCAGGTCGGGATTGAGGAAGGCGCGGGGCTCACTGACCGCCTGGCAAACGGCCTCGGCGGCCAGGTGTCCTGAGCGCGCGGCGCTCTCCATGGTCGAAGGCCAGCCGGTTGCAGTCCAATCGCCGGCGAGGAAGCAATTGGACCACGGCGACACGGCGCCTGGCCGCGCGGCATCGATGCCTGGCGGCACGCCAAATGTGGCGCGTACTTCCTTCACCAGCGCGGCTTTCTCCAACTTCGCCGAAGATACCGCGGGAAAAAACTCGGCCAGCTCCTTAACCGCCTGGTCGATGGCCTGCTCGCGAGAGAGCGCGGCGAAACCAGGCGAGGCGCTGACCACCAATTCCAGGTAGCTCCCCTGCAACTTGCGCCCGGGTTGCAGTCGCCCCTTGTTGTACATCCAGTGAAGCTCGCGATCCAGCAACACGGCGTGATCGAGATTGGTAATCTCGCGATCGAACCAGAGATGCACACTGCAAATGGGCCAGTGATGGTGGCTTTCGATCTGGCCGGCGAGCGAATTCACACCCTCGGCCGCAGGCATGTGTTGAAGCAGCTTCGCTGTCGCCTCGAAGGGCAAGGCAAGCACCAGGAAGCCCGATGCCACGTTCGCCTCCCGCGTGCGGACTGTCCATTGAGATGTCTCCTCGTCCCACTCCGCCGCCTCCACATTCGAATTGAGCAGAAGGCCTGAGCCGTGCCCGGCAAGGAAATCCGCAACACCCGCATAGAGATCGCTGAGCGGCACAGTGCTCATCCCCATGCTCCCCGCCCGCGCCGAGTTCATGAACAGCTCGCGAATCACCTTGGCCGCATAAGGCAGAGCGATGGAGTCGATGTCCGCGTTCAGAGCGCTGGCAATCACCAGCCGCCAGAAGCGATTGATGGCGCCCTCGGTCTGCCCGTTGCGCCTGAGCCATGCACCGAGGGTTTCGGTTGCATCCTGCGCCACGGGTCGCATCAACGCTTCAAAGGCGCGTGCCAACGCCAGCTTGTCGGCGAGCGAGAATGCCCTTGCGGCCATCAATCTGGGCAGGCCATGCAAGGGCGCAGGCAACCACACAGGGCCGAGCAACGAACGCCTCCCGCCCGGCTCGATCATGGTCATATTGCTGGTCCAGCGGATGCGGCCCGCAACCCCTATGCGCCGATAGAAGCCGATGAGATTGGTGCAGCATCCGAACAGCACGTGCTGACAGTTGTCTATCACCTCGCTGACGCCAGGATGGAAATAGGACGAGGCCCGTCCACCCAGGTAGCCGCGACGCTCGACGAGTTGCACATGAAAGCCCGCCTCGGCCAGCGCGCAGGCCGCGCTCATGCCTGCAACGCCGCCACCGATGACGGTGACAGTCCGCTCCGCACTTTGGCGCAATTGAGTCATACCGACAGACGCGCTACTGCCATGCGCGCAAAGCCAACTGCCAAAATCGCGAGCTTCTGTGCCATTGGGACGCTGGCGCGGCGCGTGAAAACGTCGTAGTCCGCGTGCTGGATGCGCTTGAGCAAGTCGTGGTAAATCGACACCAGCACCCAAAGCGCAGGCCGGCTCTCACGGTCGATCAGCGGCAACAGGGACTGCGCCGATTGGTAATAGCTCTCTGCGCGACGGCCGATTCCGGCAAGCAATGCGCGCTCGGCAGCGCTGGGCGGTGTGCCCGGAGAGCGATGGAGCAGTGCATCGAGCGAAACTCCATGTTCGGCCAGATCTTCAAGTGGCAGATAGACGCGATTGCGCTCCGCATCTTCGGCCACATCGCGCAGGATGTTGGTGAGTTGGAACGCGATGCCCGTTTCCTCGGCCAGTTTCTCGGCAGCTTTGTCGCTGTAGCCGAAGATGCGGATGCAGACCAGGCCCACCACGGAAGCCACCAGGTAGCAGTAGCCGTATAGATCCGCAAAGGTGGCGTAGGTGTCTGGCACATCGCCGGCAGAGGGCTTCAGGTCCATGGTGGTGCCGGCGACCAGCTCATCCAGCAAACCGAGTGGAATCGCGAAGCGCTCTGTGGCGTCGCGCACGGCAACAAATATCGGGTCAGACGTTTCGCCGCCCTCACAGACATCGCGCCACGCGGCTAACCACGCGTCTGCGCGCACACGGCGTTCCTCACGCGAGAATCTCTCGTCGTCGGCCAGATCGTCAGCCATGCGCATGAAAGCGTAGATGGCACAGATAGCGTTCCTGCGCGCTTTGGGCAGGGCCACGAAAGCATAATAGAAGTTCTTCGCTTCGCGTTTGGCGATGGCCCGACATGCGGCGTAGGCCTCTTCCAATGAAATTGCTTGCGTCAAGCCGCCTTCCCTCTGGGTCGTGCTCCGAGGCGGAGAAATGGCAGCGCCTTCCCGCTTACAGCGCGCAACGCAAGTGAGAGCTTGGAGCGCTTCGATATTGCGGGCCGAGCGCTCAGCACATCGTAATTCTGCCGTTCGATAGCGCGCAGGATCTCAAGGCCGCCACGGCTGAAGAGGTCCAGATCGAGCGCAAGCTCGCGGCCCACCATGCCGATCAACGGCAGTCCCTGTTCAAACAACCGGCGCGCATAGTCAACTTCGTACTCCATGAGCGCGCGGAACGCCGGCGTAACCACACCACCCGCAATGGTTGCGTCGCTCACCGCAAAGCGCTGCATGTCTTCCCGGGGAAGATAGACGCGACCCTTGGCGTAATCCACACGGACATCCTGCCAGAAGTTGGCAAGTTGGAGCGCGGAGCAAGTTGCATCGGAGAGGCGAAACCGTTCCTCATCCGCATAGCCACACGCGTAAAGCACCAGCCGGCCCACCGGATTAGCCGAGTAGCGGCAGTAGGCAAGCACCTGCTGCATGGTGCCGAAGCGGTTGACGGTTTGGTCCTGGCGGAAAGCCGTCAGGAGGTCGGCAAAAGGCTCCTTGGGAATGGAGCAGGAGCGGATCGTCGGCGCCAGAGCAACAAACACCGGATGACGCGCCCGGCCTTCGTAGCAAGCGTCCAACTCCCTGCCCCACAGGTCGAGCAATGCCAAGGCCTGCGCCCTGTCGCCCACTTCGTCGCCCAAGTCGTCAGAGACGCGGCAATAGGCGTAGATAGCATGGAAGTGCGGGCGCAGCGCGCGGGGCAGAAACCACGAGGCGACGTGAAAGTTCTCGTAGTGAGACTCGGCCAGCCGCTTGCACCACGCCTGGGCCTCCTGGAGCGTAGGAGCAGCCTCAGGCATACGATACGACGCAGGCAACGCCGCCCAGCCGCGGGCGATCAGTTCGTCCTGGGCCAGCGCATCGTTGTCAGGGTGCAGGGCTGCCGTGGTCATTCCGTCGCCTTAGGGCACGATAGCGGTCTTAATCTCGCTGCTGCGCTTCATCAGCTTTTCGAACACACGATTCAGTTCGTAAAGGTGAGCGTGGCCGGTAATAAACGCACCCGCCTGGAAGCGGCCGCCGGCAATCAAATCCAGCGACCTGCGGCAGATGACCGGAGTGTGATGGAAGGTGGCCCGCAGCGTAATGTCGCTATAGTGAATGCGATTGGTATCGAGCGTCACACGTGTACCGACGGCGCAACCGCCGAAAAAGTTCACTGTGCCGCCCTTGCGTACCATCTCCACCGCTTCTTCCCATGCCTCAGGCGCTCCCACGGCTTCAATGGCAATGTCGACGCCACGGTCCTTGGGGGTAAACGCCCGCGTTTCGCGGATGGCCTTGCGGATGGTGCTGGCCTGAACTACGTGGGCTGCGCCCAACTGGCGCGCGGCCTCCACCTGGCCATCGTGCCTGACGACCGCGATGACATTGCAGCCTTTCAGCGCGGCTACGTGCACCATCATCAACCCCAGCGGGCCGCCGCCGATGATGGCCACCGTGTCATCGGGATGAGGGTTTGAATCCTCAAGACCATGTACCGCACAGGCCAACGGCTCTGTGAGCGCCGCGTGCTCCAGCGGCACGTGATCCGGAATATGAAGCGTGTTCTTGTCCACGATGCGAGCCGGAATACGGATGAACTCCGCGTAGGCGCCGTTGTTGAAGAGCAGGTCGTCGCAGAGATTCTCCTGGCCGCGCGCACAAAAATAGCACTGCCCGCAGGGCGCGGAGTTGAGCGCCACTACGCGGTCTCCGGGAGCAAAGTCCGTGACTCCCTCACCGGCCTGCACAACCGTCCCGGCAAGTTCGTGGCCAAATAGCGCCGGAGGCACAATCATGCGCGCGTGATAGCCGCGCCGAAAGACCTTCAAATCTGTTCCACAGGTAAGCGCGGCGCCGACGCGGACGATCAACTCGCCCGGAGCTGCCTCGGGAACCGGTACCCGCTCGATGCGAACATCCTCGCGTCCATGGAGAACAGCGGCCCTCATGGTTGTCGCCATCAGGTCCCTCCTCGCTTGCTCCCGCCGCCTAAGACTGGCTCCATCATAATCTTCATAGAATCCGCTTTGGGATGCGAAGCCACGTCAATCGCCATTTCGGCCTGCTCCAGCGGGAAGCGGTGCGAGATCAACTGCGTCAAGTCAAATCCGTTGCGGTAGCCGTCGAAAACCAGGGCGGTTACCTCATCCAAAATATCGAACGAAGCGGAGTAGGAGCCGAGGAGCGTCTTCTCGTCCATGCACACGGCGCCGGGATCGATCGTTGCCTCGCCATGCTGTGTCTGAGCGAACAACATCACCCTGCCACCGGGCCGGGCCGCATCCATTGCCGTACGAATGAGCGCGTTGCCACCTACGGCCAGAACTACCGCATCCGCTCCGCGGCCATCGGTCTCCGCAAGAACCCGCTGGACCACATCTTCGGAACCGCCATGGATGGGATGGTGCAACCCAAACCTGGCTGCAATGGCGTGACGCTCCGGGTACAAATCCGAGGTGAGCACCTTGGCGCCACTGCGGGCCGCCAAAGCGGCGTGCATGAGTCCGATGGGTCCCTGCCCGATGACCAAAACCGTTTCGTCTGCAGCCAGGTTGAGCATCTTTACACCCTTCAGCACGGTGTTTACGGGCTCAATGAAGGCCGCCTGCTCAAAGGGCACATCATCGGGGATGCGCACCACGCCGCTGCTGGCCGTGATCCAGTCCACCACCCGGATGTATTCTGCGAAGCCGCCGCCGGAGGGCTCAAAGCCGGCGGTAACACCCACTTTCTTATAGAGCGGGCATTGTGCCGGCGTTTTCTTGCGGCAATAGTAGCACTGGCCGCACGGAACGTGATGGAAGACCACGACCCGTTCGCCTAACTGGAAGCGCGATACACCCTTGCCCACGGCGACGATGGTGCCCGCCATCTCGTGGCCGAAGATGCGCGGCGCGGAATGGGAACCGGTGTGAATCTTCTTCAAGTCCGTCCCGCAGATGCCGCAGGTGGCTACCTTCACCAACAACTCGCCAGGCCCAATGGCGGGAACCGGCACGCTTTCAAGGCGCATGTCGTTGACGCCGCGGTAGACCACGGCGCGCATGGAGGAAGGAATCTCTGTTTCCACGAGACTGTCAGGATTTGAGATTTGAGTAGCCATTCCGCTTTGTGATGCGACCTCATTCATCCAGAAGATCGTGCACCGACTTCGCTATGCTTTGGGAAGCCCTTCTACTATTCTCGCCCATCCGCACCAATGCGGGCCAGCGCCATGGACGAAGACAGGCAAAGAGAACAAAACTGGTCATCCGAAATTGGCCGCCCGGCGAGATAAAGCGGTTGAAATCAGGTAATTTTTCGGCGAAGCCGTCGCTGACTCCTTTGATGCAGTAGAAGGGAATATTGCGCATCGCTGCGAGGCGGGCGACAGCGGCAGCTTCCATATCCACCAGCGCAGCGTCGTAGGTGGAGGCGAGACGGCGCTTCTCTGCCCCGTCGGCGACTTTGGGGCTGGTGGCGAGCCAGAGTTCTCCCGCGCCCGCCTCACAGTGAAAGCGCTCACCGGTGCGGACGTCGATTACACCGGCTACATTGTAGGCTTTGCCGCTTGCGACTTCGTGATTGAGTGCGCCGGCCCAGCCAACGGAGAGCAGGAGGTCGACCGGACCGCCATCTTCGATAGCCGCAAAGGCGCGAGTTGCTGCTTCAAGGCCGGCCCCGGCGCAGGCTGCGATCCATTCTTCTTCTGAGTTCCGCAGCGCCCAGAAATTCACGCCATTGCGTGTGCTGTGGGGCCAGTCGCGCACCAGCGGCTTCAACTCGTCTGGAAAGGCGGCGATGATGGCGATCCGGGTCATGCTCGACCCTGGGGCGCGTAGCCGTGGGCGCGGAACCACTCGATAGCCGCGCGCATGGCGGGGTAGACAGGCACAATGCGGAAACCCAGTTCCTGTTGCGCGTGGGCGCTGGAGGCGAACATCTTCTTGCGGCCCATGCGGACCTCTTCAAGGGTGGCGCGCGGCTCGCGGCCACGGATGCGGCCCGTGATCCACTCTTCGAAGAAGGCGTAGGTGGCGGCGACAGCGAAGGGAATCTTGACGGTGGGCGAAGGGATGCCGGTGATCGCCGACATCTTGTCGAGGATCTGCTTGAAGGTCAGGTTTTCGCCGCCGAGTATGTAGCGGTGACCGGGCTGGCCCCTGGTCAGTGCAGCCACATGCGCACGCGCGACTTCAGCCACATCCACCAGATTCAGGCCCGTATCCATGTAGGCGGGAAACTTGTTGTTGAGGAAGTCCACGAAGATGCGGCCGGTGGGGGTGGGCTTGCGGTCGTTGGGGCCGATGGGCGTGGTGGGGTTGAGGATGATGACCTGCTGGCCGTCCTGGGCGGCGGCGATGGCCTGCTGCTCGGCCATGAACTTCGACCGCTTGTAGTGACCTACCATGTCGGCCAGCGAAACTGGCGTGTCCTCGTTGATGACGATGCCATCGGTGCGGAAGTGCATGGTGGCCACGCTGGAGGTGTAGACGAAACGGGACACGCCGGCCTCGCGCGCCAGCCGCAGAAGGTCGCGGGTGCCGTCGACGTTGGCGCGGTACATGGCCGCGGGGTCAGGAATCCAGAGGCGGTAATCCGCGGCCACGTGGACCACGGCGTCGCAGCCTGCGAGCGCGGGAGCAAGCAACTCCGGCCGCGCCAGGTCGCCCAGATGAGTGTCACCGGGAATGCCTTCCAGATTGGCCAGATTGCTGGACTTGCGGACCAGGAGGCGAAGATCTGCGCCTTCGGCGGCGAGCGCCTGCGCCACATGATGGCCTACAAATCCTGTTGCGCCTGTGAGAAAGACTTTCATTCGAGAACTCTTTGCGAACTTCCATTCTAATTGTCGCGCGTTGCCGTGCTGAGAAATGAGCGGACGCGAAAACGGCGGCACTTTTGCTGCGTCAGGGACGCGAAATTGGCTTAAAAAGCCGATTTAAGCGGGAAAAACAGGGCCTTCTGATTACTGATGAGTATCTATGTAGGATTTACAACTCGCTGATTATACGGATCTTATTATACTCCACGCACCCTGTATGGGCACTGCGGGAGGGGGAGGGGGGTGGGGTGCAGAGCGGTATGGGCCGGGGGCGTGAATTGAGCGCTGGTTCCCTCATCTCGATTGTGCGGCCTGGGCGGGTTATTTTCTGCAAACACGGCTTGGAAGGGTCGGTGAGGGGACGTACCCGCCTGCCCTTTTTTGCGGAAGAATGGACAACCTCTTGAAATATCACTGGCACCCCAGTTTGTGGTGGGGTTAGGGTGGGCCCGCCACCCAGCTTGGGATGACAACCAAGAAGACAAACGCAGGTCCTCCGACTCCCTGCGGTCGCTCAGGATGACAGCATATGCGCCTCGGACGACAAGATTGAGTTATTGCCTACTCCAGCGCGTCGGGGAGGAGGGCGATGTTCTTTTCGCCGGCGGCTTTCTTTTCGTTGTAGGCTTTGACCCAGTCCTCCCAGTGCTTGCCGGCGGCGCGGTCCTTGCCACTGAATTCGAGGCGGCCAATTTCGGCGTAACTGAGGGAGCGCTTTTCCGGCGCGCCGGGGGTGAAGTATTGCACAAAGGAGTCGGCCAGCGTGGCGCCGGTGCGGCGATTGAAGATGAACGCCTCAATGCGCTCGCCGCTCTTGAGGGTGAGCATGACGTCGCCGCGATAGTCGAAGGCCTTCTCCAGGGCCTGGCGCAAGTCCTCGTCAGTGGCCAGCGTGGGCACCCAGCCTTCAAGTTTTTCGCGCTCGGCGGCGGGGGCCAGTTCAAGAGCTTCAACCTGTTCGCGGGTATATTTCAGCACCTCGGCGCTCATGCGTTGGTCTCCTCAAGGGTGTGCGCGGGATTGGCGATCTGGACGAGGGGTGCGGACGCATGCGTTCCCCACTCATTGAGCTGCTTGAGCGCGTGAGCGCTCTTGTAGCTGCTGAACGTTCCCTTGACCATGCCCCAGAAGCCGCTCAGCGAGAGGAATCCGTCGATGACCGCGGTCGGCTCGTAGCCGCAGCTCACCATGCAGTTGGCGCACTTGGGATTGCCGCTGCCGACGCCGTAGTCTTCCCACTGGGTGGTTTCAATCAATTCCTTGAACGTATCGACATACCCATCCTGAAGCAGATAGCAAGGCTTCTGCCAGCCAAATATGTTGTACGCCGGCGAACCCCAGGGGGTGCAGTCGTAGCTGCGGTCGCCCATGAGGAACTCAAGGAATAGCGGCGACATATTGAACTTCCACGACTTTTTGCGGTTGGACAGAATGGCGCGGAAGAGCTTGCGCACGCGGGCACGGCCCATGAAGTGAGTCTGGTCAGGCGCCTTGTCGTAGCTGTAGCCGGGCGAGAGGACGATTCCCTCTACCCCGATGGCCATCATCTCGTCGAAATGCGCGCGCACGCTGTTGGGATCAGTGCCGTCAAAGAACGTGGAGTTAGGCGTGACTCGGAAGCCGCGCCTGACCGCCTCCTTGATGCCCTCGACTGCGATGTCGTAGCCGCCCTCGCGGCATACAGCGAAGTCGTGATGCTCGCGCTGGCCGTCGAGATGAACGGAGAAGGTGAGGTATTTGGACGGCGTGAACTCGTGCAAACGCTTCTTCAGTTCCAGCGCATTGGTGCACATGTAGACATACTTCTTGCGCGCGACAAGGCCATTGACGATGTCTACGATCTGCGGATGCAGCAGCGGCTCGCCGCCCGGAATCGCCACCATCGGCGCGCCGCACTCTTCAGCCGCGGCGAAACACTGCTCGGGGGTGAGCTGCTTCTTGAGGATGTGGGGCGGATATTGCACCTTGCCGCAGCCGGCGCAGGCCAGGTTGCAGCGGAAGAGCGGCTCAAGCATCAGCACCAGCGGATAGCGCTTTTGGCCCGTGAGCTTTTTCTTCCATACATAAGTGGCGACCGTCCACGCCTGGGAGATAGGAATAGCCATATTTCGTTTTTCCCTCAGGGGCTGAAGCCCCGCTGCTTGCTTTTTCTTCTTCCGGGGCTGAAGCCCCGCTGCTTGCTTTTTCTTCTTCCGGGGCTAAAGCCCCATCCTTTTAGCTCACTTCGGCGCGCCTAAAGCCGCGCCCTTTCAAAACCTACCGATTTCTATGAGGCATGTTCCATGGCCCGCTTGTAGGTGGTAAGCGCCAGAAGCGGGAAGTAATGCCGATACATGTCGTAGGAAAGGTAGAAAACTCTGGGGAAACCAGTCCCGGTAATGATGTTCTGGCGCGTTGGTCCTTCGCCCATGGATTCGTCCCAACTGCCGTCCGGCCTTTGCCGTGTAAGCAGCCAGCGCACGCCCTTGGCAATCGAATCCGATCGATCGTCGCCCGCCGCCAGCAGTCCAAGCAGCGCCCATGCAGTTTGCGAGGGCGTGCTCGTGCCTACACCGCGGGTGTTGGGATCGTCGTAGCTGCCGCAGGTCTCGCCCCAGCCGCCGTCGGGATTCTGCACCATGCGAATCCACTCCGCTGCCTGCTGCACCTGCGGCTCAAGATGATCGACGCCAATTGCCTCAAGCCCGCGCAAAACAAGAAACGTGCCGTAGATGTAATTGACGCCCCAGCGTCCGAACCAGCTCCCGTCGGGCTCCTGCTCTTTCAAGATGAACTTGATGGCCCTATCGACGCGCTTATCGTCACGGGCATAGCCGTACGTGGCCAGCATCTCCAGAATTCTCCCCGTGATGTCTACCGTGGGCGGATCGAGCATGGCGTTGTGATCGGCAAAGGGGATGTACTGGAAGATCATCTTGGTGTTGTCTTTGTCGAAGCTGCCCCAGCCGCCGCTGCGGCACTGCATGGCGAACTCCCACTCAATGGCGCGCTCAGCCACCTGATGCTGGTAACGCTCGCGCGGATTGTCGACCTTGTTGAGCGCCAGCAATACCTGTGCGGTGTCGTCGGTGTCGGGATAAAACTCGTTGTTGAACTCGAAGTACCAGCCGCCGGGCTCGGTCCGGGGAACCTTGACTGCCCAGTCGCCCTTGTGGCGGACTTCCTTGGACAGCAGCCAGTCTGCAGCTTTAATCATGCGCGGATCGTTGCGCGGCACTCCGGCTTCGCCTAGCGCAAACACAGCCTGTGCGGTGTCCCAGACCGGCGAAACGGCCGGCTGCATGCGGAATGTGGGCTCCGGCATGCCCGCGGATGGCGGCTCCTCGATGCCCAGCTTCTCAAACTCATCGCGGGCGCGAATCACCTGCGGGTCGTCTTCAGAGTAGCCCAGGCAGCGCAGCGCGAGAATGGCATTCAGCATGGCCGGGTAGATGGCGCCCAGACCGTCGGTCATCTCCAGGCGCTCCAGGATCCATTTCTCCGCCTGCCGCAAAGCGATCTTGCGCAGCGGGCGAATGTGGACGGCTTCAGCCACGTGCATGATCCGATCCAGCACGATAAAGAAATTGCGCCACGAGAAGATTGAACTGCGATCCCTGCGCAGGCGAAGGATGGAGTTGGCGCGGCCACCCACAAACAACTCGTCGATGCTGTGCTCCGGGGGAATCTTTTTGAATGGCTTTTTGGCGTAGATGATGGCCAGAGGCACCAGAATGGACCGTGACCAGGAAGAGATTTCGTAGATGTTGAAGTAGAACCAGTTGGGAAAAAGCACGATCTCCGGGGGGATGGCCGGGACCGCGTCGTAGTCGTACTGGCCCATGGAGCACAAGTACATCTTGGTGAAGGTATTGCACGCCACAACGCCGCCGTGCGCCAGAACCCACTCGCGGCAGCGGACGAGGCGTGGATCGTCCGCGCCGATACCCATCAACTTGGCTGAGAAGTAGCACTTGACTGAGAGTGAGATGTTTCCCGGACCTCCGGGATAGATGCTCCAGCTGCCGTCCTCGTTCTGATAGCGCATCATTTCAGTGCAGGCGCGCTGGAGGCGGCTTGGATCGCCTGTGTCCAACAGCATGTGGAGATAAATGTAGTCAGCCTCGAGCATTGAGTCGGCCTCGAGTTCGCCGCACCAGTAACCGTCAGGATGCTGCTGCGCGAGGAGGAAATCGCGCGACTGGACAATAGCGGATTGCACATCCGCCAAGTCCGCATCCAGGCGCCCAAATCTAGGCGCAACGGATTGCGTGGAACCTTGCTTTAGGCTCATACGAATTAAGATGCCTCAGTTCCTCGTTCACAACCTGCAATCACGGCGCCAGCAAGCCCAGGAAAAACGGGTTCGACAGAGTGTCCTGACCACAGGATCAATAAATTACCCGCCTCGCGATTTCTGCGCCATGCTATGCCTGGAAAATACTCCAAATCAACCGATTGCGGCAGGCACGTCAGCGTACTGGCACCGCCGGCGAGCCTGCCGGCCCACCAATGGCCTGGACAATCTCGGGCGGCAGCCCGAAGCGAACATTCTCCGGCATCACCTCAACTTCTTCGACGCTGGAAAAGCCGTTCTGACTCAAATAATTGACCACGTCTTCGACCAAAATTTCAGGGGCCGAGGCGCCGGCCGTGACTGCGACCGTGGATACATCCTTGAGCCATGCGGGGTTGATGGCCTGGGAGTTATCGATGAGATACCCTATGGTGCCCAAGTTTCGTGAGACCTCAACCAGCCGGTTGGAGTTGGAACTGTTGGTGGAGCCCACAACCAGCACCAGGTCAGCATTGTGAGCCACGTTACGGACTGCGACCTGGCGGTTCTCAGTGGCGTAGCAAATGTCCTGCGAGTGGGGGCCAACTATGTTTGGAAACTTAACCTTAAGGGCGTGAATGATGTCGCGCGCCTCGTCGAGGCTAAGGGTGGTCTGGGTGAGATATGCGACGCGGTCCGGGTCGGGAACCTGAAGCGCCTCGACCTCGGCGACGTTGGAGACAACCTGTGTAACTTCAGGCGCTTCGCCCAGGGTGCCCTCGATTTCATCGTGGTCGCGGTGGCCGATGAGGACCAGCGAATAGCCCTGACGGGCGAATTTGACGGCCTCGATGTGGACCTTGGTCACGAGGGGGCAGGTGGCGTCAATCACTTTCAGGCCACGGCCTTTGCTTATTTCGCGAACGGCGGGAGAAACGCCGTGGGCCGAGTAGATGACGCGCTGGCCGTCAGGAACTTCTTCGATCTCGTGGACAAAGATGGCGCCCTTCTCTGCCAACTCATTCACAACGTAGCGGTTATGAACGATCTCGCGACGCACATAGATGGGCGCGCCGAAGGTTTCAAGGGCGATCTTCACGATGTCGATGGCGCGCACCACCCCGGCGCAAAAGCCGCGTGGCTTGAGCAGCAATACCCTCTTTTGTGTGGGGGAAGTCGCGGCCAGAGAAGCGTTGGGGAAAGATTCAAGGACAGTTGTGGTCACACCAACAGTATACCAATGAGCAAACATTCTGCGGCGTTACTGTTGGGGTGCCCGTGGTCTGCGCGATTCGACGGGCCGGGGAGTTAGCGGGTCGGCCGGAATTAGGCTCCCAGATCTCTGGGCGAGATCTGGGGCCACCAGCGCTGCAATCGCAAAACGATTAGGAGGCGACTTTCAGGTTGAACTCCTGCGGTTGGCCGGCCATATCCTGAAAAAGCGCCCGATAGTGGATCATGGCTCGACGCAAGTCTTCTGTACTGGCTTGCCCGTTCACCTGGCGAAGCGCAACGTCGTGTGCCGCACGGTAGTCCTCGATGACCTGGGGGTGGTCCACGGAGATATCCGCCGCGCACTGATCAAAGTCAGATACCGGATAGCCGAGCGTGGACATCACATCCCGCAACAGTTGATCGGCTTCATTGACTGCAATGGCAGGACCATCCACAAAGTGCGCCTGGACCTTGGTCCACGACGAGAAAAAGCGCGCGCGATCAGACGAAGTCAGTGGACGAAGGTGAAATGACAGCACCCGCTCCTCGCGCTTTTCCAGCTTGGCCTCCGCGTGCCGCCGCCCGTGGCCTTCTGTGACCGCGCGCTCATATTCGCCCTGGCCGAACTGGCCGCGCAGTCGCTTGGTGCGGCGCTTCTGCAAAAGGTAAACGACTATGGCTCCGGCAACAACGATCACTACAGCTGTGATTACGAAGATCGGTGTCGTGCCTAGCATCGCAAAATTCATGGTGTATCTCCAAACTCTTGTGACCGGGTTACGTGCATCTCTTACGCGATCGGCGAACTCACCATCATTGATCTGGATATTGGACTCTGGCGCACAGACATGACTGATCAAACCGGCTCATATTGACAGAATTATTGTGAGCACTGAGATAAGCGGTGGCAGGCGTCGAGCTTTCGAGGTCAGCGGCTGGCGGCAATCATCTGAGAAGCGTGCTGGAGGCTGGTTTCTGTCACCTTGGCGCCGGACAACATGCGGGCGACTTCGTGGGTGCGGGCGCGGTCGTCGAGCAGACGGATCTGCATCTTGGTGCGGCCGTGGTCTTCGCGCTTTTCGACGACGAAGTGCTGGTCAGCGAAGGCGGCGATCTGGGGCAGGTGGGTGACGCAGAGGACCTGCTGGCCGTGGCCGAGGGCCTTGAGCTTTTGACCGACCGCCTCCGCAGCGCGGCCACCGATGCCGATGTCGATCTCATCGAAGACCAGGGTGCGAGGCGTGGGGGCTCTTTTTCTGGATTTGGAGGAGGCTTCTTCGACGGCGACCTTCAGGGCCAGCATAACGCGGCTCATTTCGCCGCCGGAAGCGATTTCGTGTAGGGGTTTGAGGGGCTCGCCGGGGTTGGTGGCGATGCGGTATTCGACCACGTCCCAGCCGTGGGCGGTCCAGTGGGATTCCAGCTCTTCAGCAGAGACGGCGACTTCAAAGCGGACCCTCATGGCGAGGGAGTTGATCTGGGATTCGGCCAGCCGAGCGAGCTTGGCGGCGGCAGATTTGCGCTCGGCGGTGAGGGCAGAGGCCGCAGAGCGATATGCCTTGGCTGCATCATCGAGAGAGGCACGAAGCGACTTCAGAATTTCGTCGCGGTCTTCGACTTCAGCGAGTTTGGCGGCCACGTCCTGTGCAAATGCAATGACCTCGGCGACAGTGTGGCCGTATTTGCGCTTGAGGCGGTCGAGGAGGGCGAGACGGTCTTCGATTTCGATGAGGCGTTCGGGTGAGGCGTTGATTCGCTCAGCGTAGTCGCGAAGAGTCGAGCTGACATCGCCGACAACAGCGCGTGCGGACTCAAGCTGGCGGGCAGACTCGGCGAAGCTGCTGTCGTAGCGGGCAAGTTCCTCAACGTTGCGCAGGGCGGCGCGCAGGGCTCCCTCGGCGGAGACACCGCCTTCGTAGAGCTGGTCGAAGGCGCTCATGGCGGCGGTGTAGAGTTTCTCAGCATTGGCGAGGACGCGCTTTTCGGTTTCGAGGGCCTCGTCTTCGCCGGCCTCAAGGCGCGCGGCTTCGATTTCCTTCAACTGATAGCTCCAGAGGTCGACCATGCGGAGGCGGTCCTGCTCGCCCTGGAGGAGGTCTTCAAGCTTGACGTGGGCGGCGCGCCAGCGGGCATGAGCTTCGGCGACGCCATCGGTGGAGATGGATCCAAAACGATCGAGGAGGACGCGCTGCTGAGCCTGGTCGAAGCTGGATAGGGTCTCAGTCTGGGCATGGACAAGGGCCAGCTCGGGCGCGAGCAAGCGGAGCACGGCGACGGTGCCCGGCTGGTTGTTCACGAAGACGCGGCCCTTGCCCGTGGAGAGGATTTCGCGGCGGAGAATAATCTCTGCGCCTTCGGAGTCGATGCCGTTCTCTTCAAGGATGGCGTCGGCGGCTGGGGTGGACTCGAAGACGCAGGCTACGACGGCCCGGTCGGCACCGTGGCGGACCACCTCCGGCGATGCTTTACCGCCCATCAGCAGCGCCAGAGCATCGACAAGGATGGACTTGCCGGCGCCGGTTTCGCCGGTGAGCAGATTGAGCCCCGGGCCGAAGACGGCGATGGCATGATCGATGACGGCGTAGTTTTCAGCGCGCAGTTCGACGAGCATTCGTTGAGCGAACCTCTTGAATACAGCTTCCAGTTGCCAGCTGCTAGCTGCTAGCTCTTAGCTTTTGTGGTCTCCTACCCTTTCGCGATGAAACTGCGAAAGGATGCGGCACGGTTTTTCCCTGTCTCCCGGGCGCATCTAATTCACCTGTAACGAAAAACGCAGCGGGAATCCGAGCGCAGCATAGCACGAACGGCGGGGTTCAAGACTTGCAGGCGAGGCGGCGCAGCGCGCGGGGGACCAGATCGATAACTTGGAAGGGCGCATCGCGTCTGATACCGTGAATACTGAGGTGAAACCCGATTCTTAACGTTGCCATCGTCCTTGCATTACAGGCTGACAGTGGCGCCGCCCCGGTGGGAGCAACGCTGGCCCAGGGGCCGGGCGCGCTGATGGACATCCTGAGTAACATCGGCGGGGTTGCGATGTTTGTGCTGGCGCTGCTGTTGTTTGCCAGCCTTTATTCATGGACCGTGATTCTGGCCAAAATCGGCACATTTGGCAGGGCTACCAAAGAGAGCCGCAACTTTATCCGCGCATTTCGCAAGGCTTCGCGGCTGCAGGAAATCGCAGCCGTGGCGGAGAATTACAAGTCGAGCCCGCTGGCGCAGGTTTTTGTTGAAGTGTACGAGACCTATAAGCGGCAGACAGGCGGATCCGGCCCGCCGCGGAACCTGACCCCGCTGGAGCGCTCGGCGCAAACTGCGGCCAGCGAGTCGATTACAGCCTTGGAACGCCGGATGACGTGGCTGGCGACGATAGCGGCCACCAGCCCGTTTGTGGGCCTGTTCGGCACGGTGATGGGCGTGGTGGATGCCTTTCACGGACTGGGCACGGCAGGAGCGGCAACGCTGCGGGCAGTCGCGCCGGGCATCAGTGAAGCGCTGATCACGACCGCCGCTGGACTGTTTGTGGCCGTACCCGCGGTGGTGGCCTATAACCAGCTCAATGGGCGGATCAGGGTGTTTGCCTCGGCAACCGACGACTTTTGCCGCGAACTGATGAACGCCTTCGAGGAGATTCCGGCGCGCGCACCGGCGCCGCGTACCCCCCCGGCCGAAGAGCCCCAAGAGGTCGAGCGTGGCCTTTACAAGTAGCAACGGGCAGACGCGCAGTTCGCTGGCGGATATCAACATCACGCCGGTGGTGGACGTGGTGCTGGTGCTGCTGGTGATCTTTATGATTACCGCCCCGGTGCTGCAGTCGGGCATTGATGTTTCAGTGCCCAAGACACGCACCGTAAAGGAGATTACCGAGCAGCGGGTGGTGTTGACGATCGACCGCGACCAGCAGGTGTTTCTGGGCGACCAGCCGGTGAATGTGCACGACTTGCCGCAGCGGCTGCAGCAGCCGGGCGTGCCCGCGGCAAAGCGGGTGATTTACCTGCGGGCCGATGAGCGGGTGCCGTTTGGCGCCTTCGCGAGCGTGATGGACGCGGTGAAACAGGCGGGCATTACGAACATTTCCATCGTCACGCAGCCGGTGGATACCAAGGGGCTGGCGGGCGGGAAATGACGACCGGTGAACCAGTGGTGAAGAAAGAACCCCAGGCAAAGCGATGAGCAGTCTGCTGGATGGCGGCGAGCAACTGGAGCAGGAACTGGCGCCGGAACCGGTGATGGTTCCGGCGACGGGGTCGGTCATGCTTCATCTTGGCCTGGCCGGGGCGCTGGTGCTCTACGGCATCCTTGGCGGGTTGTTCCATCACAATCTCTGGGGCGGCCCGGGAGCAGGCGGAGCGATCCAGGTGAACCTGGTGAGTAGCGCGCTGCCGTTGCCCTCAGACCAGCCGATCAACCAGAATGTGTTGTCTACCGAGACTCCAAGCCAGGCCCCCGCACCGCCGGAACCCAAGGCCAAACAGGCGGTGGATGATACCGCGCTCGCCATTTCTGGAAAGCAGAAGAAGGTGGAGCACGAAAGCGCACCCAAGACTCCGGCGCGACAACCGCAGCCGGCACAGCAAAATCGCGCGCAGTATGGCGAGCAGGCCGGCTCATGGGCTCCACGGACATCGGCGCAAGGGTTTTCAAATGGCCAGACCACGGTGAGCGACGGCGATTTTGGCAGCATGTTTGGGTGGTACGTCGAAGGCATCAATCGCAAAATGGGCGCCAACGGTTTCAGGTCGATGGTGGACCCACACACGCCACGGGGCGCGAAGACCTACATCGACTTCAAGATTTACCGGGATGGCTCGGTGAGCGATGTGCGCATGGAAACTGCGAGTGGTAGTTCCACGCTCGATACCGCGTGCGTTCGGGCGGCGCAGCGCGTGGATACGTTCGGGCCCCTGCCGCCGCAATACCGAGGGACCACGCTGCTGGTTTCTTACTATTGCGAGTACTAAGGACTGTATTCGGTGGTCTGAATGCCTCGATTCCCTGTGGGCGCTCCCGGCCAGAGTTCCTATCGCGCGGGTACTCATTGCCGCACTTGCGCGGACGGTGCCGTGTTTGTCAGTTGGCTTCGGGACCCGGACATTTCGGGACGGGGAGACTGGAACGCACGGACTGCATCCAAGTAAAATAGAGCTTTTGGGGCAGACTGCCCCGCGTCCGCCAGAGGACATTGTCTGGTGACAGAGCCAGATGCGCGCAGGGTTTCCCAAAACCATCGAGGCTCCAACGAGGAAGGATTGCGCGCACATGAACTCTGGTTTCCGGTTTTTTCGCCCCGCGTTGCTGACTCTGGCAGTTCTTGCATCGATTCCCGCAGTGGCCCAGGACTGGGTTCACACCGGCTCCAACCTCGGCAACGCACGCATCCGAATTGCTGCCGCAGACTTCAAGCTGGTGGGCGTGGATCCGCAAACGCCGGCACTGAAAGCGGCCTTCGACACGACGCTGTATAGCGACCTGGCCAACGCGGGGATATTCGACCTGGTCTCAAAGAGCTTTGCGCCGCAGGCCGCGCCGGGCTCGCCGCAGGAGATCAGCCTTCCGCAGTGGGCTGCCGACCCCTCGAAGGCAGCCATGGTGGCGTTTGGCGCGCTCTCGGCCACCAATGGGCGGCTGGTGGTGTATGGGTGGCTCGATGACACGCGCAACACCGCCAACCCGCAGGTGCTGGGCAAGCAATACAACGAGGCGGCCAGCGAGGACATGGCCCGCACCGTGGCGCATCGCTTTGCGGACGAGATCATTCTTCGCCTGGGCGGGGGTGTGGACGGCATCGCAGAGACCAAGATCTACTTTGTGAGCTCGCGTAGCGGGTCAAAAGAGATTTGGGTGATGGATTACGACGGCCAGAATCAGCACGCCATCACTCACCTGGGAAGCATTTCGATCTCGCCGCGCATTTCGCCGGATAATTCCAGGCTGGCATTTGCATCGCTGGGCCGCGAAGGCTGGGCGGTCCGCATGTATTCGCTGGAGCTTGGCCGCCCTGTGAACTTCCCTGGGGGATCGGCAGGGGGCGCCAACCAATCGCCGGCGTGGTCGGGCGACGGAACCAAAATCGCCTTCTCCTCCTCGCGATCGGGCGATCCCGAGATATGGGTGGCGAATGCGGACGGCAGCAATCTGCACAAGTTGACGTCGTTCCGCGGACCGGATGTTTCTCCGACGTGGAACCCGCGCACCAACGCGCAGATTGCGTGGGTGAGCGGGCGCACCGGGCTGCCGCAGATCTACATCATGGACCAGGATGGCGCGAATATTCAGCGCATGACCGACAGCGGCTACGCCACCTCGCCTTCGTGGTCTCCAAGCGGCCAGTTTCTGACCTTTAGCTGGAATCGCAAGTACGGTCCGGGCGCTCCGGGCGGGCAGGACATCTACTTGATGGACATCGCCAGCATGCGCTGGCTGCAGCTGACCCACGAAGCCGGCACCAACGACTTCCCTTCCTGGTCTCCGGATGGACGGCACATTGTGTTTGAGCGCCAGTCCGGCGGACACGCCGAGATCTGGACGATGCTCGCCGATGGCGCCGAGCAGCATCAACTGACTCACTCGGGCAACAACTTTATGCCCAACTGGAGCTGGAAGTGAGCCTGGAAGGCGAGCGGGCTGCATCACACCCTGGAATGCAATGGGAAGCACCCGGTCTCTCTGCACTATCATGCTTATTGTTGTTGAAATCCTCGCCCTGGCCGCTTCTGTGGGAGAGGACAATGCAGCACACCGGCTCTGAATTTACCATCCGCTAAGGATGCAGGACCGGCCTTAACTTCAGTGTGTTCATAACGAGCGAAGCTGCAACGATTCTGGACCAGCCAGCACCAGCCTCAGTGGGGATAAACGGCGGCTGGACCAGGGAATACAATAGTTGAGTCGCTTAGAATGCACTTTTTAATTCTCGGAAGGAGTCTCCAATTGAATCGATTTACTCGAAGCCTTGCCCCTGTAGTTATTCTTCTCGCCTTGGTATCCGTTGCCGGTTGCAAGAAGAAGCATCCGCCGCAGGCCGCCACCGCGCCTGCGGTTACCGCACCCACGCCTACAGCGGAACTTACCGCATCACCATCGGCTGTTTCTGCGGGCGACCAAGTTACGCTGAGCTGGCGGACGACGGACGCAACGAGCGTCTCCATCGATGGCATCGGTGATGTACCCACGTCGGGTGTGAAGGCAGTTACACCGTCCGCATCCACCACCTATCACCTGGTGGCGCGCGGCGACGGAGGCACTGCGGACGCCACCGCGCACGTGACCGTGAATGCTCCTCCGGCTGTCTCGGTGCCGTCCACGACCATGTCAGCGGAAGAGGAGTTCAAGGCCAACGTGCAGGACATCTTCTTCGACTACGACACATACGACGTCCGCAGCGATGCGCAGGCTACCCTGTCGCGCGATGCTTCCTATCTGGCGAGTCACGCCGATTTGAAGATCGTGATTGGCGGCTACTGCGATGAGCGGGGCTCCAACGAGTACAACCTGGCGCTGGGCCAGAATCGTGCCGACGCCGCCAAAGCAGCACTCATTACCGCGGGCGTTGCAGCTGGCCGCATCCGCGTGATCAGCTATGGCAAGGAGAAGCCGTTCTGTTCCGAGTCAACCGAGGAGTGCTGGCAGCAGAATCGCCGCGCCGGCTTCTCGATGGATCGGTAGACGGTAGACGGGAGTGATTCCCAGGCCCCAAGAAGTGGGACCTGGGGCACCCGGTGAGGTAAGGCTTGGCGCTTTTTCTGCTCCATTGCAGTGGAGCGAGGTATGCCCGTCTGCACTGGCCGGTAAAGGATTTGGGATCGTTTCAGTTCGACACAAATCGCGGCGATCCGTGCACTCCACCCGGGTTGCCGCACATTCGCATCTGATGGGTGAACGATGAGGACAGCTCGCACATTTCGCAACCAACTCTTTGCTGCGGTGGTGATTGCCGCACTTTTCGCCTTCGTGCCGGTGCGCGCGCACGCCGCTTCGAAGGAGATGATCGCGCTGCAAACCCAGGTGCAGCAACTGCTGGACATGGTGCAGCGCATCCAGTCCACCCTTGACTCGCGCTTTGGTGTGCTGCAGAACCTGGCACAGCAGACCGCGGACCAAGCCACGCAAATGAGCGCGACCGTAAACGCGCTGCAGCAAAAGATCAATAACCAGAACGATGCGCTGAGCGGAAAGCTGGACGCCAATTCCGGCCAGGTGCAGGCGCTCAACGATTCAGTGGACGAATTGAAGTCGCGCATTGCCAAGCTGGAAAAATCTATTACGGACCTGCAGGGCCAGTTGCAGAACATCCAGAGTCCAGCGCCGGGCGGCGGGGTGGCTCCGGCTAGCGGCGCGCCTGTACCCACTGCTCCTGAAGGCGGAAATGGCGCACCACCCCCAGCCGGGGCGCAGACGCCACCGCTGCAGGAGACTTTTCAGGCCGGAGTGAGAGACTTTAATGCGGCCCGGTATCCGGTGGCCGCGGGCGAGTTTCAGGATGTAGTGCACTACTACCCGCTGGACGATACGGCCGGCACTGCGCAGTTCTACCTGGGCGAGATTGCCTACCGCGAGAGGAATTTCGACGACGCGGTAAAGGCGTACAACGCGGTGCTGGAGGGCTTCAGCGGCAACGCCAAGGCGCCGGCGGCACAGCTTCACAAGGGACTTGCGCTTCTGCAACTGAACAGGAAGCAGGACGGCATTCACGAGCTGCGATTGCTGATTCAGCGGCACCCGCAGACGCCCGAGGCGGCGCAGGCGCGAACCAAGCTGAACGGACTTGGGGTGAGGATCAACGCGCGGTAGGATACTCCCGGACCAATTGCCTACGGCCGAGAAGGAAATTTTTGCACCAACTGAAATGCCCCGCTCTTCGCGGGGCTTTTCAGTTGGTGCGGGGGAATTTGAGGGTTACTGCAGGTTGGTCATCAGGGCGTCCAGCGCGGACTTGGGGGGGCGGACGACGGACTCGGGTAACGTGGCCAGCGGCTCGTCTACCAAGTCAAGCAGATCGATGAACGTGGGCTTCTGGGTGTCGATGTAGAAGACGCCGGTGAGGATTTCGTCCTTCTCCTGGGCCTCCATCAACGTGCGCACCGCGTTGGCCTTGTCGGTGGGGTCGTAATCCTCGAGCAGTTTGCGCAGGCGCAGGCTCGATCCGTCGTGCATCTCCACGTCGTAGACCTGGCCGGAGTCGTAATCGACCTCGATATCGTCAAAGCTGGCGACGAAACCGATTTCATTGATGGGCTCGTCGTTCTCCTGCATGAACTTGTAACTCTTGGTGGAACCTTCGTGGTCATTAAAGGTGACGCAGGGGCTGATGACGTCGAGCATCACGGTGCCCTTGTGGGCAATGGCTGCCTTGAGCATCGAGAGCAACTGCTTCTTATCGCCGGAGAACGAGCGGCCGACAAACGTGGCGCCCAACTGGATGGCAAGCGCACAGGTGTCAATGGCGGGCAGATCGTTGATGACGCCGGTCTTCAGCTTGGAACCGATGTCGGCGGTGGCGGAGAACTGGCCCTTGGTGAGGCCATATACGCCGTTGTCCTCGATGATGTAGATCATGGGCAGGTTGCGGCGCAGCAAGTGAACGAACTGGCCCATGCCGATGGAAGCCGTGTCGCCGTCGCCAGAAACGCCCAGCATGGTCATGGTGTGGTTGGCCAGGATAGCGCCGGTGGAGACGGAGGGCATGCGTCCGTGCACACTGTTGAAAGCGTGGGCGCGGTTCAGGAAGTAGGCCGGGCTCTTGGAGGAGCAGCCGATGCCGCTCATCTTCATCACGCGCTCGGGCTCGACGCCCATCTCAAACATGGCGTCAATGATGCGCTCGGAGATGGCATTGTGGCCGCAGCCGGCACAGAGAGTGGACTTGCCGCCACGATACTCAATAACGGGAAGGCCGATATGGTTCAGTTTGGGAGCGGGGGTTGCGGTTGCCATTTAGAGGCCCTCCTTGGTTGCAAACTCTTCTGTAATGGTGGCGGCGTCGATTGGCAATCCGTTGTAATGCAGAATGCTACGCAGTTTGACCACTTGATCCGCTGGTAAATCCAGCTTGAGCAGGCTGGCCAATTGCGCGTCGCGGTTCTGTTCAACCACGTAGATGCGCTCGTGCGAGGCGGCGAAGTCGTGAATCTCGTGGGCGAAGGGATAGGCGCGGATACGCATGTAATCCACGTCGAGACCGTACCCGGCCTTGATCTGGTCGAGACTCTCGCGCAACGCGAAGTCGGTGCTGCCGAAAGCAAGGAAGCCAATTTTCGAGGTTCCGTCCTTGACGACGACCGGTGCGGGCACAAGCTTGCGGGCTTTCTCAAACTTGCGCAGCAGCCTCTCCATCACCTCGACGTATTCGTCCGGCTTCTCGGTGTATACGGCGGCGTCGTTGTGTCCCGATCCGCGGGTGAAATAGGCGGCCTTGGGGTGACGCGTCCCAGGCAGGGTACGCCAGCCGATGGCATCGCCGTCCACATCGCGATAGCGGGCAAATCCGCCCAACCGGTCGAGGTCTTCCGCAGTGAGGACCTTGCCGCGATCCAGGGGCTTTTGAGGATAGACAAACGGATCGGACATCCAGTTGTTCATGCCCAGGTCAAGATCGGTGAGCACAAAGATCGGGGTTTGCAGGCGCTCAGCCAGATCGAAAGCAGCATAGCCCAGTTCAAAGCACTCCTTGACCGAGCCGGGGAGCAGAATGATGTGCTTGGTATCGCCGTGGGACAGAAACGCGGTGAAGAGCAAGTCGGCCTGCGAGGTGCGCGTAGGCATGCCCGTGGAAGGGCCGGTGCGCTGCACGTCGAAGATGACGCCGGGAATCTCAGCATAGTAGCCGAGGCCGGAGAACTCAGTCATGAGTGAAAGGCCGGGGCCGGAGGTGGCAGTCATGGAACGCGCGCCCGCCCAGCCCGCACCCAGCACCATGCCGATGGCGGCCAGTTCGTCTTCAGCCTGCACCACGGCAAATGTGGCCTTGCCTTCAGGGGTGACGCGGAATTTCTTGAGCAGGTCAGTGGTGGCTTCGATGACCGAGGTGGAAGGCGTGATGGGATACCACGCAACCACCGTAACGCCCGCAAACACTGCGCCCATGCCGCAGGCCGCGTTGCCGTCGATGATGATCTTGCCCGCGGTCTGGTTGCTGCGCTCGATGAAGTAGGGGTCCTGCTTGGTGAGATTCTGCTGGGCGTAATCGAATCCAGCCTTGACCGCGCCGAAGTTCAGGTCGAAGACCTTCTGCTTTTTGGCAAACTGCTTGCGCAGGCCGCTCTCAACGACGCTCAGGTCGAGGGAAAGAAGCTGGGCCACGACACCCACGTAGACCATGTTCCTGACCAGCTTGCGCAGCTTGGCTTCAGGACAGATGGCCGCGGTGATTTTGTCGAAGGGGACGGGATAGCAGGCTACGTCGTCGCGATACTGCTTGAGATTGAAGCTCTCTTCGTAAATGGCGGCGCCACCGGCGTCGAGTTCTGAAATATCCTGCTTTGCGGTCTCGGGATTGAGCGCCACCAGGATTTGCGAGCCCCGCTTGCGGGCCACGTAGCCATCCTTGCTGGCGCGAATGGTGTACCAGGTGGGAAGTCCGGCAATGTTCGAGGGAAAGAGATTTTTCCCGCTAACGGGAACACCCATTCCAAAGATGCTTTTCAGCAGCACGCTGTTGGCGGATTGCGAGCCGGACCCGTTCACCGTTGCTACGATGATGCTGAAATCGTTAATCACGCGTGGGTTTGTACTCAGTGCGCCCCGTTCTTGACCCAGGGCAAGGTCTCCTGTCGCCATGTGGCGGGATTCCCTTCGGGTAGATTCTTGAGAGTCAATCTTTCGCTCAGATGTGATTATAGTCACCTAATGCAGCCAGCGTATCGGTTACGAAAACGCCGATTTCGCCATTAGTACCCTAGAGTACAACAGTTATTCATGCGTTCAAAAAGGGGCTTTGATTTCCGCCGGATACAGGGAGGACTCAACGCGGTTCTGCTGTCTCATGCCTGGACTTAACTTCATGCGTATCAGCGTGCCAGGACCAGGCGCATGGAATCTCTGCGCCAGCGCAAGAGGAGCGTAACGGCAATTACGATCAGAGCCAGTGTGAGGCCAATCCACAAACCGTAAATGCCCCAGTGCAGCACGAAACATAGAAGCAGACCAAGCGGAAGCCCAAGTACCCAGTAGCCGACCAGGTTAGCGAACATGGGAACTCTTGTCTCGCCCAAGCCGCGCAGGGCTCCGGTTGAGACGGTCTGGATGCCGTCGAAGATTTGGAAGGCCGCGGCAACCCACAGCAGGGTTGGTCCTACAGCCAGCACCTGCGGGTTGTGGGTGTAGAGCGCGATAAGAGGCCGAGGTGCGACCAGAAAGACCACGGCTGCCATGAGCATGAAGCTTGTGCCCAGCATCAGCGCCAGCCAGCCGGCGCGACGCGCGCGCTCAGGGTCTCCGGCGCCCACCGCGTGTCCCACGCTGACGGCGGCTGCCGCGGAGACTCCCAGGGGCACCATATAGCTGATGCTGGCGTAGTTGAGGGCGATGGAGTGGGTGGCGAGGGCCACCGGATCGAGGTAGCCGGCGGAAAAGGTGGCGAGATTCCATGCGCCGACTTCAAGGATGATCTGGCCGGCCGCGGGTGCGCCGAGACGAATGAGTTGCTGCAGGCGGAGCAGACTGGGCGCGGCCCAGTGGCGAAAGAGCGGATGGCCGCGGGTGCGCTCATAGCGCCACGCAAAGCCCAGCAGGGCCACCGCCATACCGAGGCGCGCAATGCAAGTGGAGATGGCGGAGCCGTTGACACCTAAAGCAGGAAACCCTAGCTTGCCGTAGATCAGCACCCAGTTGCCGAACCAGTTGAGCAGGTTGGCAAGAAGGTACGTCACAGTGATGACGCGGACCTGACCCACACCTTGCAGATAGCGTCGCGTGGCGCCATACAGCAGCAAGGGTAGAGTGCCCCAGTTGAGCAGGCGCAGGTAGCCGCCAGCCATTCCGGCGACCTGGGGGACGATGCCGAAATGTGCGAAGCCGAAGCTGACCGCGGCAATCAGCAGCATGAGCGGCGGGGTGACGATGCAGGCCAGATACACCCCCTGGGCCAGCCAGCGATGACATTCCTCGTGATCGCGGCGACCGTAGGCCTGCGCGACCAGCGTGTCAAGCCCGAGCACCAGGCCGATGCCGAAGAGCGACGGAGTGTAATAAACAGCGTTGCCCAGGGCGACAGCGCCGATGGCGGCGGGGCCGAGTTTGCCCACCATGATGGTGTCCACCACGCCCTGGGCCACCCACCCCAGCTCGCTTAATACGACGGGAATCGCGAGCGTGGTCATCGCGGCGAGTTCCTGTCTCCACTTGGCTTGCGTGGCGGCCATCTTTCTAATCTAAATGGGGCTGAGACCTCTTCATCCCATCCATGGCATCTGGGCAGCCTCCGAGAGAAGACTGTGATTGCGGGGTGAAGAACGTCAGGAAGGTTGGCCGCGGAAGAGATAGACGAGCTCAATGAGCAGAATCAAGACAACCGTGACTTCAAGGAAGAAGGCGCGGCTCTGATTGAACTGGTCGACCATGTAGTGATAGAGGTCTTCAGCGGTTTTCAGCTTTCGCGCCACCAGATCCTTGTAATCGGGCACGCCGACTTTGGCAGCGGCCAACTTGTAGAGGCGTGCAGCAAACATATCGCTGAGGAACTTGATCGCGTTATCGGCATGTTCGGTGAGCTCGGCAATGTCGAGCAGGACGGTGTGCAGGCTGGTTGCGGAGCGGGCCAGACGCCAACGCGCCCACATTCCCCGTTTCTGCTCCAGCGAGTCGTAGACGCCGTCGAGGATTGCGGTAAGAAGCTCATCGTAGTGGCGGAATTCGAGCAGCTGCGAGTTGGCGTATTCGAGGAGCTGAATCGATGTCTCGGCGCCCGCCGTGCTGTCGTAAAGGAAAGCTGCGTTCCAGCCAACTACGGCCACATCGTGTGCATAGTAGGAGATTTGCGAATGCAGCACCTCGGCGCACTCGCCTGTCGACAAGAGTTGGCGGTCACCGCGCACCACCTGGGCAATCTGCAATCCGTGATCGCGCGTGAGGTCAGCGGCAGTGGGCTCTCCCGCGGCCTCGCGCACATGGAAAATGAGGTAGTCTTCGCTGAGCCACCGGGAGTAAGGCTTGACCATGGCGCTGGACACGCGCTCGAGTTTCTGCCGAACGATGGGCTCGACATGCGAAGTAAAGTCAATATCCCAGACCCAGCGGCTGGCCAGTTGCACTAGGCTTTCCCAATCACCCGAGAAGGGTAGCTGATAGATGACGCTGGCGACGCCGTAGTCGTAGTACTTGACTTCTCCTTCGAGACGTTCGCCACTGTCAAGAAGAAGCGGCTCAAGCGGTCCGACTACCGGGGGCCTCTGGTAGCGAACGTAGGCCGGGGCCGAGTGCTTCATGCTGGGTTGCTGAACGGTGCGAGCATCGACGGCCTGCTGCAGTTGATCCAGGCGAAGTTCCTCACTCACGTCGAACTGGATCAGCACCAGCACGGAGCCGCTGAGGGCAGGCACAGCCGGCGATGTGGGCGCAGTGGACATGGTATTCACGCATGGTACTCGATTCCGGTGCAGGCTGGCGGCATGAAAATGGCGGCCGGTGAGCCGCCATTCTCGTCGCGGGGATTGGCCGCAAAGTCAGGCAGAGAATCTAACCTTCGCTCACGGTAATGGGCACTCCCGGCCGCAGCTCAACTTGTTTCGTGGTGATTGAAAGCTTGGCGGGAGTGAGCTCGGGACCGTCCCAGCCTTCCTTTACCGCCTCAATTTGGATCGTGCCGGGCGTGCCGGTGGACTGCACGATGACCTGCGCGAGGCCATTGAAGAGGGAGCGCTTGGGCTCCTTGTCGCTCTCCTGGCAGTTGGGGTCGCCATTGCCCACGCCGATCAGCGCGCCTTCGCCCGATACTTTGAAGGCAACAAGATTGCCGGCGGTGGGCACGGAACGACCCTCCTTGTCGAGGGCTTCGACGGTGAGCACCGCCAAGTCCTCGCCGTCGGCGTTAATTTCAGTGCGGTCCGCGGTAAGGCGGATGGCGACAGCGGGGCCGGTGGTTTCACGCTTCTCAGTCAGCACCACCTTTCCGTCTTTGGAGCCCCGCGCCTCAATCGCGCCCCGTTCGTACTTGACGTTCCACTCCACATGACCGAGGTGAGGAACCTTCTTGCTGCCCTGGCTTGCGCCGTTGACGAAAAGCTCAACTTCATCCAGATTGGTGTAAACCCAAACAGGAATCTGGTCGCCTTCCCTGCCCTCGAAGTTCCAGTGCGGGAACAGGTGCAAGGACGGCTTCTTGCCCCACCATGCCTTGTAATAGAAGAAGGTGTCCTTGGGGAATCCACACATGTCCACGATGCCAAACTGCGAGTTGATGGAGGGCCAGCCATACGGCGTGGGCTCACCGCGATAGTCGAAGCCGGTCCAGGCAAAGCCGCCCGCTTCCCACTCGCGCGTGCCGTAGAAGGTCCACCACTCTTCGGCAGTCTCGCCCCAGGGGACGACGCCGTTGTAGTCGTTGACGGTGTTGCGTAGCGGATCGGTGGTATAGGCACCGCGCGTGGAGATGGCGCTGGAGGTTTCAGATCCATAAATAGGACGCGTCGGATGCTCCTTGTGATACCCGTCGGGCCCGCTCAGGTTGTAGTTGAAGCCGATGACGTCAAACGCGTCGGAGACGCCCTTTTCGTTGTTGCCGTTGACGGCGGCGGAGACCACCCGCGTGGGGTCCAGTTCGCGGATGCGCCGCGCCATGGTAGCGCCGATCTTCGCGCCCTGCTCGGCCATTGCACTCTGCAGCTGGCCCTCCTCGTTGCCGATGGACCAAAGGATGATGGAGGGCGAGTTGCGATAACGCTTGACCATGGCTTCAAGCTGCGCCATGCCTTCAGGGTTGGAGCTCATCTGGCGGGTTTCGCACATCATCATCAGGCCCATGCGATCGCAACCCTCGACCCACTCGGGCGTGGGCATGTTGTGCGAGGTGCGCACGGCGTTGCAGCCCATCTCCTGCAGCACTCCAAGACGGAACCACTGCAGGCGGTCAGGCACAGCAGCACCCACTCCGGCGTGGTCCTGGTGGTTGCAGGTGCCCTGGATCTTGATGGATTTGCCATTGAGGAAGAAGCCCTTGTCGGCGTCGAAGTGCGCGGTGCGGACACCAAAGCTGACGCGTTCGGCGTCGCGCGGCTTGCCGGCGGACACAACGGTCACAACGGCCGAGTAGAGATTGGGAGCATCCACCGACCACAGCTTTGGATTCGGCATGGTTGCAGTGGCCGTGAAAGCGGCGGAGCCATCCACCGCGATGGACTGCGCGGGTGCTTCGGCAGTGGCCACGGCCTTGCCCGCGGCATCGAAAATTTGCCAGGTAACTTTGGCGCTCTCAGACTGTTTGCCCTCATTGCAGACCAGAGTGCCGAGGGAAAGCGTCGCCGTATTGCCGCTGAGCGCCGAGCGCACCGTGCTCTCCCACTTGCCCAGGTGAAGCGCATCGGTCTTGGTGAGCCACACATGACGGTAGATGCCCGCGCCTTCGTAGAACCATCCGTCGCCGAAGCTGGCATCGACGCGCGCCACGATGTAGTTTTTCGCGCCGATGGCGAGAAAGTCTGTAATGTCAAAGCGGAACGGAGCGTAACCATTGTCGTTGCGGCCGACAAAGCAACCGTTGACAAAAACCAGAACGTCGCGAAAGGCGCCGTCAAATTCAACCGAGATGCGGCGGCCCTGGTCGCTCGCGGGAATTTCGAATTCGCGACGATACCAGCCCACGCTGGTCTCGGGATAGCGGCGGCCGAGGGGCTTGAAACCGTGCGAGTTCTGCACCTCGTCGCGCACAAAGGGCAACTCGACGGCCCAGTCGTGGGGCAGGTTGAGCGGGCGCCACTTGGAATCATCGAATTTAGCCTTGGAGAAACCAAATTCACCGGTCTTGGCAAAGTCATCCTGGGCATTGCCGAAGCCCAAGTCGCGGGCCGGGTCGGTGGCGTGGCCAAACTGGAACTTCCAGCCAAAGTCGAAGAGCAACTGTTCGCGCGGTGCAATGGCAGCCAAGGCCTCAGCCGAAGCGGCTTGCGGATAGCCGGCCAGGAGAGCAGCCGTGCGGCCCCAGGCTGACCTTGCTACCAATGAAGAAGCCGAAAGCGCGAGTCCCGAAGAGAGCAGGTTACGGCGAGTGATACCAGGCATGAAATTCCTCTTTCGACGAAGTCTCGCCGTTCAAGGCGCAATGGCCTCACGCGGCGAGCAAAGCGAAACTATAAATCAGTTGGCAGATTGAGGTAAACGATTTCACTGTTGACGAAATGGCGTGAGCGCACGGATGACCGAGCCAGGCGGATCACTGTTGGAGCGGACGAATTATGTTAGATTCAAGGAGGCAGACCGACCCTTCCGGAGAGATGGCCGAGTGGCTGAAGGCGCACGCTTGGAAAGCGTGTTTAGGGGCAACTCTAACGTGGGTTCGAATCCCACTCTCTCCGCCATAGTTTCTGCAAATCCTTTATAATCAGATATCTACAATAGAATCAATCACCTTGCTAAGGTTCAAGAAATCTGTACAGTCTGTAAAATCCCTGTATTTCCGTCCAACACCCTCAAAAACCTTAGCACGGAGAAAAACCTTAGCACGGCCAAACTGCGTCTTTTCGCCGATCAAAGAGAACCCCAAGACCGAAGCCTTGGGGCGAGTACGGCGGCCTGACCGGGCTGACTAGCAGTGCTACTGTCTCCGCTCAGTGGGTGTCATCTTCTGAAGCGACACAAGATACCCCTCTGTTACCGGTTTGCCCACCACCAAAACTGCGGTGTGGCGCCCCACAGCGATGCGCCATGTGCGCTCACGGTTGAGTGCAAACGCTGGCCGTCCCAAACGGATACCAAACCCGAGCATCGCAAGGGTCAAGTCGTACGCGCATAAGTCGTTGAGGTGGATGTACTTGTCGTAATCTGCCCAAGACATGAGGATAGGTCGTGGGAGCCGGTCAAACTGCGTGGTGATCTCGTCGGTGTGTAGTTGGGCTAAAAACGCATGCGTCGGATTCGCGATCCGGCACTCTTTATATTCTTGCTTGGTAGCTGGCATGGTGTTTCTCCTCTAAGCTTAATCTTGAGAGTCGTTTGTTGGTGCAGTTACACGCTGCGTGCCTTCAGCCAAGCGGCGATCGCCTTCGGGTCGAAGCGCAGTGTAGACCCCATCTTGATGTGGGGTACCCTTCCCTGCTTGCTCCACTGGAAAAGGGTCTTGGGCGACATGCCGAGGTACTCGCTGAGTTGATTCGCGGTCTGCAAGGTCTTCAGGCTTCCGATAAGGTCAATGATTGAGGTGTAGTCTGCGCTGTCCATGGTAGGTAATACAGCGAGGGGCGCGATTCCGTGGGTTTTGCTACGAAGATTTCTCAAAATACTTTCTGGCCTCAGTCCGCCGCCAGAAGATCGTCCATCGCTCAACTGCTTTGCCGTCGATCAACCGTATGCAGCAGCACAGTAGTTTCTGTTGCTCCAACGATTCCAGAGTGGCTAGGCAGTCTTCGTGCGTGATCTGCAACGCCGTCGCGATCTCGGCCAATGTGCCGTTCTCGTCGTCGGCGAGATGGAGCATGACCTGTCGCTATGAATACGTCTGGATTTGGGGTCGCCCTCCACGGCGGGACTGTGGCCGAGCAGGATCGTGACAACTTCACGCGTCTCGTCGTCGGTCAGGTCGTTCTTCGCATAAAAATCCTGAACGCGGACTACTTTGTCCGCATCGGACATCAACTTCACCTTAGCCTTGATCTGGGCGACCAGAGCCTTCTCGTCGATGGATTCACGCATTGCTTGCCAACAAGTTTATTTTTGGGGCGGTCACACAGCCGTGTCCTCATCAAGCAGCGCTGGCTTTCTCAGGTTGACTCTTGGCGTTCCGAGTTCCGTTCGTTTTCCTGGCCACACCTAGACCAAGCTGGTTCTCAATGGTCCGAGCTGCATCGATCCATGCGAGTGTCGTATTTGCAAACCTGGCCGACACTTCTGGACCGCCCGGATATTCAGATATTGAGCAACGCTGCGAAGGCCACTCGAATATGGCGTCGGGGTACACAGCCTGTACGGCGCGAACCGTATCGGCAATGTTCATCGGTACCGCTGCCCTCTTCCGCCCTGCAGTTCGCATCGGCTTCTTCGGCCTTGGCGCAGGACTCCGTTCGGGCGTCCTTTCGTCCTTCCTTTCGTGCCGGCGACGTAAGGTTTGAACTGGTTCGCCACTTTCAATCGCCGGAGAGTCTCCGGCGGAAAGCACGGTGATTGGAACCACCACGCACGGCGGCAACACCGAGCAGGGTGCAGTTGGTCTGGTTCCCTGAACACGATCTTCAGCCTTCGTGTACTTCGCCCAGTCCACCGTGGTGAACCTCTTCCCGTGTTCGGTGAACGGCAGCAGCGGCAGCTCCGTTGCCGGATACTCCCGGATCAGCGGTACTGTGGCCGGCTCGACTTCGCGGCCCTCACGCTCTGCAAGGAAGAGGCTGAGGGCATTGATGCCGCGCTCTGTGTGGATGTTGCTCGCCTGTTTGAACAGGAAGGGGACGTTCTGCTTTTTGCAGAGGTCATGCACCTCCGCGGCCCACGCCATCCTCATCTGGTGAGTCTTATGAAGTACCCCGGACATTCCGCCGGCTGCGACCCATCCAATTCCTGTGAGATCGATATCAGCCACGCCCTCCATCAACGGCTCGATGCTCAGGAACCGGAGTGAACACGGAATCGCCCGCAGGATATCGATGCGTGCGTAAGAGCTGCGTACCCCACAGGTGGTTCCAAGCCACGCATTGGGGTAGCCCTGACCATTTCTCCAGTCAGCGGGAAGACACTCGACAATACGTTCTGGCCGCTTTGTGAGAAGCATGAAGTTTACGTTCTTGCAGTCCTTTATGATCCGCCATGCGTCTCGGCGCCAGTGATCGGCGTCGGCGTGGAAGAAGTCGGAAAGAGAACACACGAAGCAGATTGCTTGCCGGCGTTGGCTCTCCGCGATGGCGTTCAGTTCATACGGCAGCTTCCAGGTCTGCGTCAGCGCCAGCACGTTAAAGACACGACCCATTCGGGTTTGGAGCGCGTCGGCATAGCAGCCGACGCACTCTTTGCTCACTTTATGGCAACCAGTCCACGGGTTCCATGTCGCATGAGCCCAGCTAATCTTGGTATTGATCATGCCGCATCTTCCAGTTTCCGCTGGCCGTCGAGCGTCAGGGCAGAAGGGCGCGGCGTGAGGGTGATCATTTTGCTATCCCGTTCGCCCCAGACCTCGTACATCTCCTCTTCAAGGGCGGCGATCAGCTCTTCGAGTTTCTTTCCATTCGGCACGTCGCTGAGCGCATTACGTATATGGAGCCGTTTCTTGAAGAGTTGTTTTTCCTCGCGGGTTAGCGACGCCAACACAGCGTCTCCCTCGACCGTTACAGGCTCGCTCGACTTCTTCACTGTGGCGGCCTTCTCCGCCTTCGCCGCCTTTACCGCCTGAGCGATTGACTCCACCGGTTCGGACTGGACTACGGGGCGAGGCATTGAGAGCAGGTTTGAAACTATGGCCGTGTTCTTCTTTGCTGCAGGATCAATGCCCTGAGTCTGAAGCGCATCGAGGGCCTCGACGGGGAGTTTAGAGGCGCGATCGTAGTCTTCAGCGATCCGGCGAACTGTGCGCTCATCGCAGCCCAGAGCTTCGCCAATGGCCGCCGCCGTTGCCAACCATCCCCCTTCCTCAATGAAGAAGACTTTGTAGGCAGACAATAGTTTGCCAAACTGGTAGCGACTGTTGCGGTATTGCGGTAGAGCCTCCATAATGCTTTCCCGAACACCCGCCGCGGTTCCGTCGTCGTCCTTAATATGCTCAAGCTCAATCTTGAGGAGCTGAGCGCCTAAGTTGGGCAAATTGCCCAGGTTGTTGCCGCCGTCAGATTTCATGGTGTTTCTCCTTTGCAGTTCTGGGAACGATCCACCGGCTGAACTCGCCGGACTTATTCGCTCCTCTAGTAGGTAGTACTGGCAGAATTGGAAAAGGACGGGTTTTTTTTGGGAGAAGTCCAAGTTTATTTTCTGTCGGGGTCTCTATAGCCGCTGGGGTCATCTTTGGCATCCGTCGGAGTAGACCATTCAATCTAATCGGGGGAATGTTCGCGCGGCGGCGACGACTCGGCAAGCCACCCAGGACAATCCCCATGCAGGCACTGAAGCGGTTGCCAGCAGAAAACGCCTGGACCATCTGGTTCACGGCGCCCATCCTGGCTACACGGGCACAGGTGAGTCCACGGGAAGAGCGCTTGCGCGGACGTGATAAGGGCGGACTAACGAGGTTCAACGATGGCGTGCTCATGCTTCCTCCGTGAGAGCTATCGCACTTGGGTAGACCCCGCCCGGCAAGCAGGCCAAGCGGGACTGGGTAGACCGGTCTACAAGTCAACGGCATTGTTTTCGCGAATGGGACCGCTGAACATGGTCTCGTAATAGTCTGAAGTCCCATGAAAAATGTTGCGAACCTCGCACCGCCGGTATCCATGTTCGAATGCCAAGTCTTGGAGGCGGCTCACGGTCAAATTCCGCTCGAAGACGGAGTCATCATTTGCGGAAAGAAAGGCTACAAACGAAGTGTTTTCATCGATATTGGGGTTGGCCCCGTCGAATAACACTCCCAACCACGCGTACTGCCCCGTCGGAAGCAGAGTGAAGGAGTCAGGACTGGGGTGGGTGTAGAGAGCCAAACCGAGTGCGATCAAACACTGGCGAGTCTCGCTGCGATCAGAGGTGGTACGTGATACGTAGGCGTGCGGCGCGGTGGTACTCAGTGTTTCGTTGGTCATTGGAACCTCAGATTAGTTTGGTTGGTCGTTGTGGCGGCCTGCTGCGCTTTCGTAGTCAGCGTGATCAGGTCGTCTTTGTTGTCATTACCTGGCCTTATCGGTGGCCAGATCATGCTCGGCGATTGGCGGGTCTTGCTTGCCCCTGTTAGGTAATACTGAGCTGGCGGCGATTTCACGAGTTTTTTCTCGGCTTTATTTTTGCCGTCGCAGCCCAGACTCGGCTGTGGCCCATGTACCCCTTTTCTAGGCAGCATCACTGAGGCCCTGCTCAGCCTTCTCAAGCAGGCCAATCAGTGTTCCCCACATAGACTCCCCGTCCTTATCCTCATATCGGTCCGGGAAGGTGCAATGTTTCGCGTCGGCATCGAGTTCGAAACCAAGCACCTCTCGGCTCGCCTGGCGCCAGCAATCACGTGCGGATTGCACTGTGGTCTCCAGTTTGTCCAACGAGTCCTCTACCATCACGGCATCGTGGACGATCTCGCAGATCGCGATCCCACGATCCGCCATCAACGCAACTGCGCGGCGCATGATGTCGGCGCAGGTGGCCTGCGGGTGGAAGTTCTGGAGCGTACCGTCTTTGGTCTTGTCGTTGACATTCAGCTTCCAGCCGCAAACGGTCTCAATCTGGCCGCGACAGTGGGCGTGGACGATCTCCCGGCGCGTCCAGTTCCAGAAGGCGCTGTACCGGCGTTTAAACGCATCCTGAATTATCCGAGCTGAGCTGAGTGGGATGCCGGTGGCTGCAGACAGCCCTTCAGGGGACTGTCCGTACATCATTGCCAGTGAGGCGGTCTTCCATAGCTTACGGGTGGACTTGTGATCGGCTACTACCGCGTCAACCGGAATCTGTCCGGACCGCCTCGCCAGCTCGAAATACACGCACTCGATGCGGCCATTAACCATATCCGCGTAGTCCTGCATCATGTTCGGGTCATGGGAGAGGCCAGCGCCAATCCCGAACTCCGCGGACTTGAGATCGATATACGCGATACCGCGTCCTTCTCCGGGTTCTATCAACCACCGCGTCCACGCAGGCATCGTGAAGATCGAACCCTTTCCCGGCGAACTGCGGCTTGTGACCTGTACCCAGGGAGCATACTTCCCACGGCACCGGCCGTCCTTGCCGATCGGCAACTCGAAGTGTTTGAAGTGCTCCAGAATCTTCCTGGTCTGGCGCAGGTCTTCGAGGTAAGGGTTCAACATGGCCATCCGCTTGAACGGCTTGTCCTCGTCGCCTCCGCGCTCCGGGTCAGCGAACGAGTAATGGAGGTTATCTGTACGTGGCCAGACATCCTGCATACCGAGCCGCTCCACCAGCGCAATCATCTTGGCCCGGTCGAACTGTGCGGAGCCATCAGCATCGAATCGGAATACATCGTAATGGCGGGTGGCCTCGATATCGTGCGCCAACCCGTAACGAATGCTGTCCCAATGGGTGCTCAGGCGCGTTGCCATGGCCACGTCGATTGGGAGGCCGTTGAGGTTGCGCACTGCGAATCCTCGCGTCGCGTCGCCACGCATGAGTGCCTGTCCCGTGTTTCCGATATCTCCACGGGAGAGCATCTCGGTGAAGATCAGCTCGGCGTCCTCCACGTCATGAACGTTGTAGTGCAGGATGGCATCGCGGTCTTCGTCCGAGAACGGCGGCCCTTGCAGAATGCGGGCGACCATCGATTGCTTCTCGGCGCCTGCGCGAGCCTCAAGACCATAGTGGGTGCAGGCGGACAGCAGGCCGTACTTCGTGCGGCCGTCGGCATCCTTGTGTTGGCCGTGGCCAAGTCGTTTCCCACTCTGATCGAATAGCCCATTAACCACCAGGCGGTATTCGGGGTACAGGTCGATGATGTTTGTCGGGAGTTCCCAACCCTTGGCCAGGAAATAGCTCCACTCCGCCGGCGCCTGGTACGCGATGTACAGCGTCTTCTCGTCTATCGGCAGGGGACACGGTTCACTGGATCGCGACCACCAGGAGAACGTCTCGCCGGTAGTCCAGTGTTTCGCTGACAGGCAGACCGGTTCAAGGTGATCCGGCGCGATAGCGGCTGACAGTCCGTATTTCTCGTACCCCGAAGGATCGGAGGGCCGGAACTCGGCATCGATGGTATAGATTTCATCGATGCCGAGGGCAGCTACTTGCGTTGGTACGGGACGGCGCAAACTAGGCCGCCTTCTTACGACGGCGCCCAATGAGGTCGAGAAGGACGGGATCGTTGTCATCGTTGATGGCGGATGAACCGAGGACCACGTCAAGGACTTCTGAGGGTGGGACTGGCCATTCCGGCACCCACCGCTCCAAGTCGGGGTACGCGCTCGCGTCCTCGAATCGGAATGCCTGGGCGAAGGAATCGGCCTCAGTCCGAATCCACTGCGTCTCGGCCTCGTTGATCATCTCAAGCGCGGACTTGTACCAGTCGCGACCGGACGTCTTGATGTGCCAGACGAAGACCTGCCCCCTCTCGTTGATGCAGGGGACGAGCAAGTGCTGGAGAACCAGCTTGTCCAGCCGGGCATCCCGCGTGACGTTGGCGCCGACCACATAAGCCTTTCCCATCTCGCCTTCGATCACATCCACGTACATTCGGGCGTCACTATCCTGGCTGGCCCGGAAGAACAACTTGCTGCCCGGCTTGCGGATCGGAAACTTCGTCTGCTTGGCCTCGCTGGGGCCGGTGGCGGGCTGACTCTTACTGACAAACTGCGACCGGTCCACTGTTTTCTTGGGAAGGGCCGCTTGAGCCGCCTGTGTTGTAGGCGCCGTAATGGGGAACGCCCTGACGGAGTCATCGGAGGCGTTGTGCGCCTGTGGCTCCACATCGGCCCGATCGTTCTCGTGAGAGAGATGACCCTGGCCGCAATTTGAATCCAACTTCAAGACTTCAGACATAATTACCTTCCGTGTTTGCCGCGATCATCAGCCGGAGCAACTTCGCTTCCATACCCCTGTTCGCGCCCTGCGACCTTCCGCTGGTCAGGAAGTGGACAGTGTGGAAACCGTCCGGCCACTATCGCAAATCAGCGGCCCACAATCGGTAGTACTGCCGTGGAAGCGAATCGACGGGTTTTTGCCCAGCTTTATTTTTAGGGGATGGGGAGGCCGATGCAGCGACCTCCAAGCAGATAGGAAATGAGCGGTGCATGGGGGGTACCGCAGCGAAACGTGTGAGAGGGGTGGGTGGGGTGGGTAGTTGGAGTAGTGCGCCTGGGGGTGGTGGGGGCCCCCTGAAGTACGGGGCCCTCCGCCTCTCATGGTTCCCCCGACTATATATAGATACGAATACTTCTTATTGTCGTTTTTTTGTTCTGCTGTCGGTACCAAGAAATTCCACAACTCAACCTCAACTCGGAGTACCCCTGATGAGGAGGAGGCGAAGGCCCATGTTTTCATGGGGGGATAATCGGCGTTCCCCGTGTATTGAGCTGGACCTTCTTCATCCGCTCGCTCAGACCCAGAAATCACGGCCCAGATCGCCAGCGCGACGAACGAAAAGCAACTGGTGGACCTCGTCGAGGCCATGAAGCTGAAGTTGGACGCGGAATCGATCCAGAAGCTGAATACGGCGAGCGCCAGGAAGAATGTGGCCGAGACTGTGGCCAAGTAGGCGAGAAAATAGTGACAGTCGCCACCAGTTAGGTCACACGGCGGAAGCTGGCCCATGGGGTATGCGATTCAGTTCAACTCCGACCCAAAATAAATCTCCAGAAAAAACCCGTGTTTTTAGAGGTACCCCAAAAACAAAGGACTTCCACGCCAAGTAGCGTGCGGCTCCGGCGAAAGTGGGCAAATTGCCCAGTTCGGGGGTACCCCCGTTTCGAGCCTTTCGGTGCTCAGGGCCCGAACATTCCCCTAGGCGGCACCTAAACCACCGCGCCACATCTCGACCCTCCAAATCCCCCGACGGCCGGTGGTGCTCCGGATGAGACCCGCCATCGAAGCGGGGCTCATGCGTTTCCCGGAGCCGCTGAGATATTGATGAGACCAGTTCTAGTCCTTGGCGCGCATTTCTGATGGCCGTTTTGGCGCCGCCGGAACTCGTGCTGACGTGAGAAATCCTTGCTGGCTGTCCATATCCGAACACTTCTGTCCGCCGCCGAACACCCTTCCCAGGCAAAAAGCCAGCCATCGTCATCTAACCCTTTGCGGCTCAGCATATACCACAACATCATTCCTGGCCTGTTACGTGCTCCCCCTAATTCCGCACCGCCCGGAGACTTCCATGGAATCCATCCTCCAGGATGTTCGCTACACCTTTCGCCAGCTTCGCAAGTCGCCCGGATTCGCCCTGATTGCCGTCCTGACCCTGTCGCTCGGCGTCGGCGGGGCCACAGCGATCTTCAGCGTCATCGATGCCGTGATCCTGCGCCCGCTGCCTTACAATCAGCCGGATCGCATCTACGTCCCGCAGATCCTCTCCCGCGAAGGCTACACGCAGCCGTTTTCCTTGCCCAGCTTCAAGGACTTCCGCACGCAGAACCACGTCTTTGCCGCCCTCTCCGCCGTCTCGTCATATCAGGGCGTCAACCTGGAGACGCCCTCGGGTCCGGTCGCGCTCGACTGGGTCCAGGGATCGGACGACTTTTTTGATGTCTTTGGCATCGCGCCTATCCTCGGCCGCAGCTACCGCCCCGGTGAAGACCAGCCGGGCAAAAACAATGTCGCCGTACTGAGCTATGGCGTGTGGCAAACCAACTTCGGCGGGCAGACCAGCGTCATCGGTCGAGCCCTCGAACTCAACGGTCATTCGTATACCTAGTAGCGATGGTCGAGATGCCGAGAGACTTAAAGTCCATCGCTCCCCGGCACACGGTGTGACGGAGGTGGTCGCCGGAGGGAACTGGAACCGCAACCGGCACCTCAATCTGACGCTCACTGGGACGGTTAGAGCGGCAACGAAAGTTACCCGCTAACTGAATACCGAACCCTTTAACAGGAGGCGAGGAGAGGCTTGACTTGCCGCCGCATTCTGCACCAACACGGAGATACATATGGACAGGAAAGATTCAGTAGTACTGACGGAGGCTGTGCGCTGCGCGATATATGCGCGTACAGCTTCAAGCTCCCAACCGGAGAACAATGCTGCAATAGCCCAACAGATCGCCCACTGCCGGGAAGCAGCCCACAAAGAAGGCTGGACGGTCGCCGAAGATTGCGTACGCACCGATGTGGGAAAATCTGGCATTACGCTGCAAGGGCGTGATGGACTCCATGAGTTGATGGCACTCTCTGCCACCAGGCCGCGCCCCTTCAGCTACCTCATCTGCGACTCAACCGACAGACTGGCGAGGAACGTCAGCATCGCAAGCGAAGTCGTAGGCACCTTGATGCACAACGGAGTCGATCTCCACTTTGCGTCATCCGGCCACAATACAGCCGACCCACACTTCCGCAAGCAACTTGCCGGCTTCGACCTGAACGATCTCACTAAGTCGTTGGTGCTGGGGGACAAAATCCGGCGCGGCAAACTGGCGAGTAGGCTTCTGAAGAGGCTGGGCGCAACCGCGGAGGCTCTCCCCGCCAAAGTGTAGTCGCTCGCTCCAGGAGCAAACGGCCGTACCCCGCCATGGAGGCACGGCCGGAGCCTGCTGATTGCCAGCTTTCCGCTTGTTCGTGTGTTAGCGTGAGAAGCTGATGAACCGCCGCTCTTCTAAGGTGCTGCCACTGTTTCAGGTGGCAATCGTGTTGGTCGTCATTGTCCTTTACCTCGGGTACCGAGTACGAGTGCCGCAGCGATCTCCAAGATATCCTTCGGCGACGAGATCAGTTCCACCGGAACAACCCCTGAACCGGGAGAGCGGGCTTGGGAACCAACGCGAAAATTTGGATCGGTACAACAAGCAGTCTCCCTCAGGGGACGCATCGTGCTTAACCCTCGGCGTAGCCTGCGCCTCGACATATTTCAGTGAGTGGCAGGAGCCTGCCAACGGCGCGTGCGAGCCGGCCATCCGCAATGGGTACCCCGTTCCTGATCCGCGTTGTACCCCAGGGGGTATCAACCCCACAGTTACCGCTCAGGTGCTAACGAATCCCGACTGGCGAACTCGCTGCACCAGAAATTGTGAGAGCAGCGAGTCGGAAAAGCACGTCACATATCGCTGGTACGCCATGACGCCGCCACACGGCAATTCCGGCAGCAATCAGGTGTGTGAACTGGATCATCTGGTGCCACTAGAACTCGGGGGCGCCGATGGCCTTGGCAACATCTGGCCGGAATGCGGTCCGGATGGAGTAACACTCGAAAACCGGTACTTCAAGGTCAAAGATCGTGTTGAGAATTATCTCGCTGGCGAGGTCAGAGCCGGCCGGATGTCGTTGAACGATGCGCAGCGAGGAATCGCGTCGGACTGGACGCAGTATCTGCTGGAAGTCAACCGGTAACCAAAATGCGGTATGGAGGTAACAGGTGTTCGGTGTGGAGCTAGGTCCTCGCCAGACTGCCTCATGGCCCCGCATCGCGGCCAAACAGGTCCTGAGTACCCCGCCCATCCGATCTCCGTACCCTCCACTGGCACGTACCCCCAATTCGAAGCCGGCAATTCCAGAGGGGTACGTACCGACAACGGGTCACGCAGCCTCCGGCAGCGCCCATTTTTGCCGGGTTTTGTACGGAATGACCTCGAAGGCGATCGGAATTGTGTGGTGCAGACCAATCAAGTAGACCTGATTGGTCTGCACTACACCTTCAGGCGCAACAAAGAGGTCCACGTCGCCTGTAATCCGGAAGGATCGTCCAGTCTCGTCCTCCACAGGGGTGACAACAATCTGAGTAATCCGCCTCTGGAAGTCCATTTTGAGAGCTTCCGCCGCGCCGAACAGTAACTTTTCGAGGTCTTCAATCTGGGTGTTTACGAACTCGCGTACCTGTTCGAGCGTCACTTCCGGCAACGGTGGGCGATTCAGGCCTGCCAGTTTCTCGTCGATCCGCTCGATAGACCGTACCACCAACTCCAGCTCCTCATACAGGGCCTTCAATCCGCCGCTCTCACGCACGGCTTTGACCAGGTTTTCCTTGTGTCGGGCCTGCGTCGCCCGGCTCGTTTCCAGGTCTTTGCGCCGTTGCACCGCCGACAGTTCCCCCACCAGACGCGTATTCTTTGCCGACTGAACCTGCTCGAACACCATCTGGATCAGCTCTTCACGATGGGATTCATCGCGGAGTTTCTCGCTCAGAGTGTGGATGAACTCCCGCTCAAGGAGTTCCTGAGAGATGGTGGACTTGTTCGTACACAGACCCCTGTCCTGATACTCAAAGCATCCATAGCGTGTGGGTTTGGTGGTCCTGACAATCAATTTCCCTCCGCACAGTCCGCACCGCAACAAGCCGCTGAAGAGGTATTTCCGGCTTGCTTCCGTACGGGTCATGCCGCCAAGACTCTTCACGCCGATGCGGGTGGCCTTGAGCTTTCGTTTCTCCTGGACGCGCCAGAAAAGGTCGTCCGGCACGATTTGCAGTTCCGGATTTCTCTCTCGAATCCGCCATTCGCTTTGAGGGCGGTCTTGGCGCTCCTTCTTGCCATCGGGATTGCGGATTTCTTTGGTCTTCCCGTAAATCCGAACCCCGAGGTAGCGCTGGTTGGTCAAAATAGTAGTGACCGCACCTTTTGACCATGACAGTTTCGGCCTCTTATGGGTTGGCTGGGGCGGAGCAATGCCATCTTTTCCAAGCATCAGACAAATGTTGCGATCGCTCATATCTTCGTCTGCGGCATGAAATATGCGAAGCACGACCTGACTTTTTTCGGGATCAATGACCTCCTTCATGCCTTTCAGGCCAGGTTCGCCATAGGGCCCCTTCTTGGAAAGATCAAAAACCTTCTCGTTGCGATATCCAAAGCAGATTCCGCCGGGATTGTAGCCGGCATCAAACCGTCCGATTCGACCCCGGCGCACGCGCTTGCCCAGTTTCCTGGAGAACTGTTCGTCACCAGACGCCTTGGCGATGAATGCTTCTCGAAAGGACTCATTCCCAGACATCAGTTCATCGGTCACAAAGTACAGCTTTACGCCCGCATAGTCGAACTGATCGACCAGCTTGCAGACATCGCCCACATCCCTCCCCAGACGCGATGTGTCGTCGAACAAAACGATGTCAAAGGGCCTTGGCTTTTGGTTGGCCAAGACCAGTAGTTCCTGAATTCCTTTGCGGCCCAGCAGGGTTACCCCGGTCTTCGCATGGTCCGCTCGATGATATTCCGGCAAGACCATCCAGCGGTTTTCGTCTGCCGCGTCCTGGCAGTTGCGATACTGGTCCTCAATGGACGAATGCTTCTGGCGCGGACTGCTGTAGCGGGCATAAAAGACGCCGCGCTCGCGACCATCCATCAAGTTAATTTCCGGAGCCTCAAGATTTTCCGTCATATGCTCGAATGGCCCTAACGGCCATCCCTCCTGTAAGAGGTCCCGGAAGTCGAAACACTGGCATTTACTTCAGAAGTTGGCTTTAGGCCGGAAGCCGAGCGTTGCCGTAGAAACTCCCTCGCGAGCAGAGGAGCCAGGAATTCCTTCATAAACAGGAGGTGTGCGTCAGATTGTGCCCCTTCGACAGCTACTTCGAACCGATGGGACTCCCGGTGGCGCCTGCGGTTCTCCTCCGTGCGGGTAGTTGCGGAACTGGTGCCTGCAGGTTTCATGGGCTCCTTCTGCGATGTCATATTCTCCGACAACTCCATCCCTGCAAGGACGAAACGGTTTTGCCAACTGCGCAACGCATTCGTCCCTTGCCGGGTTTGAGGGCCTAACGTTGAATGTTGACGCGGTACTTAATGGGCAACGAGAAAACCGCAGAGTATATCTGCTGGTCTGTCGCGTTCCGATCCGTGAGCCGCAGTGCGGTGGCCTCCACGCCTTCGCCCCGCACGCCCCAGCATCCCCCGAATTCGCAGAAGAATGCCTCTCCGATAATCTCCGGAAAGATGTCCATCTGCGTGGACCCGTCTTCCGGGTGAGTCAGGCAGTATGTATCGCGGTTGTGCGCTCTCAGGTCAGCGACGGTACCCCGGCGACCGTCTTCCCATCTGATCGTGCTGGGTGCGTCTGCGCTCGGGTCGCGGCCCTTCTTCCAGCTTGCCGTAAGTTTCATAAATCCCTTTCTCGTCGGCCGCCTTGATTTGAACGTCGTGCGGGGCGGCTCGACTGCCTACATATGGGATATACAGTGCTCCGGGGTTTTTGGGGACTCGACGAGTGAAACTTGTTTTGAGGAATTTGCGATCTGACGCGGGATAGGGCCGAGGGCCGCAGGATCAGGGCGATCAGCCAAGGGCAGAAGTGTGCAGGCGGTACCAGAAGTGAAGAACTGGCCGTTGCTACCGTGACGGCGGTGATGCTGACCCGGCTGGTGGAACCGAAGCTCAGGGTAGGAGGGTACGATCTGGAGCCGGTTCCGACAGTGTGTGGTGAGCCAGATCACAGTTACTTCCGGATCGGCCACTACACTCCCGGAACTCGGAAAATGCGTCTCAATTGACGCGTCGGCTGTTCTCTTCAGCAGAACGAAGTACGACGCGGGCGAGAGGAGCTAGTTTCTCAGAAGCACCACTTCAGTAATCGCATTGACTAGAGGTATAGTTCATACCACGGTGAGGTTGGCGGGGCAAACAAGGAGCGGCTTGCGCCGGTTGCGGAGCGAAGCACAAGATGCGTTGAACGCTTGCCAGCATTGGCTCGTCCCCGTCTGTGGAGAGGATGAAGCAGGCAAACATTCTCTTTATGGAGACTCGCTTCACGGCTACAAGTGCGTTCCGGGAACGGTAGGAGACCCGTGTCCGTGAGAAAAGGGCTTCTAGCGGTTCTAGGGGGCGTGCCTTCGGACAAATGGAAATCCCTGCTCATCGCGCCTGGGGACACCAACTATTTTTCGGTCGTGATCGATCCTGGTTTGCTGGACGTGCGGCGAGGTGATGAACTCAGAGTCGAGGTGGACAGTTGGTCGAGTGAGGTTGCCATGCGCACTGGAGAGTCAGAGAAGCAGCTTACGTCGCCACCGTTTGAATGCACAACAAGTTATTCATTTCATTGGCTGTTTCTGAAAAGCCTTCGAGTGGTTAGGCGTCGGTGCGCGGTTCTTCGCTTGACTTGCAAGACGCGGCGGTGATTAGTGGGCCCAACTACAACGCCAGCCAGATTGAACTCCCCGGAGTCGCCAGACTGGAAGTCTTTTTCCTCTTCCCTTCATTGAGCGGCTGGTTGTGTTGGCTGTGCAGGGGGCTGCACCTGCATGTAGCCTGCCGGGATGTCGAAGTGGGAAGGATCGACGGGCGCCGACGAGAAATTGGAAGTCGTGATTTGCGTCTCCATCAATATGGAATTCGGTGCTTGTGCCTGGGCTGCGTTCTGATCCTGATCCGGTGGCGGAGCCTGCTGCTTCTTTTTGCCGAAACCGCCAAAGCCCGGGATGCGGCTGGCGAGGGCTGAAGTCATTCCTTGTTTTGCCACGTCGCCGGCGCTCGGTCCTGCGGGAGCCGCGGGTGTGGGCGCTTCGGATGCAGCCGGAAGCGGCTGGCCGTTCAAGGTGGTGCCCATGCGCATGACCTGCATGATTGGCACGCCATCCAGCTTCTGCATCTCTTTGGCCATGTCGCCAAGAGCCGCGCTGGCCCCGGGATTCTGCGCCAGCATCTTGCTGAAGTCGTAACCCAGCCCCCGGGTGGCATCGGCCATCTTTTCCGCCATGCGCCCGTAGAAGTCGCGCACCTGATCGTAGCCGGGAATTGCCGGCACCATCCACATGTCGTTGGTGATGGCCATGGCGCCGGATTGCTGGGGCTGCTGAGCAGTGGCGGCGGTGGTGGCAGTCATGGTCATGGTGAGGATGGCTTCGTTGCTCTGCAATCCGCTGATCTCTTTTTGCGCGCCGGTCTTGCGCACCTTGACGTCGAAGCTCATCTTCACGTTGGGATCGGCGGCAGGTTGAGCAGAGGCAGGTTGAGAGGGCTGCTGCTTCTCCATCTGCTGGCGCGCATTCTCCACTGCCTGCTTGATCTGGTCGAAGGTCATCACCGTGTAGGTCTTTTTTTGAACATCGATCTGCGTGATGGTCTCCTTGTCGAGATCGATGATCTCAATCGACTCGGGCGACACGTTGGCCAGTTTGTTGTTCTTGAGGTAGATTGTCGAGACGACGGGGTCGCCGACATGGCGCGCCTGCGAACTGAAGAAGCCGACGGACTTGACCATGTGCAACAGCGAGCCGCCGGTTAGTTGCGTAGTTTGCTGGTAGGTGTAGTCAGTAGCATGGAGAGTGGCGGGAAGGGAGAGAGCGAGCAAGAATACAGCGCACTTTACGAGGGGGAGCATCGGTGAATCCTCCAGGGTGGAACCAACGGCAGAGAGGGCAATCGGCAGCGGGCCGCCTGACTGGCCGAAGTTTACGCGCCGAGATAGTGCGCGTCAACGAGAATGCGTTTCAAAAAGCGACGAGGCCGTCGGGGCAAATTATTGCTGAACGCGGCGTTTTCAAGGGGCTGTGCATGAGTGCCGTGGGGACTTCGCCTCTGTAGGCTGAAACAAAGCCGGTGTTTGTATAAATGTGTTTGCCGACGGGTAGTGTCCGTGTAGGCCACAATCCAACCGGAATCGAGTAGGCGCCTCCGAGTCGGCAGACTTCCTGATTCTCAGACCGCTTTTGCTATGATCGGCATTCATCTCCGGCGCAGAAATAGAGTTTCCACTTTTTCTCCTCTCCGAATTCGACGCAACTGGCTAAGCAAATGCTTTAGGGGAGTTTCGGGGTCGCCATTGTAGTCTTCATCGATGTCTTCCTGCTGGCGGATCTGGCTTTTCACCACTTCGATCACGCTAGGACGGTAGATCGCGGCAAAGGGGAGAAAGGTCAGTCCCATTGCGCTTACGACTGCAATGGCAAAGCGCCGACGTTTGCGAGAACGTATTGGCTTCCGTATGAGTTGCTTCAGGCGGGAAAAGACCACGACGATCGCGACGATCGACATGGCTAAAACGGGTAGAGCAACTGCGAAGCTTTGAACTAAGTCCAGAGCATTGAACATCACCACCCTCAACGCGGCGGAGAAAGGCCGTGGAAATAGAAGGAAGATCAATCGGTCCAGAGCGGACGCAGCCGCTAAGGGCGCAATCTGCACTGAACAGGATCAGGAGAGTGTGATGCCTGAAGGTGGAGGACGCTGGAACGATGGCGCGAGTGCCGGGGATTCCGACGCGTGGCCCAGAGTGAGAAGAGCAAACAGCGGAAGGATTTCGAGGGGCGCAATCAAGCCTACGAAGAAGACGGGCAGAAGAGCCAGCCACAGAGACTGATCGGGACTATTCCCGCTTACATTCGGGGCGATGAGGACGACGAGTGCGATGACGATCGCAGTACACGCTATCCAGAACCATACGCGTTTCTGTCGGAAGACGCTCATCTGTCAGGGACAGTATAGCAATTTCTTGATTTCGGGGCCGACCATGTGTGAATCCGCATTGTTGGTGTATCACCGCCAACCCGTCAACCGCCAACCCGTCAACCCGTCAGTAACTCAGAAGTACTGGGCGGGCTGGCATGCTTGGAGGGGTACGCGGTGGTGCCCGCAAGGATGGCGGAGCGACAGAAACTTAGAGGCCAACCAGTAAGCCATGCGTCTTCGTTAGCTGACCTTGATCGAACTCAGCCCGAATCTGACGCACGATCCTGCGTTCCTCTGCGGACTTAACAAATCTCATGTGGTCAGGGTCGTACAGTCGCACAGACCAGGGATGCTTCAGGCAGGTTACGGTCGTGACGGTTAGGTCGTGATACCGTTCGTGAGCACGGGTGAATGGCCAACTCCAGTTCACGCTATCTTCCGAGCAGGAACACGCAGTGCGATCGTGAAAAATTCCCAGCACGACATCTCCTAACTGCCGATCAGCCCAGATTATGCCGCATCGACGTTGTTGGTCAGCATACGACGCCGAGTGGTCGTTTGAGATGACGATTATGGTTCAGTCTGCGTTCGGGGCGCCATTCCATCAAAGTTGCACTCTTGAACCAAAAGCACCACTAAATCCTGAACTGACCCCCCGAGTGGCTTCAAGGGTCCAACAACTCAGGCAGTGCACCAACCCCTTTATCTACAGGGGTTCGAGGGTGAACTCCTTGGAGAGGTACTCGGCGGTGCTGGCGAGAATGGACCCAGTGTACCCCGCAGTTGGACCTTCAGATGTAATCAAGTATTACTGACAGTTTCCCACCACCCGCCCGGAGCTCACACCTTGCTCAAGACTTGAGTCTGTTATGCGAAGTCACAAGTTGCCCAGGGAGAGGCCAGTCTGGAGGCGCGTGTGACTGCTCTCACAGCACATCTCTTCTTACAAGAGCACTATTCAGCCACGGAAGAACTAGTTTCGCGCACAAACAACATGCAGTCACCTCCCGTGACAGGAGCATTGAGAGTTCTACTGCAGCTTCGGTCAGAGTTGGAATTGTTGCCATTCTCGGGGGGTAGAGTGCCTTCGATGGTCGGTGGGACCTCCGGGTTGTAAGTAGTGGTTTAGCAGAGTGTACTGTGTGGGGTACGCATGAACAGTTCGAATGACACCGGCACGCCTAAAAAGACTATGAGGTCTACCCTGCTGTGCTGCTTTGTTCTGGGGCTGATCTCAACTTTCACATACGGACAAATCACGCCCACGCCGGTCCCGCCCAAGTCCATACCATCCGCTCCGTCCTCAACTGCTATCGATTACTCCGCGGAGCCGATTGTCATCGAGCAACTCGACCACGTTTACACCATGGCTGCGAATGGGACAGGGGTCCGCCAATTTACCGTGGTCGCACGTATCCAGTCCGATGCCGCTGTTCGCCAGGTCGGAGTTCTGCGCATTCCCTATGCCAGTAGCTCCGAGCACGTTGAACTGGATTACATCCGCGTCCGTCGGCCTGATGGCTCTCTCACCGAGACCCCCGTGACTGAAGCTATTGATATGCCTACCCCTGTTACGACCGCAGCTCCCTTCTACAGTGACCTGAAGGAGCTACAGGTTCCCATTCGCAATCTCCGCGTGGGAGATCGTCTCGAATGGCAGGCGAAGGTCATCCGCACCAAGCCTGAAGCCTCAAATCAGTTTTGGGGTCAGGAAACGTTCATCACCGATGGTGTTGTTCTGTCACAATCGATTGAACTTCGCGTTCCCAAGGAAATCTACGTCAACGTTTGGAGTCCCACCAGCAAGCCTTCCGAATCCACCACCCCCGCGGAGCGCATCTATCGTTGGGAATATTCCCAGAAGAAGCCTTCTGTCGGCCCTGAAGCGGAAGCCGAAAAAGAACGCAAGAAGAAGCAGCTATGGACCGCCGAACAGGAACTTGAGGAGAAGGAGGGTAAATTTCAGTCAGTCGCTTGGACAACTTTCAAGAGCTGGGACGCCGTCGGCGACTGGTATCGTGCCTTGCAAAGCGATCGTATTCTCCCTCTCGACCCAGAAGTGCAGGCTAAAGTCACCGAACTGACTGCAGGCAAAGCCACCCTGGAAGAAAAAGTCCTCGCAGTTTACAACTATGTCTCGACCCAAATTCGATATATTGGCGTGGACTTTGGGGTTGGCCGTTACCAGCCCCATCACGCCGTGGAGGTACTGGAGAATCAGTACGGCGACTGTAAAGACAAGCACACTCTCTTAGCCTCCATGTTGCACGGCCTTGGGCTGCAGCCCGATGCCGTTCTCATCGGCGCAGGCTTACGCTTCAACGAAGCTGTTCCTTCACCTCAGTCCTTCAACCATCTCATCACCAGAGTCTCTGTCAATGGCCACGCGGCGTGGCTTGATTCAACTGCCGAAGTCGCTCCGTACCAAGTTCTCAATTATGCGCTCCGCGACAAGAGCGCTCTTGTCGTCCCCGTCTCCGGCATCGCCAGGATTGAACGTACCCCCGTCAGCTTGCCTTTCACTGCCTCCCAGAAGATGGATGCCGTCGGAACACTGGACAATACCGGAATCTCCAACTCACACATCGTCCTAACCCTCCGCGGCGACAACGAACTCTTGGCTCGCAGCGCCTTTCACCAGGTTTCCCCCGGTCAATACGACCAATTAGTCCAACAGCTCACTCAGAGCATGGGCTACGGGGGTACTTCGAGCCATGCCGAAGTATCGCGGCCTGAAGACACCGTTGCGGCCCTCCAAATCGCCTTTGACTACAAGCGCGAGAAAGCCGGGGACTGGGATAATCATAGGATCGTCCCACAGCTCTCCCCGGTTAGCCTTCCTCGTCTACAGGAGAGCGATCCACCGGTCCAATCCATCTTTCTCGGTACACCCCATAGCGAAATATCGACGTCGGCGATGAAACTCCCTGACGGCTGGGTCGCCGAACTGCCCGAAGCCGTTCATGTCAAATCCCCTTGGGCAACTTACGACGAAACTTATCGCTTCGAAAATGGCACCGTCTACGCAGAACGTAAAATCGATGTTCTTCAAGAACGTGTCCCGGTCGCTGACTGGAAAGCCTACAAGAAATTCGCCGACGAAGCCGGCCTCGGTAACGAAACGTACATTCAGCTTACTGGCGGGGGGCTCAAATCCTCTGTCATACCATCTGGGAGCTACGGCCTCGGCGCCGTGACCACAACCAAGTTCATCGGTGATCCTAGAGCGGCCAAGCTGATTGCTGCCGGGCGTCTTTCCATCCAGCACCGTGAGTTTGAGACAGCCCAGTCTCAGCTCGATGAAGCCCGTGCGCTGAACGCTGAGCAAGCGAGGCTGTGGGCAAACTACGGCTATCTCGAATTCCAGCGCGGCAATATGTCTGCTGCGATTGTCGATTACCGAAAGGAGCTGGCCCTCTTTCCCGATAATTACGGCACCTATTCCTCTCTCGCAGACGCCCAGGACATCCTCGGTCAAGAGAAAGAAGCCAAAGAGACGCTGCAGACATGGGCCTCCGAGCAACCGGACAATCCCGTGCCGGTCGCTGTCCTTGTCTCTTTGCTGCTCGATGAGGGCCACCCATCAGACGCGGTCGCTGCTGCAGATGCCGGCATCGCCCATCTTCCCGAATTGCGCAGGGGCGACCAGCGTCTCCAACTGGTGGCTGGCCGTGCCCAACTCGCAGCCGGCATGAAGCAGAAGGGCGAAGCCACGATGCTCGCTGTCCTCCACACCACAACTGACTCCGGCATGATGAACGACGTTGCGTATGAGCTGGCCGACGCTGATCTCGACCTGTCGCTCGCCGAGTCCACTGCCAAAGCGGCCCTTTCCGAACTCACTGCGGAAAGCAAGACCTGGACCCTCCAGGGAAATCCCCAAAACGCCTTGGCTAAAAGCCGCCTCATTGACGCCAACTGGGACACTGTCGGTTGGATACTCTACCGACAAGGCAAGCTCGCAGAAGCCGAGAGCTATATCCAAGCTGCCTGGGCCAATTCCGCGACAGCGGAGGTCGGCGAGCATCTGGCGGAGATAGCCGAAGCCAAAGGTAATTCTGACGAAGCCCTGCGCCTTTGGGAACTGGCGCAAGCTACCATTCCCTCCTACCAGCGGCCCGGCGTTCGAAAAAATCCCGGTGCCACCCAGAAAGAGCTGACCGAACATATCGAGGCACTTCGCAAGGCTGGCGCGAAGGAGCCTCTCGACGACCTGGATGCAACCCTTAAGCAACTGCGCACCGTATCCCTTGGCAACTCAGGGGGCTTCATCGGCACCGCCGGATACCGCCTCCTGCTTGGCAATGGAGAAATCCTAGACGTTCAGAAGTTAAGCGAGAAAGGGCCTCCTGTAGCCGACGAACAAATCAAAGGCGCCAAACTCCCCTCCTTCTGGCCAGTGGGATCAGACGCCCAACTAATGCGCAACGCTATCCTCAATTGTCACGCTGATACCTGCGAACTCGTTTTCGAACACTGATCGACAACTCCCGAAAAGAGGCAACACTCCCCGAAAACCAGAACTGGCATCTCTGGGGTTTCTTCTACACGGCTCTTAGTTTCAATCGTTGACTACTGGACGTGGGCGAGTGACGAGTAATCCGGAAGTTCTCTCCCGGAGCCGGTTACGACTGTGCGTTGTGAACCAGATCACACTTATGTCCGGATGGCCCACTAACCTACCGCGACCCGCTCGGTGAGCGGTCTAGGAGCCCAACATTGGTGACGGCGCAGAGAGGTGGCAAGCGAGTCGGTTATCGTTTGCGGCACAGGCCACTGGGCACCCGAGGCGCACCGTACCCTCGAAGATGTGTTCGATTCGAGTCGCTTTCTCCGCTGGCACCACCACTACTGTGGTCGCGCTCATGGCAGCAGCTTCCATACGGTCAGCGCAACGATGAGTTGCTCGACGTGCTCGGGTGTCAGCAGCGCCCTGCAGTGCCCGCCGTAACGCCCTGGATTGGGCAGATCGATCTGACAGAGGCGGTTGGACCCGTCCTCATTGGCGATGGCTTCGATTGTGAAGTTCACATTGGTCTCCACGGTGGGTACGCTTCTGGAGAACGCTTCCGGGGTTTTCGCTGCGGGCATCTGCAGCAGCGTGGCTTTCATGTGACCTCCGCACTGGCTACCCTTAGGCTGGTTCTGTTCAAGAGCCGAGTCGGCCTCAGAAATCCCAGTCCGCTTCTTCCCGCTCCTGCTGGCTTTGGGGCTTATTACACCGTGGACACTTGTAGTGGAGGTCGGCTTCCACGATCGTGTTCACAGGTAGGTCCATCGCTTTTATGATTCTGGCTACTGTGGCCGGGTCGTTGAGGATGCACCCGTCGGCCAGCAGATAAAACTTCTCAGCCTTTGAGTTGTACGTAACTCGGCCGCGTGGATGCTCTTCGTACTCTACGTCGTTAGGTATGGCCCCGAGGCGTTGCTGGTCACTCCAGTAATCGATGTGACTGTTGCCGTGCGTCAAACAGTCGCCGTAGGGTTCGGCTTCGCTCAGGGGGCTGGCGTCGAGGATCAAGCGGCCCCCAACAAGCCAGAATATCCCGACCTTGGGTTGTGCTTGCCCTGTCACTTCTTCTCCTCACTGCCATGACGATCCAGGTCTTTCCCCTCTGGCTCATCATCCAACAACTCTGCCTGTTCGAACATCGTTTGCAGCACAGGCGGCATGCATTGTTGGTCCTTCAGTTCCTGAAACACCGGGCAATTCGCCATCTCGTCGGCAGTGTGTGCCTCATGTTCTTCTATGGAATAGAAGTCCTTGTTGCACCACAGGCAGAAGCCGACGATGTGGTTTCCATCCGCGTCCTTGAACATTGACGACTCTTCAGGTTGCGCAGCAGGTGGCGCCGCAGTCTGCCCGGGCTCGTACCCCATGGCCAAGAGCTGCTCAGCGCGGTGTTCTGGACACACGATCAGTTCGACGGAACACTCGCTATGATCGCCGTCCTCCATGGAAACGCCGTGGGTCAGGCACATACATACACTCGGTTCGGTGCTGCCTAGGAGTGGGCGCACGGCAGCACCCTCGCATTCCCAATAATGCCCTGCGAAATCACAAAAATGGCGATGGCTCATGTCATTCCTCTTTCTTAGTTCCGTGCCTGCAGTCGGGCGATGAGCGCCCGCTCAAGCGGCGCGTAAAATTCGTAGAAGTCTTCAACCGGGTCTTCCGGCATGCGGCTGTTTTCCAGGTAGAAACCTGGCTCCTCCCCGGTGGCCGTCGTCGGCTCGATCAGCAAGACGATCCGATCGGTCCTCTCCGGTGGAAAGTCACTGACCACAACCGGAACGCGGAAGTAGAGAGTGTTAAGTCGGTCGAAGCATTCAGGATCGCCGTGACCGATCGTGATGTACCCGTCTTCGACGGCATCGATGGGGTCACTCGCAATCCACCATCGCTTTCCGCCGATGCTCAATCTCTTCAGCACCTCGCGCAGGGTCTGAAGGCTGGTGACAATGCCTAGTTCAAGCTCGCTCAGGTCTGTATCCATGACTATTCCTCCTATCTGTTATTTGAGAGGCCATGGCTTTCCATGTCCGGATCGTCCAGGACCGCTGAGATTCAGCGGGAACCCTGCCAAGGGGTACGCGGGAGTCGCCATCTTCTGCCCTCAATAGGTACATACAGAGCCGGAGCAGTTTTGGGGACTGGACGAGCAAGAAATATCTTCAGAAGGTGTCTACGGGTGAACCGACCAATCATCCGGTGACCGCTTGCATAACATGTGATCCGCATCACTCATCGATGAGCTTCCGGGTCTAATTCGAAAGGTGTACCCCGGACAAAACGCCGAGCAGCTATGATCAGTGGGGTTCGCATCGAAGCAAGGCCAAGGGTTTTTCTAAGCTAGAAATGAATTGGGCTTATACTACACTCCATAAAAATTTGTGAGCAGTTAATTGGCGTGAAACGACCACTCAGGTTGGCGGTGAGCCTATGGGTCCGCAAAGGAGATTGACGCTTCGCATCCTATTTATTGCCTTGTTGATATTGAGGCTTGGCTCTGCTCAGGTCTTGCAGCCGCATGGAAGCGGCATTGCGCAAACGCAGCGGGGACGTTTGATCCGCAAGCAGGCGATAGAACGGCATTTCGAGTCCATTGAGCCCCGGCCGCTGCGGCAGTTCGACGGGGCAGTTCCAGGATCGGCGCTGCTTGCGCAGCATCGCGAGGCGGCGGCGAAGGTTGAGACGCGGGTGAGGGCGAGCCTGGCGGCCCGGCCCCAGGCGACATCGCAAAGCAATGCTTTGTCCGGCATCCTGTTCCGGCCGGCAATCCCGGCGGGCGTGCTGCCCACCAGCGTGGTCACGGGGGATTTCAACCGCGACGGCAAAATGGATTTCATTGTTGCCAACGCGCTCACCAACGATCTCTGGCTGTATCCGGGCAACGGCGACGGCACGTTTCAGCTTCCGAAAATTATTCCGCTGAGCAAGGGACTTTCGCCGGTTGGACTGGCGACGGCCTCGCTGCGCAACACCGGCATCCTGGACCTGGTGGTCGCGGAGTCTGACAGCTCAACCATCGGAGTTCTGCTGGGAAATGGCGATGGCACGTTCGGCTACGAGACGGAGTACGCCCTGCCCGAACCGCCCGAGTCGGTGGTGATTGACGACTTCAACCACGATGGCAAGCTGGACATTGCTGCGGTAATGGACACCATTGTCACACCAACCACAGCCCAGGTTCCCTATATCGCGCTCCTGACCGGAGATGGCACAGGAAATTTCGTAGCTCCTGTCATCACTTACTTTGGCGACCCAATATTTTTTTCCAGCACCGCCTTGAACATTACCTCAGGCGACGTGAACGGGGACAGTTTGCCCGATCTTCTAATTACGGGGCCGGGCGATGAAAACTCCCAGATTTTCCTGAACAACGGGGATGGAACGTTCACGGCGGGCGCGGTTGTGGTGGAAAACGACCAATTTAACGGCATGCCTCTCGTAATGGACGGCCGGTTGGGCGACATAAACGGAGATGGCTGCCAGGACGCCGTGGTGGCCGATGAGTGGACCATGGTTTGGGTCGCGTTAGGGGATTGCTCAGGAAAATTTGCAGCGCCGGTCCCGATTTACACGGGCGTCAACAATGCCGCAGTTCGCCTGGCCGATGTAAACGGCGACGGAAATCTGGATATCGTCACCTCTGCATTCGCCGGATTCAGTCAGGTTGGATTGGGGATGTATGGCGGCGACTCGATCAGCGTGGCCCTGGGCGACGGGAAAGGAAATTTCAGTACGGCGCGTCAATACACGGGGACAGGCCAGGCGTTTTCAATCGGAACCGCGGACTTCACCGGCAGCGGCGTGCCGGATGTGGTGACCGCGGAGAGCGACAGCGATACGGCAACCGTTTATACAAATGACGGCACAGGGGGATTCGGTTCTCCGCAAGGCATTTACACGGGAGTCACAGGTCCGGGCGCAGGGAGCATCAATAACCCGTTTTCCGATCTTTCGTTCGTCGACTTGAACGGCAGCGGCAAGATCGATGCGTTTTTCGTGGACGAAGGATTGATGGGCGAGTTCTACGCGACCAGCTTTCTGAACGACGGAACCGGGAAGTTCACCGGTCCCATCAATACGGATATGGGCGTCGCTATCTCCACAAACTGGGTCGTCGATTATCGTCTGGGAGATTTCAGAAACACAGGCAAGCTCGATGTGGTGGCGATTGGTGACGATCAGGCAGCTTCAGGATCATCGCAGTTCATTCTCTTTATGGCGGGAAACGGAGACGGGACGTTTGCCAAGGGTAGTCCGGTGACGACAACCGGGGCAGACGGTATCCTGACCACCGGGGACTTCAACCACGACGGCAAGCTGGACTTTGTAGCCGTGAACGGAACGAACACACACGCGCTGACGACTTTTCTTGGCAGAGGTGATGGCACGTTTCGTGCACTCGCGCCTATCACGATCACTGACACTGGAAACACCGTTGGAGGGACCTATCCAAGCCGCATCTACACCGGGGACTTCAACCGCGACGGCAAGCTGGACGTGCTCGTGTTCACCACCGGAAACGGCTATGGAACGACCGAATCGACCGTCTGGGAGCTCGACGGCAACGGCGATGGAACCTTCCAGATGCCACGGCAAATCTTCACGGATTTCCAGCCGTTTGCGCTGGCAGACTTGACCGGGAACGGTTACCCCGACATTGCGGAGTACATCTCCCTGTCGCCGATTGGAATCCCGGAAACTACAACCTTCACCAACTATCTTGATCAGCCGGGCGGCAGCTTTACGCAGAGCAGCTCCTACTCGCCATACTCGGCAGTCTCGCAACCGGTGCAGCCCTATCTGCAGAACGGGGACCCGCTCGCTTCATCGATCGTAGGGGTCTATAGCAGGGACGGCAAGCCTGACGAGGTGGCATTTCAATTTCAGCAAACCCCGTACGGGTATTCAAACATCTATGCGCAGATTCTGATGGGGAACGGCGATGGAACATTTACGCCGACCTACGATATCTTTCCGTTTCTTGGCGGATACCCGCTCTATGCGCGCGATTTGAATGGGGACGGGATCGCCGACATGGTCGAGGTGGACAACGCTACCTCGTCGCTGCACGTCTTTCCTGGTGGACCGGCTCCGGCATTGCAGATCGCGCTCGCCGAGCCCATCGTCACGGGGAATCAAGGCTGCGGATGGGTGTTTCCTGACGTTGCGTCGAGCTCCTCGCAGACCGTGACACTGTCGTCGTCAGTTTCCGGCGTGACCCTGCCCAGCTCAATGACGATTCCCGCCGGAGCGCTGAGCGCCCAATTCTGTTACACCCTGGCTAACAACTTCAACTGGCACCAGGTCTTCGACATCAATGCCACGTTGAACGGCACCACAGCGACGGCGTACGCCTCAGACAGCTACGCTCTGGGCTTCAGTGAATCCGTTTCTGCGGTCGCGCCGGCCGCGGTGTACCAAGGCCAGAGCAGCACGCCGCTCGCGTTGACGCTCACCGCGCAACAGGGCTACAGCTCGACGCCAAACCTCTACTGCGAGTGGCTGACCCAAGGCGACAGTTGCCAGTTCAGCTCAAATACACTCAGCGTGTCGCCCGCGGGCCCCACAAGTACCACTGTCACGCTGGTGACCGCAGCGGATGCGGCGGCCTACGGCAATTCGCACAGTTTTACCATCGTGGCCGACGATGGAAATGTGACTCAGCGGCAGACTGTGAGCCTGGGCGTGGCGGAGCTCGAGATCACTGCTCAATCCCCGCTCAGCATTCCATCGCTCACGCCAGGGAGCGGCACCGAGGCATTTTCCGTAAATGGAATTCCTCCTTATCAGTTCAGTTGTTCCGGATTGCCAGCCGGGGCGAGTTGCTCTTTCTCCGGCGCTCAACAATCGTTTCCGTCGGTTAGCGTAATCGACTTGACGGTGAATGTGCCAGCGGGCATCGCCGACGGCAGCTACCCGTTTACAGTTGCGACAACTAGCCAATCTAATACCGCTTCAGCGCAGGAAATCCTGCAGGTCATCAGCTACAGCATCCAGGGACCGTCCGCGAGCAGCGATTGGGTGTTCCCGGGCACAACACAAACGATCCCGATCAGCGTGCAAGGCTCGTCGAACTGGTGGGGAGGATATGTGACAATCGGCTGTTCGCTGGACGTTGCGGCGACTTGCACCGGCGGGAGTGTAAATCCCGGCACGCCGATGAGCCTGAGCCTCAGCGTTCCTGCTGGAACAACTGTGGGGCAACATCAATTGAAAGTGACCGGGACCTACGCCGGCGTGACCCAAACCTACACGTTCCCCATTTACGTTGTCAGCTTCACCGGCTCCCTGAGCAGTTCGACGCTCACAGTGGCGCGGGGCGGAACCGGCACGTTGACAGCGACGTTGAATGCTTCAACCGGGTTCAGCGATTCCGTGGCACTGGCCTGTTCAGGCACGTCACAACTTACCTGCACCTTCAGCCAATCTTCTCCAGAAGTCACAGGAGGCACCGCGCAAACCGTTACTATCACGGTGAACACCAGCGCTACGGCTCTCATTGAATCAAAGCCTGGACCTCCTCCAGTTCGCACCCTGATCGCCTTCGTAGGCTTGTTCCCGCTGGCGCTCTGCTGCGGACTTCTGCGCAGGAGATGGCGTAATGTCCTGCTGGTTTTCCTGGTCGGGTTCACGGTCTTCGCATTTGTAGGAGCTTGCGGAGGAGGCGGAGGAGCTGGCGGCGGAGGCGGTGGAGACGGAGGCGGAGGGTCGAACACGTATTCGTTAACAGTGACGGCCACTCCCGGCGGCACATCGATCGTGAACACGTTGGGCACCGTTACGGTTACGGTGACTCACTGACCCGGTTCCGCTTTCAGGGATCAGGGATCGCTGTCCCCGACTGACGGAGACTTGCTCAATGGGCGAGATTCACCCACCTGGAATGTGACACAGCCACGGCTTTGTGAGACTTGGGGTTCACGTAGCGCTCACCAAACACCGGTACCCCCGGCCGTTTGTCCGGCAATTCAGCGAAGCACATAGCCTTCGGCGAGGTCCGTCGATGCGACAGAGAGCGCGGGAAGGGGGTACTCCCGAATGTGGGCAAATTGTCCAACTTCGCCTGAGCCGCACGCTGCTTGGCGTGGAAGTCCTTTGTTTTTGGGGTACCTTCAAAAACACGGGTTTTTCTGGCGGTTTATTTTTGAAAAAAACAGGCGCCCGCGCTGGCAGCAGCACACCAACCGCCACGCCGACGCCCAACTTGTCTGCGTCGTGGACTTTGAACTAGCTTTCCAGCACCTCACCCTCGAAGAGCAAACCGCGCTCGCGCTCCACTACCGCGAAGGCCTGGGACACAGCACCGTAGCCGCGGCTCTCGGCTGCAGCCTGCGCAAGCTGGCCTACCTCATCCCGGCCCTGCGCCAGCAACTGGCCGACATCCTAGACCGACGCGACCTGCTGTAAGGCGCGGGAGCGAATATCATGAAGGTGTGATCTCAAGCCCACCGCCTCCCGATCCCATCGCCGCGAAGACACTCTGGTACACAATTCTCAGCGCATACGCGGCAATTGCGGGAGCAGTCATAGCCCTGCTTGCTGCAATTGCTGCGGCGTGGGCGCTCTATTATGCCAAGCACGGTCCAAGCAAAGAAGACCTCAAGCGCGTCGAAGACAACACCAAAGAGACTGCGACTCACGTAAAGGCTGTTCGGCAACACACGTCAGAGACCGCCGACCACATTGAAGCTGTAAAGGATCACATAGCTAGTGTCGATGACCACGTGACCGAAATGCGAAAGTCGGAGGCCCTCTCAGACGAACTGTATCGTTTATCCGTATTAGTCACCGGCGGCGGGCGCGTGGCCGGGCCGCTAAACCTAACTTTCACCCTTCAGGACGCCGATGTTACCCTGCATCGCGTGGAACTGGTCAACGATAACAAGGTTCTCGCTGGTGTAGCTGATTGCGTGAGGAGTCAGCCCTTGGTTTTCACCGCTGCGATAAACCCCGTCCTCGCCAATCAATGGTTCAATAGTTCGAAGCCCGAGTCCCACGCCCCGGACAGGAGTTTGGGCTTCCGCCTGTTGTTGACGCTCAAAGGGGATGAAGCCTACAAGTCGTACATAGTTTGGATGAGGCAAGCATCGCAGCAAGGTCCAGGAGGCCCAGGTACTAGCGAGAACATCTGGGTGCTCAGCGAAATAATGTGAAGAACGGTGCTGCTGCGCCCATAAAAGACCATAGATAAACCCAGCTAAGCCTATAGAAGGTGCGGACAAATCCAGCTGCAGCGAGCGGGATGCCATCGCCTCCCTCGGCGTGTGGGTCACCGGCACTTCAGGGCCGGCTGATCCTAGCTTCCGCTTTCCCATCGGTAATTCTCCTTGTGTGTTGAGATGCGGGTGAAGCGTCGCAACCTATGGTCATAGCGCCAACTCTACCCTTAATAGTCTTTATGTATTTATATGGGGCACCGGCCCCCCCCCCCCCCCCCCCCCCCCCTTTTTCCCCCCCCCCACCCCCCCCCCCCCCCCCCAAAAAAAAAAAGAAAACACTTCGGCGCCTTCGGCGCCGATTTGGTTTCCTTAGTGACAAAAATAAGGGGCTGTGAAAAAAATTGTATTATTTGGTTTATTTGTTTTATTTCCACAAC
>Ga0182013_10000371_pt1 | contig 62424 bp, 59 predicted proteins | sample 612S2MmetaG_FD_120487 | JGI IMG/M metagenome (GOLD analysis project Ga0182013, IMG submission 120487) | Permafrost microbial communities from Stordalen Mire, Sweden - 612S2M metaG | ecosystem: Environmental > Terrestrial > Soil > Wetlands > Permafrost | place: Sweden: Stordalen | collected...
ACGACACGCCCAACTTCATCGCCAACCGCATCGGCATCGCGGTGATGTTCACGGCCGCCAACCTGATGCTCGAGCAAGGCCTGACGGTCGAGGAGGTCGACGCGCTTACCGGCCCGGTTATTGGCTGGCCGCGCACCGGCACCTTCCGGCTCGCGGACCTGGTGGGCATCGACATCCTGGCCCATGTTGCCGCCAACTTCCCCCAGGGAGTAAGCGGCGGCAAGTTCTCCGCAGTTCTCGAAGAGCTCCTGAAACGCAACTGGCTGGGCGATAAGACCAAACAGGGTTTCTACAAGAAGTCAACCGGCCCGGACGGGAAAGAGATTCGCCAGGCGATCAATCTCGAAGACTTTACCTATCGGCCTCAGGCCAAGCCCGCGCTTCCCGCTCTGGACATGGCCAAGAATGCCGCTACCGTCGCCGAGCGCCTGCGCCTCGTGCTGGCCAACGACCCCGCCAAGGACAAGGCTGCGGCCTTCCTGTGGCCGTTTCTTGCCTCGCTGTGGAATTTCTCGGCCGACCGCATTGGCGAAGTGGCGGCCGACGCCGTCTCCATCGACCGCGCCATGCGCGCCGGCTTCAACTGGGAGCTCGGCCCATTCGAGATGTGGGATGCAGCAGGCGTCGGTGCCACCGTGAAGCGCATGAAGGGCTCAGGCATTCCGGTCAGCACTAAGGTCGAAACGCTTCTCGCGGCCGGTCAAAGCTCGTGGTACTCGCCCGACGGCCGCTCGTGCTTCAATCCCGCGGTGGGCGCCCTCGAGCCCGTCTCGACCACTGCCGGCCACGCCCGCGTAGCCGACTTCCGCCGTGGCGATAAGAAGCTGGGTGGCGTTATCCGCTCCAACGCGGGCGCGTCTCTCATTGACCTCGGCAACGACATAGCCTGCATCGAGCTTCATTCTCTCAAGAACGCCATCGGCAACGACGTTCTCTCGTTCATTTCCCCCGTGCTCAGCCCCGGCTCTGACGCGGTCCGCAACTTCGCCGCCTTCGTCATTACCGGCGATCGCGAGAACTTCTCCGTCGGCGCCAACCTGATGCAGTTGCTGCTGCTGGCCCAGGAAGGCGAATTCGCCGAGCTGAACGCTGTCATCCACTCCTTCCAGCAGATGACCGCGGCCATCAAATACTGTCCCCGCCCCGTAGTCGTCGCGCCCTTCGGCCTGGCCCTCGGCGGCGGAGCTGAAATCTGCCTGCACGCCGCCCGCCGACAGGCCCACGCCGAAACCTACATCGGCCTTGTCGAAGCCGGAGTCGGGCTGATTCCCGCAGGTGGAGGGACGAAGGAAATGCTGCTTCACGCCATCGACAGCGCCATCGCGCTCGCACCTCCCGACCCTCGCGATCCTCCCAGCCGCTTCGCCCAGTCCGCCGAACTCCTAGCTGCCCTTAAGCGTTCGCTCGAAACCATTGCGATGGCCAAAGTCTCCACATCCGCCGCCGAAGCCCGCTCGCTTGGCCTGTTCGCGCCCTCTGACGGCATCACCCTCAACCGCGAGCGCCTGCTGCTCGACGCGAAATACCAGGCCACGGCGCTGGCCGAATCCGGTTACATTCCACCCCAGCCGCGCACCATCCCCGCACCGGGAGCCTCGGCCCTGGCGATGATGGAGACCGGAATTTTTCTCATGGGTGAAGCCGGCTTCGCCTCCGAACACGATCAGAAAGTGGCCCGCTGGGTCGCTTACATTCTGGCCGGCGGCCGCATCACCGCCGGCACGCCCATCACCGAACAGTACCTGCTCGACCTCGAACGCGAAGCCTTCCTTTCTCTCAGCGGCGAACGCAAATCCCAGGAACGAATCGCCTTCACCCTGAAGACCGGCAAGCCGCTGCGCAACTAAAAGCGGGAAAAGGGACTTAATCTGCATCAGCGCGGTTCGGCTAGGGGGATTTGAACCGGTATGTTCTTCGCCCTACAAGGTAAGAGGTTTGTGGCGCTCTGCGCGCTCTTCTGCGCATGCTCCCCAGCCCGACCGCAAGCTCCCCTCAACGCTACCGGCCAGATTGCGGTCGACGGCCGCTCCACTCCGTATCTCATCCGCCATCTTCCGGTGAGCGCGTTCCCTCAACTCCCCACCGCCATTGAAAGCGCTCTCACCGAGCGTGGCTGCCTGATCCCACAGACCTACCAGGCACACCATCCTGAAAACGTCATCCAGGCCAGCTTCGAGCGCCACGGCTCGTCCGACTGGGCCGTCCTTTGCTCGGTGCACGGAACGGTCTCGCTGCTGGTGTTTTTCGGAGGCAATCCCGCCAAGCTTTCAGTCCTCGCCTCCGCTCCTGAAACTGAACGCCTCGCCTCCCAGCCTGCCAACGGCGTCCTGGGATTCAACTGGGGCATCGATCCCGCATCCCCCGAACAGGTTCACGAGGCCCAGCTCAACATGCGCCGCCGCCCGCCGCGCATCGACCACGATGCGGTGGCCGACACGATCATCGACCAGGTGACGGTGTTTCACTACTACTCGGTCAGCAACTGGACCATCCTGGACACGCAGGATTGACACCCTGCATTGACCGCTGTCCACTGTCCGCTGTCAACTGTTAACTGGAGTTTCCCCATGCCTGAAGCCGTTCTGGTAGCCGCCGTTCGAACCCCTGTTGGCCGCGCCCCCAAAGGCGCACTTTCCACCACGCGCCCCGACGACCTGGCGGCGATTGCGTTGGGCGGAGCTTTGGACCGGGTTCCAGGCCTGGCAAAAACCGAAATAGACGACGTAATTCTCGGCTGCGCCCAACCCGAAGGCGAGCAAGGCTTGGACGTCGCCCGCTGGGCCATCCTGCGCGCGGGGCTGCCTGTAGAAATACCTGGCGCCACCGTAAACCGGCTCTGTTCCTCCGGCCTGGAAGCCATCGCCATCGCCGACCAGCGCATCCGCTCCGGCGGAGCCCAGGTCGTTATCGCCGGCGGTGTCGAATCCATGAGTCTGATCCCCATGGGCGGCGTCAAACCCAGTCCCAACCCCTGGATGGCCGATCACTATCCGGCCTCGCTGCTCACCATGGGACTGACCGCCGAGCGCGTCGCCCGCCACTACAACGTCTCCCGCGAAGATCAGGATGCCTTTGCGCTCTCAAGCCACCAGAAAGCCATCGCCGCCCAATCAGCCGGCCGCTTCAAAGAAGAACTGATCCCCGTCCCGGTGACCAGCAGCGTTCCCAGTTCGAGAGCGGGAAAGCCCGCGGTTACCGAAAAAGTCTTCGACATGGACGAAGGCCCCCGCGCCGATACCTCCGCCGAGGCACTGGCCAGACTCAAGCCCGCCTTCCACGCGCAGGGCACCGTCACCGCCGGCAACTCGTCTCAGACTTCCGACGGCGCCGCCGCGGCCATCCTGGTCGAAGCTGCCCGCGCGAGTGAACTGGGCCTCCAGCCCATCGCCCGGCTCGTCTCCTACGCCGTAACCGGTTGCCTGCCGGAGGAGATGGGCATCGGGCCTGTCACCGCCATCCCCAAGGCCCTCAAGCGGGCCGGCCTCAACATTGCCGACATCGGTCTCATCGAGCTCAACGAGGCCTTCGCTGCCCAGGTGCTGGCTGTCATTCGCACCCTGGGGCTTGATCCCGCCCTAATCAATGTCAACGGAGGGGCGATCGCCCTGGGGCATCCACTGGGATGCACGGGAGCAAAGCTGACTGCTTCGCTGCTGGCCGAGATGCGGCGGCGCGGGGTGCGGTACGGCATGGTGACGATGTGCGTCGGCGGCGGCATGGGCGCGGCGGGGATCTTCGAGTTGCTCAACTGAAAATCCGAAGCTCCCAAAAACAAAAGCAGCCGGGATCGCCTCCCGGCTGCTCTCGCCAATCTGAATTTTCTGCGGATCTTAAGCCGCGACCACCTATGCCTTTGCCGTGGCCAGCGCCTTCAACCGTGCGTTGAGCCGGCTCTTGTAACGCGACGCGGTGTTGTCGTGCAGAACGCCCTTTTGCACGCTCTTGTCCAGCGCGGAGACGGTCTCGCGATACTGTGCCTGGGCGGCCTTCACGTCGCCCTTGGTCAGCGCCTCGCGCAATGCCCTCAGGCTGGTGCGGACGCGGCTGCGGTTGGCGCGGTTGACTTCGGTGCGGGTTACGGTCTGCCGGGCGCGCTTCAGCGCCGATACATGGTTTGCCATCGATATTCCTTTGTCTCTTAGCCCTGTTTTTCGGCGAACCGGTCGGGGTCCAACTCCACAGGGAAATGATGTCTTCGGAAGGCGGCCCGAGCCGCATCCCTCGCAATTTCTTAGTCTACGGGAAACGCGGTTGCGGGTCAATCCGCTTCGAACCCGCTTCCGACTTCCGCAGCGAAAAGATGATAAACGTAAAATCCAGATCGAACTCCTCCCAGCGCACGGGCTTTTCGGGGCATTCCAGGTCGATTTCCCCGGTCAACTCGAACCCGCACTCGACGGCCAGCCTCAGCGCATCCTCAATCTCGGCCCTGGTGAAAACCTTGATCGGAGCCCCATGCGCCGACAGTCCGCGCGTGTCCACCGGCGTGGGAAAGTAGTCGGTCGAGGTGATCAGCAACGCGCCCGGCTTCAGGATCCGGTGCATTTCGCGGAAATAAGGCTCCAGGGGAACTCCATGCTCAATCACGCTCATCGAGCACGCGCCGTCGAAATGATCATCCGGAAAGCGCGTTTGCGTAATATCCCCAGGCAGGTAGCGAATCGGCCCGCGCCGCATCGGAAAAGGGAAGTCAAGATTGATTCCGACCAGATTGCGGTATCCATAGGCATACAGGGTCGGGAGCAGGTTGCTGTAAAGCTCCGCCCCGGCGTCCAGGATTCGCCCAGATGGGGTTGTATCGGCCATGATTGCGAAGGCCGCAGCCAGGTGGTCCCAGTTTTTTTCCTCGCTGCGATGCCGGGGAACCCCGAGGCGCCTGGCTTCTTCCAGCGTGCTTTTCCACTCGTCCGCGCTGCGCAGCGTGCCATTGGGAAGAGGCGCTGCCGGCCGCTCGAAGGGCCTACCCGCGCCGAATTTCAACCTCAGATACAGGCGATACGCAAAGTCCGAGCCGAGAATGACGCTCTTTGCGCGGCGTCGTAAACCTCTTTTCGCGTGGGACATGGTGGAATTCTACCCTCGCAGCCTGACCTTTCCTACCTTGCCAGTGCTTGCAGATGACCGCTACCCTGCCCCCAGGTATCCGCAAAGTCACATCGTTCATCAAATAAACATGTGGGCCTGATTGACGCGCTGCTTCTCTCGCGCTACTCTCAAGGCCAGATACCGGATTTGGTCGCCATCGCCATCCCGCGGTCCTTTCAGTCAGCCCGGAGCAGACGCTCCGCTCTGCCTCCTGTCCTCCGGTTCACGGTTCAGCCAACCGCCTGCTCCCGCTCCGCCTCTGCACCCTTTGTCAATCGCCTGTCTATGCCGGCCGTCCCCTCCCAAGGCGACGGTCGGCTTTTTTTCGACCCTCAACCGATCCTTAACCGCTGCCCTGGAGGCCGACGAATCCTTTGAAGATCGCTCTGGAGATCACGCCCAACCTCGAGCCCTTGTTCGGGACTCGCGATGAAAACCTCAGACTGATGGAAGATACTCTCGGCGTCCGCATCGATCTACGCTCTGACGCGGTCCATGTTCACGGGCCGGATGAAGGCACGGCTCGTGTCCGGAGCATCTTCCAGGATTTCGAAGTCCTCCGCCGCCAGGGAATCAATCCGCACAACGGCGAACTGAACGGCATGCTGCGCCTGGTGGTGGCCGATCCTACAGTTACCTTGCGCTCGCTGGCAGATTCAGGCAAGCAGCGGTCCGCGGGGATCAGGCGTACCGTCCAGCCCCGCTCCATCAATCAGCGGCGTTATGTTGAAGCCATCGAACAGAACGACATGGTCTTCGGCGTGGGACCGGCGGGCACCGGCAAGACCTATCTTGCTGTCGCCATGGCTGTGGCCGCCATCAACGCAAAAAAGGTCAGCCGCATCGTCCTGGTCCGCCCCGCGGTTGAAGCCGGCGAAAAGCTCGGCTTCCTCCCTGGATCGCTGCAGGAAAAGGTCGATCCCTACCTGCGTCCGCTTTACGACGCCCTTTACGACCTGCTTGAACCCGAGCGCGTCGAAAAAATGCTGGAGAAAAACGTCATTGAAGTCGCGCCGCTGGCCTTCATGCGCGGCCGCACCCTCAACGACGCGTTCATCATTATGGACGAGGCCCAGAACACCACCATCGAACAGATGAAGATGTTCCTCACCCGCATGGGCAACAACTCCAAGGCCGTCATCACCGGCGATATTACGCAGATCGACCTGCCCAACCCGCGCCGATCGGGGTTAGTAGACGCCATCAACATCCTCGATGGCGTGGAAGGCATCCACTTCTGCCACTTTGAAGACTCCGATGTCGTCCGCCACGCGCTCGTTCAGCGCATTGTGAGGGCATACGAGTCTAACAAGCCCCAGCAGCAGGAATTGCCCCTGGCTATCGCCGAGGCCATCGAGGTCGGCAGCCAGCCACGCGAGCTGCAAGCCACGCATCCCGCCAAACCGCAATAACCCGCAGTCTCCGCCCCCATCCGGTCCTCCAATCGCCACCCTTTCCGCTTTTTCCGCGGAAAGGGTGGCGATTGCACAATCCGCCGGGTCCATTCCCCATTTCGCGTATCATCAAAGCAGCCCCGGCGCCTCGCAATCTGAAGCCCCGTGCACGATGATCCTCCTGGACCCAGATTTGGAATCCGACCCCTCGCCGAAGACAAAATCGGTGAAGCACCCGGCTGGGTCTTCTTACTCAGTATCCAAGCCCGCGAATCGCAATTCCAAGAATCACAATTCGAAGCTGCCCTCCGCACGCGCTCTGGCGCGTTTCCTGGTCGCCGCGCAGGCCGCACTCCGCCTGCAAGGTGAGGTGACCGTCCTGCTGACCACCGACGCAGCCATCCGCCGCCTCAACCGCCGTTTCCGCGGCAAAAACAAGGCCACCGATGTTCTATCCTTTCCCGCTGAGAATCTGCCTAATGCCGGGGAGAAAACGGCCGGCGACCTGGCCATCAGCATCCCTACCGCCCGCCGCCAGGGCGCTGCGTGCGGCCACTCGCTGACAACTGAAATCAAAGTGCTGATTCTCCACGGGCTGCTTCATCTTGCCGGGTACGATCACGAAACCGACAATGGCCGGATGGCCCGCCGCGAAGTGAAACTCCGCGCCAAGCTCAAACTACCCCAGGGACTGATCGAGCGCGCGAAGGTGAAGTCATGAGCCTGACCGGCGTCCTGTTCATCCTCATCCTTGCCGCCATTGAAACCCTGGCCTCCTACATCAGCCGCGTGTACTCCGAGTTCGGCAAGATCCTCACCCACGAAGTGCAGGAAAACCTCGACGCGTGGGAAGAAAAAGTCGAACCCCACATCGGGCTTAGCCGCGACCACGCCCATCTGTGCGCCAATGTTCTGGAGCGGCTTGCGCTGGCCATCATCGCCCTCGACTTCGGCGCCGTGCTGTTCGATCGCGCACCCTATTTCGTCCGTCCGACCTTCGCTGAAATTGCGCAGGCCGTGCTTGCCGTGATCCTGGTTGTGGCCCTCTTCAATCAACTCATTCCCTCGCTGCTCTTCAACCGCACCAAGGGTCTGTGGGCTGCGCGCATCCTCTGGCCCATCCGCCTGCTTCTCTGGCTGATGACCCCCATCACTGTCTTCACCCGATTCTTTTTCTCCGTCGCCTCGCTGGCCGAGACCCCCGCCAACCTGGAGCAGGAAACCGCGGTCGACGTGGAAGCCCTGATCGAAGCTGGAGAAGAAGAAGGCATCCTGGAGCAGAGCGACAGCGACCTGGTGCGTTCCGCGGTGGAATTCGGCGACATGCTGGTGCGCGAAGTCATGACTCCGCGCCCTGAAATCTTCGCCGTTCCCCGGTCCATCACCCTGGAGCGCTTTCTTGAGCTACTCCAGGAACACAACTTCTCCCGGGTTCCCGTCTACGCCGCGTCGCTCGACAACATCACCGGCATTGCCTTCGCCCACGACCTGCTGCAGATCACCGACGTCGAGGCCCGCACCCGCACGGTGGCCGAGATCGAGCGCCCCGCCGACTTCGTGCCTGAAACCAAGCGCGGCTACGAACTGCTGCGCGAGATGCAGCGCGAAAAGCAGCACATGCGCATCGTTATCGATGAGTACGGCGGCGTCGCCGGCCTGGTCACTATTGAAGATCTGCTGGAGCAGATCGTGGGCAATATCCGCGACGAGCACGAAAGCGACACCCACATCGAGGACCCGCAGCGCGAGCCCTCCGGGGCCTGGCTCGTCCCGGGCAGCTTTCCTGTCGATCAGTTGTCCGATTTATTCGGCGAACAGATCGAGCTCCGCGAAGACTACGAAGCCGCAACCCTGGGCGGCCTGGCCAGTGAAATCGCCGGCCACATCCCTCACGCCGGTGAGGTGATTATTTTGCAGCCCATCGCCGCCCGGGTCGAAATTGTTGCATCCACCGGCCGCCGCGTGGAACGCCTTCGCATCTTCCCACCAGAGCCGCTCCAATCGCCGGCTGACTGACGCCGCGCACTACAATGGGTCCTTGGCAGACCAGCCTCAACCCGTCCCCCTTGAAGTAGTCCTGGTCTCGCCGCGCAATCCGCTCAACATCGGCGCAGCAGCCCGGGCCATGGCCAACTTTGGGTTCTCCAGCCTCTCGGTCGCAGCCCCCTTCGCCCCCCACTGGCGTGAAGCCCGCTCCGCGGTGGGCGCCCCTGACCTGCTTGAAAAAGCTAAAGAGTTCGCGTCCCTCGCGGAAGCCGTGGCGGACTGCACCCTGGTTCTCGGCACCGGAACGGTCACCCATCGCAAGCCCGAGCAGCAGGTCGTCCTGCTGCAGGCGATCGCGCCGCTCATCCAGCGCGAACTCGACCGCGGGGGCCACATAGCCCTCGTCTTCGGCCCTGAAAAGCACGGCCTCACCCGAGCGGATCTCTCCTTTTGCCACCTGCTGGTAGAAATCCCAACCGAACCCCGTCAGCCCTCGATGAATCTGGGCCAGGCCGTCGCTGTTTGTCTTTACGAGCTAGCCACTCACCTTGCTCCTCCTGCCGCAGTTGAGGTTGCCTCCCCGGTTCGAGGTAAAGGCCTTCCCGTTGATTCCGTCCACCTCGACCTGCTCGCCGAAGTCATCGAAAAAGTGACCCTGTCCTCCCACTACTCCCCTTCCTCAATGCGCGACGCTAACCGCCATGACATTCGCCTGCTGCTTCGCCGACTCAGCCTGGAGCAGCGCGATGCACGCCGCGTCCTGGGCTTCTTCCGCCGGATACTGCACCGGCTCAGAGGTTGATCTCTACCACTTTCCTGTTACATTGCTGAAACGAATTCCTGTTAAGGTTGGGGACATAGGTCCCGTTGAATGCGCTTGGATTCGAACCATGTACGCGAGTGGTTTCTCTACGTGCGGCCTGCGCGCTCCGGCGTCGCGGCTGTGCTGGTGGCGCTGGCCTTTGCCGTGTCGGCGCCGTCCCAACAGCCGGCCGTTCCTGCGACAGCCACGCCGGCCCAGCAAACAGTGTCTTCCGCAAGCCAGCCTGATCAGCCGCCTGCCCAGGCCCAGCCTGCGCCGGCCGCGAGCATGCAGGAACCATCTGCCGCCGCGTCTGAAGCCCGCCCGACGACAACCGCGCCCGCGCAGCCGGCCTCCTCTCAGAGCTCTGAGGCGGGAGGCGCAACTGAAGAAGAGATCAAGCGTCTCCTGGCCGGAAAGACCCTTTATCTTCGTGGGGGTTATCTCGACGACTCGCTCAGCTTCAACGAAAACGGCAAGCTCATCAGCCACTCGCCGCAGGGCTCTTACACCCTGTGCGGCGTCCAGATCGACAAAGTGCGATTCACCAAACACAAGGTCCAGCTGGAAGGGGCACGCTACGGGCTGCACTTTCTTGGCGCTCTGCCGTATGAAGACCCCACGACGGCGGTGGACCGGGTTCGTATAACTCCTAAAAAGAAAAACCTGCGCATCACCATCGATCGCGAGGTGGTGGTAAAACCCAAGCAGAAAAAAGAAAAGCAAAAGGGCGGCAAAAGCGCTCCTGCCAAGCCGGTTTCCGATTCATCCGCACTCTTAGCAAGCACTTCCGCAGAGTCACCTGACCCGCCCCCGGCACAGGCAACCGCGGCCGTGGGAGTTCCCGAGCCGGCTGACGCCGAGCAGGCCAAAGCCGAGATGGCAGCGACCCCACCCGAAGAGCGCCCGGCCGACCCGGGCAGCGTCACCACCACGACTTCGCCCGCGCACGCAGCCAAGGTCCTCAAGAACGCCCTCGACGCCATCTTCGCCCCCGGCATGGACGACCGCGTGATGGCTTCGCTGCCCGATTTCTGGAAGCTGTACTACCAGGCTGTTGCGGCGAAATCCGATTACCGCCCCAAGGACCCCACGGTTCTCCGTCAAAACACGGTCGACAGCAAGGCCCGGCTCCTCACCACCTTCGAGCCGGGTTCAAACGAATTCGCCCAAGCAAACGGAGTGGCCGGCATGGCTCTTTATCACACTGTGATTGGCTCCGACGGCAAGCCCGGAGAGATTGCCGTCGCCCGCCCGATCGGCTTCGGCCTCGATGAAAACGCAGTGGCAGCCATTCGCACAGCCAAGTTCGAGCCGGCGGTAAAAGACGGAAAGCCCGTCCCGGTCATGCTCGACCTCGTAGTCCAGTTCCGCATCTACTCCAAGCGAACCGCCGTTACCGCCCGGCCCAAGACCGAGCAGGCCGACGCTCCTGCCCAGCCCGCACTACCTGGCCCTTATAGCGTCCAGCATCCCCAATAACCGCAGACCTCAGGCCGGCATCACCACGGGATCTATTGCCTTCAAAAAGCGCCAACAGCTTTTGCCTCTGCTAATCTTCTTTGCGGATGATCTCTTCGAGCTTAGGTTTGTGCTTTGTCTCCCGCCCGGTGCGCGGCTTGGTCGCCAACACCCGCGAAGCCTTCGGCTGTCCCACACGCTCCCGGGCGTTGGCCTTCACCGCCTTGGTTGCTGAAAACGTTCCTGGCTTCCGTTTGGTCATTAGAACCACCAGTATGATGTAAATTCCGCCCCAGCGAAAGTGCTTCAGGCCCCTTGCGCGAATCGCGTATCATTTCATCAGTTGAGCAGAGGGGCTGAATCGCAATGGAAGAAAGGGATTTTTTCAACGAAACCACCGAACTCCGCACCCACAACCTCGCCTGTCCCAAGTGCGGGCAGCCCGGCGAATACAAGATCAGCTGGGTGGTCCGCCGCAAGAAGTCCCAACTCCCGCGAGGAGCCGATGAGCGCGACCGCGCCCGCTTCGCCAAAGCACAGTCCTACATGGTTCGCCGCGACGACAAGCTGACTTGCGCCAACATCCGCTGCCGCAAGCCCTTCGAAATTACGGGTCTCCAAACCCTCGCTTTCCTTGTGGACTGAAACCGCCGGGGATGGTCCTCTGGCTTTCCACCTGCGAGATATGATTGAATCAGAGAAGTAGCCCACCCGGCCGGGCACCCTCGCAAGGAGATTCGAATGGCAAATTCCCTGCTTCCCCCCGAAGAGCGCCACCTGACCCCCGACCAGGTCGAGGCTCTCGACAAGCGCCGCGACCTCGGTCACACTTTGCTTGTCATTTCCGGCCAGTTTGCCGCCGTCGCCACTATCCTCCTGCTCTGGGTCGGTCAGGATCTCAGCTATTCGCCGGGGTGGGCTCACCCCATGGCCTATTACTTTTTCTTCGCACTGGCAGTTATCGCGGTTCTCGGAACTACCGGGTTCTTCATGCGCAGGGGTACTCCGCGCATCGACTGAATCAGTCCTTCCCCAGAACCCAGTCCCGCGCCTGCCCAGGCAGTTCCGTCCCAAACGGTATAACCTGAAAGCTGTAGATGGCTGCTGCTTCCCTAACCGCTTCTCCTCTCGCAGATCTCTCGCCACGACTGACTGACAGCCATGGCAGGGTGATTCACGACCTCCGCGTCTCAATCACCGATCGCTGCAACTATAAATGCGTCTACTGCCGCACCGGCGAGGTCGGCGCTCAGTATCCTGAACTCGCCATCGAAGACTACCTCCGCCTTATCCAACTCTTCGTCTCGCTTGGCATCACCAAGGTCCGCCTCACCGGCGGCGAGCCGCTGCTTCGCCACGGCCTTCTCGACCTCATCCGCAAACTCTCGACGCTGCCCACCCCCTCGGGCCAGCCACTCGAACTCGCCCTCACCACCAACGGCCACCTGCTCGACTCCCTCGCCGCGCCCCTCAGGGCGGCCGGGCTTAACCGCGTCACGGTCAGCATGGACGCTGTGGACGAGCCCACCTTCGAGCGCATCACCCGCATTCAAGGTAGTTACAAGGCTGTTCTCGCCGGCATTCGCGCCGCCCGCGCCGCCGGCCTCACCCCTCTCAAAATCAACTGCGTCCTGATGCGTGGCTTCAACGACAGTCAAATCGAGGCGTTTGCCCATTTCGCACGAGAAGAAAACGTGGTCGTCCGTTTCATCGAGTTCATGCCTCTTGAAGAAGGCCGCCTCTGGACCCCGGAGATGGTTGTGCCCCTGCACGAAATCGTCGCCCGCATCGGCCGCGTCATGCCGATCATCCCGCTCGCCGCCCGCGGTCCCGGCGAAACCGCCCGCCGTTATGGCTTCAACGACGGCGGCGGCGAAATCGGCGTTATCGCGCCGGTCACTCAAGCCTTCTGCGGAGCCTGCAGCCGCGTGCGCCTCACCTCCGACGGCAAAATCCGCACCTGCCTTTTTTCGCAAGTCGAACACGACCTTTACGGCCGCATGCGCGCCGGCGTCTCCGACAATGAACTTCGCGACTACATATTCCGTACCGTACAAGGCAAGGAAGCCCGCCACCACATCGGAGAACCGGACTTTCTCAAGCCATCGCGATCCATGGTCCACATCGGTGGCTGATCAGCCCGGCTTGGGCTATCCTGCCGGTATGTAAAAATGATCCTGAGATTCCCCAAAACAGGTGTGACGATGAAGCGCGAGACGACAGAAAGAATCGCTCTCGAAGATTTGCACTTCTTCCACCAGTTGGCGCGGTCGCTCACCTCCAGCTTCGACCTCGACACCATCCTGCGGACCATCCTGGAGCAGATGGAACGCACCGTCGATGCCGAACTCTGGACCCTGCTCATGCTCGACGAGCGCAGCAACGATCTTTACTACGCCATCGCTGCCGGCGGGGTCCACGAGGACCTCCGCGATCTCCGCGTCAAAGTCGGCGAGGGAGTCGCAGGCTGGGTCGTTCAGCACGGCGAAACTCTCATCGTTCCCGAATCCGTTGAAGATCCGCGCCTGCTCAACTCCGGCGCCAAGCCGAGCTCTGTCCGCTCCGTAATCGCCCTGCCGCTTCTGGGCCGCAAAGGCACCCACGGCGCCATCGAAATCTTCAATCCCCGCGCCGAGCAGATGACCGACTACACCATCGCCTTCCTCCACATCCTCGCCGACCACGCTGCCATCGCCATTGAAAACGCGCGCGATGTGGCCCGCATTCAGCAACTCACCATCACCGACGACACGACCGGCCTCTACAACGTCCGCCATCTCTACGACGTCCTCGGCCGCGAGCTCGACCGCTCCGCCAAAACCAACTCCCCCGTCAGTCTCGCCTTCCTAGATCTGGATCGCTTCAAGCTTGTCAACGATGTCCACGGCCATCTGGTTGGCAGCGAACTGCTGGCCCGCACCGGCAAGCGCCTCCAGGAACTCTGCCGCAAGCAGGATTGGTGCTTCCGCTACGGTGGCGACGAATTCGTCGTCCTCATGCCTTCCACCGATGCCGATTGCGCATACGCCCTCTCGACCGCCATGCTTCGGGCCCTCCTCGACACCGAATTCAGAATGAAGAAAGGCCTTAGCCTGCGCATCAGCGCCAGCGTCGGGCTCTCAACGTCCCCTGCCGACGGCAAAACCCTCCACGCTATCATCGGAGCCGCCGACTCCAGAATGTACAAGGTGAAGAGCCAGGGGCCAGGCCAGGTCCGCGGCTCCTGAAAAGGGCGCGGATAGCTCCAGGTTTTGAACTTCAAGTCTGTCCGGCACTCCCAGGCGAATGCGAACTCCCGGCGGCCAGTTCCCTGGTTTATAAGGGACCATCTCGGCCATGTAGACCAACGAAGACTTTCATCACTCGCTCGCGCTGCCCCAATTGTCAGAGAAATCAGTCAACCAGTTCTGGTCGGGCCTTCCGCTAACTTATTCGCGGGCCATGACGGAAAAGAGATCGTATCGCCAGAAACTATGGAATCAGAAGGTCTTATTGCACCGTTTTCTGCGGCCTCAATCGACGCAGATCCATGGCGCAGGCCAGCGCATTCTGCGCGGTGATGCGCAAATTATCTGAGGCCGCCCAAAGCCACAGCCGGGTGACGCCGCCAGAACCACGCGCCGGCTTCTCAGTGCGCAGGCGCACCAGCACGTCGCTCTGTCCCGTAGCCGCCAGGTTCGATGGGGAATCCGTGTCTTCAAGGACCAGGTCCACATGCTCGCCACTCAGCGCATCCTCGAGCGCGGAAACCTCCACTGCTCGCTCCAGTTCCACGGCGATCGAGAACGCGTGGCCGTGAAACACCGGAGCGGCAACCACCTGCAGCGCCAGCGCCGGCCAGCGTCCTGCGGAAAGCGCCTCGTAGTGCCGCCGTATCCGTGCTTCCTCGGTGCCCAGATTGACGGTCGCCGACTCGCCCAGGCCGCTCAGCAGGTTAAATGCCGCCTGGGAGTCAAAGACCGCCCGGGGAATTCCCTGAAAGCTAAGCAGGCTCACCGTCTGCTGGTGCAGCTCGTCCATGGCCGCACGGCCAAATTCGCTGGCCGGCTCAAGAACCGTCGCTGCCACAAACCGGATGGACGCGGCCTCGCGAAGCCGGTCCACCAGAATTCCCAGCGCCACCGCTGCAGCGTTCGCCGGAACCACCGCGGGCGTGAACAGGTCTCCCGGCGCCGCGTTCGCCTCAAGCCACGGCGCCCGCACCAGCACCCCTGTCTCCTGGTCCAGAGCTCCCGACAGATCGAAGACTGTCGAGCCGGCTCGCAGCGCCAATTTCCAGTGCTTCCGGGTCAAGCTCTCCGGTCCGCAGAAAAACGTGAAATCCGCATGTTCAAACGAATCCAGTAAAATCGGCTGAATAAATGTGACCTCGTCGCCCACCTGGTCAAGCTGACCCTGGGCGTCCGCCTCATCCAGAAGCACAAAATTCGACCCGGCCAGGGGTGACTCCGAAAGCACTTCCTTCAACTCACGTCCCACCAGCGTGGAGGCTCCGGCGATTGCAATCTTGTACACGGTTGCCCTTCTTCTTTTGATTGAAAATCTATCGCGATGCGGGCAGATCAGGCTCCGCATCAACGGCGGTTGGAGTGGTTGAATCCCCTGCCGGTCTTCGTCTCCGCCGCCGCGACCAGCTGTAGGCAGCCCGCGCCCAGATTCCCGAGAACATATACGCCAGGGCGGCCAGGAAAAGCACCCAATTCGAATAGCGCAGCGCGATATACAACACCACCGCGATCACCACCAGCAGTTGAAAGGGATGGCTGCGCGAGAAATTGATCTCCTTGGCCGACCAGAACCGCCAGGTACTCACCATCAAAAATGCGCACAGGCCGACCAGGATGAGCCACGGAATGGCGAACCACCACCACCAATCCTCGATGGGAATCGCGTAGCAGAAATGCACCGTCGCCGCCAGCAGCCCGGCTGCCGCCGGAATCGGCATTCCCACAAAATACTTACGGCCCGGTCGGCCCGGGTTGCGCGGCTGAGGATCCTTGCTGATGTTGAACCGCGCCAGCCGCGAAACCCCGCTGAGCAGAAACAGAAAGCAGACAAAAGCTCCCGCCTGCAACAGGTGCTGATGGACCTGCGCGTTCATGGTCTCGGGAAGAAAATGAAATCCCCACACAAACGCAAGCAGGCTCGGCGCCACTCCGAAGGTGATGGCGTCGGCGAGCGAATCCAACTCCCGGCCGAAGTCGCTGGTAGTGTTTGTCATGCGCGCAATGCGTCCGTCCAAGGCGTCAAACGGAATGGCAAACAAGATCGCGACCGCGGCCCAGTCCAGGTGACTTTGCGCGCTATTGCCGCTTACGGCTTCAATGGTCTGGGTGATGGAGAAGTAGCCGGCGCCGATGCTCCCCGCCGTAAACAACGAAGGCAGCAGGAACATGCCGCGACGCAGCCGAGCCTGATTCCTTACCCGTGTCGTCTGAGTATCGTGGGGGATCACAGCGGCTCCCCCTGCGGCGTTACCGGCAACGGACCGGGGCTGGCTTCCAAGACCGGTCGAACTGCGACCGTCATTTCAGCCTCAGGCATCGCCGCCAGCACACTGGCCCCGCCTTTGACCCGATCGCCCACCTTGACCTGCAACACCGCCGCATCCGGCAGTACCACGTCGACTCTGGACCCGAACTTGATCAGGCCCACACGCTGTCCACGCTCGAGCGACTGGCCCTCGGCGAAATGGAAGACAATCCGCCGCGCGAGCAATCCCGCAATCTGCTTGAATGTGACCTCGATCCCCTCGCCGCGCACCGTCACTTCATTTTGCTCGTTTTGATCGGCCGATTGGGGATTCATCGCGTTGAGGTATTTACCCTTGCGATAGCGGACGCTCTTCACCATGCCGCCAATCGGGGCGCGGTTCACGTGTACATCGAAAACACTCAGGAAAATGCTGATCCGCTGCTTTGGGCCGTCGGGAGTGGAGATTCTCGCCGTCTCTGTCACGAGCCCGTCGCCCGGCGAGACAATCAGACCTGTGCCTGCGGGTATCAGGCGTTCCGGGTCGCGGAAAAACCACAGGAAAAACGCCGCCAACAGCATCGGAACCGCTGCCCAGGTCCAGCTTCCGGTAAACCACACCAGCGCCGCGCTCACCACCAACAAGCTCAAACCGTAAATATAACCGTCACGAACCATCGTCCCAACGATTATACGGTCATTCGCTTCATGGATCGCTTGCGAACCTGAGCCGAAATATGCGCCGTCGCCCCCCGGCTCGCTTCGCCAGGGTACGCTGCCAGCCCATCCGCCTGCAAAATACGCGTGCCGTGCGTCTTACGCCGTAACTGGAGTCCTGCGCTCAAGAGCGAAGATCAGGTCTTTGGCGTGTAGTTTCAGCTTCTTCAAGCGCACTTCCTCAAGCTGTTCGTCCGCGCTGAGATAAGGCTTCTGAATCAATTCTTCCAACCGTTGAGCGTAGCGGTGATGTTCGGCATGCAGGCGATCGATTTCTTCGCTCAACGTAGGATCCTTTATTTCATCCATCAAGCACCTCCGGTTTCGGCGCCCGTGATTGCTGACGAACCGTGCGCGCCGATTGTTACAGAACACTAACATATATCGCCGTGAGCGGGCTGTTCGCAAGCGGGAAAAGCGCCAAAAGTAACTTCAACCTGTGAAAAACTTGAAGTCCTCCCATCCCCTGTGATCGCAATCACAAGGCATCTGCGTCCAGGTGAAGGCTCATCAGCACCGCATCCTCTTCAGGATCTGCGTAGTAGCGGGGGCGTCGCCCGGTTTCCAAAAAACCGAGCCTCCGATAGAAGGCCAGAGCCGGCTGATTCGAGGCCCTGACTTCAAGCAGGATTTCTACAACCGCCGCCAGCCTCAGCTCAACCGTCAGCGCCCGCATCAGCCTTCGGCCCACACCGCGGCGCGGCCGATCCGCCGCCACCACGATGGTTTCTAACTCGGCCTGCGGGGCGACCAGGCTGACCACCGCAAAGCCGGCCACAGCGTTCGTATAAGGGTCGATCGCAACCAGCGCAATGCGGGGCGGACCGGCAACGGGCGCCAGCGCTTCCCGGTAGGCCGCGGGAGGCCAGTGGGGTGCGGCGCCCAGGTTCTGCGCGATTTCCATCACGCGGTCCAGATCCGCAATGTCCATCCGGCGAACCTGGATCTCTGCGGAACTCATCTCTTTTGTGGCCTCGCCGCGGCAGCGTCGCCGAAAATCTCCGCATCGGAGCGCCGCAAGTAGTGCCCGTCCAGCAGCGCCAGGTCCACCGTCGCCCCTGCCACAAGCCGCGCCTCGCCCAGCCTCATCGCGTCCGCAGCCAGCGGAGACTCGCTCCACGCCAGTTGCGTCCGGGGCCAGGCGCTCAGGATCATTGCCGCCGCGCCTTCGTCGCACACACCAACCCGCACCGGCCCGGGATTGGCCGCAGCCAACTCAGCCGGCCCCGCGAGCATTTCCACGGGATCGGCGCCGGTACGCTCCAGGCGCAGGAAAATTTCGCCGCGATGGGCATCCAGCGCCGCGGTCGGCGTTCCCGCCTTGCGCGAAAGCACCTGCAGCCGCGAAATCGCGACCACCGGAATCCCCCGGCCCTCGGCCAGCCCCTTCACCGCGCTCAGTCCCACGCGCACCCCGGTGAAGCTGCCCGGTCCGTTCACGGCCACAATTCCACCCAGGGCGTCCAGTCCGGTGCCGGCGGCTCGGAGCAATTCGCGCACAGCCGCAACCAGCGTGGCCGAATAGGTGCGGCCTTCCAACTCCATCTGACCGAGGACCTCAAGATCGCGCCCCGCCAGCCGCCCCAGCGCCACGGAGCCTGACGGTCCGCAGGTGTCGATGGCCAGCAGCAGCGCGGCAGACACCGTCAAACCGCCTGAAGCGCCTGCTCCAGATCGGCGATCAGATCTTCCTTATCCTCGATGCCGATGGAGAGCCTTATCCGCCCCTCGTTGATGCCCATCAGACGGCGAGTTTCCTCGCTCACCGAGGCGTGCGTCGTGGTGGCCGAGTGGGAGGCCAGCGACTCCACGCCGCCCAGCGACTCAGCACTGAGGAAGATCTTGATCGCGGAGAGAAACCGCGCCGCTTCCTCGCGCGACTTCAGCTCGAAGCTCATCATTGACCCGAAGCCCCTCTGCTGCTTGACCGCGAGATTGTATTGCGGATGGCTTTTCAATCCCGGATAAGCCAGTTTGCTCACCTTTGGATGAGTGGAAAGATACTCCGCGATCGCGCGGCCATTCTCCTCGTGCTGCTTGATTCTCAAGGGGAGTGTCTTGATGCCGCGCAGCACCAGAAAGCACTCGAAGGGCGACATGACGCCTCCGGCCGCCTTCTGCACCAGCAGGAAGCGCTCCTTGTGCTCGGGCTTGGAACCGATCAGCGCTCCGCCCAGGCCGTCGGAGTGACCGTTCAGGTATTTGGTCGTCGAATGCATCACGATGTCCGCGCCCAGCGCCAGGGGGCTCTGCAGCGCCGGAGACAGAAACGTGTTGTCCACGCTCACTTCCACTCCATGCGCGTGCGCGATCCGGCTGACTTCGGCGATATCGGTGAGCACCATGAGCGGATTGCTTGGCGATTCAATATGCACCAGCTTCGTATTCGGTCGAATCGCCGCTTCAACGGCCTTCAGATCGCTCGAATCGACATACTCGATCTCGATCCCGTAGCCGCTCACGATCTGGTCGAGCAGCCGCACCGTACCGGCGTACACGTCGCGGGAACACACCAGGTGATCGCCCGCCTTCAGCATCGCCACCAGTGCCGCGATGGCCGCCATTCCGGTGGTAAACGCATGGCCGCTGGTGCCGCCTTCAAGCGCCGCGAGCGCAGCCTCCAGGCGATCGCGCGTCGGGTTGCCGGCTCGCGAGTAATCCCACCCGCGATCGGTTCCGATGCCGGTGAGTTCAAATGTCGATGAGAGGTAGACGGGCACATTTACAGCGCCCGTCAGCGGGTCAGGATGCTGGCCCGCATGCACGGCAAGAGTCGAGTATTTGTAGTCAGGCATAGTCAGATTCTGTTTCTGGCTCCTGCCTTCTAGCTTATCGCGGCGATCTCGTCTGCCGTACAGAGCTCTATTTCTTGCCCTCCGCCGGCCTCTTGGCTGTCTTCACCACCGGGAAGTACCCAGTCCGGGTTCGCACTGTCAGCTTGCCCATACCCTTGGCCTCGGCGGTCACTTCCACGCGCCTGAATCCGGGGACCGAGGTCGGCTTTGTCGACCTGTAACCGAGCGTGTACTGGCTCCTCACATCGCGCGCCACCTCGGCCGCAATCTGGTCCACCTCTTCGATTGACTTGGGGAAAAAGGCCATGCCGCCGGTCTCCGTCGACAGCATCTCGAGAGCCCGCCGCGCGTGCCTCACCTCGGCCCGGCTCATTTCATCGCCAAACAGCAGTCCGATCGAATAGATCACCGGCCCGGACAGCTCCTGGACGCGGTGAATGGTCTGCTCCAGGTTCAGCGTCGAGGCGTTGTCCTCGCCGTCGGTGATCAGCACCAGCACCTGTTTGGGCCGCTTGCCATCTTCAACCAATTTGTCCGCCGAAGCCACCACCGCATCGTAGAGCGCCGTCCCGCCCCGCGAGTCGATATGCGCCAGGCCGTCTTTCAGCTTGTTGGGGTCGGAGGTGAATTCGGAATCGATGAAGGCCTCGTCGGAAAAATTCACCACGAACGCTTCGTCCTGCGGATTTGACGCCAGGATCAGATCAAGCGCGCTCTTGTTGACTGAAGGCCGCTTCTTGTACATCGACCCCGAGTTATCGATCACGAGGCCAATCGACACCGGCAGATCGGTGTGCTGGAAGCTGATCAGCGTCTGCTTGACGCCGTCCTCCAGAACCTGAAAATCGTCTTTGGTCAGGTTCTCGACCAGCTGTGAGCCGCTCAGCACCGTGCAATTCAGCACGACTTCTTCCACGTCGGTGCGAAGCACATAGCCTGAACCTTCTTTGTTGACCGCGGCCGGCGGCGCGGCCGGCGCGGCTTCGCCCTCCGGCGAACGCACCGGGTCGCGGTCCACGGTCAACGACGGCGCCCCGGGCTGAGTCTGAGGCGCAGCCGGCACGCCGCCATTTGAAGTGGCGGGGGGTTGTTGCGCTGTCAAAGTGATAGCTGCTCCGGCAAGCAGAGCCGCGAAGATCGCGTTATTGCAAAGGCGCATAGTAACCGGTGCGAGCATAGACCGTGAGTGGAGGCAATCCCGGAGGGGGATTGACCTTCACTTTCACTTTACGCCACTTACCGTCCCTGGACAGGTCTTTGGGTTTGTAGCCTATCACATACTGGTTGCGAAGCTCGGTCGAAATCTTCTCCGCGATATCGCTCATCTCATCCACATCGTCCACGCGGAACAGCCGTCCCCCGGTCGACGAGCTCAGCTCGTCCAGTAACTGCGGGCCGGTGCGCTCCTCCGGGGTGGGCGCATAGGGGTCGAAGATTCCAATCGAATAAATCTCGACATCCGACTCCCGCACCTGCGCCCGAACCTCGCCTTCGGTGTAGCGCGACCGGTTGTCGCCGCCGTCTGAGACCACCAGCAGCGCCTTGCGCTCGTGGCGCGCGTCCTTCATCTTGGCCACGCCGTAATAGATGGCGTCAAGCAGCGCCGTCCGGTGTCCGCTGCGCACGGTCGCAAGCCGCGCCTGGATGTCTTCAACCGAGTTGGTGAAGTCCTCAATCAGCTCCGGCCGGTCGTTGAAGCCGATCACAAAAAACTCATCCTGCGGATTCGCGGTCTTGATAAACTGCAGAATCGCCTCGCGCGCCCTGATCAGCTTTGAAGTCATCGATCCCGAGAGATCGAAGATCACCCCGATCGAAACCGGCGCATCTTCGCAGGCAAAGCTAATTATGTTCTGCGCGCCGTTGTTCTCCCAGACCTGAAAATCCTCTTTCTCCAGACCGGTCACCAGGCGGTTCATCGGATCGGTGATCGTAATCGGGACCAGCACCATGTCCACATTCATCCGGATAAACGATCCCGGGTGCACCTTCAACGCTTTGATCCCGCTTTCCGGCGCAGCTTCCGCGCCGGCCGGCTCGGTGACAGGCGCCGAAGATGACGGCGGCGTGACATGAACTTTATTCAATTGATCGTCCTGGGCCTGCACCCGGATCATGCAGAACATCGCCACCAGCGCACAAACCCACAGCGATCGGCTGACCATTTCCCGGTTGCCGCCCCATTCCCTCGAACTGTACTCGGGCGAGACCTTCATACGAAAGCATCCTTGGTTTAAACGCGATATAGTAGCACGATTTCCGCCCGGCTGGCCTGATCAATCCGGATCACTGTCGCTAACCGAATTGTAATCTTGATTTCCCTGATTCCGGAGCTTCCCGCCCCGGGCGACCGGTTGCTCTCAGTTACAATCGACCGAGAGCTGCCATGAAGTGTGACCCGTTTGTACCGGGAATGTCGCGGCTCGGAATCCTACCGTCTTTTAGCGGAGCACGACCTTCCTCATGGCTCGCATTTATCCGTTTCGCGCCTGGCGTTACAATCCTTCAGCCGTACGCCTGGATGACGTGGTCACCCAGCCGTACGACAAAATATCTCCTGCCATGCAGCAGGCCTATTACCAGCGCAGCCCGTTCAATCTTGTCCGCATCATTCTCGGACTGCCTGAGCTTTTCGATGCTGAGCGCGGCGAGAGCGTCTACACTCGTGCCGCCCGCGACTTCAGCGCCTGGCGCCAGCAGGGCGTGCTCACACAGGAAAAGGCGCCCAGCGTCTTTGCTTACTCCCAGCGTTTCAAGGCTCCGGGCACGGAAATCGTGAAAGAGCGCCGCGGATTCATCGCCCTTGGCCGCCTCCACGACTACTCCGAGCAGGTTGTATTCCGCCATGAGCAGACTCTGTCCAAGCCCAAAAGCGACCGGCTCAACCTCCTCAAGGCCACCCGCGCTCACTTTGGCCAGATCTTCATGCTCTATTCGGATCCGGCCGGTACGGTCGAGAGCATTCTTTACGATGGCAATGGCCCCGCCGAAGCCCAGGTGACGGACGAATATGGCGTTCTGCACAGCCTCTGGCGGGTCAGCGACCCGGCCACCATCCGCCTCTTGACTACCACCATGGCAGACAAAAAACTGATCATCGCCGACGGCCATCATCGCTATGAGACGGCGTTGAACTATTCTCGTGAGCACGAGCACGCGACTGCCCGGCCCGAATACACCACCAACAATCTGCCGCAGCCGCCTTACCCCGAAGCCGCCGTCATGATGACTTTTGTCAACATGGACTCGGACGGCCTGGTCATCCTGCCCACTCACCGTGTCGTTCACGGCCTGCCCGGCTTCGATGCGAATGCTTTCCTGGCCCACGCCGGCGAGTTCTTTTCAGTCGAGCCGCTGCCCGAATCCGCCGCCGACGGCTATAGGTCGACGCTGGGCGCAGAAAAGAATGCAGCTTTTATTGCCGTTCTCGGCCGCGGTGCCTACCTGCTCCGCGCCAATGCGGAGTCTTGCGCGACCTTGCTCGCAGCGCTGCCTGAGCGCCAGCGCCAACTCGATCTCAGTTATCTCCACTCCATCCTGCTCGGCAACGTGCTTGGCCTGGACGAGGAAAAAGTCCGCGAGCAGACCAACATCCGTTACCTCCGCGACGCATCCGAAGCGGTCGACCAGGTGGCCCGCGGCGAAGCCGACATCGTCTTCCTCACCAATCCCGTGTCAATGGAGCAGCTCCGCGAAGTGGCCTTCGCCGGCGACGTGATGCCCCAGAAGTCCACCGACTTCTTCCCAAAATTGCTGAGTGGCCTCACCATTTATGCGCTCGATTAAGTCTCAAGGCGGAGCTGCAATCGTGTACGACCGCGGCAAGTCAAAGAGAGGCGAAGGAATTGCCATCATCCTCCTCGCTGCGGCTCTTATTGCGCTGCCAATCTCCGCCCAGGCACAGCCAGCGCCGCGTTACGCGGTAGTCCTCGACGCTGCTCATGGGGGTGACGACACTGGCGGCCACGCCGAAAACTGGAGCGAAAAATCCTTCACCCTGGCCCTCAGCGTCCGGCTCCGTTCCCAACTCGGCGCCCGCGGAATCACCGTTGTAACTACCCGGGAGACCGATGCGGCGGTGGAACCTGAACGCCGTGCTCAGATCGCCAATCATGCCAACGCCCAGGCCTGCCTCAGCCTGCACGCATCGTTAACCGGGACGGGCGTGCATCTTTTCGCCTCCTCGCTCGCCCCCGCGCGGCCCGCGCAGTTTACCCCCTGGAAGACCGCCCAGGCCGCATTCGTGAACCGCAGCCTGGCCCTCGCCGGAACCCTCAACTCCGCCCTCACCCACGCCGGCATGACCGTCACGCTGGCCCGGGCCGGCCTGCCGGTCATCGACAGCCTGGCCTGCCCGGCCGTAGACATTGAAGTCTCTCCCGAGCCCGGCTCGACCGAATCTCCCGCCGACAGCCTGAGCGATTCCAGCTACCAAGCGAAGGTGGCTGAGGCCGTCGTCGCCGCCATCGTGGAGTGGCGCGCGGAGGGGTCCAGCGTGGGAGACGCCCAGCCGTGATTCCCCGCTACCAGACCATTCTCTTCATCTTCCTGCTCACTGCCTCAGTGGTCATGGGCGTGGTGCTGTGGCAATTGCGCAACCATGCTCATGAGCGTCTTCTCCAGGGCCAGGACTCGACCCCCACCCAGGCTCCCCTGGTTGCCCCCGCCGAGCAGGCGACCCTCATGGTCGCCAACGACAAGGACGACAACCTGGTCACGCAGAGCCTCACCCTGCCTCTGCCCCAAACCCCCAGCGCCCGCGCCCGCGCCATCCTCGGCAAGCTCCTCGACCTCTACGCAGCGCCGGACGCGGTTCATCCCGTTCCCGGGGGAGCAACCTCGATCGCCCAGGTCTTCCTGCTCCCCGCTCCCGCCGCCGGTTCCGGTGAATCCGAGTCAAGCACGTCCGATTCAGGTCCATCCACGTCAAGCGCACCCAATCGGGACCCTCGTCCTGAAAACGCGCAGAATCAGGATGGAAGCTCCGCCCCCGAACTGGCCGTCGTCAACTTCACCTCGGCCTTTGCCGCCAGCCACCCCTCGGGCATCGAAACCGAATCCCTCACCCTGCTCTCCATCTGCGCCACGCTTCACGCCAATCTGCCTCGCGTGACCCAGGTCCGCTTTTTGGTGGACGGCAAACAGCAAGCCACCCTGGCCGGCCACGCCGACCTGACCCGCACCTACCTCACCACCAGCGCCGAGCCGGGCGGCGGACGAGAAGAGGAGCCGTGACGCGGACCGCTAAGATCGTCGCCTTCTCAACCTTGTCGGCTTTCGCTCTCGCTCTGCGCCTCGGCCTCGCCCTGGTCCGGCCTAATGTCTTCTTTCCCGATGAGATCTTCCAGACCCTTGAACCGGCTCATCGGCTCCTCTTCGGCTACGGGGTTATCCCCTGGGAGTGGCGGCTCGGAATCCGCTCCTGGGTACTGCCTGCCTTCCTCGCCGGCATCATGCGCCTGAGCGCATGGATGGGTCCGGGCTCCTCCGGCTACCTGTTCGGAATCACCTTCGTTCTGTGCCTCCTGTCCCTGATCCCGGTATGGTTCGGCTACGCATGGGCTAAACGCGTTGCCGGAACACAGGCAGCCATCCTCGCTGCCATGGCCTGCTCGTTTCACTTCGGCCTCGTCTACTTTGCCCCCAAGGCGCTTACTGAAGTGGTCGCCGCCCATGTTTTGCTGCCCGGCCTATACATAGGCGTCTACGGCGATCGGCTTGGCGAGCGCAAGCGCCTCTTCCTGGCCGGGCTCTTCTGCGGCCTCGCTGCCTGCCTCCGCATGCAACTGCTGCCGGCCCTGCTCTTTGCGTCTCTTTACTTCTGCTACCCGCGCTGGCGGCGCAGGCTCCCCTTCGCTGCGGCGGGATGGCTGGTCCCGGTGCTCGTCTTCGGAGCCGCCGACTGGATCACGTGGTCCTATCCCTACCAGTCCTTCATCGGCAACTTTACGGCCAACCTCCTGCATGGAGTCGGCAAGGACTTTGCGCAACCGCAACCGTGGTACTGGTACGCCCTTGCCCTTCTGGTCCTGGTCGGACCGGCCGTGATCTTTCTCCTCCACGGCGCCCGCCGCAGCCCATTTCTCGCCATCTTCTGCGCGGTTGTCGTCGTCTCGCACACCTTCATCTTCCACAAGGAGATTCGTTTCCTCTATCCCATTCTGGCCCCCACCATTACCCTAGCGGCTATCGGCGCACCAGACCTTTTTGCCGAGTTGAAATCGGGCTTGCCGTTCCTCTCCAGCCCGCGCAGGCTGGCGGTTGTGAGCCTGGTATTTCTGGCCGCTTCCTCGGCCCTGCTCGCCCTCCTCTGCGCCGACTGGTATCGCATCCGCTGGGGCACCGCTGCCTTTGACCGCCTGAGCCGTGAGCCCGCGCTCTGCGGTGTCGGCATTTATCATCTCGATCCGCTTGCCTCCGGTGGCTACACCCACCTCCACCGTCCGGTTCCCATCCTGCCCCTCGATACCCCGGCGCAGTTGGCCGCCGACGCCACCAACGTCGACGCGATCGTTGCACCCGGAGGCCAGAGCAACCTGCCGGCCGGCTTTGCCTCCTCCGGCTGCTGGACCGGCGTCTGCCTCTACCAGCGCCCCGGCCCCTGCACTCTACCCCCACCAGACATGGAAATCAACGCCTATCTTCGCGCCAACGGCCGCTGAGAGTCTGGTGTGAGACGGCCTTGAAAGGGCGCGACTTCGGGCGTGCCGCTGCGCTGTGGCGCTGCCGTGTCCATCCGGCCCTCGCCCAGGCTTTATTCTTAGTTGGTGCAACCCACTATAGGCGTCTTTGACTCCGGGTTCGGCGGCCTGACCGTCCTTCGTGCTCTCATGGCGCGAGCGCCGCAAGCCCATTACGTTTTTGTTGGAGACACGGCCCGGCTTCCTTACGGCTCGAAGTCCCGCCGAACCATCGCCCGCTACGCGGCGCAGAGCGCCCGATTCCTGGTTGAAGAGCAAGGCGCCGACTATCTGGTCATTGCCTGCAACACCGCCAGCGCCCTGGCTCTCGACGATATCAAGGAAGCCGTCTCATCCAGCGTCTCCGTGCTCGGTGTCATCGAGCCGGGCGCAGCCGCGGCGCGCCGCTCCTCCAGGACCGGCGATGTGCTGGTGATGGCCACCGACGCCACGGTCCAAAGCCACGCCTACGCCACGGCCTGCGCCGCCAAGGGTCTGCGCGCCCTGGAGAAAGCCTGCCCCCTGCTCGTTCCACTCGTCGAGGAAGGCTGGACTGCCCATCAGGTCACCGCCGAAGTGATCCGCATCTATCTCGACGAGCTGGTCGCGGAAGCCGCTGCCAAGGGCCTCAATCCCGACACCTTGGTTCTCGGCTGCACCCACTACCCGCTCATCAAGCCGCTCATCGAGGCTGCCGTTCCCGCGGGCATGAAAATCATCGACTCCGCCGAATCGGTTGCCGACAAGCTGGTCATGTACCTGTGCAACGACCTGGGAGCGCCGCCCGCGACCGCGCCAACCGACCCGCAGCTCAGGTTCTTTGCCACTGATTCGGTGGAGAAATTCGAGCGGCTCGGCTCACGGTTTTTGGGCCGCCCGGTCGGACCCGTGGAACTGCTCGACCTGGGCGGCTGACTCCTTTGCATTTGCTGGTATCCTGAAGAACGGCAGGTTCTTCGCTGCCCCACCCCATCAGGCTCCCCGGAGGAACTGGAAAAGCATGATCGATTTGGCAGGTAAGACGGCCGTGGTCTTCGGGCTGGCCAACAAGCGTTCCATCGCCTGGGGCATTGCCCAAAAACTCCACGAGGCCGGCGCAACCCTGGCCATCTGCTATCAAAATGAGCGCATGCGGCAGGAGGCCGAGGGCCTCATCGCCGAACTGCCCGGCGCTGCCGGCTTCCAGTGCGACGTCTCCAACGACGTCGAGATCGAAACCCTCTTCGCCGCACTGCGAGCCCGGTACACGAGGCTCGATATCCTGGTCCACGCCGTCGCCTTCGCGCCCGCCGCCGACCTGCGCGGCGACTTCATCTCGACCAGCCGCGACGGCTTTCGCATTGCCATGGACGTCAGCGTCTACTCGCTGATCGCCGTCTCCCGCGCCGCTGCCCCGCTCATGACCGATGGCGGCAGCATCATGACCCTGAGCTTTTACGCCGCCGAGAAGGTCGTCCCGCACTACAACGTCATGGCCCTGGCCAAGTCGGCGCTCGAGTCGGCCGTCCGCTATCTCGCCTACTCACTCGGCAACAAAAACATTCGCGTCAACGCCATCTCCGCCGGCCCCATCAAGACGCTGGCAGCCCGAGGCGTCGGCGACCTGGGGGACATGATGCGAGCCCACGCCGAGCGCGCCCCGCTGCACCGCAATGTGGACCAGTTGGAAGTGGGCGGCGCGGCCCTGTTCCTAGCCAGCAGCCTGAGCAGCGCCGTGACCGGCGAAGTGATGTACGTGGACTGCGGCTATAACGTGATGGGGTTCTAGGACTACAGTTGTATTTCGCTGAATTAGGGGGAAATATGCGAAGATCCGGGCCTGAAGGCCGCGTGTTCAGAGCTCATTTTCAGGGGGTTAAAACCCCCTGTTCCCTCCGCAAATGCTATTTGCAGCTGTATTGGGGGGGTTAGACTCCCTGTTCCCTCCGCAAGGCTATTTGCAACTGTAGTCAAAAGTGTTTCTCTGCTTCCGAATCAAAAACGGCGCGCTCAAAGGCTTTCCGTGCCGAGGCCGAACCGGCCGCTGCATCACTCTGCTGAACCATCCATATGGCCGCGATGCCTTTCTTGGGGTTCAACTCCATGCCGGTCGCGTCTGCGCCCAGATGACCAATCCGGTCGCCGGGGCCAGTCGACCATCCGAGCCCATATCCTTTTCCAACCAGGAATCCGGCGTTCCGCCTGATTTCATCGGAAAGCTGGTTCCTGGTCATTTCCGCGACCGCTTCAGGCGACAGGTAGCGATGCCCATTCAACACTCCGTCATTGAGAATCATCCGGCAGAATTTGGCCATGTCGCTTGCGGTTGAAAATAATCCGCCGCCGGGGAACGAGAATCTGCTCAGGGAATCGCTATAGGGCTCATGGAGGCGTCTTATCTGAATCGGATAGAGCTCTCCACTGCCATTCTGAAGATAAGTAGTTGCGAGGCGCGGCCGTTGTTTGTCTGAAAGCAAAAAACCCGTCTCCTGCATCTCCAGAGGGTCAAACAGATTCACCTTCAAGAAAGTCTCGAAGGGCATACCGCTGACCATCTCGACAACCCGCCCGATGACATTGAGGCCCGCGCTCGAATACTCATATTCGGTGCCTGGCTCGAAACCCAGAGGAGTCAAGGCATACGCTTCGACCCGCACCACCAGCCGATATCGATCGCCTCCCTGTGCCTCAACCGGCGTCGCGAAAGGCAAGCCGCTGGTATGGCTCAGTAATTCTCGCAGAGTAATCTGGGTGCGGGGTTGCTCGAGGCGCACCGTTTCGCCGTCTTCGGCGACTCTCAAAATTCCCGGGTGAAATTCCGGAAGATACTTCTGAACCGGGTCATCGAGATGCACCTTGCCTTCATCCACAAGCATCATCAAGGCGGTCGCTGTGATGGGCTTGCTCATGGAAGCGATCCAGAAGATGGAATCGGTTTTCATGGGCTGTTTGGCGGCAAGATCGGCATATCCAAAGGCTTGGAGATCGATGGTCTTGTCCTTATTGGTCACCAGGGTCACCACGCCCGCGATTGAATGATCGGCCAGGTAGGGCTTTACTACATCGGAGACTTTGGACTGTAGCGACGCGGATTGAGAATAAGTGATTGCAGAGAATGCCGGAGTCAAAATCACAAAGGCGGCGCCGATCACCCAACATGCCTCTTTTGCCAGCGGTCGAGCGTGTCTTTGCCGAATATTTTGGCGCCGGGTTGCTGTCATTCGTGTTTTCTCCTGGTAGAACGTTTCATTGTCTCGGTCTTTGATCTCTGATTCCTGACTTTACATCGCCAGGATCTCATTCCAGACCGCCGGGTCAACCGGCAAGCCGAGTTGGCGGTTCTCAGCCCGCACCCGCAGTGTCTCCTCGCCCGGATACCGCACTCGCTTGCCCTCTTTGGCCGGCTTCGAGTTGTGCAGCGACTCCACAATCGCGTCTGCGACAGCGGCCATCCGGGGCTCCGGCCCGAAAGCTTGTGGATTCATCACCAGGTACATCTGCGAGATTCCGCGCTCAAACACCGGATCGTGCGATAGCTCATGCGTAGCGTTGCCCAAGGCCATCATCGCCGCAATCATGTCCAGAACGATCGAAAGCCCCGAGCCCTTCCAGTAGCCGATGGGCAGCGGCCGCCACGACCTCAAGATCGCTGCCGGATCCCGAGTCAGGTTTCCGTCCTCATCGAAGCCGCCATCCACCGGCAGTTGCTCGCCGCGGTCGTTGTACCCATCCAAGGTTCCATACGAGAACTGCGACATGGCCATGTCCAGCACCACCGGGCCACCAGGACGGGGCACGGCAATCACCAGCGGATTGTTGCCGATCACCCGCTCCGCTCCGCCCCACGGCGGCAGGTTGGGCATGGTGTTGGTCCAGTTCACGCTCACAAATCCGGCCTCGGCCGCATGCCAGCCGTAAGTTCCGCCCCGCATCCAGTGGTTGGTATTGCCCAGCGCCACGCATCCCAGGCCGTGCTCGCGGCTCAGCGTCATGGCGCGTTCCATCATCGCAAGCGCATTCAGATTCCCCGGCCCCAGTTGCCCGTCCCAGCGCTCCAGCGCTCCAAATCCCGCCACGCGCTTCGGCTCCGCGTCCACCACCACACTGCCGTTTTTGATGGTCGCGACGAAGCGCGGAAAGCGGTTGATCCCATGGGTATACACCCCGTCGCAGGTGGTCTCGGCAAACAAACGCGCGCAGGTCTGGGCCCGCCCAGCGGAAAACCCGAGCCTTACCAACACCCGCGCCAGCAGCCCCTCAACTTCTTCAAATGGAATCCGGGTCATAGGTGTCGATTGGATGACGCACAGCGCCGCGCCCTAGCTGTCCTTCATCGTCACCGTGATCTTCCGCGCATCCCCGCCCTCGGAGGTAATCACGATCTCGCCCGTCGCCTTCTTGCGAATGCTCTTGAACTTGTCGCCCCACTCCACCAGCACCAGCGCATCCGGCGTCAGCAGCTCGTCAAGTCCCAGCGTCTCCAGTTGCCGCTCGCCTTCCAGGCGATACACATCCAGGTGGAAGAGCTTGACTTGCGTGCCGTCGCGGGTGCCGTCATACTCGTGCAGCAGCGTAAAGGTGGGGCTGGTGACTTCGTCGGGCTCGGCCGCGTCCAGCGCCTGCGCAATGCCTTTCACCAGCGTGGTCTTGCCGGTGCCGAGGTCGCCGCGAAGCAGCAGCAGTTGCGGCGGCTTGAGCAGGCGAGCCAGCTTGCGGCCCACTTCCACCGTGTCCGCGCCGCTCTTGGTCGTAAACTCGTAGCTCTTGCCTTCCGCCGTGGTTGCCGCTTCGCTCATCCCAGTGCCTTTCGCAGGACCGCTGCATGCATTATCTTCTAAGGCTGACCCTGTATCCAACCATACCTGTTTGAACCGCGCGAGTAAAAGCGAAAAGCCTGTGAAAGATGCGCCAGGCAGTCGGTGGCCATCAGCGTATGCTCATCGCCGGCCCGCACCGCCATGTCCGCCGAAAGCCCGTGCAGATAGACGGCCGCTTCCACGGCTCGCGCCGCGTCGGAAGGAAACTGCGCCAGCAGCCCCGCAACAAACCCGGTCAGCAGGTCGCCGCTGCCGCCCTTCGCCATTCCGGGATTTCCGGTGGTGTTCACGGCCACGCGCCCGTCAGGATGCGCGATCAGCGTCCGCGCCCCTTTCAGCACCATCGTCACGCCCATCCGCTCGGCAAACCCGCGCGCCGTCCCCAGCCTGTCCGCCTGCACCTCGGCCACAGTCATGCCCGCCAGCCGCGCCATCTCGCCAGGATGCGGCGTCAACACCAGGGTCCGCTGCCCCTTTTTGGCCAGTTTCGCCAGCAGCACCGGCTTGCTGGCCAGGATGTTCAGCGCGTCGGCGTCAATCACCGCCGGAATCTCGGTGGAAGAAAGCAGCCCGGTAACAAACTTCACTGTTTCCGGGCTCTGCCCCAGCCCCGGTCCAATGGCCAGAACGGTGATTCCCTTCATGAGTGCGGCAAGCTGGTCTGGAGCAAGATTTCCTTCTGCAACGCAACCCGAGGGGCTCGCATCCAAAGGCAACGTCATCAGCTCAGGAGCAAGTGTCGCCACCACCCCAAGCGCCGGCGCGGGAACCGCTGCCGTCACCAACCCCGCTCCTACCCTGGCCGCTGCCAGCGCTGCCATGGCGGGCGCGCCAGCCTTGCCGCCGGCCGTGCCAAATGTGCCGCCCACCACCAGAACGTGGCCAAAACTCCCCTTGTTGGACGCCACGCCCCGCCGCGCATGCGTCAGTGCCACTGCCGCGCCCGCCCAGCTCAGCCGTGCCTGGGAAATAATCGCCGCCTCCGGCGACCCGATCGGAGCCACCACCACCGGCTGATCCCAGCGGCGCGTCAGCTGTCCAAATACATGGGCCGGCTTTGGTGCTGTAAAAGTAATCACCGCATCAGCAGGAAACGTGGGCCCCGACGCCGAAGCCCCAACTTCATCCGCTCCCCAGCCCGAAGGCAGATCCACTGCCAGCACCATCGCGCGGCTGACCTTCATCCACTCCAGCACCGCCAGCGGCAGCCCCTTCAGCGGAGGCTTAAACCCGGTCCCCACCACTGCATCCAGGATCAGGTCGGCATCCAGCGCTTCCATGTGCGTTTGCAGGTCACCCGCGGATTCAATCAGATGAATTGGTCCGTGCTCGGGACTCGCCAGTTCCTTCCACGCCTCGGCGGCATCGCCCTTCAGCCCGTCGCTCCCGCCCACCAGCAGGGTGGTTACTTCCAGGCCCACTTTGGCCAGCAGTCGCGCCGCAATCATTCCGTCGCCGCCGTTGTTACCGCGCCCGCAAAGCGCCGTCACCCGGCGCGCCCACGGAAACTGCTCTCGCGCGAACGCCGCCACAGCCTCGGCCGCGGAGCACATCAAATCAATGGACGAGACGTGGTACTGCTCCGTAGTCACCCGGTCGCACTCCCGCATCTCGGCTGCCGTTAGAATTCGCATCGCCTTCATGGTACGACAGAAGGCAGGGATCACAGGTCAGGGTGTCAAGTGACGGGACGGCGCTACTCTGCAGGTTCAACTCGAATCAAGGCGCCGCTGATTGCGATGTGACCTGCATCGCCCTCCCGTACACGGGCCAACTGCCCGGCAACATATTTGTCCGTGCCACAGTCCCCGGCGCAGTATAGTTTTCTGACAGAGGCGAAAGACATGCGACGACGTCGGCTCATGGTGAGTATCAGCGTTGCTGTGGTGGCTCTATGTCTCTGCGCACTCGTCCTCTTGTTCACCATGACAAGAGCCGCGCACAGTCCTCCTCTGCCGCCGAGTGAACCGACAGCCAGCGGTTCAGGTTCGCCAAATGTCGCGGGTGTGCATGGGGATGCCGCGATCAAAACGGGCACGCCCCGGTCGAATGATAACGCCGCTGCAACCCGTCCAATTTCAAGAGAGACTTTTGCCCCCAATCAACAACAGCCTGCCAGTAACCCGAACCGTGGTCCGCACGCTCCCTCGGACGAACAACTGCTTGAGGAAAGCCTCGCAAAGCTGAAAAAGGGCAATCTGGCCTATAGCACTCCCGATAAGATGAAGAGCGGGCATACCGCTCATGTCACTGCGCGAATCGGGTCGGAGAATGTTTCCGTGCAGACTTTGGAATCCGGATTGCCTGCCGACCAGGGAGCAACCACGGAGACTGCGGCGACGCCGGTTTCCACCAGGATGAAGGTCACACTCAAAAGTGCTGATTTCGACATCACCCCACTCAGTTCCGAAGAGCAAATCGTTGCCGGCGACATACCGACGCAATGGGAGTGGGACATCACGCCAAAGCATTCCGGAAAGCTGCGATTGCACCTGGCAGCAACGGTGGAGTTGAACAATCTGTCGCGGGATTTCACCAGCGTCGATCGGGAAGTGACCGTGCAGGTGGATCCGGTTGGGCTGGCCGAAGCCTTTACCGAGAAAAACTCGATCTGGCTCCTGGGCACATTGGGAACAGCGATCGCCGCGGGATGGGCGTGGTGGAAGAAACGCAGAAAGCCAAAGGTGCCATCCTGGCAGGTTCCATAATCCTGCCCATTGAACCAGGCGGTAAGACCCGCCCGGCCTGATCGCTGCACCCGCTCTTCACGCCCGTGCCGGCGCTTTCAACCCCAGTTCAGCCATGGCAATCTGCAAGTCGGCCCATGCCTCTTTTTTTTGTCGCGGATCGCGCAGCAGGTATGCGGGATGATAGGTGACGATCAGTTGGCATCCGCGCACCGAGTGCACCCGCCCCCGCAGCCCGGCCAACGGCTGACGCGCGCCCAGCAGATAGGTAGCCGCCGTGGCGCCCAGCGCCACCAGCACCTGCGGCCGCACCACGTCGATCTGCCGGAACAGGAACTGAGAACAGATATTCGCCTCTTCCGGCTCCGGCGTCCTGTTCCCCGGCGGACGGCACTTGACCACGTTCGCGATATAGACCTCTCCCCGTTTCAGTCCCATGGCGGAGATCATGTTGTTCAGCAGCTGCCCGGCGCGGCCCACAAACGGCAGCCCCTGAGCGTCCTCGTCGGCACCAGGCCCCTCGCCCACAAACATGAGCCGCGCCGCCGGCGATCCGTCGGCGAAGACGATCTTGTTTCGCCCCTTGTGCAGCGCGCAACGTACGCAGTCGCCAATGTCATCGCGGATGAGCTGAAGGGCGGCAGCCCGCTCGCCCGGGGCTACCGCCGCGCCGATCTGCGGAGGTTGAGGAAATGACTTGCGCGTAGAAATAGTTTCGTCCTCCGCGTGAATTTGATGTTCTGCAGATTCGGGTTGCGATGGAGCGGAAACGCTCTCGGCCTGGTCGCATTCGTCCGCAACCTGCTGCGCCTCGCTCGAAGACGCAGCCTCGGCTTCAATCAGCGAAGCCTCCACTGGGCGGCGATAGAACTCCGTCAGCCCCAGGTCGCGATAAAAGCGGATGCGCTGAGCCAGGGCTTCGCGGGTTGCCGGATCGAGCGCGCGCGCCAACTCGCTCACTCCACGATCAACTGCCGGCGCGCTGCAACGGCGGGAATCGTCTCGTTGAGGACCCGGTCCTGGTTGGACTGTGGAAACGGACCCTCGCGCTCATCCAGTTCCACCACCACGGAGCGCGGTTTCCGCAGCGTGAGAATCTCGTCCAGGATGCGGTCGGCCAGTTCTCGCTTCGGCATCTGGTGCAGTTCGATGGATGTGCTCGCGGTCAGGAAGGTAGCCGCATTGATGTCGGCGTCGATGCCCACGCCCTCGCCGCTCACATCGTTCACGACGATCGCATCGGCTCCTTTGCGCAGAAGCTTGGCGCGGCCGTTTTCCACCTGGTCCTGCGTTTCGGCAGCGAATCCAATAATCAGTTGCCCCGGCCGCCGGCGCCTCACCACCTCCGCCAGAATGTCCTCGGTCGGCGTCAGTTCGAGCGTCATCGGTCCAGTGCGTTTGAGCTTTTGCTCTGCAACAACGAGCGGGCGATAATCGGCCACCGCGGCCGCCTTGATGATCAGCGTGGCCTCGTTCATGCGCGCAAGAACTGTGCTCCGCATCTCCTCAGCCGAGTTCACCCTGACAAACTCGCAGCGCGCCGGCGGATGAATCGCGGTCGGTCCGCTCACCAGGATCACCTTCGCGCCGCGGCTCTCGGCCGCATCGGCCAGCGCATAACCCATCTTGCCGCTGGACCGGTTGCCCAGGAACCGCACCGGATCGATTGCCTCGCGCGTACCACCCGCCGTCACCAGCACCACTTCACCGGCCAGGTCATGACGCCTGTGAAGCGCGCCCGCAACCGCGGCGGCAATTGTCTCCGGCTCGGCCATTCGCCCCGCGCCCACCATGCCGCAGGCCAGCTCGCCTGTCCCGGGCTCTACAACCCTCACCCCGCGTTCGCGAAGAATCTCGAGGTTGGCCTGCGTCGCCGCATGAAGCCACATGTTCACATTCATTGCCGGAGCCACCAGCACCGGGGCCGTCGTGGCGAGATACATTGTCGTTAGAAAGTCGTCCGCGATGCCGTGAGCAAACTTCGCCAGCACATTTGCCGTAGCCGGCGCCACCACCAGCGCGCTGGTGCCCTGCGCCTCGGCGATATGGTCGATTCCATTCTGTTCGGTTCGGTATTCCTGCGCGCCGGCCTCGTCCCACAAGCCGGTAATCACCCTGAACCCAGTGAGAGAGCTGAAGGTCAGCGGCTGCACAAACTTCTGTGCCGCGGCAGTCATCACCACGTGCACCTCAAGGCCCTGGCGCTGCAGGGCGCGCACCAGTTCGGCAGCCTTGTAGGCGGCGATTCCGCCCGAGACGCCCACCGTTACTCTCATGACTCGATTGTAAAACAGTTGACAGTTGACAGTTGACAGCGGACAGTGGACAGTTGGCACCGCAACGGTGCGGAAGCCACCCGTTGCTCTCCTGCCACTGTTCACCGGAAACAAACAAAAAAGTAAGTTGTCGAAACTCTTGAGAGCGTCCAGAATCGTGCGATTCCACCCTAGCCGCAAGAACAGAGACACGGCGAGGGCCCGGGACCAAGTTTCATCCCCATGGGCCGGCGGAGCCGGTGGACGACTGCCAACCTCTCGCTGACAACCAATCACTGTCTGCTGTCAACTGTCGGCTGTCAACTGTCCACTGTCCACTGTCTTCAGCTCAACAGAATGGGGACGGCCGGCCCTTCAACAAGCGGCTTGGTCACTGCCACATCTGCCTTGACGTAGGCAATTTTGCCCGCTTCAATCTCTTCCTGTGCGATGCGGCAGGCCTTGGTGGACTGGCTGGCAACCAGAGCGTGGGAACCGCTCTGTATCTGGCGAGCGCGCCTTGCCGCGACCAATACCTTGCGGTAATTCGAGTCGAAGCTGGTCTCAATCGTCATCGGGATCATCTCCAAAGAGAAGTTGCTGCTGGCCGGATTCGCCGTCGATTCCAAACGCCTCCAGCACAGGCTTGAGCCGCTCCTGCGAGTTCCTTTGCAGGCAAGCCGCGGCGACCTCCAACACCCTCCTGGAGCGGTAAGCGATCGCTTCGCCGTTCCGATAGAACCGTTCGGAAAGTACGATGGCCTCTAACTGCGCCACCGCCCGGTCGAGGATGTCATTGACCAGAATATAACTGTATTGGCGATAATTCTCAATCTCCTTGCTCGCCTCGCTCAGGCGGCGATAGAGCTCAGCCTCGTTCACCCCGCCTTCAGCGCGGCTCCTGTTGCGCAAGCGGGTGCGAAGAACCTTGGGGTTGGGAGGCAGCACAAAAATGCCCACCGCCTCGGGCATCTTGGCGCGGACTTGCGCCGCCCCCTGCACGTCGATGTCGAGCACCAGATCGTGACCTTCCGCCCGCGCTTCATCAAGCGACGCCCGAGAAGTTCCGTACAGGTGGCCAAAGACCTCGGCGTGTTCCAGGAACATCCCCGCGTCGATCATGCGCAGAAACTCTTCGCGTGAAGTGAAATGGTACTCCCGCCCGTCTTCTTCTGAGCCCCGCGGTGCGCGCGTAGTCCACGAAACAGCAAAATCAACACCGCTCACCTGTTTGCGCAGCTCGCTCACCAGGGTGCTTTTTCCCGAGCCCGAGGGAGCCGAAATGATGAATAGAATTCCTGCCAAAGCGCGCTTGTCCTTTTCGATCAGGTGTTCGTACTATAGTCCGGCTTCCGGGCGATTTCCGCAAGCTCTCAAACCGGAGTTGCGATTTGTTGCCCACGCCCGCAATCCCGACAGTTGCCAGGGAACAGCTATTCGCTGCTGTTGTCACTCGATGTTCTGAATCTGTTCGCGGGCTTTTTCGATTTCTGCTTTCATGCCCAGCCCGAGTTCCGTGATTCGCGTTCCCTTGCCGCTGATGCCGGCGGTTTTCGACAGCAGCGTGTTGGCTTCGCGGTTCATCTCCTGCAGCAGAAAATCGAGTTTCTTGCCGGCCTCACCCGGCGCGCCCAGCAGCTCGCGAAAATGCGCGATGTGCGTCGTCATCCGCGCCAACTCCTCCGACACGTCGCTACGTTCCACCATCACGGCAACTTCTTCGAGCACGCGCTGCTGGTTGAAGTCAGGACCGGTCGCCGCCAGCAGGCGCTGCGACAACCGCTGCTGGTAGCGCTGCTCAATCTCCGGCCGCAGCGTGGCCACGCTATCGGTGGCCTCAGCCAGCTTGTCGAGCGTGGCAATCAATATCGCACCAAGCGCTTCGCCTTCGCGCGCGCGCATAACTTTCAACCGCTCGAGCAGCGGCCCAATCTGCTCCAGCACGCTCGCTGACAAGACACCAAGGTCATCGTCACTTCGACTGTCCGCCTGCAGCGCGCCCGGCAGGCGCAGAGCGGCGTTCAAGTCCGGTTCGCCCTCCAGGCCGTGCTCGCGGCGCGCTTCTTCGAACGCAGCCAGGAAGCCGCCGATCAATTCACGATTGTAGCCGGATCGTTGCTGGCCAGTCCGGTCGACTGAAAGCGTCAACTCCACATGGCCGCGTATCAGCGAATCCTTCAACGCCTTGCGCAATTCCATCTCCAGCCCGTCAAGGCCCGATGGAAGCCTGAATTGCAAATCAAGAAAACGATGGTTCACGCTCTTGATGCTGAGTGTGTAACTGAGCCGGTCGTGAATCGCAACCTGGACGCGCGCAAAACCGGTCATTGAATATAACGGCATGTCTTCTTACTCCCTTGCTTCAGCGATGACGGACTGTGCGATTGGATCGGCGGCCTGCGCCTCAGGCATATCGATGAACTGCAATTGATACAGTCTCTGATAAGTCGGAGAGGTTGTCAGCAACTCCTCGTGGCATCCGGTCGCCGTAATGCGCCCGTCCTCCAGCACCGCGATACGGTTGGCGCGCCGAATGGTCGAAAGGCGATGCGCAATCACCATCACCGTACGATCCTTCATCAGGTTTGCGAGCGCGGCCTGCACCAGCGACTCGCTCTCAGAGTCCAGCGCTGAAGTTGCTTCATCGAGAATGAGAATGGGCGCATTCTTCAGGATGGCCCGCGCAATGGCCATGCGCTGGCGCTCGCCGCCCGACAACCGAAACCCCTTTTCGCCGATCATTGTGTCGTAACCCTGCGGCATGCGCAGGATAAACTCGTGAGCCAGGGCGTTGCGCGCAGCTTCTTCAACCAATGCAAGTTTCACGTCCGGCTGACCGTAGGCGATGTTGTTGCGCACCGTGTCGTTGAAGAGAATGGTCTCCTGCGTGACCTGCGCCACCTGTCGCCGCAGCGACGCCAGGGTCAACTCGCGTATATCGCGGCCGTCGATCAAAATGCGACCCGAGGTGACATCAAAGAAACGAGGAATCAGGTTCACCAGCGTTGACTTGCCCGCGCCGCTGGGACCAACCAGCGCCAGCACTTCGCCGGCGAGCAGCTGAAGATCCACATTGTGCAGAATCTGGTGCTCGCCCTCTTCGGTCGAATAGGAAAACCCGACATTCTCAAAACGAATCGATTGCCTGAAACGCGGAATCACCGTTGCGCGGGGCCGCTCCACCACGTCATCTTCTGCATCGAAAAAGCCAAAGATCGACGCCGAAGCACCCATCGCCTGTTGAAAGCTGTTGTAGAAATAAGCGAATTTGCGAACCGGGTCGTACAGCTTGAAGAGCAGGATGATGAACGCGCCAAAAAGCCCCATCGTCATCCGTCCGCGCATGATCTCGTTTCGGCCGATGAAAAGAAACATGGCGATTGCGATGGCGCCGATTGTATCCATCAGCGGTGAGCTGATCGATTGAATGCGCACGCTGCGAAGGTTGGCGCGAAAAAGGCGCGTCGCTGCTTTCCTGAAGCGCAGGATCTCCCACAACTCGGTGTTGAAGGCCTTCACAATCCGGTTGCCGGTTACGGTTTCATGCAGGATATTTTGAATCTCGGCGAGCTTATCCTGCCCGCTGCGCGTGCGAATGCGAACCTCGCCGCCGATCTTGCGCGCGGAAGTGACGACCACGGGAACAAATAAGAGCAGCGCCCAGCTAAGGTAGCCGCCCAGGTAGACGACGAACCCCAGTCCGACCAGGAAGGTGAAAAACTGCTGCAGGAAATCGCCGATTACCGAACTCATCGCGGTCTGCACTCGATCCACGTCGTTGATCAGCGTCGACAGAATCGTGCCGGTAGGATGCTTGTGAAAGAAACTGGACGACCGGCGCAGCGTGGCCTCGTAAAGATCGTTCCTCAGGTCGGTAATGGTGCCGAAGCCGGCATAGTTAACCAGGTAAGTGCCGAGGTAATCGCAGAGGCCCTTGATCAGAGTTGACGTCACCAGCGCATAGGCCACAACCGTCCACGCATTGTGCATGCGCAGGTTGTGCAGGTGCGGAGCCAGAATGCGTAGATCGAAATGCCACGGGCGGTTTCGCAGGCCCAGAATAATGGGGCCTTCGGGAGCGTCGGGCCTCAGCACCTGGTCGAAGATAGGCTGCAGCAGCAAGACGCGGAAACTATCGACCGCGCCTACGATTGCCAGCAGCAACACTCCAGGCAGCCACTCCAGCGAGTAGGGCAACCCATAACGCGCAAGCCGCAAGAATCCCCTCATGCCGCGGGACCCGCCTCGCGAACGCCAATCATCCTGCCGTCGCTCCAAACCCTGCCCTCCCGGGGATGGCTGGCGCGATGATAGTTACTGGAGCCCATTCAGTTATTCTATCCGGGCGGACTGCGGTGGCGCGCATCGAGCCTGCCCGCTCAGCACCTCGAATCACCGGCCGCGGGCGGCGGCCAGTTCTTCGCAATGAGCGTTGCTATCATATCCAAGTGGCGACGCGATCGGCCAAAGGCTTCTCGAACCGCGTGGAAACAGTCTTCATTGACCGCGACGGCGTGCTCAATGAAAAGGCGCCGGAGGGCCGGTACGTGGCCCGCTGGGATCACTTCCGCGTGCTGCCCGGGGTCCCCGAAGCCTTGTCCAAACTCAACCATGCAGGCCTGCGCGTCATTGTCGTCAGCAACCAGCGAGGCATAGCGCTCGGCCTTTACAGCGCCGCCGATGTCGAGGCCGTTCAGGCAAAGTTTCAGCAACTGCTCAAACCATTCGGCGCGCGCGTCGATGCGTTTTATTTCTGCCCCCACGAGAAGGGCCAATGCAATTGCCGCAAGCCGCAGCCCGGCATGTTTGAGCGGGCCGTAGCCGAGTTTCCATCCGTCACCGCGGAAGCCAGCGTAATGATTGGAGACTCTCTGTCGGACATTGAGTTCGGCCGCCGCCTGGGAATGAGCACTATCCTGATCGAAGGCGACCTGGCCAATTCCAAACCCGGGACAGAAGAGGCCGCCCAAATCGCCGGCCTGCGCTGCGCCTCTCTATTAACGGCGGTAGATGCGCTGCTTTCGTCCCTAAAGCTGCCGTAGGATCCAACCGAAAACCAGACTCCTGAGAAGAAGGGTATCGTAAGAGGAATGCCGGAAGTTTCCATGGACAACACAGCAAGAGTCCTGATCGCCGAAGATGAACCGCACGCCCTGATGGGCCTGGCCGAACTGATCTCCGGCTGGAATTATCGCACCGAAACCGCGCGCGACGGCGTCGAAGCCTGGGAAAAGGTGGTCGCCTGGGATCCGGCCATCGTCGTCACCGACCTCAAAATGCCTCGCCTTGACGGCATCGGTTTATTGGCAAAGATGTCTAAGGAGCGCTCTCTCATCAGCCCCAATATCGCCGTGGTTGTACTGACTGCCATGGGCTCCATTCAGCTTGCGGTTGAAGCCATGAAACTGGGTGCGTATGACTTCCTGCAAAAGCCGGTGGACGCCACGCGTCTGCGCACCATCCTGGCCAACGCCACACGCCAGCGCGACACCGTCATCGAGCTGGAAGTTGCGCGACGCCGCCTGCGCGAGAGCGGCGTGCTCGGCTCTCTGGTAGGCATTTCGCGGGCCATGCGCGAGATCTTCGGCCTCATCGAGCAGATCGCGCCCTCCAACGTGTCGGTTCTCATCACTGGCGAAAGCGGCACCGGCAAAGAACTGGTGGCGCGGACGCTTCACGCGCTCAGCCCGCGTAAATCGCGCCCCTTCGTAGCCGTCAACTGCGCGGCCATTCCCGAAACCCTCATTGAGAGCGAGATCTTCGGTCACGAGCGAGGAGCCTTCACCGGCGCCGCGGACCGTCGCGCCGGCTGCTTTGAACTGGCTGACGGCGGTACCTTATTGCTCGATGAGGTGGGCGAAATGCCCCTCGCCACGCAGACCAAGCTGCTGCGCGTGCTTGAAGAGCGGAAGCTCCGCCGCCTGGGCGCACGCACTGAGCTGGACGTGGATGTGCGCGTGCTCGCGGCCACCAACCGCGACCCCAACAGCGCCGTCACCGAGGGCCATCTACGCGCCGATCTTTATTACCGTCTGAATGTATTCAATATTCATATGCCCCCTTTGCGCGATCATCTTGAAGATCTGCCGGCCATGACCGACGCCATGCTCAACGAGATGAACCAGAAGCACGGACGACACGTTTCAGGCGTCGCCCCTTCCATGATCGACCGGTTGATGCGGTACGACTGGCCGGGAAACGCGCGCGAACTCAGAAACACCGTCGAGCGCGCCGTGATTCTCTGCGCCGAGGGAGTACCGCTCGATGTCGGACATCTTCCTCCCGGCTTCGGCGCCGCAAAGAGCCAGCCCGCGCAGACCCTCGATGCCGGCGTCGTCTCGGTGCACGTGGGCTCTACCGTGGATGAGGCCGAACGGCTCTTGATCCTGCGCACCCTCGAAGCCACCGGACAAAACAAGACTCGCGCCGCCGAAATCCTCGGCGTGAGCCTGAAGACCCTGCACAATAAGCTCAAAGAGTACGGCCGGCCCGCAGGATCGAGTTAAATCGAGATGCGCCTCAAGACCAAACTCGTACTGGCTATCACCACCCTGGTGTTTCTCATTGCCGGAGTGGTGTCGCTGGTCTATGTCACCCAGTTGCTCCATGCCGCCGTCCAGCAGTCTTACGATACCAACCGCATGGTTGCCAACCAGGTGCGCTCCGCGCTGCAAAACGCCCTCGAAACCGGCCTCAAGGATCGCGAAGTCGATCCCGGGAATCCGGCCGAGTTACGCGCCCTCGCTGCTGAAGCGGTTCGAAACAGCGACATGCTCCATTCGGTCATCGAATCGGTTGACCGTTATTCGCTCACCGTCTACGACGTCAATATCGGCGACAGCCAGTCCAACACCCTGCTCAGCACCAATCCCGACAACGAAGACAAGCCGCTTCCGGTTCGCCCCAGCTACGAGCAGCTTCGAGATGCCGACCCCCTGAAGTTGATGACGACCGTATTTGGCCCTCCAAAGGTCTTTGAAATCGTGGCGCCCATTGAACGCAATGGTGAAATGTTTGCCACGGTCCACGTGGGTGTGCGCACAACTTTGCTAAGGGCGTTTTACGCGCCCTGGCTGGCCGAGGCATTCACCTTGATGGGTTTTTCGCTCGGCACCGCGCTGCTGGTTGCTTTCCTGCTCAGCAATCTCGCGCTCCGCCCCATGGAGGAGATCAGCCTCCAGCTCGACTATTGGACCGCTGCCGGCGGAGGGACCGGGGCAGAAGAGCCCGCCCCTCAACAGGACATGGCCGTCCGCGTCTCCAACAAAATCGAGATGATCGGCCAACGCATGAGAAATGTTGAAGAGGTCTTCTCCGCGCTTAAAGAGAACCTCGACCAGATCCTCAGCAACCTCCAGGACGGACTCCTGCTGTTCACCGGCGATGGCCGCGCCGTGCTGGTGTCTGAAGCCGCGCGAAGATTCATTGGCAACGATCGGGGCAGCATCCTGGGATTGCACGCGAGAGAGATCTTCGATCGCTCGACCCTTCTGGGCCGCACCTTACTCGAAGCTATCGAGACCGGTTCCTCCATGGTCCAGGCCGAGATTCGCACAGAAACCGGCCGCCGCATTCAGGCCTCGGTCGATTTTATTCACGACGAAGAAGCCCGCCAGGGACTCGGCGCGCTGGTCACGCTTCACGACGTCGAATCGGCCGAAGAGATCGAATCCGAACTCGAGCTCTCGCGCCGCATGGCCGCAATCGGCAGGCTCACCTCCGGCGTAGGCCACGAAGTGAAAAACCCCATCAACGCCATCGTCGTTCACCTCGAGTTGCTCAAGGCAAAGCTCGGCGAAACCAGTTCTCCTGCCACCAGGCATCTTGAAGTGATCGACGCGGAAATTCACCGCCTCGATCGCGTGGTTCAGACGCTGGTCGACTTTTCGCGGCCGGTCGAATTGCAGCTTCGTGAACAAGACCTGCGCCTGGTCATCGCCGATGTGCTGGCCCTGGCGGCCGACGAGCTTTCCACCCGCAATGTGACTCTCAGCAGTCGGATGCCCGACGAGCCGCTCATCGCCAACGTCGATGCCGACCTGCTCAAGCAGGCCGCCCTCAATGTCATCCAGAACGGCGCCCAGTCCATGCCCGAGGGCGGCCGCCTTGAAGTAGTGCTTGAAGCCGACCGGAAAATCCCTCTCAATGGCGACATAAATTCTTTGCCGGGACCAAGATCGGCCCTGTTGCGCATCTCGGATGAAGGTCCGGGCGTACCGGACGACATACGCGAGAAGATCTTTGACCTATACTTCACCACCAAGGTCGGGGGCAGCGGAATCGGCCTTTCTATGACGTACCGGATTCTCCAGTTGCATCATGGGAGCGTGGAAGTACAATCGAAGGTAGACCGTGGCTCGGAGTTTCGGCTGAGAATTCCTCTCGCCGCCACGGATTGGGGACGCCGGCAATTCAGACCGGCAAGCGTCGAAACAGAGAAGGGACCTGCGGGATGAAGTTCCCTGCAAAGTTCGCTGTGCTATTGGTGCCCTTGTTGCTGACGGCTTGCTTTCACAAGAAGCAACAGGCGCAGGTGCAACCACTTGCGCCAACTCTCGCCGACAATCAGCCGCCCCCGCCTGCGAAAGCCCCCGATAACCTTCCGCCTCCGGTGGCGACCATACCCCCCGAGCCGGTTAAGAACGCGCCTACACCGCCGCAGCCCGAGTCCAAACCGGCCCCCAAACACAAAAAGCCGGTGAACAAGAACACCCAGGAGGTTGCATCCAATCCCACCCCGACGGTAAGTGCCGTCGGAGAGCTTTCCTCCGGCGATCCGGCCGACTTTCGCCGCGAGACCGAGGATTCCATTGCCTCCATTCAGCGCGGGCTCGACAATATTCACCGCAGCCTGAGCGACACCGAGCAGAAGACTGCCGATCAAATCAGGGAGTACTTGAAACAGGCTAAGGAGGCGCTCTCATCGGGGGATGCCGACGGCGCTCACACCTTGGCGGCCAAGGCCAAAGTCCTTCTGAATGAACTCACCGAGTAAGCGCCCCATGTCGACTTCCCTGCTCGCCCCCTTTTCATCTTTCCCCCCAGCTCAACTTGCTTCGCAGGGCCTCGAAGAATCCGCTCTCGCTCAGCCTTACCAGCTTGACCGAAAAATCTGAACGGTGGCACCGTATCTCATCGCCGCGCACCAGTTCCACCGCCTGTTGGCCATCCACCGTCAGCAGCGCCGTATTCGGAACCCCTTCCACGCGCACCGTCAGCGACGCATCCCCTCGCACCACGATCGGCCTCAGCGTGAGCAGGTGGGGACAAATCGGCGTAACCACCATGGCATCCACGTCGGGCGTCAGAATTGGACCATTTGCAGCCAGTGTGTAGGCAGTCGATCCCGTCGGAGTGGAGACGATCACGCCGTCGGCGCGAAACCGGGCCACGAGTTTGCTGTCCAGCTCGACCGCAAATTCGCCCATCCGCGCAATATCGCCCTTTGAGACCACAACATCGTTCAGCGCCTCGTAAGTGAACTGCTTCGAGCCGTCGCGCCACAGCGCGGCGTGCAACATGGCCCGCGCATCCACATCGTGGCATCCGCTGCACCAATTTTCCAGCGTCGAATAGAGATCGGCGAGCCGCACTTCGGTCAGGAAGCCAAGGTAGCCGAGATTGACGCTCAGGATCGGCGTACCGGTCGACGCAAACGTCCGCGCCGCCGCCAGCAGCGTGCCATCGCCGCCCAGAACGATCACCAGGCCCGGCGACCACGCCGGCATCTCCGCGCGATCCAGGACCCTCACTCCCGCGCTCGCCGGTGACGCGGCTGCGTAAACCCCACTCTCAAGATCGAGCAGAGGCTCAAACCCGCGCCGGGACATCCACTCAATCAGCTCCGGCAACAGCCGCGTGAGTTCTTCCTTATTCGGTTTGCAGACGATCGCGATGCGAACCATGCGGTCCCAGTGTAACGGATGCAGGCGCGGAGCCCTCTCAGGCCCGTGAATTCGAACCCGGAGAGGAGTTCTTCACCGCGCCGCGCCGTGCATAGAGCAGAAATTCACGGTTCCCTTCCGCGCCGGTAATCGGAGAAGGGATTGTCTCCACGACCGTCCATCCCAGCGACCGGACACAATCGGCCACCTTGTTGACCGCGAGTTGATGCGCCTCGGGATCGCGGACAATTCCACCTTTTCCCACGTGCTCGCGCCCAGCCTCAAACTGCGGTTTCACCAGGATCACCGCCTCGGTCAAACCGGGCGCGGCCGCCATCACAGGACCCAGCACCAGCGTTGCGGAGATGAACGACACGTCCATCACCAGCAGCGTCGGTTCAGTCCGTCCTTTGGCCGCCAGCGATCCCGGCTTCAGCAGCCGGGCGTTGGTCCGTTCCATCAGCCGCACTCGCGGATCGTTGCGCAGCTTCATGGCAATCTGCCCAAAGCCTGTGTCGACCGCGGTCACCTCCGAGGCGCCACCCTGCAGCAGGCAGTCGGTAAATCCGCCTGTCGAAGTTCCCACATCCACACAGGAACGGTCTTTTACGTCGATTCGCCAGTGCTCGATCGCAGCAGCCAGCTTGAATCCCCCGCGGCTCACATAAGGCTGATCTTCGCCCAGCAATCGCACCGCGGCATCTTCGCCCACGGAAACGCCCGGCTTGTCGATCTTCTGTTCCTGAACCAGCACTCGTCCGGCCAGGATCAGCGCCCGTGCCCGCTCGCGGCTGGGCACAAGGTTTCGCTCCACCAGCAGCAAATCGAGACGAGTTTTCTTCGGAGCCACCACCATCCACCCACACCCCAGCCTTCAATGTATAGGAGGCGCGGAAGGACTGGAACCTTGACCAGAGCGGGGACTCAATCCCCGTGAGCCCTATTGTCCGATTGGCGTTGAGGCCGACGCATCTTGCGACTGAGCTTGCGACGCGATCTTCGGCGTCGGAATGCCGTGCTGATGGCAATCGGCGCATTTCACCCAGTGAATGTTATGCGCACTGGTCGCGCTGGCGAACGTGGTGTCCATCTTCTCGACATCCAGGCCGCAGTGCGACATCTGCGGATGGCAGGTCTTGCAGGATGCGCGCGCATTCTCGTTGTGCCCGTCGTGGCAGGAGATGCAGCTCAGGCCCTCGTGCACTCCCAACGGGGTGCGGTCGTCGCCTGAAGCCGCCTGTGCTCCCCACGCCATTCGCGCGGCTTCCGAGTCAGCCTCCGGCTGGCGCGGCGCGTGGCACTGGTAGCAGATCGCCTGGCGCGGATCGAGGTTCATATGCACCGCGCGCGGCCCTTCATAAAGTTGCGGAATCGTAAGGTTGACCGAGCTGAAGTGCATGCTCTCGCGGCGGTCGTAGAAGCCGAGCGAATCATCCACCGCCGCTCCGGCCACCGAAATCCGCTTGGCGGGCTTGGTGTCCGGGGCCGATTCACGATGAATCCAGTGGCATGCCTGGCAGGGCATGGCGGGCTGATCGGCTACGCCGGCCTTCACAATGTGCCAGGGCCCCTGCGCGTTCATTGGCTGCACCAGTTCGCGAATCGGCCCGTTGAAATACATGCCGTGGCAGCGCAGGCAATCGTCCATCAGCCGCCGCTTCGAGTTATGCCCCGGATCGGCAAAAATCTGCGCGTAGCTGGCGCTGTGCGGACCCGCATGCCAACTGGCGTACTCGTGCTGGTGGCACTGCTGGCACCTGGGCGTCATGGCCTCCACATCCGCCTGCCGCAGCCGGATGGTCTCCGGCCAGCTATGCGTCAGGTGTACGCTGATGTGCCGCAGCTTGGTTGCAAGGCTTGCCTCGTGGCACTCCATGCAGGTCCCGGTGCGGTGATGCGAGCCGTGCACCGCGGTCACATACGTTGCCATCTCATGGCAGCTCGCGCATCCCTGCCCGCGCTCCGATGTGTAGTAGTACGAGGCCCCGTAGACGCCGCCAATCGAAATTACCGCCGCGATGCCCACCGCAATCGCCGCTATCCTTGCCCATTGCCTCATGACCGGAATCCTGTGCCCTTCCAGTTGTGAACCAGCGCGTCCGATGCAAAGTAAGCTACCGCCATGATCGTCAGCGCGGGATTGAACCCTCCGTTGGTCACGTGCACGCTGGAATCGATCACGAAGACATTGTCCACATCGTGTATGCGGCAGGTCCTGTCTACAACCGAGTTGCGCGGATCGTTGCCCATGCGGCAGGTTCCCGCCTGGTGCTGTCCGGCCTCAACCATTTTCGGCGTCCCGGCACTCAGTTTGGTCGAAATCGCGCCGGCCTCCTTGAGCCAGGCCTCAGCGCGCCGGGCCTGCACCTCGCCGATCTCGAATGTGTGCGAATGCACGTTGCCCGAGATGCGCGCCACCGGCAAGCCCCGCTTGTCGCGCACCGAGGGGTCCAGCGTGACTCGCGCATCAGCCGAAGGAATCACCTGCGTCGGCCCCATGATCACGATGTTGCGCTTGTATGAGCTGCGCATGGCCTGCTTATGCCCGAGGCCCCAACCCGGGGTACCGGAAGGCAGCCGGTCGAGCATGTGAATCGGAAGCCGAATGAACTCATTGGCCAGCATTCCGCCACCAAGCAGGCCCGGGGTTCCGTGGTTGTAGTCGGAGACGGCGATGCTGGCGCCGGGACCCACGTCGTCGTAGGTGTCGAAATCGAAAAAGCCCACCGCGCCGGTGTAGTGGTGCCCCTGCAGGTTCCTGCCGACTTGGTCATATCGATTGCCCAGCCCGTTCGGATAGAGCCGGCTCTTTGAATTCAGCAGGAGGCGCGCAGACTCGATGGCGCAGGCTGAGACCACCACAATGTCGGCGGGTTGATGTTGGAGCCGGCCATCGGCGTCATAGTAGCTCACGCCGGTGGCTCGGCCATGGTCGTCGGTGGTTACCTCTCTGGCCTCGCACTCGGTTCGCAGTTCGCAGTTGCCGGTGGCCAGAGCGGTGGGAATGACGGTATTCTGCGATCCATTCTTGGCATCGGGCTCACATGCGAAGCCCACGCACCAGCGGCAGCGCATGCACGGACCGCGTCCGTTGTAGGGCACGCTGTTGCGCGCCATGGGGATGTGGAATGGATGAAGCCCCAGCCGCTTCGCGGCCGGCTCCAGAATGGTAAATTCGCGATTCGGCTCGAGCGGCGGCATGGGCAGATCGCGCTTCCGCGGCCCCTTGAACGGCGTGCCCGAATAATCTCCCGAGATGCCAATCTCGTACTCCGCCTTGTCGTAAAACGGCTCCAGGTCGTCGTAGGAAACGGGCCAGTCTTCCAGCGAACTTCCCGCCGGCTGGCCATAGATGGACCGCATGCGGAAGTCCTGCGGCATGAAACGCCAGGCCATGGCCCCATAGCTCATGGTCCCGCCGCCCACGCAGGCCGCATTATTGGAGTAGTCGCCATCGGAAGCCAGGACGGTGCGAGGCACGCCGCTCGAATCCACCACCACCCGCTGCGTGCCTTCATCTGCCGGCCCAAACGCGGCGCCCAGCACCGTTGTCCTCTGATTCCGCAAATCGTCTTTGCGGCAGTCGTAAGCCGTGTACCACTTTCCGCGTTCCAGCAACACCACGCTCAACCCGGCGGTCGACAACTCCTTGGCGACAATGCCTCCGCCCGCCCCGGCGCCAACGATGACTGCGTTCACACGCTTCATGAGGTCGCGCCCTTTCTCAGGTCGTATTGCGCGCGCCCGCGCAGCGGGGGCTCGGCCATGCCCAGCATGCGCCAGCTCACCGCGTCGCGATTGCCGCCATGGCGCGGCGATCCGTAGTAGCCCTCCAGCGTGTGATTGCGCACCAGCCGAAAGAAATCGCCCTCCTCGCGCTCCAGCTCGGAGACAATCTCGAGTTGCTCATTGGCTCCCAAAGAAGCCAACTCCCGCCCGAAGCGCTTCCTGCTCAACGTCTCAGCCCGCTCGAGGCCGTCGCGATAAGCATCCCGATAACGGCGGAAATGGCGCATCAACTGGCGGTCGATATAGTCGAGCACTCCGGCCTGCGTCGCGCCTGGAAAATCATCGGCCGGAACGATCTGATCGCAGATCGCTCCCAGCGTCCGCGCCTGTGCCACGGTGAGAACATCCCAGTTGCCCTTATTGCAGACGTGGCAGCCGGCCGCTGCCGCCGCGCTTCCCAAAGCGCCCACAGCCATAAATCGACGCCGGGTCAGCCCGGCGGATTTCCCGCTTGATTCCATCGGCAAAACTCCTCGCCTCGCCAACCCGAGTCGGCAAAACAGCACAGCAGGCAGCATTTACGCGCTGACTCATTCTCCGCGTGAAGGACAAAGACAGTATGTGCTGTGAATCACAGGCAGGCCCCCGACAATTGCCTGCGCACATGCTAAAAGGGCCATCCCGCACAAGCGGAATGGCCCTTCCCAGGTTGCTGATCTGCCGTGATCTACGGAATCGCCTGGCAGGCTTCGAGAGGTGTCTGCGTGCCTGTGGGAGTGGGTACTCCCGGCAGATTGCAGGGCTGCCCGTACCCTGGGACGCGACTGGCGTAGTTCACGTTGCTGCCGCTGCTTCCGTTCTGCGTCGTGACCCTCACGTCCACGACGTTGCCTTCTACCAGCACCGTGGTGTCGATGAGGTCGGTCTCGGTGTTGATGAGCGTCAGGTAGGGGGTGTTCGGTGCAGCCACATAAACCTTGCCATAGAGCGAGTTTTCCGTCGAAACCACCGTCCGCGGATTGCCCACCACCGCGAGCGTCTTCTCCACCGTGTGGCTCGACAGGTTGACAATCGTCACCGTGCCGTCCGTCTGGTTGGCGGTGTAAGCGCGGGTCCCGTCGTAAAGCACGGTGACAGCCGCCGGATTGGCGCCCACGGGAATCGTAAACGTGGTCCCGAAGGTTGAGCTGTCGTTGCCGTACTCATCCAGGCTCACGTCGATTACGCTGATCGTGTTGCCGTCGTAGTCTGCCACCACCAGTTGCGTCGTGGCCGCGTTGTACTCGGCATGCACCGGGCCGGCGACCGATGACATTCCTGTTGTTCCGCCGCCGGGGGGCGTAATGCCGGTGTGGTTCACCGCCGTCAGCGACAAGGGCAGCGTGGGGTGGGTGTAATACGTCTGCCCATTCTGGTTCACACAGCCGGTTGGGCATTGATTATCCAGCGTCCCGTCCTGCGCGTTGATCACCGAGACCGTGTCGTCGCCGCGGTTCAGCACAAACATGCGCTTCTGATCAGGCGAGAGAAGCCCATAGACGGGGCACCTGCCCACCTGAATTTGCGCATCGGTCGCAAAGCTGGTGATTTCGATCGGAGTTACAACGCCCGGGGGAGCCCCCGTTGGCGAGGTGTTGCAGGTCATCGGCGCGCTGTCGGGCACGTTCTGGCTCAGCACATACTCCCGCTGGCCGGTCAGAGTAGGCGCGCCCACGATGTACATCGGCATTGTAGCCGGGCTCGTCGTCGTCCCCACTGCGACGGCGCGTTGAAAGGTCTGCGGAGATCCGGAGAAAATGTCCGCCACATCCCCGTTGAGGTCTGTCGCCCACAGCCCCGAGGAGGGAGCCATCAGATTGACCGGCAGGGCCGTATGCGGCAACGTCGACTGCAAGATGTTCTTCGCCTGCAGATTCGTTGTAATGGGAAAGTTGGTAAGCGTGCCATCGCTGTTCAAGGTGTAGCCGTTTGCCCCGAGTTCATCGATGGTGAAGGCCAACGGTCCGGGGCCGATCGGCGCTTCGGCCATGATCGTGTCGCCCGAATAGTCGATGATCGTCGCAATGCCGTCCGACGCGGCGCCGGTATTGGAAACCACCACCGCATACGAGGTGGGCTGCGCAGGCGGCCCATTGGGATTGATCGGCGTAACCACGGGCCGGTAGTTGTTACCGCAACCGACAATCAGGGCTGAGACCACCAGGGCCGCGCCCGTCTGTGCCAGCAGCGCGCGCGCCTGGCCTGAATTCATGGGAAAAAGCCTCATTCAATTCTTTCCTGCTTCTCATGCTGATTGTAAATCAGAGGGCCGGGCCTGCCGTGACCGCGCCGCGGCCCGGGCGTTCCGGGAGCTGATCTCTAAAATTGCCTTCTGAAAAGACGGGGCATTCTTGAAAAAGACAGCGCGAATTCGCCGCAGCCGCTGGCTTTAAGGGGCTTTATCTCCCCACTACCTCGACGATCCCCGCATCCGGCCCATTCCACGCCGCATCTCCCTCGTGGGTCAGGCGATGATTCGCCTCATCCCAGTGCAGCCGGGTCTTCGAACCCTCCCCCTGTTCGTATCCGTAGGTCGTCCCATCGTCTGAAAACAGCGTAAAATCCCCGTCCGCTCCCGGATACACCAGCACCTTTTCGATGGCCTGCTTCTGGTGTGTGCTTTCTACCGCTGATCCCAGCGGAACAATCGACCCCGCGCGTACAAACAGGGGAATCGTGTCGATGCCGGCCGCGACCGTGATCGTCTCGCCGCCCTTCACGCGTTCCCGTGTCCAGTAGTTGTACCAGTCGGTTCCCGCGGGCAGATAAACTTCGCGGCTGGTCGCGCCCTGGTCGGTGATCGGGGCCACCAGAAACGCCGGCCCGAACATGTACTCGTCCCCCATGTCTGCAACCCTGGCATCGGCTGGAAAATCCAGCGGCAGCGCGCGCATGAAAGGCGCACCCGTCAGCCAGGTCTGGTAGCTGAGTGAATAGATATACGGCATCAGCGCATACCTGAGCCGCAGATACTTTTCCAGAATCGGCTCGGCCTCGTGTCCATAACTCCACACCTCGTTGGCCGGCCGGCTCCCGTGCGTCCTGAAGATGGGCAGAAACGTCGCATACTCAAACCAGCGTGTGTACAACTCCGGATAATCGTCGTACATGCCCACCGTCGCCCGCGCGTCGGAAGGATCGAGCAGCGGAGGGTGCGCCGGATGATGGGAGTATGGAAGATACTGCCATCCGCCGGTATCGTTCGACCAATAAGCGATCCCCGACGCCGCCACATCGAGCCCGGTCGGAATCTGCCGCTTGAGCGTGTCCCAGGTGGGAGAAATGTCTGAAGACCAGAAGATCGTCCCGTTCCGCTGCGCGCCCGTATACGCATCGCGTGACAGCGTCAACGCCCGCTTGCCGGGCTCATCTTTGCGATACCCGTCGTACAGCGCCGCGGTATGGAACAGCGGATAGACGTTGAAATACTGCGTCCCCGGCCCGATGTGCAGGTAAGCTCCGTTGGGAGGCAGATCGGGCTCGGTCTCGTCGGCCCACAACGAATCGAATCCCTTGCTCAGAATGTTGTCGTGAATCGTCTTCCAGTACCACTTCCCCGCGTCCGGATTCGTGGTGTCGACGTCAGAGCCGGCGCGATCATACGGCTCTCCGTCGATCGGCTTGCCGTCGGCATAATGGATGAACCATCCATTCTTCAGCAACTCGACATAGAAGCGGTCATCGGGCACGAACCGCGGCCACACGCTGATCATGGTTTCAAAGCCCATGTCGTGAAGCTGCTTGTTCATAGCCGCCGGGTCGGGCCAGTACTTCGGATCCATATCCATCTGCCCCATCTTTGTGTAGTAGAACCAGTCGACCACCAGCACATCGGCGGGCAGATGCCGCTCCCTGTAACCCTTGGCGACCGCGAGCAGTTCCTCCTGGCTTGAATAGCGCTGCTTGCACTGGATGTATCCATAAGCGCTCTTGGGCAGCATGTGCGTAGGCCCGGTGAGCAGCCGATAGCCCTGGTAGATTTCGTCGGCCGTGGCTCCAGCGATTACGAAGAACGAAACCCGGTCGCCCACCTCGGAACTCCACATCGTCTGCTCGTTGAATCCCGGCTCGATGGTCGTCTTCGAGGGGTTATCCCAGAGCAGGCCATAGCCCTTGTTGGTCACCAGAAATGGCACGCACCAGGTGGGCGCGGCGGGCGCCAGATAGTCGGCCCAGCACCGCACTGCGTGACCCCGATGATCCAGAAACCCCTCCTGATTTTGCCCTAGTCCGTAATAATGCTCGTCAGCGGGGGAGGCAAACGTCGCTCCCACGGTGTAGAACTCCGCATCACCAGGCCGCCGGTCCCGGAGTACAGCTACGGTGCCGTCCTTCTGGTTGGGCTCAGCCTGAGACCAACCCGTAAGCTCCAGTAGTTTGGCACCTTCGGGCGTCCGGAACGTGATGTGCGCGCCGGGCGTCGAGCCGTTGAAATACTTCGAGATATCCACCTGCGACGGCGACGGCTTCCACGGATGCGGCACGTCCACCGACACCTCCATCCTTCCCGATTTGTAGATATCGGCCTCCGGTGTATGGCTCGCGCTCCAGCCATGCGCCGCAGGCGAGGCGATGACTCCATAGCCGGGACCGGCCAGCGCCGGCGCCTTCTTCAGGCTCAGCGTCACACGCAAAATATTCTCGGCATAGGGCTCCAGCACGATCGTCTCGCCCTGGCGGTCGAGTTCCATCCGCTGCAGCGCGGGCCCCGAAGCCGATTTGGGAGAAGTCGAGGACCGATCCCCGCTCTGCGCCCAGGCGGAGAAACCGGCAACAATAAGCAGAGAGCACAACAAGATGGGACCCGACGACCTTTTCATACCCGACTCCATTGACCGATAGTCACGAGAAATTACCGCGTGGTAAGTGTAAATCGTTTGAGCGCGTATTCTCCCACTGCACCGAGCCGCGAAGAGCCGCGATGAGCGTTACCATGAAACGTGCTTCGAAAAGAACTCGCCTGGCAATCAAAGCTGGTCCTGCTCCTGGTGCTGCCCTTTGTCGGCGCCGGCCTGGTGCTCGACACCCATTGGTGGGCCACTGCTGAGTCTTCAGTCGCCGTCTGGACCCTCGGTCTTAGCGCGCTCCTCGGTCTCATCACCTGGAAGCTGCGCGCAGCTACGCCCGCAGCAGCATGTGCGGGTGCGGCCATCACCGCTCAGCTCATGTTCTCGACCGCTCAATATCCCTACGAGCCCTGGCACACGGCCCTTATTCCTGTCCTGGCCGTCTCGCTGCTTGCGTTCGCATCCACCCGCGTCGGCGTCGGCACGAAGGAGCGACTCGGCTCTGCGGAAGACCGCTCCGGCCGATCGGCTGCCCAGGTAGCGGCCAACCTGGGCGTAGCCGCCATGGCTGCCGGCGACATCGTCATGTCATGGATGACCAATGGCCATTGGCATTCCCGCGCAACCGCGATTCCATTTCTTGCTGTGAGCCTGGCCGCTCTGGCTGAAGCCGCCGCCGATACCGTCTCCTCGGAGATCGGCCAGGTCCTGGGCGGCCCTCCTCGCATGGTCACCACTCTGCGCCGGGTCGAGCCCGGGATCGACGGCGCCGTGAGCGTGGCCGGAACCATCGCCGGAATTCTCGCCGGAGCCGCGGTTGCGGCGCTGGGAAGCTGGGCGTTCCGCGGATCCCTTACTCTGTTCGCCGTAAGCTGCGCCGGCGCGGTCTTCGGCCTGTTTTTCGACAGCCTTCTGGGAGCGACATTGGAACGCCGCGGCTGGCTGAACAACGACATGGTCAATTTCCTGTCCACGGCCAGCGCCGCGGGCTTCGCGCTCGCGAGCCTCGCTATTCTCAGATAAACGCCAACCACCGCCGGACCGGGGCTGCCCCGAGGCGGACGTCCTTAAACTGTCAACTGTCCGCTGTCAACTGTCTGCTGCTGTCCGCTGTCAACTGTCTGCTGCCTTCAGTGCAGATCGAGCCGCCACAATGTGTAACTGAGGATCTCGTGCGCAATCCGCTCCGCCTCCAGAGCGCCGTCGTCCACAACCGGCCGCGGCCGCGGCGATGTGAGCACATTGAGCCCCTCAGCGGCGCAGATGGCATGAATCCGAAACAGATGGGTTCCATCGCTCACAATGACCAGCCGCCGCAGCCCATTGGCGCGCGCAATCACCGCGATGCGCCGCGCCGACTCCTCGGTATTGCGGCTCACGGTCTCAGCAATGATGGCCTCTTCAGGAACGCCTTCGCCCATAAGGTATTCGCGTCCCACCGCGCCCTCTGAATACTCGTCGCCGCCCGCTCCGCCCAACGTGATGATCAAGGGCGCGATGCCGCGATGGTAAAGCTGGAGCGCATGGTCCAGCCGCGCCCGGTAAACAGGCGAAGGCCGCCCGTCGTACTCGGCTGCGCCAAACACCCCGATAGCATCCGCGGTAGCCGCCTGGTCCTGGTTTGCATAGGTTTCTATTTCGATGTACACCCAGCGGCACCAGCATGAGACAGCGGCCACCAGCGCGACAAATACAACCAGCCAAAGGATCCACGCTCTGCCGTGTCGCTTCGTATTTGTGCCGGGCTTCATTCCGCTTCCCGCTAACGCTGCAGGACCATGACGATTTCATGGGTGGGAATGGCGCCCTCGCGCAAGATCTCCCAGCGCCCAGGGCCCAGCGAAAGATCTACGATCGTGGTAGGCAGCGTGTGTCCCGTCGGGCCGCCGTCGATGATGAGCGGAATCCGGTCGCCAAGCTGTTCGCGGACACAGGCCGCGTGCGTACATTCGCTCTTTCCCTGCAGATTCGCCGAGGTGGCCGTGATCGGCAGCCCGAACCGCTCCACCACCGCGCGCGGAATCGCCGCATCGGGCACGCGCAGCGCCACGTTACCCGTATTGGCGGTCGAGCGCAGCGGCAGCTTGGTCCCGGCCCGCACAATAATCGTCAACGGCCCGGGCCAGAACTTGTCAGCCAGCTTGTCCAGATTCACGTCGGTTTCACGCGCCAGCGCATAAGCCTGGGCAAGCCCCGAGATCAACAGCGAAAGCGGCTTATGCTTTTGCCGCGTTTTGATCTGGTAAATGCTCTCCACCGCGTGCAGGTTGACCGGATCAACCGCAAGGCCATAAAACGTATCCGTAGGCATGGCGACCACGTCGCCCTTGCGCAGGCAGGACACGATGTAATCGATCCGCTCCGGTTGGGGTTCATCGGGATGGACGCGCAAAATTTCCGCAGACAAGAATGCCTACCTCGGTTTCCCGAATTTCAAGCAATTCCAGGCAGTCCCCGCCCGGTCAGTTCAGTCACAGGTCGCCGCTTACTGATGCTCGCGCCGACTCAATTGCTTCAGCTTCGCGATACATCACCCCGTTTTGCGATGAGGTGCCGTAAAGACGGAAGCTATCACAGCACCAGCCTGGGCGCAAGTTGAGGGCCATCAGCCGTTTCCTCGCAAGGCTCGAAGACAGCATAGAATCAGCCTAGTAGCTCAGGGCTTTTTGAACGATGCCTCTCCGTATTGTACAAAGTAAGCAGAACGCCCGCCTCAAGGAACTGCGCCAGGCGTTCGCACATCCCGGGCGCAACAAGAACTTGAGGGCAGGCATCGAGGGACCCAACCTGCTCGCGGAAGCGATCCGGGCCGGGCTGGCCATCGATTGCGTCTTCGCCGCCCAGGAGACTGAAGATCTGCTGATCGGCCTGGGTCTGCCTGCTGAGACCGAAATCTTGCTGTTGCCGAGATCGCTGCTTGCCGCCTCCCTCGAGACCGAAACCCCGCAACCCCTCGCCGCGCTCATCGACACGCCTCAATGGACGTGGGAGCACATCCTCGCCGGCCGCACCCCGCCTCTGATCCTGGTCCTCGCCGGCCTCCAGGACCCCGGCAATCTGGGCACAATTCTCCGCTCCGCAGAGGCCTTCGGCGCCAGCGGCGTCATCTGCCTCGCCGGAACCGTCAGTCCATGGAATCCCAAAGCGGTCCGGGCCTCGGCCGGAAGCATCTTCCGTGTCCCGGTCATCTTCGCAGGCGCGGACGAAAGCCTTCGGAGACTGCATGATCGCGGCGTGACTGTCTGGACCACCGCCGCCCGCTCGGCTAATGAAGCCGCCCGTGTTGACCTTGCGGGCCCGGTCGCGCTCATCATCGGCAACGAAGGCAACGGCGTGCCTCCAGAAATTGGCGCGATGGCCGATGGCGAGCTCACCATTCCCTGCCCCGGTCCCGTGGAGAGCCTCAACGCCGCCGTTGCCGCCGGCATCCTTCTCTATGAAGCGTCGCGCCAACGCGCCGTTCATCTCGAGCAGCGAGCTTCGCGGAGCGCACAATGACTCTTTTCGACGGCGAGCCCGACGGGCCCATAGTCTCTTCCAAAGAGCCGAACCGCGGGGCGGGCCCGCTGGCGGAGAGAATGAGGCCGCGCACTCTCGAAGACTACTGCGGCCAGGAACACCTCATCGGCCCCGGCAAGCCGCTTCGCGTCCAGATCGAGCGCGACGACTCCGGCTCCATGATCCTCTGGGGCCCTCCCGGCGTGGGCAAAACCACGCTCGCGAAAATCATCGCCGAAACCACCAAGGCGAACTTCGTCGAGTTCTCCGCCGTCATGAGCGGCATCAAGGAGATCAAGCAGGTGATGGCCACCGCCGCGCAGGCAGCGGAGATGCACTCCCGCACTATCCTGTTCGTCGATGAGATTCACCGCTTCAACAAGGCCCAGCAGGATGCATTCCTTCCCTATGTCGAGCGCGGCACCATCCGGCTCATCGGCGCCACCACAGAGAACCCGTCTTTCGAGATCATTTCGGCGCTGCTCTCCCGCTGCCGCGTGTACGTCCTCCAGCCCCTCAGCGCGGATTGCATTCAGCAACTTCTTCGCAAGGCACTCGCGGACAAGGAGAATGGCCTCGGCATGCTCGAGTTGACTGCGGACGAGGATGCCCTCGAACTGATCGCAGGCTACTCCAGCGGCGACTGCAGGTCCGCCTACAACACCCTTGAGGTTGCCGCTCAACTCGCGCAATCAGGCGAAGCTCGCAAGCATATCGACAAGGCACTGGCCACGGAAGCCGTCCAGAAGCGCGTGCTGATGTACGACAAGTCAGGCGAAGAGCATTACAACCTCATCTCGGCGCTTCACAAGAGCGTCCGCAACAGCGACCCAGATGCTGCCCTCTACTGGCTGGCCCGCATGTTTGCCGCGGGAGAAGACCCGCTCTATCTCGCGCGCCGGGTGGTCCGCATGGCAGTCGAAGACATCGGCCTCGCCGCTCCGGAGGCTCTCAACCTCTGCCTCTCGGCCAAGGAAGCGATCGATTTCCTCGGCTCTCCGGAAGGCGACCTGGCCCTCGCCGAGGCGGTCGTCTATCTCTGCATCGCACCCAAATCCAACTCTGTTTACACTGCGTACGGCGCGGTACAGGCGGAGATCGAGCACACCCGCCAGGAACCTGTTCCGCTCCATCTGCGCAACGCCCCCACCCGCCTGATGAAGGAGTTGGACTACGGCAAAGGCTATCGCTACGCCCACGACGAAGAAGGCCGGGTGGCCGACATGGACTGCCTGCCGGACTCTCTCCGCGGCCGCACCTACTACCACCCCACCCAGGAAGGCCGCGAAAAGCAACTCGCAGCGCGGATGGAAGAGATTAGAAGAATTCGAGCTGGGAAGCGCGAGAGAAGTTGAGAACCGGCGATCGGGAGATCGCCTTCCCAGAGTGCTGTGGAAAAAGAATGTTGTGGAAAAACCGGGGAGTTCAGCAAGGCCGACCCAGTTGCGTTTTACGACAAAAAATCGCCCCCGAAGGAAAACGTCGCTCCGGAGGCGCTTGTATTTCACAAGTCAATAGATGGGGCCAGTAGCCGGCGCTGGAGGTCGGTAGCACGCGGCTACTGGTGATCCCTGTACAAACGAGACTAGCCGCGGCTTCCCCTTTCCACTGCTGCCTCGTGTCGCCCGGCTCCAAGAGAGTTTTATTACTCACTCTCCGAACCATGTTGACAACTTGAAGTTTCTACGATCTTTAAATATCGTTCCGTGACGGCCGTCACACAGGTGCCTGTATTGAAAAACTTTCCTGTGGATTTCGAATTCGACTCCGAATTGCTCCCAATTCCGGCATGCCCAGGCACGGACCGATCTCCCTGAACATGCCGCCGCGAATTGACAAAGCCTGTCCATCGCCGGACAATCGAAACTTCAGTCAGCCGCAAGGGAAAGCTCAACAGTGACCGCTCTGCTCACAACCAATCTTGGCGCAACTCCTTTATTGAGACGGGGCAAGGTGCGCGACCTTTATGCGGTCGACGGAGCGCTGCTGCTGGTGGCTACCGACCGCATCTCGGCATTTGATCACGTGCTGGCCACCGGCATTCCGGGCAAAGGCAAGATCCTCACCCAGATTTCACTCTTCTGGTTTGACCTGCTCAAGGACCTGGCGCCCAATCACCTGATCACTGCCAATGTGGCCGAATACCCCGCCGAGCTCAAGCCCTATGCGGATCAGCTCGAAGGCCGCTCCATGCTGGTGACCCGAGCGCAAATGTTTCCGGTCGAATGCGTTGCCCGCGGCTATCTGGCCGGCTCGGCCTCAAAGGAATACCGCCAGTCCGGCGCTGTCTGCGGCATCGCACTGCCGGCCGGCCTGCTTGACGGCTCGCGCCTGCCCGAGCCGATTTTCACCCCGGCCACCAAAAGCCAGGACGGGGCGCATGACGAAAACATCTCGTTTACAGCAACTGAATCCCTGCTGGGCGCTGAAGACGCCGCTGAGCTCCGCCGCCTGACTCTCGCCCTCTATGCGCGCGCGCAGCAACACGCGGAATCCTGCGGCTTGATTCTGGCCGATACGAAATTCGAGTTCGGAAGAACCAGCAAGGGGATTATCCTTGCCGATGAGGTATTGACGCCGGATTCGTCCCGCTTCTGGGAGGCTGAAACCTGGTCGCCCGGAGGCGCTCAGCCATCGTTCGACAAGCAGTTTGTTCGAGATTACCTGGAATCGATCCACTGGAATAAACAGGCCCCTGCACCCGCGTTGCCCGAGGAAGTAGCTGAGCGCACTCAGGCAAAATATCTGGAGGCCTTTCGCCGCCTGACGGGACACCGCATCCAACTTTAAAGCGACACGGAGAGTTTCATGACCTGGGTAGATTGGGCCATCGTAGCCGTATTAGTGGCGTCAGTAGTGGGCGGACTTGCGCAAGGATTCTTTCGTTCGATCTGCTCCCTGGGAGGGCTGGTCTTCGGCCTCCTGCTCGCCTCATGGAACTACTGGCGCATCGCCAACCTGATTCAGCCGCTGGTGCGTAACGAAGCGGTGTCCGATGCGGTCGGATTCATTCTCATCATGTTTCTCGTCATAGTTGTGGCCAATCTCATCGGCAATTTTCTGGGCAAGACGCTTTCCTGGATGGGCCTGGGATGCCTCGATATGCTCGCTGGAGGCATCATAGGGTTTTTTGAAGGCGCATTCGTAGTCATGCTGGGCATCCTTATCACCGTCGCCTTCTTTCCCAAGGCGGAATGGCTGGTAAACTCGCGCCTGCCGTCCTTGTTCTTCAGCGCCTGCCACCTCAGCGTCCACGCCACGCCGGCCCAACTGGCGGAAAAGGTGCTCGATGGTCTGAGACACATCGAAAACGAAACTCCACACTTGCTGCACCCGCCGAAAGGTGTATCTTAGTTGAATATCAAAATTCATTGAATCCCCAATAGATTCCAACTTTGGAAAGACGGGCAAGAGGTAGACGTGAGAAGAGAGCTGGATAGCCTCGTGACACAAATGCACTCCAGCGGCATCCCCTACGAGGATGCCGTTCGCGAATTCAAGAGGCAATATCTGCGCGAAGTGCTTGTCGCACACAAGGGTAACCAGTGCAAGGCCGCTGAGGAGCTTGGAATGCACCGCAACACCCTCAGTCGCTGCATGGCGGAGCTGGGCCTCGAACTGGCTGAAGTGCGTGCCGGCCTCAAGCGCCCGCCCCGCGGCGAACGTCCTGTATATAGCGCATTCCGCCAGGGCATCCGCCAGGGCTGATCGCTCAGCCAAACGCATGCAAACTTTACCGCCGAAAAACGCCGCGCGCATCGCCATTGAGCCGGGCTTCGCGTGGGACGCGCAAGACGCGTATCTCTTCGACATCGACGGCACGCTGTTGCGCAGCCGCGACCGCGTGCACGTGGAGTCGTTCGCCTCGAGCGTTCAGCGCATCACCGGGTTTGAAGTGACGCTGGCCGGAATTCTGCTTCACGGCAGCACCGACACCGCGATTCTTCGCGAGGCCTGCAGGCAGGCCGGCATTCCCCCCGAAATCCTGGAGCCGCGCATCGAATCCATTCTGGAAGCCATGCGCAACTCGGTTGCCGAACGGCGCCACGAGCTGGACCTGGTCCGCATGCCGGGCGTCGAAGACGTTCTGCGGCACCTGGCCCAAAAGGGCGCGGTACTGGGCGTGGCCACGGGAAATCTGGAGATGATCGGCTGGATCAAGATCGAACAGGCCGGGCTGCGCGAATGGTTTCGCTTCGGCGGTTTCAGCGATCATTTTCCCATCCGCTCCGAGCTGGTCTCGCAGGCCGCCCTGAAGGCCCGTGAGCTGTGCGCGGGACGGAAAGTATGCGTGGTTGGCGACACTCCCAGCGACATCCAGGCCGCCCGGGCAAACTTTCTCTCGGTGATTGCGGTG
>Ga0182013_10000372_pt1 | contig 62228 bp, 60 predicted proteins | sample 612S2MmetaG_FD_120487 | JGI IMG/M metagenome (GOLD analysis project Ga0182013, IMG submission 120487) | Permafrost microbial communities from Stordalen Mire, Sweden - 612S2M metaG | ecosystem: Environmental > Terrestrial > Soil > Wetlands > Permafrost | place: Sweden: Stordalen | collected...
CTCAGGGCGGGTACTTGAACTCCGACGAGCGCACTCGCTTTGAGTCGCACCCCGGCTTCGAGACCGCCTTGGCGCTGCGTTCGTGGGACGACGCCGGCAAGGCACCAGGGCTCGATGTCGGCACTTTGCGTGATTACGAGGTCCTCGCGAAAGCGCTGGCAACTGAGACGCCGGGGCCAACCGCGCAACTGCCGTTCCCGCCACTCTGGCTACGCGACAACTGTCCCTGCCAGAGTTGTCACGATCCGCTGAGCAACCAGAAGCTCTTCCAGGTCACCGATCTGCCCGACGGGCTTTCGGTGGCGGACGTCCAAGTGACCGGCGACGAGGTCAGCATGACGTTTCTGCCCGATGGTCACCGCTCGGTGTTCTCGCGCGATTGGCTCTCATCACAGGGGCCGAGCGCGCGTGACGATGGTCGTACCGAGAAGGACAAGCAACTTTGGCGGGCTCGAGACCTCGAGGAAACCCCCCAGCGTGCCGACTGGTCCTCGTACCGCGACGACGAACATGAACGCCTTCGCGTTCTTCGCGGGATCGAGCGTGTCGGATTCGCGGTCCTTCGCGCCACGCCGACGGCTGATCGGACAGTGTTGGATATCGCACGGACCTTCGGGTACGTACGCGAGACAAACTACGGCGAGCTGTTCGATGTACGCGTTGAACCCACTCCGAACAATCTCGCCTTTACCGGAGTCGCAATCTCTCCCCATACGGACAACCCGTACCGGGATCCGGTGCCGACGATGCAGCTGCTCCACTGCCTGTCGAACGACGTCGACGGTGGTGAGTCGGGTCTCGTTGATGGCTTTCTGGCGTCCGTGATCCTTCGCGACGAGCACCCGAAATACTTTGACGTTCTCGCCGGCACGCCGGTGACCTTCGCCTGGGCCGACGAGCATAATTCCCTACGAGCGCGGCGCCCCCTGATCGAACTGGACCCGCTCGGTCGCGTGCGCGGCGTGCGCTTCAACAATCGATCAATGCAAGCATTACAGCTCGACTTCGACGACACGGTCGAGTACTACGACGCCTACCGATGCTTCGCTCAGATCGTCGCACGACGTGACCTTCTGCTGACCTTTCGCCTCGAGCCGGGCGACTGTCTGATCTTTGACAACACTCGGCTCCTCCACGCCCGTACGGCGTTCATCGAGTCGAGCACGGGCAAGCGCCATCTGCAGGGCTGCTACACCGATCTGGACGGGCTGGCGAGCACCATCGCCGTGCTCGAGCGAGCCGGCGGAGTTCGCCATGGCTGAAATGCTTCGAGGGCTCGTCGAAGGTTGGACGAGCCAGGTCACCCGCTCGGATCATCGGAGGCTTCAATGTCGACGCCCCTGATGCAACCGCCGGGTTTCGTAAGTACCCGTTGCATTAAATTTCCGTGACTTCACCGGCAGAGACCTCGTTCCAGTTCCGACACCAGGTTTTCACCTTCCACCCGTACCATGAGGGCATGGTTCCAATCCTCAGCAGCGAGCAGCGCGAGCACTATCGGCATCACGGATGGCTGCTGGTCGATGACGCGCTCGAGATCTCGGTGGACGAGTTGCGCGCCGAGGTCGACGAAATCGCGTCATGGGACGAGTCGGGCGAGTGGCTGCACCACTTCGAAATGACCGACCGTGGTCGCCAACTCGCTCGAACCGAGAACTTCACGCCGTTCTCCCCCCGCCTGCGCGAACTCCTGGGCGCCGGCACGATCAGTCGGATTGCGAGCGAACTGCTCGGCGAAGAGGCGCTGCTCTACAAGGAGAAAATTAACTATAAGTTGGCGGGGGGCGCCGGCTTCTCCCCTCATCAGGACAAGCCGGCGTACCCGTTCGTGGACGTCGTGCTGAGCGTCATGGTGGCAGTCGACGACGCCACCGTCGAGAACGGGTGCCTCTACGTCGCTTCCGGATGGCACCATGATCTCCTCGACCAGGACGAGCGAGGCTGCCTGAGCCCAGCGGTCGTCGAGCACCTGGACTGGCGGCCGGCCCCGTTGCGGGCCGGGCAGACCCTGTTCTTTCACGCGCTCACGCCTCACCGCAGCGGACCCAACTCGTCAACTCGTGATCGTCGGGCGCTCTACCCCACGTACAACGGAGTTTCCGAAGGTGATCTGCGTGATGCGTACTACGCTGCGAAAATCGAGGCGTTCCAACACCCCGACGAGGGCGATCGAGTCCGTTTGTCCCTTATTGGCGATTTTGAAGGGCGGCCCGCATGAACACTCCGAACACCGTTGAGGATCTCTTCGCCCTCTACGAGTCAAAGGGTGACGAGCACTACGGCGAGTTCATCACCCAGACCGAGCACGCCCTACAATGCGCGGCTCTCGCGCGGCGCGACGGCGCCACCGACGCGCTCGTAGTTGCGGCCCTCTTTCACGACGTTGGCCACTTGGTGGCCGACACGCAAAGCAACGACCGTATCGATCTCGCCGACGAGGACGACGACCATGAGCAGGTCGGCGCTCGAATTCTTTCGCCGATCCTTGGTCCCGCGGTCGCCCAGCCGGTGGCACTGCACGTCACCGCCAAGCGCTGGCGCTGCACGATCGACCCCACGTACCACGCTCAGTTGTCGCCCACCTCCCAAGCAACGCTGAAGGCCCAGGGCGGACTGCTGAGCCCCGAGGAGTGCGCCCGCTTCGAGGCTCACCCGGGCTTCGAAAGCGCCTTGGCGCTGCGGTCGTGGGACGACGCGGGAAAGGCCCCCGGACTCGAGGTCGGCGTACTGCGCGACTACGAGGGCCTGGTCAGGGTGCTGGCCGACGCTCGGTGACGAGCACGTCGCGCGCGCTAACGAGCACGTCGACCCGCTCTCCGATGTCAAAGACTTCGGCGGCGCTACTGCGCACGTCCACCTTCACGGTGACACCACCGACGCCAACCTGCAGTCTCGTCGTCGAGCCGAAGAAGGACCGGTGGGTGATGACGCCGAGCCCGTTTGGTGCGGCGAGGATCTCGAGGTCCTCGGGACGAAGCAACGCATCGAGAGGTCCGCTCGGCAGCGCCGAGGTACCTCCTCGGACCTCGACGGTCTGGGCGAACAACTTCACCCGATCCCCGGCCAACTCGACACTCACACGGCTTGAAGCACCCACGAACTCGGCGACGAATGCCGTGCTCGGCCGGTCGTAGAGCATCGACGGGCTCGCCACCTGCTCAACGCGTCCCTTAGACATGACGCACACCCGGTCGGCCATCGAGAGCGCCTCTTCCTGGTCGTGGGTGACGAAGACCGTCGTGATGGCGAGGCGCTGCTGCAGGGCGCGGATCTGATCGCGCAACTCGGCGCGCACCTTCGCGTCGAGGGCGGACAACGGTTCATCGAGCAGCAGCACACGCGGTTCGATGGCGAGCGCTCGAGCGAGTGCCACACGTTGCTGCTGTCCGCCCGAAAGCTGGTGGGGATACTTGCTCAAGTGGTCGCTGAGCCCGACCAGGTCGAGAAGTTCCCCAGCGCGTTGGCGGCGTTGTGAGGAGCGTTGTCCTCTCAGGCGAAGTCCGAACGCGACGTTATCGCGGGTGGTCATATTGGGGAAAAGGGAGTAGCTCTGAAACACCATTCCCATGTCTCGCTTTTGCGAGGGAGTGTCGCTGAGGTCCTTTCCATCGACCAATACACGACCGCTATCCAGGTGCTCGAAGCCCGCCAGCACTCGAAGGGCGGTGGTCTTGCCGCAGCCCGACGGGCCGAGCAGGGCGACGAACTCACCCGGCTGGATGTCCAGCGAGAACCCGTCGAGGGCGCGCGTCGTCCCGAACTGGCGCACCAGATGCTCCATGACCACCGGAGCTCCCGACGCGGGCGGATCAGACGGGTGTGTGGGGACCTCGGCGCGTTGCGTGGCGACTGACATCATGACTGCTTCCTCTTCAGGGTTCTTCGGGACTGTGAGCGGTCGAGCGAGACTATCAACGTGAGTAGCACCCACGTCGCGATGAGCGACAGCATCGCGACGGCCACCGTCACGTGGCCGTCGTTCTGGGAGGTTGCGACAATCCAGACCGGTATCGTCTGCCATCCATCGAGGCTCGCCATCGTGTATTCACCGAGCACCAGCGCCAGGGACAGCACCGTTGCGGAGAGCAGCGCGCTGCGCAGATTGGGAATCACCACGCTCCACAGCGTGCGGAACCAACTCGCTCCGAGCGAGCGGGACGCCTCGACGAGCGTGTGGAGGTCGATGGCGCCGAGACCGGCCGCCAGCGAGCGGTACACGAAGGGCATCACCAGGATCACGTACACCAGCGAAAGCAGGTAGGGCGACGACTTAAGCCACAACGGTGACGACGGCAGCACGCCCAGGATGAGGACGATGGGGGGAATCACGATCGGTAGCAACGTGATCGTCTCAAAGAGCGGCTTCAGCTTCGGCACCTTCAGATGCATGTACACGACCGTGGGCACCATGAGTCCCATTGCGACCACCATCGTCACCCCGGCGAGTCGCATCGAAAGCCAGAAGGCCGAACCCAGTCCGGGTTGGCTGGGAATGGACGTGAGCGGCGAGAAGGAGAAGTGGTTCTGGTCATTTTCCAGCGCGAAGTGCAGCGCCGCGTAGATCGGAGTCAAGAAATAGACGCCCGCTATCAGCAGGACGATCGCGCGGCCGACGTGGATGCGATGACGCAGACCGTGCCGGGACTCGGGAACAAAGACTTCGGGTACGTCACCCTCGATGATCACCCCGGGCGTCACCGTAACCATCGCGAGGCCCTTCGTTGTAGGAAGAAATAGCCGACCATGGAGATGAGCATCATGACGATCATGATGAAGCCGAGCGCGTAGCCAATGTTCGTCTCATTGGCAAGCACGTTGCCGTTCAGGACCGCGCCGATCTGAATGGGCGTCAGGGCAATCGTGCCACCCGTCAGCGCTTCAGCCGTGGCGTACGCCGAGAGGCCGCTGCCGAAGAGCAGCAGGGTGCTGCCGAGCACCGACGGCATGAGAACAGGTAGGCCCACGTACCTCCAGTACTTCCAGCTCGAAGCCCCCAGGTTCTGCGCGGCCTCTCGCCACGACTCCTTGAGTCCGCCAATTGCTGGCGTGATGATGAGCACCATGAGCGGAATCTGGAAGTAAAAATAGACGAGCTCCACGCCCGTGATTCGGTACAGGTCGAAGCCGTGATTCCACGGATTCAACCCGAAATGGGACAGGAACGAGGTGGCGAGGCCGGTGTAACCAACGGTGGCGATAAAGATGAATGCCAAGTTGACTCCGCCGAAATTGGCGAAGACGCCCGACGCGGTCGCCACCAGCCGACGCAATAACGCGAATTTGGACGTGGCCACGACGTACGCGAGCAAAGTGCCGAAGATCGCCGGCACTATGGCCGTTACCGCCGCCAACTTGAGGCTGGACTCAAAACCCAAAAGATACTGACCGCCACTCGTGATGGCCTTGATGTTCTGCAAGGAAAGGTGACCTTGATTGTTTCGAAAGGCCAGATTCACGATCACGATCGTGGGGACACCGAGACCGACCAGGACGTACGCGAAGAAGGGAACGAGGGGCAGCGACGTGCGCAGCGACCGCCACGCCCTGCGTGAGGAACGGGCTGCGCCCTCCCCACCGACGCCAGAGGGGGAACTGCTGGCGTCGGTGGGGAGGGTGTGGGGTTGGGTGGTCACACGCAGCTCGTCATTCTTGCTAGACGCGCTCAGCCAACGGCCGAGGCCCAGTTGGCGTCGACGTAGTTCTCAGCGGTGGTGAGTTGCGCCAACGTCGGGTACTGGATGGTGCCGGCGGGAGCCGGTGGCAACTTCGCGTACGCCGCCGCGTTGACGGTGCCGTTCTTCACGAGAGTCGCCAACTCGGCTGGTCGAGTCGAGCCTTCGAGCCACAAGTTCTGTCCCTCGGTCGAGTAGAGGAACTCTTCCCAGAGACGAGCCGCCGCCGGGTCCGCCGCGTACTTGCTGATGGCTTGGGAGTAGTAGGCCGCGTAGCTGGCGTCAGAGGGGATCGCTATCTTCCACGTGGGAATGACTGACGCGAGCTCACTCGCCTGCAGGTAGTCCCACCAGACGATGATCGGCGTCGCACCGGACTCGGCGGTCGAAGGACCACTGGCGCCCGGGACGAAGTTACCTTCGGCGTTGAGCTTCTGGAAGAACGTAACCCCTGGTGCAATGTTACCGAGCGAGCCACCGTTCGCGAGTGCGGCTGCGTAAACAGCCGAGAACGCCGCCGAGGCTTGGGTGGGGTCGTTGTTGATGCCGACCTCGTTCTTGTACTCGGGCTTGAGCAAGTCGGCGAACGAGGTGGGGCACGTCGTGACAACCTTGGAGTTGCAACCAATGGCGACGTAGCCGCCGTAATCGTCAAACCAGTAGCCCTTGGCGTTCTTCAGGCCGGTAGGAATCGCACTCCACGTAGCCACCTTGTAGGGGGCCAACAGGTTCGTGTTGTCCACCGCGAAGCTCGTACCGACGTCGAGCACGTCCGGTGCGTCCGCACGGCCCTTGTCCTGCTCGACTGCCGTGATCTCGTTCGCGCTCGAGCCTTCAGGATTCTCGGAGTTGATCTTGATGCCGTACTTCTTCGAGAAGTCCTTGATAATGGTGCCGTAGTTCGCCCAGTTCGAAGGAAGGGTAATCACATTGAGGTGACCCTCTTTCTTGGCCGCCTTGATCAGTGCACTCATGCCGCCGCACGCCGCGGCCGACGTCGCGGTGTTGCAGCTGGACGTTGCTGCCGACGCTGAACTACCCGCGAGCGAGATGCCCACGAGCGTGGTGCTCAGCAAACCAGCGGCCACTGACACTTTCAGTTTGTTTACCAACACGTGTACTGCCTCCTAAAAGTGAACACACCACGTTGGTGGTTCGACCGAGACAGTACGAGTGGCGGGTAAGCGCCCCGTGACGCCACCACGCAAACTGTGTGACAATTCAATGGATTTTCGGCGCACAATGTTCACACTGAGGAATCCTCGGGTTCCTCCAACACCGCCAGCAACTCCGCGACCGAGTCCAAGACCTCGTCCGCGCCATTCGCACGAAGACGCTCCTCGTCGTCGTTGCCCGACAACACCCCCACGAGCAGTCCCGCACCAGCCCGCTCGCCCGCCTGCATGTCCGACGCGGTATCTCCCACCACCACTAATGAATCCATAGAATGAACCGCCAGTCGAAGCGCGCACCAAAGCAACATGTCCGGAGCCGGCCGCCCGCGACCGGCGTCAGCGGGAGAGACCCGCAAGTCAAAGAGGTCGGACCAACCAAGTTCTTCGATGAGCACTTCGCGCGTCAACGGTGAAAAGCCGGTCGTCAGGGCAACTTTGAGGCCCTGGGATCGCAGTTCCTCGACGACGGCTCGCGCACCAGGAATCCCTCGAACACCAAAGTCTCGGGCCGTATCGACGAAATGAAGTTCAAACGACTCATTGGCCGCGCTCGCCCGATCGCCAAAGAGAGCGGTGAAGACCTCTATCTTCGACTGGCCCATCGTTTCGACCACGTACGCTTCCGCGTCGACGGCTTCCTGTCCCGAAACGCCCAGTTCGTCAATGGTGCGCCGAAAGCTTTCGAGCACGAGGCCGCTATCGATCATCGTCGTACCGGCCATGTCGAAACAGACCAACTCGAATTTGTTCACTGGAAACTCTCCTCTGCTATCGCTGGCGCCAAGGTCATCCCTCTTCCGCCAGCTCCGGTAACTGCAACGACCCCCCTCGCGACTTCCTTACGGAAATAGACCTCGTCGCCCAGGGGACTGGTGAGTTGGTGATAGGTGCCGCTCCAGCGACGCTCGACGCGAGGCATCCGGCTTCCAATCAGGGCCCGGGCCGCCTCCATGATGATCTCCATCGGCCGGTCGGACGTCGAAAACAGGCCGGGCTCGTCGGGTTCGTGGGTGTCGCCAATGGTGAGTCCGCCGTGCAGCCGTTGCTGGCAGAGCAACTGGATGGCGTAGGTCGCGGCCTCGGGGTTTTGCGGCACCAGCCCGCTCGAAAACTCGTGGAAACCTGGGTAGTAGCGAAGGGAGTCACCGTTGGCGAGCGATGTCGTCAGCACGCGTCCGAGCGGCTCGGTCTCCGCCATCTGCAAACGGACTGTCCGCAACGGCTCGCTCTCGAAGAGTTCCGCCGCGAAGCCGCTGAGGCTCGCCCCAAGACAGAGATAGACACGGTCACCTCGATGATGCACACCCTGGTGATCGGTGACCTCGTAGTCGCCTATCCCCACGAGCTCACGCGCCGGCAGATAGTCGTAGCGGCCGGTCGACTGCATGGCGGCGCGCAGCACTGCGAGGGCCTTGCGCGATTCAACCGCAGCGTCACGCTTGCAGAAGAGCCCGCCCAGGAATTCACCGGCCAGGGCCGGATTCTTTCGCCGGACCTCATCGGCACTCAAGATCTCGAAGCCGCGTTCGTCGGCGTCGCCTCGTTGCATCACGCGCTCGAGGACCGCCAACTCGTCGAACCTGTTCACGAGCGTGAGCGAGCCGTTCTCGCGAAAACCGATTCCCGGATTCTCGTGAGCGATGCAGCCCCACAGTTCACGAGCTCGCAGGGCGAGCTCGAGCTCACGCCCCGGCGCCCGCCCACTGACCCAGACGAGGCCGAAGTTTCGAACGCTCGCGCCCTGGGGGGCAAGGTCGCGCTCCAGGTGAACAACCTGCGCGCCGCGCCGCAGCGCTAGATACGAGTGCACCGTGCCGAAGATTCCGCCGCCAACGACAACGACCCGCTGGCCCGCCAATGAACTGTCACGCTGTTCGCACATAACTCGCGAACATAGAACCGACAACTTTCACGACGGTGACGACTGCGTGTCAATCCCTCGAACTGTCGAAACCGTTATGGCGGTCCTGCGGGTCGCTCAACGTGCTCACGGTCGACGCACCGCAAAGAACTCGCGCAGCAACGCTTGGGACTCTTCTCGCAAGACGTCGTACGCGAGGTCCGCTTCGTGGAGCAATCGCGGATCAGAAAGGACGTTGTACCGCGAACCAACTGCGCCGGCCTTCTCGTCCATCGCACCAATGACCACGCGAGCGACGCGGGCGTTCAAGAGCGCCCCCGCGCACATCACGCACGGCTCCAACGTCACGTACGCGGTCACGTCATCCATGCGCCAGCCATCACGACGAGTCGCCGCGTCACGCAACGCAATGATTTCGGCGTGCGCGGTGGGGTCCTGATCGACCTCTCGTCGATTCTCGCCGACGCCAATCACTTCTCCGTCAACAACGAGGACGCAGCCCACGGGGACGTCGTCGTGCAGCGACGCCGCACGCGCCGCGGCGAGGGCCCCCATCATGAATTCAGTGTCGCGCGAATCGATCGCCATATGGTTGGTTCCTTCTTTATCGTGCTCAAGGAGGTAGTACGACGAGCCATCGTTGAAAAGTACACCGTTGCCGAGGGCCCACGGCCAAAAAGCGCTCTACGGGTGCGTTGTAGACTTCAAGACGGAGGGGTGCGAGAGCGGCCGAATCGGGCAGTCTCGAAAACTGCTGTGTCTACGGGCACCGTGGGTTCAAATCCCACCTCCTCCGCCAGCGAGAGACGGGTGACGTGAGTCACCCGTCTCTTCGTCTTTGTGACAACGCCACGCAGTGGAACTACGATGGAAGTGTCCGACGCCTGTTGGGCTTCTTCTAGGAGATCACTATGGTTTCGTCAATCGAGTCCTCAGTAGGTACCGAGCGCAAGGTCGTCACAGAGCTGCCTGGCCCCAAGTCACGGGCCCTTCACGAACGTCGTAAGGCCGTCGTGAGCGCCGGGCTCACCAACGGCTTTCCCATCTACATCGAGCGCGCCGACGGCGCCATCCTGCTCGACGTCGACGGGAACCAGATTCTCGACCTGGGCTCGGGTATCGCGGTCACGACAATCGGCCATGCCGTTCCCGAACTCGTCGACGCCGTCAGCGCCCAGGTAGCGGCCTTTACGCACACATGCTTCATGGTGACCCCCTACGAGAGCTACGTCGAGGTGTGCGAGGAGCTGGCCGCCTTGACGCCCGGCAGCCACGCGAAGACCTCGGCCCTCTTCAACTCGGGCTCGGAAGCAGTCGAGAACGCGGTGAAGATCGCGCGACTCGCCACCGGGCGTCAGGCCATTGTCGTGTTCGAACACGCTTACCACGGCCGCACCAACTTGACCATGGCGCTCACGGCGAAGAACATGCCCTACAAGGACCGTTTCGGCCCCTTCGCGCCCGAGATCTATCGCGTGCCGATGAGCTATCCCTTCCTCGACGGCTTGAGCGGCGCCGAGGCGGCCGCGCGGGCTATCAAGACCATTGAGGTTCAGGTCGGCGCCCACAACGTCGCCGCCCTCCTCATCGAGCCCATTCAGGGTGAGGGCGGCTTCATCGTCCCCGCCGACGGCTTCTTGCCAGCCCTCTCCGAGTGGACCACCAAGAACGGCGTGGTGTTCATCGCCGACGAGATTCAAAGCGGATTCTGTCGCACCGGCGACTGGTTCGCCGTCGATCACGAGGGCGTGATACCCGACATTGTGACGACCGCCAAGGGCCTCGCCGGCGGCATGCCGCTCGCCGCCGTTACTGGGCGCGCCGAGCTGATGAACCAAGTCCACGAGGGCGGCCTGGGTGGCACGTACGGTGGGAATCCGGTCGCCGCCGCCGCGGCGCTCGCCACGATAAAGACCCTGCGCGATCGAAACCTCGTGAGCCGCGCTCGCGAGCTCGAGAAGATCATGCTGGACAGCCTCCGCTCGCTCCAGCAAGACGTCGCCATTATTGGCGAGGTTCGTGGGCGTGGCGCGATGATCGCCATTGAACTGGTGCAACCAGGGACCAAGAACCCGAACGCGACGGCGGCGAAGGCCGTCGTGAATTACTGCAACCAGAACGGCGTCATTGCCCTGGCCTGCGGAACGAGCGGGAACGTCATACGCCTGCTGCCCCCGCTGGTGATCACTGACGAGCAGTTGGCCGATGGACTCAACGTCCTCGCGGCCGCCGTACGCGCCGCCGGTTAAGGAAGACAACCTTGCGTTGACACTGACCCGGTGTCGGGCGTCTTGGCGATGTCGCTTTCTACGACGCCGTCGGAAATTGCGTAGGCCGTGCTCGCCTGGCTCAGTGACTTTGACTCGATGACGCCCGCCACGAGTGATCCGATCAGCACCGGGCTTCCGGAGTTGCCGGGCTGCACGTTCACCTCAACGGCCAACACCGTCTTCGACAGGAGATTCTTATCGTATATGTCACGACCTTGTCCGGAGAGTTCGCCCTCGATGGCGCCGGGCGCTCCGGTTCGCGTCGCGTTCAGGGGAAAACCAACTACTCGCACCGGCGTGCCCGCCGAGGGCGTGCCTCCGAGGAAGCGTAACGACGACTCGTCCAGTGACGGAACCCTAAGAACCGCAATATCGTTGTCCGGGTCAAAGAGGGCAACCTGGGCGGGCGCGCCGTCGAGCGTAATTCGCGTTTCGCCCGCCACCACGTGAGCATTCGTGATCGCCAGGTGCGCCGAGATAAAGAATGCGGTGCCCTCACTCTGTGTGGTGCACGATCCGCTCGCGAGAACCTTCACGACGTCGCTCGGACTAGCGAGCGACGTGACGAGAGGGCCCAACGCCTTCGGATTCACGTACGGCGCCGGAAGCGTTGGCGCGATCACCGTTGCGAACACGCTCGGGAGGTCTGCATTTCGAAAGAGCGTCTGCACTTTGGCCTCAATTGAGGGCACCGGAGGCATCACCCTATCCATGGCGGACAGAATGCTCGACCGCTGAATGCCGCTCGCTACCGAGCCCCAGGTGGTCGAGCCCAGGAGACCGGCCACCAACCAGCAGCCAACCAGGGCCCCCGCCACGCCAATGGCGACTCCCGCGACGCGATCTACAAGTCCCAATTTCAACGCTCGTAACGATTTTGCGGCAACGGACCCGATCGCTCGGCCGACTTGACCTCCGATAAGGGCGACGACCACGACGATTCCGAGCGCCAGTTCCGGGCGCCAAGCCGCGTGCGTCATGTCCGACGACACCGAGGGGGCTATCAGCGTGCCGGCGATGAAACCGACGCCGAGTCCCACCAACCTCGCCAACTGGCGCAGTCCTCCCTCGGCGTGGCCCCGAAACCCAGCCAGAACCACGACCGCCACAACGACGAGATCAACCCAACTCACGAACCAAGGGTAGGCGGTGACCGGAAATGGAGTGCTCCTCGGACTCTGTTGATGTCGATAGCATCAACAGAGCACTCTGCGTCAAACGAAAGACGGTACGACTTCATGAGCCGAGCACCCGCCAGCGTGCGCACATCATGGCGCGCGATTGCCGTGGTGGGCGCCGCAGCCCTCTTGCTCGCCGGTTGCAACAGCGCCGTCGCGGTGGCCCCGGTGACGGGTTTACCCTCCATCGGGATTTCAGTTCCTCTCCACACGGTGGCCTGCACGACAACGGGCTCGTGCGTTGCGATCGGCACGACGGGCGCGAACCTGACCCCCTCCGCCGTTGGCGAGTATCGCGAAAATAACGGGACCTGGTCGTCCCTCGTCGTTCCGAGTGCGCCATCGTCGGTGATCACCTCCGCGTCGTGCTGGAGCACCGGCTGCCTTATCGGTGGCGTTCAACCCGGTGGGAACCTGCTCTGGGGCTACAACGCCTCATCGCAATCGGTGAACGTGCTGCAGGCACCAGCCGGCGGCGAGGGTGTTCGAGCGCTCAGTTGCTTTGGGCTGGCCACCTGCGCGGCGGTCGTCAGCGCCGGCATCAACGAGAGTTCGCAACTCTCCTACACCGCCAATGGCGGCGCCACGTGGTCAACCACCGTCCCGCTCACCTGGTCGTTGGGCGCAACAGTCATCGACCTGGCGTGCACCGACCCGCTCAACTGCATGGCCACGGCAGTTTCATCGTCCGATACCCTTGACGTCGAGGTGACGCACGACGCCGGTTTGACGTGGTCCGCCAGAACGACGCCAGCGTCCTGGCAAGCCCTCTCGTCACTCACGTGCGACTCTCTTCACTGTGTTGGCCTCGCCACGACGTCGGATAGCTCCCTTGTCGTTCTCACGAGCACCTTTGGCCGCGTGTGGAAGACCATGAGGCTTTCAGCGAACGCCAGCGCCCTCGCCTGCTCGACCTATCGTCACTGCGTGATCGATGGTACGCGATCGAGCGGTGATCCGTGGCTCGCGACCCTCGACAACAAGAAGCTGCGCGTCGCTTCACTGAAGTACGTTCCCTCGGCGCTCGTCGACGTGGCGTGTGGCGTCAAGGTCTGTGCGGCGATTGGCGTGAGCACCGTGCTCGCGCTGCGCCCCTAACCTCGCAACGCCGCGGCCAACAGGCCGGGAATCTTTGACCACGAAGGCTTCACCTCAAAGGCGAGGAGTTTGCGCATGACGACGCCGGCGTTGTTGTTGGTGGCAAACCACGCGGGCGCCGGCTTCGCCACAAATGGACCGCGCACCACCGACTTCTGCGGTCGTGCGAAAAGGAACGCATTACCCACAAAGCCGCTGCCCGATTGAATGTCGGTAATGGGGTGGCCCGGAAACGCGCCCCAGGCGGTGGTGGAGAAGGCGAAGCTCATGGCGTGCCAAAGATTCAGTCCGATTGATCCGTATCGAAGATCGGCAATGGCCTGCTCGAGCGCCGGGCCGCACTCGGCGTCCTTCATGGTGCGCGGGTCCGCGATCAACGTCATGGAGAGCGTTCCCCAGACCACGTCATTGCAGAAGTCGGTGGCATTGCGAATAAAGTCGCTCGTCGAATCCCCCTCGAGTGCCGTTTCGCTGGTCAGAGCGCAAAATGCCTCGACGTTGAGGCAGATGTCGTTGACGTCGGACGCATCGACATCTCGAATGAGCGTCCACGGCATCGTGCCATTGCTGACGTCACCAATTTGGTGAGCGTCGGGGTGCACCGCGAGGAAGGAGTCCCTGCGGGCCTCGGCTCCGGGGTAGTAGGCCCTGCGCGTCGGCAGGCCCGCCAAGACCCCCTCGAGGGCTGCGAAGAACCCTTCTCGCTGCGCCCAGTCCTTGTGGGTGATGATGACGCGCGGCGTCAGGCAGTTGAAGCCCGCGTTGTTCGTCATCATCGTCGCCACGTGCTTTGCCTGGTACTCGATCTCGTTTTGCGACCACTCGCCAGGAACTATCACCACCGGCGAGACGTTGCCCAACTCGCAACTCACCGGCTTCGTCACCAGCGGCTCGTTGCTGGCCTTGCGCCGCTCGCCTTCGGGCCCGACACCAAAGACAATGGCGTCGTGGGTCTTGTCCGAGCCCGTCACGTGAATGTCGGTGATTGCTTCGTGCTGCGTGAGGTACGACCCGACCTGAGCGCCGCCCGTCACGATGCGCAGAAACCCTTCGTCAATCAGCGCCGACATTGCCCGCTCCCAGTACGGAACGAGGTAGTCGTTCACCGGATTCGCCTTGAGGATGACGACTTTTCCTTCGCCGAAGAGCTTGCTGAGTACGTCGCGGGGGCCGAGTGACGCGACGTTGCCTGCTCCTAGAACGAGCGAGACGCCCGCGTGCGAGGCCGGTGCCTGGTACACCTCAGCCTGGGTGGCCTTCACCTCGGTCTCGCTCAGCCCGGGCTCCATCCATACCTCGCCCGTCATACCGGCGTAGAGAATCTTGTCGAACGTATTGACGGGAAGAACTTGGATCGCAATGCGGTTACCGGGCTTGTGACGGACGGGACCCGGGTACTGGGGACGTCCCGTCGTGGCGATGTCAATCATCGCTTTGCGCAGGGCCTGGGCCATTCGCACGAACGTACCAATTCCGCCGAAGAGCTCCTCTCCACCCGTTGGGCCGTTCGGGTCGTATCCCTTGGCTTCGCACGCCGCGTTATTCCATTCCTCGGAAACCTCGAACGTGTCGTTCACGATCCTCTCGAGCAATCGAGCGCGTTCGCTCGCCGGCGTGGAGGCCCACGCGCCGGCTCGGGCGCTCACGTCGCCAATCGCCCGATCGAGTACGGCCTTGTCAATTGCGACGTGATCCTGTGTTCCCGAGGTCGGAGCTGCGGCTCCTCGTACCTGACTCATAAGCCTTCCCTCCCATTCGTATGGGAGACTAGTGCGGTGAGTGTCTCGTCGCCCAGCTCCGTCCCGCCCGGCTGGTATCCCGATCCAAGCGGCCTTCGCCAGTGGCGGGTCTGGACCGGTAGTTCGTGGTCGGAGTTGACCCGCGCCTACGGCGACCCGGTGAGTGCCGTGCCCCTGGTCGAGTCGCTTTCCCTGATAAATGCCCTTCATCGACTGGTCCGCTACGGAATTGTCGCCCTCTTTTCGGGCCTTGGCCTCGTCGTGGGGGCCCTCGCGCACTGGCCCGGCACCCACCAACCCACACCCCTTTGGTTCGCCGCAACAGCCTCCGATGCCGGCATCGCGCTGCTGGTCATCGGCTCGGTGCTCTTCGCGTTGGCCCTGCGCGAACTCGAGGGTCGCTGGACGGTTTTCGCCTTCGTCCCGGGCGTGAACGCGTTGGTCGTCGCGGCGCTCGTAACCCACCGACTTGGTAGAAAATCGCCGGTGATTCGCGTTATCACCGAGGGTGTGCTGGTAGCGCTCTTCATCGCCAACGCCCACAGCCAACCATGGCTCTGCGTCGCGCTGCTCATCGTCGCGCTGGACCAGATGCAGTGGACACTGGCGCTGGTTGACCAACTTTCCGGACCCGCGACGATTCCGACACCTACCGCCTCGTAGGATTGCTCCGGTGGGGCGCACCAGCCCTGTCCTTGAGCAGAAAGTCAACAGTGGCGTACGAAGAGTGGGGACCGTTGGCCGGCCTTGTTGGAACGTGGGAATCCGGTTGGACTGGCCTTGACGTCGCGTTCCACAATGACAAGGGCAAGATCGCCGAAACCCCCTATCGCGAAACGACAACCTTCAAGCCCTTCGGTCCGGTCGATAACGGTGCCCAGTCCCTTTACGGTCTCGACTACCGCACGGCGGCGTGGAAGGAGGGCGAGGAGAATCCTTTTCACACCGAGGTCGGCTACTGGATGTGGGACGGGAACAACAATCAGGTGATGCGCTGCTTCCTGATTCCTCGCGCCTCCGCCTTGATCGCTGGCGCCACCGTCGAGCCCAATGCCACTTCTTTCAAGTTGGCGTCCGTCCTCGGTTCGAACACCTACGGGATCTTGTCCAACAAGTACCTGGACGAAATTGCGAAAACCACGCGCTTCGACGTCACGGTCACCATTCACGCCAACACGTTCTCGTACGACGAGACCACCGTGGTCGAGCATCAGAAGCACCCGACCATCATCATGCACACCGATCGAAACACGCTGACGCGCGTGAGCCAGGAGGCCTAGGCACCGTGTACGACTGGTCAGAAGAGCATCAAGCCATCATCGCCGTCGTTCGTCGATTTGTCGACGAGGAGATCCGCCCCCATCTGGACGACCTGGAACACAATGGTGTGCCGCCCTACGAGATATTGCGAAAGATGTACGACGTCTTCGGGCTGAAGGAGATGGCCCAGGAGAACTTCAAACGCCAACTCGACAAGAAGATCTCTGGTGAAGAGCCGTCGCGCGCCTCGCGAGGCGGCTCAGACCCCGGAGCCCAGCTGATTTCAACCATCGAACTCTGTCGGGTGAGCCCAGGTCTCGTCACATCACTCGGTGTCTCGACGGGGCTCGCCGCGGGCACCATAAACAAGTTGGGCACTCCCGCTCAGATGGAGCGATGGGCGCTCGACCTGATGACGCTCGACAAGATTGGCGCGTGGGCGATCACCGAGCCCGACTCCGGATCAGACGCCCTGGGTGGAATGCGCACGAGCGCGAAGCGCGACGGCGACGAGTACGTCATCAACGGTCAAAAGACTTGGATCACCAACGGGCCCTACGCCGACACAATTGTTCTTTACGCCAAGCTCGATGACGGGAGCGGCGAAGACATGCGCAACCGCAAGGTCTTGACCTTTGTGTTGGACAAGGGGATGCCGGGGCTCGAGCAGGCCAAGCCCATGCGCAAGATGGGCCAACACGGATCACCCACCGGCGAGGTCTTCCTCAGCGATGTGCGCGCGGGCAAGGACCGCCTGCTCGGTGAGAGCGAAGAGCCCAAGGGTGGCGGCCGACAGAGCGCCAAGGACAATTTCGTCGCCGAGCGGGCCGGCGTCGCCGCTATGTCCCTCGGCATCATCGAGGAGTGCGTCAAGCTATCGATTGACTACGCCAAGCACCGCAAACTCTGGGGCACACCAATTGGTGATTTCCAGCTCATTCAGCTGAAGCTTGCCCAGATGGAAGTGGCGAGGATCAACGTTCGAAACATGGTGTTCGCTCACATAGAACGCTCCTCGCAGGGAGCGGTGCCAACCCTCGCCGAGGCGTCGGCCATGAAGCTGTACGCCGCGCAGGCCGCGTGCCAGGTGGCCGACGACGCCATACAGATTTTTGGCGGCAATGGTTATATCGCCGAGTACCGCGTAGAGCAACTGAGCCGCGACGCTCGGGTGCTTCGCATCTACGCCGGCACCGACGAGATGCAAGTCGTCGCCATCGCGAAAGACCTCATTCGCTCGTAGCGGCCTCAGTGCTCGTCACCAGGCAACGGCGAGGCCCATCGATCAAACCCACCCAGCTCTTGTAGACATTGCTGGCGTTCAGAGCCGTCTCCGACGCCAGCAGGAGATGCTCCGCGAACTCGACGTTGGTGCATATCAGTTCTCCAAGCGCAACAACGTCGTTGTAAATAGTGAAGATAATTGCCTTGGTGTTCGTTGGTTCACGAAGTATCCGACGCTCGACCCATGGCGTCGCGCTAATCCTTAGCGCCGACGCGAAGACGAGGGAAAGCACCCTCCACGAATCAACTCTTTCTGGGCCGAACTACCAAGTACCAAAATAAGAACAGTGCCACGACGGGAACCGCCACCACCACCACCCGAGCGGCCGGCAACACCGCGCCGCGGTGCGGGTCGAACGTAGTGGTGGTCGTGGATGACGCCATAAGTATCTCGTGAACAATGTGCATCATGCTCTTCTCTTCGTTTGCATTCAAACCATCGTGTCCCGGTCGAGCTGCGGGCTAAGACGACTCCTCAGGCACCGTCTGGAGAACTCCCAGCACCGATATACAATTTAGTGTGCCGCACTCGTTACGACCGCGGAGCGTACGAGCTCTTTCGAATGACCGGGCAATTCACGAAGCCGGAATTGAAGAGTTGCTGCGGGTGGGCGTTGACCACGTGTCGCTGCGCGACGTGAGCGCGCGAGCCGGTCTCACCCACGGGGCGGCCTATGCGCGTTACGAGGACGCGAACGAGCTGCTCGTCGACCTCTGGATCTCGGAACTGCAAAACCGGGCAATCAGACTATTTACGCTCTGTCTGAAGCTTGTGCGGCACCGGGCGAACGAAGTCTCGATGAACTCTTCGATTTGATTCGTAACACCACCCACGCGGACATTGCCAGTGTTCATGTTCTGCTCACCGCTCGAAGGATCCCGGTGCTTCTTGAAGAGGTCGAGCCCTTCATTGATCAATACCTGAAGCGCCAGGAATGTTCATCCCCAGTGGCGAGCAGCGCCGTCACCCGGGCGATCTGCGTCTACGGAATCATGGTGGCCCAGATCATTTATAGCTATCACAACGATCGACCGGACGACTATCTCGACACGCTGAGGGCGCGATTGCTTGCGACCCTGCTTGCGGAGCCCTCCGAAGTGGTGAGCGTTGGCGCGGTTACGCCCACGGTGCCATTTCTGGACAACGAGCGCGTTGATTTGCAGACAAGACTTGCCCTCGCCACGTATCAGGTTGTTGGCAAGAGTGGCTACACCCACGCAACGTTGTCGCGAATTGCCCGTCGGGCCGAGTGCTCTACGGGCGCCATCTATGGCCTCTACAGTTCGAAGGAACGACTGGTCGCTGATTCGTATCACCTCGCTATCCAGCGTCGCTGGTCGCAACCCACGAACTTCACGGGCATTCTCGACGAAGGTGCTCTGACGCAGTTGCTCTTCGAGACTGGTCACCCGATGAATGCGACGTGGTGCAACTATCTCTTGGAGTTCAGTCTCGCCACCGCCTTCAATCCCGTGCTTCTTGAGACGATCTCATATCACACGAGCGGCGTGTCAAAGATGATTCCGCTGCTTCAAGGGCTCACGGACGACGAAAGATTGGTGCTGAGCGATGTAGTGACCATGATCAGTCTGCTGACCCATGGGTTGTCGTACGTGTCGGCCGTGTGCGGATCCTTGGAGTGCTCGAACTTCGATCAATTCGCTGAGCCCCTTCGAACCGCCTTCCTCAGCAACGTCGGGGCGACGTGGGACAGATTGTGCGAACAAATTAACCTGTTCGCCGAGCAACTAAACACGTAGCGCCTAGGGGTTTGCTTCCCCTCATCACCGAGCTACTTTTCGGGCCGCTTAGTTCTTCATCAAGTCAGGCGACGTTTCCATACCCTTACGCCACACGGATCGGGCAATAATCTTTGTCACGTCGGCCCGGTCACGGTAACGAACGGCAATGTCGCGCGACTCTTCGAGCAGGCCTTCCGAGAGTTTGGTCGGATTGAGACCAAGCGCCAGGAAGTGGTTACGACTCACATTGAGTTCGTTCTCCTTGGCCTCGCGACGCGGATTGGGCAACATGGCAATCTCAGCACCCGTCAACTTCGAAATCAGTTCAGCGAGCTCGAGCACACGGTGAGTCTCGGTGACCTGATTGAACACCATGGGCTTGTCCCCCCGCTCGGGTGGGTTCTCGAGGGCAATCTGAATGCAGCGCACGGTGTCGCGGATGTGGATGAACGCCCGGGTTTGACCACCGGTGCCGTGCACCGTCAGCGGGTGGCCAATCGCGGCCTGCATCAAGAAGCGGTTAAGGACGGTGCCGTAGTCGCCGTCATAATCGAATCGGTTGATAAGGCGCTCGTCCAGGGCCGTCTGGGGGGTTTGCGTGCCCCACACGATGCCCTGGTGCAGGTCAGTAATACGCAACTGATCGTTCGCGCAGTAGAAGGCGAACAACAGCTGGTCAAGGGTCTTCGTAAGGTGGTACACCGAACCGGGGTTGGCGGGGTGCAAGATCTCGCGGTCGATGTCACCGTCAGGAGTTGGGACCTTGACCGTGAGATAACCCTCGGGAATTGGAGCAGTGCCCGACCAACCGTAGCCGTAGACGCCCATCGTGCCGAGGTGAACGAGCGCGATGTCGAGACCAGTCGAAACAATTGCCGTAAGCACGTTGTGCGTGCCTCGAACGTTGTTGTCAACGGTGTAGCGCTTGGCGATGCTGCTGCGCATTGAGTACGGTGCGGCTCGCTGCTCTCCGAAGTGCACAATCGCGTCGGGTCGCTCAGTCACGAGCAGGGACTCAAACCGGTCGTACTCTTCGGCGAGGTCTAGGTGGACGTAACCGATTTCCCTTCCGGTCAACTCTTTCCACACCCGAATCCGCTCGCCAATAGGGCGGATCGGCGTCAATGAATCGACCTCGAGCTCAAGGTCGATCTCGCGGCGGCTCAAGTTGTCGACAATCGTCACGTCGTGACCGATGTCTGACAGGTGAAGCGACGTGGGCCAGCCACAGAATCCGTCACCGCCAAGAACAAGAACCTTCATCTGAACTCCAATCGATGCCGTCTCGACGGCTTTGACAAACGGCGAAGCCAAAGATTTGGCTTCGCGACCATGCAATCTTACCAGCCCCCTGACGAAACCCCATTTCCGAGGCTGGTAGTTCACTGTGAAATATTGTGAACTCCTTTAACTCGATCGGGTGAGCACCATTCGTCGACGGGCCGAAGCGGCCGCGCGGCATCGTTCGCTGTTCACGCTTCTGCCTGGTTCACGAACGTCTCATAATCACAGAGATGAACTTTTCGTGACGGGCCAAGGCCTGATCGTAGAGTCTTTCCGGTGTAGGGTGAGAAAAATTGCATTCCTAGAGAATGTCCAGACTGTCATCAAGGGGCTGCCCATGAGTTTCGTTGAATCAGTGAGGACATGCCTCAAGAAATACGCGACCTTTTCGGGTGCAGCTACCAGGCCCGAGTATTGGTGGTTCGTTCTCTTCAGTGCATTGGGGGGGCTGGTGCTGGCCCTTGCTCGCGTGCCCGCGCTCCGAGTCCTCTGGTTTCTCGTGCTTTTCATTCCGGAACTGGCCGTTGCGGTGAGGCGCCACCACGACGCCGGCCGCTCCGGCTGGTGGATTTTCGCGAGCATCATCTGGCCTTGGGAGGTGGTGCTTCTCTGTTACCCGAGCAAATTGACTGGCAACAAGTACGTCGAGGATCGAAGCGCGCAGTTATCGGTTACCGAAGCAGATCTCACTTCGTCGTCCCTGCCGTGTCCCTCGTGCGGCAAGCTCCGCCTACCGGGGCAGAACTACTGCATGGGGTGCGGCGCGCATTTCTCGGACAACCAGTAAGCGAGGAAGCGGGTGCTTCCCCGCCCACTCAAACGTCCACTCGTCGATCATTCTCGTTGATGCGCCCGATCACGTCATCGGTGCTCCGACGGCGTAATCGGAGTTCACGGCGTCCATCACGGCGTCCACCGCCTTCGGCGTGTCGGTGACCACACCGAGCTCGCGGTTGTACGAGAGCGAGGATGTGGAGAAATTCTCGCTGCCGATGAATACGGTTCCGCCACTCACCTCGCAGTCGACGCAGATGGCCTTGGCGTGGATGTAGAGCTGCGAGGAGTTGAGAACGTGCACGTGTACTCCTGCGCCCTCCAGTTGGACGAGCGCCGCCTTCCATGACGAGTCGTACGTCATGACGACCTTGACCGAGACGCCTCGTCTCGCCGCGGCGACGAGTGCCTGTTCTATCGATGGCGAATCCATCTCTTCGTTTTCGACCAGCAGGGTCCGACGGGCCGATGCAATCAAGTCAACGAGCGTCGACGTCGATCCCGGACTCCACACCAATCCGCCCGAACTGCGAGGTGGTGTTCCCTCTCGCGCGAAATCATCGCTGAAAGTCGACTCGATCGCACGGACGTCGCTGGGAAGCCTGTCCTCAACCCAGAAATCTCTCGTCGACGAATAATCCGAAGAATCGAGATTCCCGGTGCCGATGAAGGCCGAGCTCTTGTCGATGACGAGATACTTGGCGTGAAAAATCTGACTGGACGGCGCCCATTCGACGTGCACCGAACTGGCGCGCAGCAGGGCGACTGCCGGCGCGTTGTCGCTGGTGCCGTAGTACGCGGCGTCCAGCAGAACCCGGACAGTCACCCCCGAGTGCGCCTTGGCGATGAGCTCATGCTCCATGGAGCTATCAGAGAGTTCGTACATTGACATATCGATACTGTGGCGTGCATGTTGAATGGCGTTCGCTAAGAACCCGTAGCCCATCTGGGGTTCAGTCCAGACATTCGAGACCACCGATCGGTGCGAGCTGGTTGCGGCTGCATCGCCACCGAGTGGAGCAATCGACACTAGAGCCAGCGCGAGGACACCCACCGCAACACCGAGAGACGAAACGACACCGAACCTCTTGAATTCCTTGGTCCTCTCGCCCTTAATCGGCGAGAGCGCTGCAACCTTCATGGGGCGAATCCTAGGACTCACGTGTCACAGCCTGAGTTGACGCGAGCGAGTGGCTGACCTGGTCGGCCTCTTCCCACTCCGGGCGCCTTCATCTCGACGATCATGGGTTCGCGGTCGGGCGATGAGACCCCATGACGCCAACTGACCAGGCCCGAGCACTGTCCTATCGTGAGGAGATGATCGACAATCCGAAGACCCGTCCTCCCGCGGGTGTTCGCCACCAATGAGATATCCGCGAAGGATCACTCGTGGCCGCGGCTTCCGCACAGCGATCGCCACCGCTGCCGTTGTCGCGATGGTCGGTGTCGCATCGAGGGACGCCCCGGCTGCCTCCGGTACGACCAGTGAGGGCGGGCTCCACATATATTCAATCAACGGTCGCCATTACGGCGTGCTCACAGCGATCCACGTCCTCGCCTTCAGCGGAACTCAGTACTCGGTCAATATTGACCTCGCCAAACACGCCATCGACGGGGGTGAGCAGACCCCGAGCTCTATGTGCCAGACCACGGCTGGCTGCGTGGCGGCTGTCAACGGTGACTTCTTTGATCTGACGCACCCGGGTGTACCCGACCCGGGCGACGAGGTGGGCGGAATCATTCAAGACTGCGTCCTCCTTCATACCCCAGAGATCGCGCATCAGCAGGCCGATCTCCAAGAGCAGTCAGTCAGCGCGGGCCTCAACTGGAGTAGCACCGTCGACGTCAACGGCACCAGCGTACCGATCACCGCCATTAACCAGGAACTGCCGATGTCGTACGTCAAGGTCAATCTCCCGTTGACCGGAACCCTGCTCTTCACTCCACCGTACGCCCTTCGAATCCCGTCCGCGACGGGGCGGGTCACGTATGAGTTCGCTCAAGTTGATGGCTCCACCAGTCCAACCACCATCAACACGACGGCTGAACTCCAACTCGTGGCGCAGACGGCAACAGCGGTGAAGGTCACCGCCGGTGAGGTCGACATCTCCGCGCCCACGGGGACGGCGCTCGCATCCTTGGAGGTCGGCAACACGGTAACGATGACAACAACCTCAACCGCCGGGTGCGACAACATCGGAGCGCACCCGATCCTCCTCAATCACGGCGTGGTTGAGCCAATAGATCGTGCGGATACCTACATGATCAGGCCGTATGCGCGCACGGTCATTGGATGGACGGCATCGGGTGAGACGGTCGTCATGACTGTCAATGGCACGGACGGCGTGTCGGGCGCCACGGCGTACCAACTAAGCAGGCTGCTGCAGTTCCTCCACGTGGTGACCGCCGTCGACCTTGATGGAGGTAATTCCACGACTCTCTATGCCAAGGGGCGCGTTCTGAATATCCCCTCACGTGGGACCGAGCGGCCGGTTTCGACAGGTCTGCTCGTCGTCCGGAGCCCGTAGAGGCCGCCGGGCGACCCCCTCGACGATCCACGTCGTGCCCTCGACAACGGCCGTGGCTGTCGTCGCCCCCGCGATGGTCCGTCAGCTGAGCTCCACCGTGATGGTCCTACCCACGATGACACGCTGATGCGACCGCATCGCCACGGATCACTTATTGAGTCGGTCACGGATTCAGGGGTTGTTCTCTGAGGGAGAAACCAGAGGATGTCGGTGCAATCCTTTGCCGATGCCCTTCTGTCATCGAAAGCAAATCGGCTAAGGCCTACCCTCAGAAGGGACTGATCTAGACAGCCGCGGAGATTCATTCGGATGAGCGTCAGCCCAAGCGACAGCGAGTTAGGACCTGAGTACCTGGCCCGAAGATGAATGGTGCGGCTGGAGGGATTCGAACCCCCGACCCTCGGTTCCGAAGACCGATGCTCTAATCCGCTGAGCTACAGCCGCAGTTGCAAAACTTGTTTAGTCCTTGACGCCAGTTCGTTCACGCCAAAGCCTGCAAGGAAATGGTAGTACCAATGCGGCGACGCTGGGATTACGTGGGCTAGCCCTCACCCCTATCCTTTGGTGCAACGAAAGCTGGGGCCGCAACGACCCGAGCCACGAGCGCCCAGGGTTCGTGAGGCATCAACCGACTTCGTCTCCGAATCTGGACAATGCTTCGTTCCGGCAGTCCAAACCCCGCGAACGGCCGACGCGCCGGTAGTCTCTTGCTATCTCGACGGAGGAGGATTCTCGATGGCAGAGTTGATTGGCGCGAGCACGTGGGAAGAGGAACTGTACGCGCACCTCACGTCACACGAAGTCACCGAGGGTGAAATACTGATCGAATACCGCGACGTCGCCGCGACGTCGCCGTCGAGCGCCTTTCGCTATCTAAGCGCCCTCATCCTTGAAGACGAGATCCGCCACCATCGGGTGTTCAGGGATCTGGCGTCAGCTCTGAAGAACGACGTGGAACTCGATCCCGAGGCACCCGCCGTACCCCACATCGGCAACTGGGGAGACGACGCGGCTACGGTCGTGCGCCTCACTGAGACCCTCCTCGAACGCGAGCGTGCCGACGCCAAGGAACTTCGCCATCTGGCTTCCGAGCTGAAGAGCCTCAAGCAGGAAACCCTGTGGCAGTTGTTGATCAAGTTGATGGAGATGGACACGGCCAAACACATCGAAATTCTGAGGTTCGTGAAACGCAGCGCAACGAAATCGATGACGTAGGGTCCTTCGCGCAAGGTTGACGTTCCTAGTTGCCCTCACTGCATCTGGTGAATGGTGCGGTTGGAGGGATTCGAACCACCGACCCTCGGTCCCGTAGACCGATGCACTAGCCCGCTGAGCTACAGCCACACTCGGAGCAACATCGCGATGTTTAGCCTCAAATTCTTGAACCGCAGAACCTGAGACGAAGTTGTAGTGCCGCGACGCCAGCGCGCGAGACGTCGATCGGTACGACGCCGGCGAGCGACCAGACGGCGACGCAGCGACGCTTTAGCCCGCGTCAGCATCGGACTCGTCGATGCCTGGATTCCTCTGATTGAAATCGTTCGGTTGCCCAAAGTAGTCTCGCCGCGTCCTCAGGCGCTGGGGCCATTTCCGCACACTTCCTCGTTGACGCGGCGCCAGCGAGTCAATGTCGCCCCTCGGTGCATAGAGAAGTAATGTCGGCCCAGTGGAGAGTCTCGTAACGGTGAAGGCCAACAATGACTTTTACGACGACGTCCACTACCGACGACAGGGCCGTCCCGAGAGCACCTTGTGCGGGATGAAGACCGCTAGCTCACCGGCCTCGGGCGAGGCCACGTGCCTTCGTTGTCGCCAATTTGCCGCCGGGAACCTCTAGGTGAGATCAGCCGTCGGCTCCATCAACGAATGAGATTGAGCGCATTACCGGGCTCGACGGCGGTTCGACCGCCGTGTGAAGGACAAGCGGCTCAAATCAGAAGGTACCGGGCCCTCGTAGAACAGGACCAAACACTGCACGCTCTCCTGATTGCACATCGTCAACTTTTCTCGGACGGGCTTCGGTGAACCTCCCACGTGAGAAATCGCCACGATACGCCTGGCTCGACCTTTTGCGCGCCATGGCGGTGCTCGTCGTCATGTGGGATCACTTCGTAGGGGAATACCTTGGCAACACAGGCCAGACCTGGCTACCGGACCGAGTAGTGAACGCGGCTATCTTCCAGCCGCTCCACATCACGCAGTTCGGCGGATTCTTCGGGGTCTGTCTCTTCTTCTTGATTAGCGGCTACATCATCACCCGCGTATCAACGAACGAGACTGCTTCGAAGTTCGCAATTCGCCGGGTACTTCGAATCTTCCCACCTTTGGCCGCGGCGGTGGCCCTCGTCATAGTGGGCGGCAAGATGGGGCTCTCGCTCTACGCTGTGGCCGCCGGCGCCACGTGGAAAGAGGCGCTCACCAACGTCACGCTGGTGAACTATTTCATGACTCCCCAGGTGATATTTGTGGGTGTGGGGTGGACGCTCGTGATCGAGGTCATCTTCTACAGTGAGTCGCTACTTCTTAATCCGCTCATCCATCGTCGACGGCTCATCCGATATTTCCCGCTTTGCGTGACCGCACTGAGTCTGTTCTTCATCCTGAGCTCACGTGACTGGACGAGTGGCTACTTCTTGTTCACCGTGTCCTCTATATACGTGCCAATCTTGGCGATTGGAAGTTCATTCTTTCTCCTCGAGAAGCGGATCATCAATCCGTGGATGTTCCTAGGGCTTCTCGCGGTCGGCTGCGGTGTCTTTCTCTACGGAACTCACAACTTCTATCCCCAGTTCATGAGCACCGCCAACTCCTACCCGATCTCGGCATTTCTTGCGATTGTGATGTTCGCGGGCGCATGGCTCCTCCGCGGCGTGATCCCCACCTTCCGAGTCGTGAGGGCCGTAGCCCTCACGAGCTACTCCATTTACCTGTTCCACGGCGTCGTGGGTTTGCAGCTCATCGAGTACTTTGACCGTTCATTGGGCTACACGCTGTCGCTCGCAATTGGACTACTGGCCACTGCGGTAGCGGTAGGGGCCAGCTATTTCATGATCGAACGTCCGAGCCAAAGGCTCGCGCGTCGGCTTACGACTCGAGAAAAGGCCCTCGAGGCGGCGTAGAGACTCCGGACTTGACGCCACCAGCCCAAAGGCGGAGTGGCACTTTTAGGTGTCGAACAGGCGCTCGTGGCGTTGGCGAGCATCCGTCCGTCGAAAAGCACTGCCGATGCAGACCCAAACGACTACCTGGACATGCTTCTCTTGGTGGGGATAGGTGACAAGGACAGCCGAAACGTCCGGTAGTCACCCCTGTTTTCGAATACCCGCGCTTGTTCAAGTGATGGCGTTCCTGCATCTCAACACGTGGTGCGCAAGATCCCAGCCTCAACCCCCGAGCAAATCGGCGCCTTCCTTAGTTGTTCACAATCAATACCGTTACGTGCAACCCGCCATATGCTCCAATACCCGAGTCTGATGCAACCGGCGACACAGGAAATCACCCCGAAATTGTTACCCGCCCTTAATTGCCTTCACGCGGAGTCCTTAGAGGGCGCGGCAAGTATGGGTCATGCGTGGAGATGTTCTCCGCGCGAAGGAGGGACCACCATGTACCGGACCACCGCCAATCGACTTCGCCGCATCGCCGTTGCGTCTGCCCTTACGATCGGCGCCAGCGGAGGAGCGCTCGCCGGGACCCTGACCGTCCTCGGCACGGGAACCAACGGCCCCGTGAGCGCCGCAGCCATTTCTCACACAACATCGAGCTCGTCCAAGGCGTCGCACACTGTGGTTGCGGCGGCGGTGCCGGTAGCGGTGAGCCAAGCGACAGCAACGTCGGCCACTACCAGTCCGTCAGGGACCGCGTCGACGAAAACGCTTGACTCGTAGCACTCGACCTGAACCGTACGTAAGTCCAGGGTCATCAATTGCGTGGTGACCGAGGTGGACGACAATCTTCGGATTCTACGCGGCTCGTGCATTGGTCGGAAGGGCGAGCGTCGTTTGGGGCCAGCACGATTCGGCGTCTTCGTCTTGGACTGCTTTGAGTCTGAAATGCAATCGTTCGTCGAGGCCCGAGTCGCTACTTTAATCTGGTTGTGCTCTTCCGCTCATCGACGTCCTTGTAGATTGTCAGGGTGTGGTCGAGGTCGTTGACCGACGACTCGACCGTGTATGCCATCGTGGCAAAGTTGATTACGTTCGCCTTTACGGCACACGAATCGAGAGTGCGCCGGACGCGGTGACCGATCGACCCTCGGCATCCACTCCCATAGCCGACACGGTGACACTCGCACTTCCTGCGCTCGCCCCTGTCAAGGTGTAGTCCAGCACCGTTGAAGCACCCTTTGCGAGCTTGAATCCCGATGCGCTCGACGCAGGACCAGCAGTCAACGACGCCGACGAGATCGTCACAGCCGATGGAACAATCGAGTAGATCGGACCTGCAACCGCGGTCAACTTGACTGAGATCGTCGCTGTCGCACCGACGGCCAAGCTCCCCGAGGTGGCGCTTGAGGTGACCGACATCTGCAGTCGTCCGCCCTTCTTCAAGCGTATGCCCGAGTTGAAAATGAGGTAGATGGTCGGCGAATCGTTGTTCTGGCGGACATAGACGGGCACCCACATCTTCGTCCCCCGAGGGACGATGACCCAGCATTTCGACACGTTCGTCTTGCAGCCCGAGACGACCTTCACCCCGCCGCCCACGAACCAGTCCAGGTGGTTGTACACGCAGCCAGCATCGCCACAGGCGACCGGCTTGGTCGACTGGAGCGGCGCGGGGCCCTTTAGTTTGAACTTGTCCTTCTTGTTCGCGACCGTGAGCGGAACGACGGTGCCGCCACCCGGGATGATGTAGCCCTCGCAGTCGCCGTAGCCCGACCCGGTGTAGTAGCAGGTCGGAATCGGCGGGGGCTTCGTGGTGCCCTTAGCTTCGGCCACTCCGGAGCTCACAAGTCCCGAGACGACCACGACCGCCGCCATGACCAGCGCCGCCAACCCGCGGCGATTCCCTGACGCGCCGAGGCTGCGCTGAGCGGATATCGACTGCTTCCCGTTCACAACTGAATACGTCATCTGCTTGTTCCCTTCATCGTCACGGCGAGAACTCAGCGGCATCGGGAAACTGATTCGAATCAGACCCCAATGTCAAAAACAACATGCCCGTGACGGACTCATCGCCGCTAGAGTCGAAAGCCCTTTCAGCAGCATTCGACGCCCAGCAGAGTCGCTGCGAGCCGCCGTTCGAGGGAACCTTCAGCACCAAGTCACCGGGTGCTGTGCCTCCGATTCATACCAGACCGCTTGTTTACCATCTCCGGATTGCCGTTGGCAGCGGGCCCTTTCGTGCGAACGCCGATCTCAACCGGAGCGGTCCGGACGACGGATACTTTCGCAGCCGTTGCCTCGGACCTCTCATGTACACGCTTAACTTCAACACCATCCAGGGTGACGCTTCGAACTTTCCTTGAGCCAATCGATCGCTCGCCGTTCACTGACTCCTGCAGCTTTGGCCACCGCTTTCGTACTTAGTTCTCGAAGATTGGGTAGTACGAATCTCTTTAACTCGTCGTCATCGCTGTAGATCGTCAGGCGCTGGTCGAGTTTGTTCACCGATACCTCACCGGACGAGCGCTCCTCCAGTCGGTTCGCCTCCTTGCCGATGAGCACAATCTTTCCCGCTGTAATTGGTCGACGATGTAACAGTCGGATCGTCTGACGGTCACAGACCATTCCATCGGGGCCCAATACCTTGGACTCCGGATGGGATTCGTACCTGTTCACGACGTCGAGGAAGGTTTCCACGCGAGCGGCACCTGGGCGACTGACGCTCGTTGATAGTTCGTAGTGACCAGCACCAGGATTGTGCACGTCGATCTACTTCAAGGTTTCCCACGTGTGAGCATTCGTCTCGTAGGGGGCGACGAAGCGAAACGGCGAACCGATCTTGATTCCGTCGGGTGGCTTCGCACCGACTGCCGATGGCGCGAAATTGAAGGGCTTCACCCGTTTGTCAGACGGCACGTCACCATTGAGATGACGAAAAGCGCGTCGGACCGGCCCCTGCCGGCGCAATTGCAAATGCTTTCGCGGACGTTTCAGACGCCCCTATCACCTATCCCTGTTTCTCTTGGTGCGGCTGGAGGGATTCGAACCCCCGACCCTCGGTTCCGTAGACCGATGCTCTAATCCGCTGAGCTACAGCCGCATTGTTACTGGACGTCCATCGTAGCCGACCCGTGTTCACAGCCACGAGGCCGCCCTAAGTACCATGCAGATATGGCCCGATCCTTCATCGACGACCTTCCCTTGCTCCTCGACTTGATTAACGACCCAATGGTTGATATTCGCCACGACCTTCACGCCCACCCCGAGCTCGCTTTCGAAGAACGCCGCACGACCCAGGTGGTGCGCGATCGTTTGATCGCCCTCGGCTGGGAACTCGGCGCGTGTCCGACCGAGACCGGCGCGGTCGCGGTGCTCAGGGGCGCGAAGCCCGGCAAGCGCGTAATGATTCGAGCCGACATCGACGGACTTCCCGTCATGGAGGAGAGTCCGCTCTCCTTCGCGTCACTCAACGATGGGGTCATGCACGCGTGCGGCCACGACGTGCACACCGCGGCGCTGCTCGGGGTGGCCGATCTGCTCGCTCGACGACGCGAGGACCTCGCCGGCGAGTACACCCTGCTTTTCCAACCCGCCGAAGAGGGTCTCGGCGGGGCGCGAGCGATGATTGCCGGGGGTGTGCTGCACGACCACCCCGTTGACGTCGTCATCGGCGCTCACGTCACCTCGCTCGCCCCGGTCGGCTTCGTCGCCACTCGACCGGGAATCCTGATGAGCGAGGCGCGGGCCCTCACCGTGCAGATCAGGGGCAAGGGCGGACACGGTGCCATGGCCACCGTCGAGGGCAACGTGGTGCTCGCGGTGAGTCACCTCGCGCCCCGACTCGGTGAGGTCGTCGCCGGACTCAACTACGAAGGGACGGACTGCGCGTGCTCCGCGGGTGTCATTCACGCCGGCACCGCCAACAACGTGGTTCCGCGTCACGCGCGGCTTCGCGGCACTCTGCGTACGTTCACTCCCGAGCAGCAGCGTGAGGCGCTCCGTCGACTTGAGGCGCTGCTCGACGAGGTGGCGTCGACGTTCGCCGTGGAATGCTCGCTCGAGTTCGGCGAAAATACCCCGGCGGTGCACAACAACCCCGAGATCGCGAAGCGCATTTTCGCGAGTGCGGCCCAAGTAGTGGGGCCCGCCAATGTCATGGAGTTTCCGCCGGCCTCACCGAGCGACGACATCTCCGAATTCTTGAACCGAATTCCTGGTTGCTACATGTTCATCGGCGGCGCCATGCCCGACGGTTCGAGCGGCATGCACCACAGTCCCGACTTCAGCGTCGACGACGCCGCGTGCCGCGCCGTCGCCGGCGTGCTCGCCGCGAGCGCAGTCGACCTCGCTCAGCCGTAGAAGAGTTTCGCCGCGCCGTGCAGCGGCGCCTGATTCCCGTCAATCTCCACGCGACACGAAAGCGCTGCGAAGATGCCGGGCGCCACGCGGCGCGCATTACCGCCGGCCAGATGGACCGTCGAGGCGCCGAACTCGTCGGAGAAGTTCTTCACCGCCTTCACCAATTCGTGCGACCACTTGAGCCCATTCAACGAGCGGGCGTGCTCGCCCACCAGCTGGTCGTAGGTCAGACCTGCTTCAACGACCTCCGCACCCACATCGCGAACCTTTCGAAGCTCTCCGTCCACGCTTAACGCCAGCCCTAAGCCGGTACCCAACGTGAGCACGAGTTCGACGCCCTTGCCGCTGCAACAGCCGAGGGCCGCCATCTTGGCATCGTTGACAACACGTACGTCTCGATGCGTCGCCGCACAGAGCACGTCTTGAAGGGCGAACCCACGCCACTCGCCGTCGAGACCGGGGTCCCTTTCGGTGGTGACGCCGCCCGGTCGCGAGAGGTTGCCCGGTCGAATGACGTGGCCGTTGTCGAACTCACCGGGAAAGCCAATGCCCACCAACTTGGCATCGCTTCGAGCTATCCGCTCACTGAGAAGTTCCACGAGCCGTGCTGGCGTGCACGGGTATGGGGTGGGCTTACGCCGAATTGACTCGAGCAGCTCACCTTGGTAGTCAACGTGGCAGAACTTGATATTGGTCGCCCCGATGTCAATCGCCAGAATCCGCCCAAACTTCGAATCCTCTACGCGCGTCATTGACAAATGGTAGTAAGCGTCAGAGCGCTCCCCGGTCACGCAGACGTCGTTGGCGCCACCACGGCCTCAACCTCACCACAAAAACCGGTCTCCTTCCGGCCACGACCAACGCGGTGCCAGTGGCGCGCTCTCGAATCGATTCGACCTTGGATCCCTGCTTGAAGTCACTCAGTTCGGGGAGGTATTTCGAGACGGTCGGATCAGCCAATCCGCCTAAGACCACTCTGGTCGTGTGATTGTTCACAATCGTGGCGGCTCGTGGCCCCCACCTCGCCGCCAGTTGGGCGAAGTCCTGGACCACCGTGATCAACGTCACGTCAAGGCCGCTCACGGTCGCGGCGAGTTGATCGAGCTCTTCCAGTGACGCCACCGTCGCTGCTTCGTCCAAGACCATGAGCAGGGGACGCTGGCGACCTTGATCAACCAGTAGATGCTGTTCCTCGAGGACCATTCGAAGCGCTCCGCGAAAGAGCGATTCGTAGTGCTCTTGCTCACCGCGCGGACTGCACAGGTACATGGTGTTGGAACCGGCGACGACGCTGCGCACTCGAGCGAGGGGCTGGCGAAAACGCCAAGGCAGCATCATTGTCTCAGCGGTGGTGAGAACCCCGTCGAGTGTCTTGGCGTCGTGTTCGAGAAAGGTGCGCAGCACGCCGGCGGCGTCGCTGGAGGGGCCATCGTGCAGCCACTTCTCAAAACTTCGCCGTTCAACGGTCATCGCCACGTCGAAAATGTCGGCGGAGTGATCGAGGGCCAGCATCAAGAGCGCCGCCACCAGTTTGGCCGCGAGCGTGTTCCAGAAGTCGTTGTCGCCCCGGCTCGACGAACCCGAGGTGAAGTCGCGTGCGACGCGAAGTGCGTGACGAAGCGAGGAGACCCCCTCCAAGGGATTCCACGTCAAGCCGTGGTCGAGCCCGGGCTGGAGGACTTGGACTTCGCCCAATGAAGAGCGCCACTTCTCCGTGGCACGCACGACGTCGCTCTTCACGCTCGTCACCACCGCCGCCCCGGTCCAATTGAGGAGCGAGGGCACCACGAGTGATGACGTCTTGCCGGCTTGGGTCGGACCAACGATCAGCAGCGAGTTCTTGGGCTCGAGCTGAATGCGCCGTCCGTACGCGACGTTGTGCCAGGAACGCCGCCCTAGGTAGGGCCGGTCGCTACTCACGGGCCTCGACGCGCATGGCGCCGTCGGTGTCAACGAAGGCCAGATCACGATCATCGGGCTTGAAGCGAACGATTGAGCGGTGCGATCCGTATCGAACGAGGGCCACCCCTTTGGGAAGGGCCGTCAGGTACTGCTCCTCGCGAGCATGCAGTGCGAGGGCCACGCCCATTTCGTGGGCCTCATCGGGGGGTTGGCGAAAGAGCCAGGCCGTCTCGCACTCGCGCAGCAGCCCCTGGGCTCGTTCTCGTTGCGCGCTCCCCGCGTTGCCCGCAGCGGCGACATCGGTCCATCGGTGCAGAACGAGAACGTGGCTAAGCCCCCGGGACCTGGCGAGCTTCCACGAACCTTGCAGCCAGCGCAGGGCGTGGCTGTCCGAGAGCAGCGCCCACGCTTCGTCGAGCACGAGATAACCCAGTCCTCCTTCACCCGCCGCAACCTGTTGCGCGGCCCCCACCGCGCTCAGGGCGGCAATCGACAATGAATCCGATGACCACTGGGCCGACAGGTCGAGCACAACGAGGTCCCCGCGAAACTCCATCGGCGCACCATCTCCGTCGAAGAGCCCCGCCAGGTCACCGTGGACAAATCGGTGCAGCGTCATCGCGAGACCGCGCTCCTCGGAGAGTTCCGCGTTCGCGATGGCGGGACGAAGTTCCTCGTAGAGAGCGCGCAGCAGGCGGGTCGGACGAGGTGTCGCCAGGCGCTGGAACGCCTCGTCAATCGCGTAGTGCTGCTCGCCCGACAGCGTCGATCCCTGGGCGGTTGCGACGAGGGCTCGTACCATGTCCCGGCTCTCCTTTTCGTCGCTCGGGAACGGATTGCACCAGCCATCTCTTCCCAACGCCACTGGATTCACGCCGTACGACCTCGCGAGCGCGCCGTACTCGCCCTTGGGGTCGATGACGACAACGCGGCGCCCCCGAGCCAACGCCCGATCCAGCAGCATTTTCACAACGGTGCTCTTGCCCGCCCCAATCGACCCGGCCACGATCATGTTGGGGTTCGACACCAGCCCCGCCTCGTATCCGTCAAAAGGGTCGAAGACGAAGTCAACACCGCGCAGCGAGCGACCGAGCGAGCGACCCCGAAGACCCGAACCCGCGTCGTGGGCCGGCAGTCGAAGGCTGCTCAGGTCGCTGGTCGTCGCCCAGTGGGTCCATGGTCGCGTCACCAGCCCGGACCGCCCGGAAGCTGAAAGCAGAACCAGGGCAACTGGCGACCAGCCCCCCGTTCAACCCGTATTCCCGACTGCTCGGCGGCTCGAACCACCTGCTTGGTGCTCACCCGCAACTCGTCCAGCGACCCGGCCCGCACCGTCACGAAGACCCCGATGCGTAGCAGGGCCTTACCGCTCGCCACCAGCTCCTCGCGCTGTCCGACCCGCTCGATCGAGAGCGCGGATCGAGCAGAACGGCGAAAACCCGCCGCTCGCGACACCGCGCCGTCGCTGCCCAACCGGTGTACCGCCCGCGCCGCCATGCGCTGCGCCTTGGCTCCTTCAACAACATCGAAGTGCAGTGCGGTGGCGACCCCTGGGGAGTTCTGCTGCAGTTGCTCCAAGAGCGCGCGACCGCTCGTCACCGCGGTGAAATCTCGGACACGCAGTACTCGAACGAGCCCGCGACGCGTACGCACGTAGCTCCACCGCTCCAGCAGGCCCAAGCGGCCAGAACTGTCGTCGAAGCCCACCACATCTCGAACCAATTGATCGTTCGCCTTCCAACCCTCGCACGCCGAGGCGCTACTCGCGAGAGTCATGAGTGTTCGAACTCCCTCGCTCGCGCCACTCACGTGCACAGAGACATGGCTCGATTCCGCCCGCATCGACAGTCCGTTGGCGAGCTCGCACAGTCTCTCCGCGTTGACGAAATCGGCCCCCGAAAGATCAAGACGCCCCCGATGTTCCAGTTCGTAGCCTCGTATCACGACGCTGCCCCGAGCGCGCAGATCCCATCCGATGTCGCTGGGCTCCATCGCGACCACGTGCCAGCGAGGTCGAAGCAGATACTCCACAACGACGCTGAGCAACTCCCCGTTCGTAAGGCCATCGCGCGCCGGCACCGCGCAGCCGAGGAGCGCCACGCCGACCACCAGCTCGATGGTGAGGCTCTGCGCCCTCACCATCCAGTCGCCGACCAGACCCAGTCCGAGGACGATCAGCACCGCCTGATGACGACGGATGCCGATCCAGCGATCATGAGCGTCGGACTCGCCAAGCGCCACGTGGTCACTCGTCAAAGTGCCACCCAACAACGGGTCCCATGTCGTCCGTGCGATAGGCCACGTGACCCCCTCGCGGCGTGGGCTCGCCAATCGGCGGTGGCATCTTCTCCCCGGTCATAGGGGGGAACTCAAAGTCGGGTCCGGCCTCCCACATTCCGAGGCCCAGATCGTCCGGGCGAGGGGTTGGCCCCGGTATTGGCGCGTCGGGCAGGAGCGAACGAGCCGCCGCCCCCACGGGCGACGACGGCACGTTCGCAACGCCGCGCGTAAAACGCTGGCGAAGACCGTCGAGGTTGTGCAGCGCAGACTGTTCCACAAACGGAATGAGGCGAAGCAAGATGAATGGCGAACACGTGGCCAGCAGCATGGTCACCGCACCGGTAATTATCTGGGTGGCAGAAGACCCCTGGAGCTCATCAAGACCGAGCGACAGCGCTACGACGATCAAGAACTTGCTCGAGGCCACGGCGAGGAAGGTTTCGGCGAGACGCCAACCGACACGGCGCAGGGCCGGGAACGTGCAGAGGGGAACGATCACGGGAACGAGCACCAGCAGCAGTGTCATCACCACGGAGCGCACGATCATCTCGCACCACAGCAGCCACGTGCCAACCACCACTCCCATTGCGAGCAAGAAGAGTCCAAAACCCGGCGTAGAGGCTTCCAGGTTTGTGAAGGCCGACACGATGGTGGCTTCGTGTTGCACCACGGCGCTCGCGGCGGTGCTCGAGAGTTCATTCACCGCCTGAAGCACCAGCGTGGTCATGGGGCGGGCGAGAATGATTCCCAATACGCAGGCCGGAGCCACTCCGAAGTACGTCCGCCACAGTGACGCGCTATCGCCGTGCCGCAGAGCCTGCAGGGTGGAGACCAGGAGTCCGATCATCATCAGGATCGGCGACAGAACCAGCAATACGTTGAACTCCTGCGTGGCGGAACTCACCACAGTGATGGGCTCGCTCGCCGACGTCAACACCGCTCCCGCCGCGTTCAAGAGCCATTGCACGCTGCTCAGTACCCAACTGGTGAGGGCGCCGAAGAGATCGCCGAGGGTGGCCTTGGCGATAGACGTGGTGACGCACTTGGCCGGCGAAAAGATGCAGAGCAAATGGCTCATCAGTGAACGCTGAGCCCGGCGTTGAAGAAGAAGTTAATCAAACTAGGCGCCGCACCGATCAGCACCGCCGCCACCAGCGAGGTCCCCACCGCCCGGCGTCCAGAGGCTGATTGATGCATATTTTGCGTATGACTTCCCACCGCCCAGAGCGCGGCGCCAATAAGGAGGGCTATCAGCGCGCCGATAAGGGCCCACGCGGCAATTCCGTCAGCTATTTGCTGCAATGCGGCGCTTCCGGGCAACGCGGTCGTCGAGGGGGTGAGGGTTACGCCTGCGAACAACATGGTGGACTCGCTTTCCGTTGTGGAATGCCCAATGGTCGCTGTCACGTGCGTTCTGCGTTCTTCTGCGAGACTGGAATCGTGCTTATCGCTACAACCCCCAATGTGGTTTCTCACTGGCCCGACGTGTCGCTCTATCTCGCGGCATTTGGCGTTCTGGTTTTCGGCATCCTCATTGGCGTTCTCGCGAACCGCCGTCGAGGTCATCGGGCGATTGCCCAGCGGCTGACCGCCCTCGGTGGCCGCCTCGGCGTTGAACCCCACGACGACAACGGAAAGGTTGAAACTGCCCTGAGCTATCTCGAGGAGGCGACGGGTGCCGCAACGACCGCGGTCTCCGAGTCAAGTGCCGAGTCGATACGACTGCGCCGATCGCTCGACGCCATCCCCCTCGGCCTCGTTCTCTGCGATGAGTCCGGCGGGGTTATTTTTCGCAACACCCAGGCGGAGGCTCTTATGGCCAGTCGCTACGGCGACGCCATCGCCGCTCAAGCCGTGACCGATGTGTTGGCTGAAGGTTGGTCGAACGGCGTCGCCGAGCGCACGATCGACATCTACGGTCCGCCGCGTCGAACCCTGACAATTCGCGCGTCGGTGATTGACGACGGTCGCCGGCCCCTCGGGGTGATCGCCATCATTGAAGACGTGTCGGAACGTCGTCGTCTCGAGGACATTCGCCGCGACTTCATTGCCAACGTCTCACACGAACTGAAGACCCCGATGGGTGCTCTGGGCCTGCTCGCGGAGACCCTGCAGTTCGAGCGTGACCCGGCGGTCGCCAACCGTCTCGCCGAGCGCATCAACTCCGAGGCCTTTCGCGTCAATCGAATCATTGAGGACCTTCTCGACTTGTCGCGAATCGAGGGTGAGGGCTCTCCAACGCGCGAGCCAATGCCCGTCTCACTCATCGTCGCCGACGCCATCGAGCGGATCCGCACCTCCGCCGAGCAGCACGAGGTGAAACTCCACTTCATGGAACCTGAGGCGAACTATGTGATCGTCGGAGACCGTCGCCAACTGATTTCTGCGGTCCATGCGTTGCTCGAGAATGCGGTCGTGTACTCGCCAAGAGGTGGCGAGGTCACCATTTCAATCAATCGCGACGAGGCGACGACCAACGGGGACGGGGACGTCGTCGGACCCTTGGTTCATATCGCGATCAAAGACCAGGGTGTCGGAATACCCGCGAAGGACCTCGAAAGGATCTTTGAGCGTTTCTACCGCGTTGATCCGGGCCGCGCTCGCGAGACCGGAGGGACCGGCCTCGGCCTCAGCATTGTCCGTCACGTCGCCCAGAACCACGGCGGCACCGTCGTCGTTGAATCTCGCGAGGGCGAAGGATCAACATTCACCCTCGAACTTCCGATGAACCACAAATGAGCAAGAAATCCAACACCGAGGGCCGGATTCGCATCCTCGTCGTTGAAGACGAAGAGTCGTTCGTCGACGCTCTCACCATCGGACTCAATCGCGAGGGCTTCGACGTGACGATTGCCCGTGACGGCCAGGAAGCGCTCACCCTCTTCGGCCGCGACACCTTCGAACTCATTCTCCTCGACCTGATGTTGCCCAAGTTGTCCGGCTTGGACGTCTGTCGATCAATTCGCTCCATCAGTGATGTTCCCATCATCATCGTCAGCGCCAAGGGCGAGGAAGTCGACATGGTCTTGATGCTCGAGATCGGCGCAGACGACTACGTCACCAAGCCGTATCGCCTGCGCGAACTCGTGGCTCGAATACGCGCTGTGCTCCGTCGCCGAGAGGTTCACGATCACGTCGAGGTGAGCGAGGAGCAGATCGAACAGGGTTCCGTTCGTCTGGACATTGACGCCCGGCGCTGCTTCGTGCGCGGCGAAGAGGTGAAGCTTCGCAAGAAGGAGTTCGCGCTACTGCGCCTCCTGTTGGAAAACCCCGGTCGTGTCCTCACTCGCGAGGTACTCATCGACCGGGTGTGGGGCAACGACTACGTTGGCGACACCAAGACCCTCGATGTTCACATAAAACGGCTGCGAAGCCTCATCGAGGACGAGCCCAAGTCGCCCAAGCACATCACCACGGTGCGGGGCGTTGGTTACCGTTTCGAACTTACGAAGCCTTAGCTTCGATCCTGGTCTGGCCGCCCATGTACGGCGCCAACACCTGGGGCAACTGAATTGAACCGTCGCCTTGACGGTAGGTTTCGACGAGCGCGGCCCAGATTCGAGCCCACGCCAGGGCTGAACCGTTGACGGTGTGGACGAACGCCGTCGTTCCGTCGCTCGTGCGGTAACGCACATTGGCGCGTCGAGCCTGAAAATCGCGGAACCAACTCACTGACGACACCTCCAGCCAGCGGTCCACGCCAGGGCTGAAGACCTCGAGGTCCATGGTTCGCGCCGCCGACGTACCCAGGTCTCCCGTGCAGAGATCAAGCAGTCGATAGGTGAGCCCGAGCGACTGCAGAAGACGCTCGGCCCGGGCCAGGATATCGGCGTGGGCGGCTTCGGACTGGTCGGGGGTGCAGTACGCGAATAGTTCAACCTTGTCGAACTCGTGCACCCGAAGGAGCCCGCGCGTGTCCTTGCCCGCGGCCCCGGCCTCACGACGAAAGCACGCCGTCTGCGCGGTCAAACGAATGGGGAGCCGGGACTCGTCGAGGATCTCTCCTCGGTGCATGGAGGTGAGGGGCACTTCGGCGGTAGGTATTGCCCACAGCCCATCTCGCTCGATCGCGTACATGTCGTCGGCTGACTTCGGCAGGTGTCCCGTTGACATCATTGTCTCGGTCAAGGCAAAACTCGGAGGACGAATCTCCTCGTAGTCGCCCATGTGACTATCGAGGGCGAAGTAACCCAAAGAGCGCAGGAGCCGAGCCCCGGCGCCGCGATAGAGGGGGAACATCGAGCCAGCCAGTTTTGCTCCGGCCTCCATGTCGAGGATTCCGAGCTCCGCACCGATATCCCAGTGAGCCACGCGCTGGTGGTCGGCGTACGTCGGAAAGGGAATACCCTCGTCCATGCCGACCCACCAGCGGCGCACCTCGACGTTGTCTCCCTCGTCGACACCGTCAGGCGCCTCGGGCGAGGGGAGGTTGGGGATCATCAGGAGCTGCTCGCGAAGAACCGAAGCGACGGCGTCCGTCGCTTGGGTGGCCACGCGCTCGTGGTCTCCGAGTTCACGGCTTTTCGTGGCCAACCCGTCGGCGCCAGTCACATCCTTGTTTCGACGGGCTTCGCCCACCTGTCGAGAAAGCTCCTTCACCTCGGCGCGAAGCCCCTCCGCCTCTTGGAGCAGGCGGCGGTGCTCGACATCGAGCTCTAGAATCTCGTCCATCGTCGCTGACGAAACCCCCCGGCGGGCCAAGGCAGCCTTGACGAATTCTGGTTCCCGACGGAGCTGAACAAGATCGATCATGCCCGCAAGCCTACCGAGGTGGGCTCAACGACCACGTGGAACCGTCTAGGTTCAGATGTCGTGAGTAACGCTATCGAGATCAAGAACCTGAGAGTCACCTTTGGCGATCTGCACGCCGTTGACGACGTCTCGCTTCACGTCGCGTACGGGGAGGTTGCGAGCTTGCTCGGCCCCAACGGGGCGGGCAAGACCTCTGTAGTCGAGACGCTGCTGGGTTTTCGCCCTCCGACCAGTGGCACCGTCCGTCTCCACGGACTTGATCCGATGCGCGACCACGCCGAAGTGGTCGCGCGCACCGGGGCCCTGCTGCAGCGCGGCGGCGTGTGGTTCCCCATGACCCCCGCCCAGGTACTCGAACTCACCGCGACTTACTACCAAGCACCCCGCAGCGCCTCTGAACTTCTGTCGCTGCTCGACCTCGATCGGTGCGCGCGTACCCCGTGGCGACGGCTGAGCGGTGGCGAGCAACAGCGCACGCTGCTGGCCCTCGCCCTCCTCGGTCGACCGCGAGTGTTGGTGCTTGACGAACCAACCACGGCGGTTGACCCCGAAGGTCGCCAGGTAATTCGCGAAATAGTTCGCTCCGAACGCGATCGCGGGTGTGCGCTGCTCATCACCACGCACGAACTCGACGAGGCGGAGCGACTCGCTGACTATCTCGTCATCATGAACCGAGGCCACGTCGTTGCCCAAGGAACTCTCGACGAACTCGCCGGCAGCCCCGAGATGATCATCGAGCTCTCTGGTGCAATCAACCCCACGGAGCTCGCGGAGGTTTTGGACTGCGTGGTTGTTCTCGACGGCCCGCTTCGTGTTCGATGTGCCGTGGGCTCGACCCCCGAACGAATCACCGCAGTGACCACCTACCTCACGAGTGTGCAGGTAACGATGGTGTCACTGCGCACCCGCGCGTCGCTCGAGGAGCGCTACCTCGAGTTGATTGCCGACGAGCGAAGCGGGTTGCGTCAATGAGGGCATGGTGGGCACAAACGCGCGCCGAAGTGCGCATGAACGTTCGACGTGGCGAGACACTGCTCCTGACCATCGGCATTCCCGTGCTGCTCCTGGTGTTCTTCTCGTTGGCGCACGTCACCACGTCACCCACGCCACACCGGATCAACTTCATAGCTCCAGGGATATTGGCACTCTGCGTACTGTCGACGTCGCTCGTGGCGCTTTCAATTTCCACCGGATTCGAACGTTCGTTCGGTGTTCTTCGCCGTCTGCACGTCACGCCCCTCGGCCAACGCCGCCTCATCGGCGCGAAAATCGCCGGCGTTCTCGTCACCGAGGCCCTCCAGGTGGTCATTTTGTCGCTCGTGGCGCTCGCGCTGAAATGGCACCCGCGTGGCGGGGTGAGCGGCGCCCTCGAAGTGTTGGCCCTACTGATCCTGGGTTCGGCCGGATGCGCCGGGATTGGCCTGCTGCTCGCGGGAAGGCTGCGAGCCGAGGTCAACCTCGCCGCAAGCAACGGGCTCTACCTGATTCTGCTGCTGCTCTCCGGCATCGTGGTGCCCGTCACCTCACTGCCCGCCTTCGTGCAAAGAATCGTCGTCGGCCTGCCCTCTGGTGCACTCGCCGACGGCCTTCACCGCGTTCTGGGCCAGGGCCTGGGACCTTCGAAAGCTGATTGGCTATCACTCGCCATCTGGGCGGTACTCGCCCCACTGCTCGCGGCGCGCACTTTCCGCTTTGACTAGTCGGTTTCGCCCAGGGCGATGATGCCCTTCGACAGCTGACCCGCCGGAATCGCCCCGAAATAGACCTGCTTTACGACACCATGGGCGTTGACGAACACCGTTTCGGGTAACTGGCCAAACTTGAAGATTCCCGCCGTGACGTCGTCATAGGGATCAAAGGCGACTGGGAACGTCACGTGATCTTTTCGGATGAATGTTTGGGCCGCCGACCGCACGTCGCCGGCGTCGATGCCCATCACAATGACGTTGCCTTCGTTGTGCGACGAGACCCATTTCGCGACCTTGGGCATCTCGCCCCGGCACGGAGCGCACCAACTGGCGAAGAAGATGAGCACGCCCGGATGGCCGCTGGCCCACGGAGCCTTGTCGGTGCCACTGACGAGCCCGCTCAAGGAATAGCTCGCCACCTTCTTGCCCACGAGCGCCGACGTGGGCAGTCCGTTGTTCGACTTCACCGATCCGCCGGTCAGGATCGACATCACCACGATGAGCGCCACCGCCGCCACGGTGCCGATGCCGAGTGACACGAACATCATTGGCGAGGGGTGACCCCGCTGCGGCTTAGTGATTTCGGACAAGAACGTCAACCGCCATCAACACGAAGAGCGCCGTCAGGTAGGTGATAGAGAAGTGGAAGAGACGCATCGCCTCTCCAACGTCGGCCTTACCCTCGTACGCGTGTCGATAGAGGCGAAACGCGTAGAACGTGAACAGCGCGCCAAGTACCGTGGCCGAAACCGCGTAGACCCAACCGAGGTGCGCGACCGGCCCAATCAGCATCGTCAGCGCCCACATGAGAATCGAGTACACCAAGATCTCAAGCGTCGTACGTTCCAACGACGCCACGACCGGCATCATTGGAACGTGGGCGGCTTCGTAGTCGTCGCGGTAACGAACGGCGAGCGCCCAAAAGTGCGGCGGCGTCCAGATAAAGATCACCAGGAACAGCAGCACCGGCGTCCACGTCAACGAGTTCGTCACTGCGGACCAGCCAATGAGTACCGGCACCGCTCCCGCCGCGCCACCGATGACAATATTCTGCTTGCTGCGCCTTTTGAGCCACACCGTGTAGACAACAACGTAGAACGCCGTCGCGGACATGGCGAGCCACGCCGACAACTGATTCACCCAGATCGCGAGCACCGCGAACGCGATGATCTCCAGCGCGAAGGCGAAAATGGTCGCCGCACGCGGAGTCATGACACCGGTCACCAGCGGACGCTTCTTCGTGCGCTCCATGATGGCGTCGATATCCCGGTCGATCACCATGTTGAAAGTGTTCGCTCCGCCGGCGGCGAGGGTGCCGCCAATCAGCGTTGCCACGATCAGCCAGAGTCCCGGTATCCCGTTGGCGGCGACCACCATGGTCGGAATCGTCGTGACGAGCAACAACTCGATAATGCGAGGCTTGGTCAGAGCCAGGTAGCCCCTCAAGACTTCCGCGGTCGAGCGCGGGGTATGGGCCGTAATTGTCACAGTGGTTATTCTACGAGGCGAAGGATTACCTAGGCTACGGAAGTGACTTCCCCAAAGCGCCGTACGATATCGGGTCCAGTGTTTCGTTGGTTTGCCTTCGCCTCTTTCCTTTCAATGATCGTCATTGTCCTCTCCGGTGCCGCCGTTCGACTCACCGGATCAGGCCTCGGATGCCCCGACTGGCCAACATGCTTTCACGACCAAATATCCGGTTCATTGAGTATTCACCCACTGATCGAGTACACCAACCGGATGGTCACCGTCACGCTGGTGATCTTGACGGGCGTCACCTTTATCGCTGCGCTTATGCGCAGCCCTCGCCGTCGTGACCTCGTAGTCCTTTCAGCGTCGCTCATCGCCGGCGTCGTCGCTGACGCGGTGCTCGGAGCGTTCGTGGTCTACAGCAAGCTGAACCCGTGGCTGGTTTCACTCCATATGCTGCTCTCGCTCACGATGGTGGTGCTGAGCGCTGTCCTCTATCACCGCTCCAAGTACCTCTACGGACCCGGCGCGCGCGCTGACGTGCGCGATCCGCACTTTCGCTCGGTCGCTCGGCTCCTATGGGTTCCCTTCGTGGTCCTTCTCATCACGGGAACCATGACGACGGGTTCGGGCCCGCACGCCGGCTCATCGCAGGGCCAACTGACCGCGCGACGGCTTCCCTTCGCCTTCTCGTCGGCCGCGTGGGTGCATTCGCTCGCCGCGATGCTCTTCGTCGGGCTCGTCGTCGGACTGCTGCTCTCGATCTGGAAGACGGGAGCGCCCCAGCCCCTCCAGCTCGGCGTTCGTCGACTCGTCGTGATAGCCCTGCTCCAGGGCGCCATCGGAGCCACCCAGTACCTCACTCACGTGCCGGCGGTTCTCGTCGAACTCCACATCGCTGGAGCGGTATCACTGGCAATCGGCATGACGCAGTTCACTCTTCGTCAAACCGCGCACGACCGGGAACCCGGTACCAAAAGGGGCCAGCCCTAAAAAAGTGAGCCAAGGGTCTTAAGACCCTACGTACTGACACGCATCAAGTGACATACTGAAACCAACGAGGGGGGTGGACAGAGCATGGCATTTCTATTGTCATTTGCGGCACTAGTTCCGCTTAACAATTTAGGGCACTATGTCCAGTGGCATTTCCTGGAGATCAGTGTTGCCAATCTAATGGTCATCGTGCTGATGATAATTACGTTCGTGGTGGCGCTGCTAGCGCCATTTCCCGGTCGGCGCCGTAGGAAGGAAAATCGATGAGTACCTCTGAGATCGATCGTCAGTGGACGACCAGGCTTCGACGGCGCGTCGAGGGCAAACTGCCGCCGGAGAAGTTGCTCCCCGACACCCAGCCCACCTACGTCTCTTCGTGGATCTACGTCTTCGGCATCGCCACCATGTGTTCGCTCGGTGTCGTCATTGGCACCGGGTGCATCCTCGCGCTGCGCGGACCGCAGTGGTGGCACGGCTCGGACTACGGCCACTTCATCAACTCGATGCACCTCTGGTCAGTGGAGATCTTCTTCTTCTGCATGGTGATTCACCTTTGGGGCAAGTTCGCAATGGCGGCCTGGCGTGGCGGACGTGCACTCACGTGGATGACCGGCGTCGTGACGTTCCTCGTGTCCATTGGTGCGGGCTTTACGGGCTACGTCAGCCAGAGCAACTTCGACTCGCAGTGGATTTCCACTCAAGCGAAGGACGGGATCAACTCCACTGGCGCGGGCGCCTACTTCAACGTGTTGAACATGGGTCAGATGCTGATGTGGCACATCGTTCTACTGCCGCTTGGGGCCATTGTCCTCACCGGCATGCACGTGCTGATGGTTCGCATCAAGGGCGTAGTTCCACCCTTTGAAGAGGAAGCGGAAACGGAGGTGGCGCAATGAGGAAGAAATCATTCCGTCCCGACGTTGATGCTCCCGCGTGGAAGGGCGGCTACAGCCCCTACGACATCATCAAGGAGGGCACCATCGCCCTCGTGGTGATTCTGGTGCTCACGCTGATCATGGCCGTCGTCTTTGGATCACCCGACGAGAAGGCCATCACCGTCAAGACCTGGTCGAACGCCGACCCTATCGACTTCGCGACGACGGCCCTGAGCGAACTCAACGGAACGTCGGTCAGCGCCGCCTACGGCGCGCCCTACAACAATACCCCCGGCGCGAGCCAGACCATGGGGCCATTGAAGCTGGAGCAGTGGGTGGGGGTTCGCATACCGATCAACTCGGCCAAGGACTTTGTGATCAGCCCGTTGAAGTCACTGCCGGACCAGCCCGTACTTGACCAGCAGTTGAAGACCTGGTCCGCGGCTTCCACGGCGACGAAGAACACGTGGCTCAAGAGCTACGCCAAGGCCTCGACGAACATGAAGATTGTGAAGGGACAGGTGGTCATAAACGCCACCAATGCCGGTCCCGTCCCGGTCATGATCAATGACTTGACGCAGATGGCCCGATCGGGCGCTTTGGACCAGGCCCTGGTGACGGGACACGGGTTCTATACGACCGACTACACCAAGCCGCTGCTGTTCTTGGCCGATAGTCAGTACTTGGGCGACCTCGCCCAAAAGCAGCACCTGACTGGCGAGCAGTGGGGCATGATGAATGAAACGGGGAGTTACCCCGGACAGGCGTGGCTATGGCTCTACACGTTCTGGTACCAGATTCCCCCGTTCAACTCGAGCTCCAGTGGCGACGCATTGGTCTTCGCCACGATGGGGGTACTGTCCCTCTTGCTTCTCTTCGTACCCTTTATCCCGGGTCTTCGCTCGGTACCGCGCAAGCTCAAGATTTATCGCCTTATCTGGCGAGAGCACTACCGGGAGATCGAGAAGGTCTAAGTGGTCCGCGACCCATTCCACGGGAACCTCGTACGGTTCGCGTGGAATGGGTCGTTTTCCTTCCTCGCCCCTCGCATTTCACGGCCCGTCTCGTCATTCGTGCTGGACCAGGGCGCCGCAAGTTGTGGTACTTCTCGCTTCAACTGCGATCGAGTGCGTCGTCGACGCTTTTGAGAACAAGAGTTGACGACGCCGGCGATGGTTGCCACGAAGGACTCGCGCTGCGGATCCCTCAGTCGTTCTCCACCGTGTAGTCCCAGTCAGCCACGACGTGCCTATGATCGGGAGCCCATTGCATCATCCCCTCGCCCACCAACTCGTAGGCCCGGAGTCGGAACGTGAGGGTCTCTCCTCGATGAAGCAGCCGCGGCAACGAGTGCTCGCCCGGGACGAGTCCCATCAAGAAGACGGCACCGAGGTGGTCAACAGAGTGGAAGTCGGCGATCGACACGGGAACGTCGGTGCTGGCGTCCCTCATCGTCACGGTCCACGTACACGTCGTCGCGTTGGGCTGATCGGGTAGTCCCTCGCCTGGTACCACTGGACCACTGACGGTGACGCGCAGGTGAAACGCCTTGGTATCGACCTCGACGGGTAGTCCCTCGATCTGGAGCGCCGGCTTGGTCATCGTTCCGACCAACACCTGGTCGACGTCGGGGTTGAGTGTCTTCTTCGGGAGAAAGGAGGGGTACGTGGTCGCGGTGCCGCAGCCGGCGAGCGCAACGGCGCACAACAGTGCGACGACGACGCGCGTGAGGCCGGACCCGAAGGCCCCGCCCCACGCGCGAGAAAAAACGCGAGGTTTCATTGTCTCGGCCATCGTCGTGCGGCGCTAACCGTTGGCGCCCCTTGCTCCATTCGCGCCAGGCTTGCCGGGGGTACCGTTGGCGCCGTTACCGCCTGGAGCACCCGGCCTCGAGCGAACGCCATTGCCACCGTTGCCACCGTTGCCACCGTTGCCCCACGTCCCGTCGCACGGAGGAGTGTCGTTGGGCAACGTTGAAGTCCCGCTCGCCGTCAGCCAGATCCCGCTGCCCCACTCCTCGGGAGGACACGCACCGTTCCCGCCGCTGCCACCGTTGCCACCAGAGCCAGCGAACGACGTGCCGGCGCCGCCAGCGCCGCCGTTACCGCCGTTGGTTCCGCAACCCGGCGCTCCGCCCGTGCCGCCGGTACCGCTGTATCGTCCCCGGTCATTCTGTCCGTTCACGCCCGTCCTGCCGAGCTTGACGAAGTTAGGACAGTACAGAGTGGACGTGCCCGTGCCGCTCACGGCCCCGTAACCCGGAGGCGTCGTCAGGGTCGTGAATGATTGCGCAGTGAAGACGTCGGGTCCGAACGAGGCCAGGCCAGTCTGCGCCGCGTAACCCAAGTGATCTTTTCCGTCCAGGCCACCACAGACCGATCCTGCGACCATCGGGGTGTCAGCGTTCGAGGGTTCGGTGCAGGACTGTCCCGTGAGCAGGAGATCCTCCAGTGTGCGCAGCGTGCTGTAGTGGTTGTAGTACGTACTCGAGACGGTGCCCGGCTTGATCAGTGGGCTGATCAACACGGTTCCGGTATCGCCGCCACCGGGGGTGAAGTCCGTCGGGTCGTACAGTGGGTCAACGGTGACGCAGCCCGAGGTGGTCGCCGCTTCGCTGCCGCTCGCGCAGGCGGAGGTGCCGACGGTGGACGTGGCCCCCTCGGCGCTCAACGTGACGTTGCCGACGAAACCGGCCGACAACGTCACCGGCTGGCCGGCGTCATTGAAGAGCTGAAAGCTACCGATCCACGGCTTGGCGTAGTTGTTCGACGCCGTGGTCACACTGGCGTTGGACGCAAGCGACACCGGGCCGGTGTCGCTGACCGCTCCGACGAACGTGTCGTTCGGAATACCGGTGCCCGAGACCAACCGGCCCGTGTCGTCCGCGTTGATCTTGGAGTCGATCACCATGCTCGATCCTGGCGCCACGAGGGCCGGTTCGACCGCGGCGCCCGGCGATCCGCTGAGGTAGGGACTCTCGCCCGTCAAGCCCGTCGGACGATCGATGAAGCCCGACGCGCCAGGCCCCGGCTGCAACTGCTGGCCCGAGCTGTTCGTTACTTCAGGGTCGTTGGGTCCAGTCGGCTCGGTGCTGACGTTGACACCGTTGAGGTTCTCACCCGCCGCGTCGGCGAGGACCCCGTAGGCGCCGTAGAGCGAGGTGGCACCGGGGGCGGTGGTGCCTGACGCGCCGTAGGTCGGCTGGTCCGCCGGCGCGCTGGAGGTGGTGACGTCGCCGGTCGCTGGCACGTTATTGAAGCTGTTGCCGATGGTGAAGGGCGGGTTCGCCTCGTCAAAGGTCACGTCGATGAGCCCTCCGTCGGCGAAGGCCGCGGACTTCTCGATCAGTGGAATGTAGTAGCGAAGGAACAGGTCTGCCGCGTACAGTCCTCCGGTGTAGTTCACCGGCGTCGTCGCTTCAGGGTCGAAGGCCGGTAGGCCCGACGGGTCGTAGTTCGGCGTTCCGTTGGCGTTGAACGCTCCCGACAAGTTGTTGCCCTGACACGTGGCGTCGTGAGCGTCGCTGCAGTTGTCCGGCGTGATCCAGCTGAACGCCGGGACGTCGTTCGCCGACAGAGAGAGGTCGTGCGCCAGTCCGTAGACGGGATCGTCCAGGTTCGCGACGTGGTTGGCGTCACAGTTGGTGTCAGTCGTCCCCGACGTTGAAACAGTGGTGCCGTCGAGCTCCGGCGTCTTCGGTTCGTTCAACGCCGACTGCGCGGGGTACGTGACACCGTTTTGTGTACCAGCGGATTCACCCGTGAGCGACGTGAACCACCCCGTGGGGAAGTGCTTGGCGACGTACTGGTCGGCGGGATCGCCGTTGCTGCTGGCGTTGGCGGGCTGCGCACCGGTGTAACTCGAGACGTCCCCGGTGGGGGCCACGAGGTTGGTCGGATTGGTGACGGGGTCAGCGGTCGACGATCCCGGGTAACCGCACGTGCCGTCGTCGCGCCCGGGGACCGTGTCGCTAACGCCAGGGGTTTTGCCAGTCACGTACGTCGTCGAGCCCACGGGCTGAGCGCCTCCGAGGTCCTGGGCGTACGCCTTCCACGACACGCCCGCCGCGTTGTACTGGTTGAACAACGTCGCGACGTTCGTCGGGTAGGCGCAGCCGTTACTGCCCAGCGCCGCGTCGACGCCTCCGTGGACGAGGAGCTGGCCACGGTTGCCGTTACCGGTACCAGTGGGGTTCGGTGTCGTGGTGTTGGTACCGCCGGCGCTGGTGGTTCCGTCCGTGTCGGTGGAGGCGCCGACGGTTCCCGTCGTGATGATGCCGGCGTTGTTGTTGGTCATGTTCGCCGTCGTTGAGCAGTCGTCCTGCACCCCGTACGACGGGGCTTGACCGGACACGAGTGAGATGTAGTTATCCATGCTGAAGTGGCCCGTGCCGTAGTAGTTCGTAAGCAACGCGCCCTGTTCGGGAAGCGTCTGCCACAGGTAGCTGTTCTGGTTGAGGCCGGTGAAGGTCTCGTCGTATGACTTATTTTCGAGGATGATCAGCCACACGTGCTTGACCGCGCCCACGGGCGTGCCCGTCGAGGTGATGACACATTGGAGGTTGGAGGACGATCCCCCGACAGGAGCCTGCAGGCTGCTCCCTGTGGGACAGGTGGTTGTAGTGGCGGACGACGGTGTCGTCCCTAGGAACGCCGTCGAGATACCCACACCGGAAACTGTGGCCATCACGACGGCAACTGTCAATGCAACCGTCCGCAGACGGTACTTGGTTGAGTGTAAGAGTTTCATAAGGCGTACGGTAACGACGACGAGTTATCCGAATCCCTCCAACGGCACACGAAAGTGCAACTTTCTTGTGACGACTCTTCGCTCGGGCGAGCGTCGTGCGGGGGCGTCGACGACGTTGATTGCAACGAAACGCGCTCGGACCACCCTCCTCAACAGGAAGCACGACGAGGGCGCAGTTCAGTTTGACGGTGTCGCGAGCGATGCACCGAGCGCCCGGATTTTTACCACGTCCGACGGCGGAACCACTTTTTGGAGCGACGGGCACAGCGTGAGGAGGGCGACGGCTTCGACGGCGTTGAAGGTTGTCACCGATAACGGGAGACGGGTGCGTGACTCAACTTGTCGTGCACCAACGGCTACGGACACCATCGCTCCGTCAAGGTTACGATCACGATTCAAGAACGCGCAGAACGCTGACCCGTCCGTGAGCAGCGACCGGAGCGCAACATTCCCCTCTTGCTTCTCGTAGGTGACCAGCGTTGGATCGACCTCCGCCACGTCACTCAAGAACTGCGCGTCGTCAGTTGCCGACGCCGTCGGTGCCGTCAGCGGCGCGGACGAGGACGGCGACGTCGAGCGCACGGCTTCTGTTGGCGTGCTCGCAGAAGTGACAGCGGTGTCGTCACCGCGACTCCACGACCACGCCCCCACGCTGATCGTCACAACGAATAATAAACACAGCCCGGAGATTATCCAAGGTGAGCGCCAACGTGGTGTCATGATTCTCGCAATCTATCCTGCTGGGACGATCAGACGGATTCAAGGGTTCAGCGCAACACGCTCGGCAATCTTTCCCGGTGGGTGCGGGGGCATTTTTCCGACCTCCGCCTGCACGCACTCGTGCGGCGGTAGCAAACGTCGGAAAGACGTAACAGTGATGAGAGGGTTGGAGTTGTCGCTGACGCCCCAATTCGGCCGCGAAAAGCGAGAGGCGAGGATAACCAAGATCCGTTGAATCACGGGTCTTCTTGCCATTTCGCCGGTCGGAGAGCCGACAGCAAGCACCCTTGGGCGCGGCATTTGAGGATTGTGCTGACGACGCACCGGGTCTGGTTAACACCAGACCTAGTGGAGACGATGGGGATCGAACCCACGACCTCAGGCTTGCAAAGCCCGCGCTCTACCAACTGAGCTACGTCCCCAAAGGGACATCATCCTACCAAACGATGGGCTACTCGGGTTGGTGGCGGCGAAGAGCCCTCGCGCGTTGACGGTCAATGCGCAGCAGCTGGCGCTCAACATCGGCCCAGTGCAGTGGTGACTCTTCGACCGAAACACCTTGATCCTCCGCGTTAAAAAAGATTGTGAACGCAATGGCCCACATGGGTACGTAGCAGCCGATCTTCGCCACGAATCCGGCGAGCTGCTGATCAAACAGTGGCGTCATGTGCAGCAACGCGTACTGACCGTGCAGCGCGGGATAGAGCGGGTGCTGGGAAAAGATCCACACGAACGAGAGGCTTGTCACCACCAACGCCGAGCCGAAGACGTACCCCGCTCTCGCGGCGGGCGAGAGTCGCTTGGCTCCGGGCATGACCGCGAGCGCGGGAACCCACAGGAGAAAGCCCGCGGACAGCACTACGAGCAGGACGAAATCGCGCCCAATTGCTGAACGGGCGCCCCAGTCAACGACGGGTGCCACCAAGGTGGCGGTTCCAAGAATGGTCACCAGCACGATTGCGACGCCCGGGTGCGCCAGGATGCGAACGACGAAGTCAACCGGCCGGGGGCGCGTGAGTTTCGAGAGCACCGTTGTGGGTGTCGCCAACAACAGCATCGGTGCGACGAACAGCATGATCACCAGTCGCTGCACCGTGGCGACCGTGAGCGATACTGACGAGGCCAGGTCGCCAACGGGCCACATGGTCACCACCACCAAAGCGAGCAGCGAAAAAAAGGCCTGCCGGCGCTGGCGCGATGAGGTCACGACAATGCGATGCGCGACGCCCGCCGCCACGATGACCAAGAGTTCAATCAAATGGAAGTGAAACGGCAACAACGGGCTCACGACGCCACGGTAATGCCACCTCGCTCGACTTCGCCCTTCAGCGCTTCGTAGTCGTCCTGATTGCGATCGCGATAGGCCAGCGCGAAGGCGGCCATCGACTCGTCGACGCGATCACCTTTTCCGAGATAACCAGCGATTTCAGCGCCACGGCCCGAGCGGGCGTGCGCCCGAGCGAGGGTCCAGGCGCAAAGTCGACCGTACACCACGAGCAGTGATTCGTCGAGTCGCTCGACGTCCACTGACGCCTTGTTGTCGTAGAGCTGGCGAACGTAGAAGCTCCGGCGACGACCTCCCAGTTGCACGGTGTCCCAACCGAGGAACGCGTCCGGCGTCGCCTGCATCAGCCTCTGACCGCGCACCACGCGGTCTCCCGGCTCAAGCGGCTCGTCCAGGGCGCGAGCGACCGTCACCACTGAACTTTGCGCCTCTTTGATCTGCAACAGGAATGGATCGTGCTCGTCCCGGCCAATCAGCAGCACGGCAAAGCATTCGGTGCCCACTGACCCGACGCCCACGACGTGGCGGGCAACGTCTCGAGCGCTGAACTGCTTCAACAGCACCTGGCGGTCGCTGCTCAACGTTTTGCCGTAGCCCGCGACAATATCGAAGACGTCCGACGCGCTTATCGGACTGCCGCCACCTCCATCCAAACCGGTGAAGTGCGGCGGATCGGTGGCAATCGTCGGCCCGTGGTCGCCGTACACGAGCACCTTTGCAAAGGCCTGCAATGAGTCCTCGCCCTTGGCGTGACGAACCACGTCGTCGATCTTTCGCCTGGCACCGTCGGAAAAGAAGCCCCTGAGGTCTTGCACGACCGCGTCGAGGTTCAGTGTGGCGTACCAAACCTCCAGTCGAGTCTGCGCCGCGAAGCGGGCCATCGAGCTGCGGTACTCTCGCGCGGCTCTCAGCGCGATGGTCTCTTGTTGGCGGGCGGTGTGTCCGAGTAGCTGGGACGCGATGACGAGCGAGGCCACCAATCGCTTGACGTCCCATTCAAATGGCCCGACCTCGGTCTCGTCAAAATCATTGACGTCGAACACCATCTGGCGCTCGGGCGACGAGAAGATACCGAAGTTGGAAAGGTGCGCGTCGCCGCATATCTGCACCTCGAGCGCGGTGCTGTCGCCCCTCGCAAGGTCGTCGGCCATTAGGAGCGCTGCGCCACGGAAAAACGCGAGGGGACTCTCCAGCATTCGCTGGTAGCGAAGCGGCAGTAGCTCGGGTACTCGAGTTGCCGCCTGCTCCTGCAACCGCGCAACCGCGTCGTAGCCATCGGGACGCTCGCTCAGGACGGCGAGCGAAAGGCGTGGCGTCTCGGACCGCAGCGACCGGCCACGACCCCGGCGTTCTTCGAACGTGGCGCGATCTGGGGCCGACGTCACGCGACGCTCGATGACGAGGGTGCGGGATGATTCGTACCCACTCGCTGACCAATCCTGGTGATGATCAGGGTCCCCATGATGAGGTCGGTGACGAGGATGCAACCAGGAAACAAGACGCCGGCCGTGGTGAGGTGTTTCAGCGTCAAGAGGGTGATGCCGCAGTTCAAGAAGCCCATGAAGAAGATCCGGTGTGACTCGGTCTGGGGGGCGATCCACGATTTACGCAGTGTGGGCAACGCCGCGATCTGATCGGCCACCACAAAGGAGATCAGGGCGACGGTCGGCTGATTGATGAAGAACCAAAAAACGAGTCCCGCCAGTGACACCAGACCGCAAAAGACGTCGAATCTGCCAATTTTCCAGACGCTGTGAGGATTCCTGAATGAGACGACGACGACCACGCAGGGCACCAAGCCCAGCATCAGCGTCATGACCGACGCCAGTCCAACGTGTTGTTGGATCTCCACCGCGAAGCCCAGAATTCCCTCGATTCCCCAGAGGCCCCAGGTCACTCGATTGGGCGACGTAACGCCACGAAGGGTGTTACGGATGTAGCTGTACGCCCCCACCAGCGACAGAAAGGCCGCGAGGAAGACAAACCGTGGATCAATCACCCACCAAGTCTGCCCGCTTCGCGTGTACCGGTGCCGTTCTCTCGAAGTTCCTCTGATTTTCCTTATTCCACTAGCCTCATCATCTGTGGACGCGAGCACTTTTATGGGGATGTCACGCATCGCCGAGGACACCTGGGGTTTCGAAGTTACCGAGCGGCTGATCACGCCCGGTCGATTCCTCTTCGGCGGTTGCGGACTCGCATCAGGGCTGGTGGCGCTGGAAGAAGCGAGCGAGCGTCCCACCATCTGGGCCTCCGCCCACTACCTGTCGTACGCACCACTAGGCGCCCACGTGACGGTAAAGACTGACCTCTGCGTGATAGGAGGTCACGTCACCCAGGCCCGCGCGACCACCTACGTCGACGACCGCGAAGTTCTCACCGTCAACGCCGCGCTCGGAACCGGAGAACTCTCCTCGCCCACGCCCTGGATGACCATGCCGGACGTACCCGATCCCGAGGACTGCCCCGAGCGAATTATGCCGAAGCGTTTCGACAACTCGATCTTCAACCACGTCGAGACTCGAATTGCGCTGGGTCGGCCCTTCGACCAGATCGACGGCACCCCCGGATCACCCGTATCGGCGCTCTGGTCGAGGGTGCCGGGCCACTTCGAGCCTTCAGCGGCGACGCTCGCTATTTTCGGCGACTACGTATCGGGAGGGGTGACCCAACCGCTTGGTCGCCACACCATGGGCCGAAGCCTCGACAACACGATACGTATCGCTTCACTCGAACCAACCGAGTGGGTTCTTTGCGAGATTCGAATGCACGCGCTGGCCGGCGGCTTCGCGCAGGGCACCGCTTTCCTCTGGAGTCGCACCGGGACCCTGCTCGCCACGGCCAGCCAGTCCATTGCAGCCAAACTTTGGGACCCAGAGACCCTTTAGAGGCCAGGTTGGTCTGGTGTAGATTGGTACCCCTTAGGGGCTATAGCTCAGTCGGTTAGAGCGCGTCACTGATAATGACGAGGTCGTAAGTTCGATTCTTACTAGCCCCACCAGCACCTACACCAAAGGATTCCCCTCCTCCTTTCGTTGCTCGGTCCCCCCTACGTCCCCCCAACTTCCCTCGACCGCTTCAATGACTCGAACGATGCCCTGATCCATGACGTGCCCGTAAAGACTGAGGGTCAGTATCGGAGTGGAGTGCCCTAACACGCGAGACACTGCCAGCACATCCGGTTGCGCGGCGAGCATGGCCGAAGCTGCGGTGTGGCGAAGGTCGTGAATACGAACATCGGGCAGGCCGGCTCTCCTCCTTGCCTTGGTCCATCCCGAGCGAGTGGCGAAGTTCCCTCGCGTCCACGCCTGCCCTCTCTTAGTCGTAAAAAGAGGAGCCACCGCATCAGCGTTCTCTATTCGCTTGCTGATCCATTCAACAAGCAGACGAGGAACAGGAACGGAGCGCGCGCGATGACTTTTAAGATCGCCGAGGTACGCCTTGCCATCGTGTGAGGACTGGCTGATTGAACGTTGCAGGCGCAACATGTAGCCCTGCGGCGAGCGATAAACGTCACCGACACGGAGACCGCACATTTCCGACACTCGAATACCAGTGATGGCCATGAGAATGACCGGAGGTCGGCACTCTTCGGGAAGTTCAGCGAGAAGACGACTCACCTCTTCGACCGTGAGCGCGATGCCCTCTCGTCGCACCCCGCCCTTAGGTCCTTTCACTCCGACGGCCGGATTCACACGCAAACGACGATCGGCAACTGCGTGAGCGAGGATTCCTCGCAGAACGGCGAGCGCTCGCCGACGGGTCGACGGAGCAACTTCTCGATCCGCGAGCCGACCTAGCCATTCTGTGATTTCTGCCGCAGTAATCCTGGCGAGAGCTCGCTTGCCAAAAGTCGGACCGATGTGCTGGCGGTACATTTGTTTATCGGTGCCCTGAGTTAGCGGCGCAACATTCGATCTCGACGCCAGATACTCTTCGGCAACCTCACCAAGCGACACCCGTCCCCGGGCCGGGTCTACCCAATCGATCCGTGACATCTGCGTCCGACGCGTCGACTCGAAAAGTTTTGCTTCGGACAACGTAGAGAACGTGGCCGACTCGACGACCGCTCTCCCCTGTTTGATCCGTACTCGCCACGTGACCTTGCCAGTCCGGGTGGAGACGAGTCGACTAATCGTCACCGGGCACTCCCTTCTTCAAGTAGAGCGATGAGTGCCGAACGCGGGATGAGTACGGTCTTACCGAGATGCACGGCGGCGAGGTGCCCTGCCTCAATGTGGCTGTACACACTGGCCCTCGCCACTCCGAGAAGTTCAGCCACTTCAGCAACTCGAAAGGCGGGTCGGAGTGGGATCAATTTTTCGATCTCGGTCGACATTCCAGTCACGCACTCTCGGGCAAAGGCAAGTACATCGCTCGGACATCTGCAGGGCTAATCCAGGCGGATCGAAATGGAACCGGGACCGGCATGGTCGGCGTCAGGTTTACGGCCAATCCGAAACCGGGCCGCCCATCCATCTGTTCGGAAAGGTCAGCATCAAAGAGCATGCGGGTGGCATCTGGTGAAAGGATTCCCAGTCCAATCCTTCCCCTCAGTTGATCTCGCGCCGTGCCACCCAGGAAGGCAACGTCGGGACGCTGAAGACCGACTACGACGTGGACTCCACATGCCCGACCGAGGACTAGACATTCAAGAAGAGACTGACGGGCGCTATCCACTCGAACCCTGGTCTCTTTCTCGGTCTCTCCCTTCGCGGGACGAGTCAGCGCCACCATCGCCTCATCTATGACGATGAGGACTGGTCGGAGACCGAGGGGTTTAGCATCTGGGTCGGTCCAGTGAGTTGCAACGATTCGAGAGAGTTCCTCCATCTTGCTATCGACCTCGTCGGCGCATTGCCGGAGTACTTCAGCGATGCGGTGGGGATCACCCGTGGAGGTCAAGACTCGCCCTCCTTCTGGCCAGTTCCCAAACTCGAGGCGCTTCGGGTCGAGTAGAACTACGGACCCTGACCACGACGCAAGGACGCCCCGGATGACACTGGACTTCCCCGATCCGGTGTCACCGATGACGCACAGATGTGGCGACCAGCCAACATCCCACGACGCATCACCTTCCGCAGTACGACCTATCACAGCAGGTCCCATGGAGAATCATCGAAAGCCCGTGGTATAACCCTCGGACTGTCTCCGTCCAGGGGGTTTCGACGGGGCCAGCGAATGACTACCTCGGCACCATGGCGCCCCGGTAGAACTACTGGTTCATACTGAGCGCGAAAAGCCGACTGAAGCTCCGCCAACTTTGAAGCAACGAGAGTTACGGGCATGCCTGGTGGCAACGAGCACCACATCTCAACGCCCCCCGGGTAGGGCCCATGCTTGATAATCCTTGGTACGAAACCGGCCTTCGTCCGATCTTGACGATCAGGTTGTATTAGACCGGCTGCTGCACAATTCTTGGGCGCGTTCCTCGTTTCGGTCGCAGCCCAGATTCCGTCTTCTCCATATGGTTGGTAGTGCCGAGCTTGAGCTCTATTCCCCACTGCGTGGGACAAGCGACGACTCATGTGAGGAATGCCCCACAAAAGCCAAACGATCATACTGAGGGTCCCGATGACGATACGGTCGGGCCACAACGTCCAGCCGCGCACTACGCAGGCGAGCGCAAGTCCGATAGGGCCACCTATCCAGCGCATAGCGAATTTGAGCACCTCCCAGAACTCGTCTCCTTCTTGCCGTTGGCGATCTTCTGGAACGCGCTCTAACTTTTTCTTCTTGCCAAACATGTAGATCCTCCTAGTGGATCGTGACTAAAGATCCGGTGAGGGCGACCGTCCTCGTTATGCGTGACAACGATCACCCTCCCGGCGTTTAATTACTTACGGTGTGGCGTGATCGCTGGTACGTAGCGGCTTGGTGGCCATTGGCTCAATGCCTTCAGCCCCCCAGTACACCTGACCCTTGGTCAATCGAACAGACGCGGTCAACATGCTGAATTGCACCGGGCCAATAGGCACGACAGGTTCAACCTTGGCCGGAATTCGCACCTGGATGACCTGAGTGGTCTTAGTGCCGTACTGCTCGATAACCAACGTCGCCTCGACGGTCCACAAGAACCGCCCATCTTCGCTGAGATCCTGAACTCGGGCCGTTCCAGCCTTCCGCTCGGACTCGTCTTGATATTTGTAGACGCCGCTCACGTTTCCGGTCGCACTCGTGCCTAGACGAGAGCCATCAATTGGCAGATCAATGCTCTTGACTTCCATAATTTTCACCTCCTCTCTGGAATTCATTATTCACACCATATCATGTATAAAGTTCACACCTAATGATTTCAATCGATTCTTGTTAAATGTTCATCTTTCACACTACTACTATTCCTGTGTGCGAACTTGCTAGGGTAAATTTATGCCAATTACTGGAAAGCCCGGTCTCTTGAAATTTGAGACGCTGAATGACTACCTCGGAGATCGATCCACCAACGTCGCGCGTCCACCATATGAAGAAGAAGACCAAGAAACGCTCGGCGAACTGGGAGATTTACTCGTGAGTATTCGCGACACTCCGTATTACGAATTGCTCAAATCAATCTCAAAAGAACCGGGCACACCACTTGAAGCCGTGAGCATCTGGAATGCAATCGAGCAAGTTGCGCGGCGGAATGCGACACTGGCTGCTCGCGATGCGCGACGCCAGGGCAAGACGTGGCAAGACATTGGAGAAGCGGCACTAATTACCAAATCGGCAGCTCTTCAACGATATGAACCATTGTCTCGAAAACGACGTCGTGAACTTGTAACCGAACTAAAACGGAAGATGGCCGAGGACTACCCATCCTCAAGAGCTGAAGGCTTGTCGGCAACCAGCGACGACAGTGACTTCATGGGCCGCTAGCAGCACCACATCGACATTTGAGTAATGTCGTGCCGAATTCCTCTTATCAGTATCAAGGAGGGCCGCCTATGGCGGCCCTCGGGCATCGAGGCGATGCACCCCCTAGCGGGGCAGGGGCCGCCGCCGTGCTTAGCCTTCGGCACGCCCGTCGGGACCCCGGGCTGACGCCGTGCACGCCTTCGGTGCCCGACCACAATTCGATACTGAAGGCATCTCGTGCGAGCTTTCAGTACGACTGTGCGGTCTCAGCAATTGATCAGAGTGAACGAGGGCGCAGAGGCGTTCATGCTGGCAGGGTGAACTTTCTTTACGTATTCAAGTACTGAGCCCGGCGGCGACTGTCGGCGACTGTAACTACGGCGAGGCTTTCCTTTCGTAGAGGCCGAATCCCGCTCGACTTTGTACAATGCGGTAACTACTGGCAATCTGATTCAACACTCCTGGGTTGTCGGCGGAACTGAGCGGAATCGGAAGGAGCAGATACTGCACCTGGCTCGCGACGGGAAGCCTCGCCCCGGTGTCATTTAAGAGACCCCAATTTGAGGCGTAAAACGGAGTCGGCCAAACATAGACCTGGTCCCGGTGGTCGATATGCGACACCAAGGGATACCATGCCGAGACGACGGCATTTGGCGGTAAACCCTTCTCGAGATAATTAAGCGCATTAATGGAACTCGATGGCACCCAGCCCGTGTAGACCTCATTGACTGAGAACGGGGCGAAACCCCACAGGGAGCAGGACCAGACTGCCGCAATCAGGGCCACCGCCGTCAAGACACTTCTGCGCCAGATGTGGGACTGTTTGGCGATGGCGTAAGCCGTCCCGAGCACCAAAACCGGCGCCAACGGCATCGAGTACTGATACAGAATCTGATGCATGTAGGGGTCATTGCTGATGATGATCTCGGCGACCACGAGGACCCCGATGAGGGCAATCTCCGGAGCAAGCAGAAAGACGAAGCCGACGGTGCTCCCGAGTTGCCAAAGATAAAAGGGGCGCCCCTGCGAGACCAGATAGGACCAGAGTTGCCCGGGCCTGCGTATGAGGGTGCTCAGCAGACCTGAAACGCCACCGAACGGTATTCGCGAGGAATAGATACTCGACGAGCCGAGCAGCCACGGGATGATCAGCCAGTTAGCCACCATGGCCCAGAGCACCGACCCGACGACGATTATTATCCCCAACCAGCGATCTCGCCGAGCAGCGACCCACACGCCTAAAGGAACGACGAGTAACGCCGCGTCCTCTTTCACCATCAGCGAGAGCACCACCATGACCACGAGTAGTACTGACCGACGCTCGATGGCGGCGTAGATTGCCAGGCTAATGAAGAGCACTTGGAACGCCTCGGGGTGAAACTGATTGAGATTGCCTTGCTGTAAGACGGGGTTCAACAGATACGTGGCGACGAGTGACGTAGCGATGAGGGTGCTCTTGATGTATTTGCGAGCCAGCAGGTAGATGGGGACGGCGGGACCAGCGAGCAAAAGCGTCTGCAGGACGAGGAGTCCCTGCGGCTCGGGGAAGAGTCGGTAGAACGGCGCGAATAGCAACAACACGAAGGACGTATGGTCACCGAAAAGATTTCGTCCCATGATTGTCACGAAGGGCTCGTGGAAATGGGAAACGAGCCACATACCCTGATCGAAGATCGCGAGATCGAAGGGGGGTTCTCCGTAGCCGTAGTACATCTTCAGGCTCAGATGAATGAACCATCCCACATAGAGGACAACGAGGAGAAGGACTCCCATGTTCTTCATCTGGGTCACCGAACGCCAGGTTCTTGTAGCCCAATTCGACAGGACGCACAGGGCAGAGCCGGAATTCACCAATGGCCGCGCATGTTTGCCATGAACAATGTGGACACTCGATGACTTCTCACGCATTTGCACGAAACTATAGAGTTCCTCGTTGATCACTTTTCGAAAGCGGTGGACGATTCATCGTCCCGTCGCCCCGATTGTAAATACTTGGGCCGCACTTGTGCTCATATCGTCGCTCGGCGAGTCGCGAGTGAATTTCGAGGGGCTGGCTCCGAAGTTTTCTACGTGCACGCCACGCGCTCGGATGAACTTAAACGATTGGTGCACGATCGGATGTGTTGACCGAATCAAAAATGCGCCTAAGCCGTTGGGCACACTGAAGACGACCGGCGTCACGCGCGATGGTTGGAAGCGAATCAACGAACCTTCTACGAACTTCAGCCTGCTTTGTACGGGTAAGTCCGGTGAAGGACCAATTCCGCGAAACCGAAACCACCGATGACCGGGCGCCATAACGGCGGTGAGCAGTAGCCAGACAACCGTTCCGCCTTCCCCGACAACCTGGCTTGCAGCGCATTCGATGGGCTGCAGCGTCGAGTCGATGAGAGTGCTCTGATATTGGAGCGGCCGCACTAGAACCGATCGACTTCACGCTGTAGCCGATCATCTTGGACAAGTAGCTGATATGACGGGCACTAGACACCGGGTCGATCGGAATAGGGCGACAATCGACTTGAGTTCCCCAGGCCATGGTTCGACCAGCGACTGATGCTGTGGCAGCCCCAGCCGCACGTGCCACTTCATGCGGCGCAATATCAATCGGACCGGGAACCCTGATTATGGAGTGATGATGAAGGGCGCCCCGCGCCTGCCACTCGCGAACGACGGCATACGAAGCCCCAGCACCAAATACGCGCTCAAGGCGGCGGCGAGTGCGGTCCCACAACACCCCGCAATCTCGGTTCCAACAGACCTGTCCGTCGTAGTCGTAACTATCGGGATCGATAGCGACACCGCGAAGATCATTTTGGTCAGAATCGTGGAGACCGCCGCAGCGACACCGCTGTTGCCCCTGACGCGGCACTCGGTGAATCGAGCCGAAACTTGGCGCGGTGAGCGTAAGGAAGAACCACACGTACGTCTCACCCTCGGGTGGATCAAACACCCCCGAACGAATGATCGCCGCCCAGTCCCCAACCACAATCTTCGAGCAGTGAGCGCAATAGCTAGCATCTCTGCTTCCGCAGCGAACAAAAACCGGACGCCCCCGTGGACCGGGGACTTGGAGAGGGTGCGCACACTCGACATGAGAGAGAATTTCGATGAAGTCGACCGCCATGAAGTGACGGAGATACCTTCGGAATTAAGTCCCCCCGTAGTCCCCCGAGCTTCACGAACCATCAGATTCGACACGCCCTTCCGACTCGTCGTAACGCTTTGATCAGGAGCTGCGGAATTAGAGGCGGACTGATAATGACGAGGTCGTAAGTTCGATTCTTACTAGCCCCACCAGGAGGGATTTGGATAATTCCCCCTCAAACGTTCGGACAAACGTTCGGACAA